>Ga0209583_10000087_pt1 | contig 28764 bp, 27 predicted proteins | sample Str014_FD_187201 | JGI IMG/M metagenome (GOLD analysis project Ga0209583, IMG submission 187201) | Freshwater sediment microbial communities in response to fracking from Pennsylvania, USA - Straight Creek_MetaG_SC_2014 (SPAdes) (version 2) | ecosystem: Environmental > Aquatic > Freshwater >... | reverse complement strand
GGTGCACTTCGGCTTCGGCATCCCGCTGCCGCTGGACCGCATGGGCGAGTTGCTGGCCTGCCTGGTCGCGTTCAACATCGCGAGCCTGCTGCGTTGCCGCTACTGCCGCGAGGTCAGCAACACCGAGCTGTTCGTCGCGCTGCTGGTCGACGTGGCGATGCTGACCGCGCAGCTCTACCTCAGTGGTGGTGCGACGAACCCGTTCGTGTTCCTGTACCTGCTGCAGGTGATCCTCGGCGCGGTACTGCTCAAGCCCTGGTCGACCTGGACGATGGTAGCCGTCACCTGCGTCTGCTTCGCCGGGCTCGCGCTGCTCTCGCGCCCGCTCGCGCTGCCGTTCGACCACGGCCGCGGTCTCGCCAGCCCGTACGTGCAGGGCATGTTGATCTGCTTCGCGCTGAACGCGATGCTGCTGGCGGTCTTCATCAAGCGCATCACGCGCAACCTGCGCGCGCGCGACGCGCGCCTGGCCGACCTGCGCCAGCGTGCCGCGGAAGAAGAACACATCGTGCGCATGGGCCTGCTCGCATCGGGCGCGGCGCACGAACTCGGCACGCCGCTGGCGACGCTCTCGGTGATCCTGGGCGACTGGCGCCGCATGCCGGCCTTCGCGCGCAACCCGGAGTTGCTGCAGGAGTTGGGCGAGATGCAGGCGCAGCTCGCGCGCTGCAAGAGCATCGTCAGCGGCATCCTGCTCTCGGCCGGCGAGGCGCGCGGCGAATCGTCGGCCAAGACGACGGTCGTCAGCTTCCTCGACAACCTCGTCGCCGAGTGGCGCAGCACGCGCCCGGCCGTCGACTTCGTCTACGACAACCGCTTCGGCGATGACTTGCCCGTGGTCTCGGATTCGGCCCTGAAGCAGATGATCTGCAACGTGCTCGACAACGCGCTCGAAGCCTCGCCGAACTGGCTTCGCCTCGAAGCGGCGCGCGACGACGAGACGCTGACCCTGAAAGTGACCGACGCCGGCCCCGGTTTTCCGCCCGGCATGCTGGCGCAATTCGGCAAACCGTACCAATCGAGCAAGGGCCGGCCGGGCGGCGGGCTCGGCTTGTTCCTGGTCGTGAACGTGGCGCGCACGCTGGGCGGCAGCGTCGCCGCGCACAACCGGCCAGAGGGCGGCGCGAGCGTCACGCTGAGCTTGCCGCTGGCGGCGGTCGTGATCGACGAGGCGGCGTCCACGCATGTCGACTGAACGGCAGCTGCTGATCGTCGAGGACGACGAGGCCTTCGCACGCACGCTCGGTCGCTCGTTCGAGCGGCGCGGCTACGCGGTGCGGCACGCGACGCGCCTGAGCGAGGTCACGGCGCTGCTGCCGCTGCACTCGCCGGGCTTCGCGGTCGTCGACCTGAAGCTGAATGGTGAGGCGTCGGGCCTGGCCTGCGTGCAGGCGCTGCACGCGCATGACCCCGCGATGCTGATCGTGGTGCTCACCGGCTTCGCGAGCATCGCGACGGCGGTCGAGGCGATCAAGCTCGGCGCCTGCCACTACCTCGCGAAACCTTCGAACACCGACGACATCGAGGCCGCATTCGGCCGCGCCGCCGGCAACGCCGAGGTCGAGCTGACGAACCGCTCGAGCTCGATCAAAACGCTCGAATGGGAGCGCATCCACGAGACGTTGGCCGAGACCGGCTTCAACATCTCGGAAACCGCACGGCGTTTGGGCATGCACCGCCGCACGCTGGCGCGCAAGCTCGGCAAGCCGCAGGTCAAGTAGCCGCCGCGGCGATCAGGCATCGAGCAATTCCTGCAATGTGATCGTGTCGAATCCGGCGCGCCGCCACAGGCCGCGCGAGGCCGGCGACGGCTCGAGCAGCAGTTGCGCGATCAGCGGCTGCGCCGGCGTGCGCGCCGGGTCGCACAGCAGAACGAAGCGCGGGTCGTGCGGCTCTTCGAGGCGGCCGACCCAGTCGAACAGTTGCAGCGTCTCGAGGATCGGCTCGGTCTGCAGCGGGTCGGTGCGCAGCGCGGCGGCGAGTTGCCCGCCGCTCAGCCCGCGTTCGCCGCTCGCGTGTGCGCGTGCGAGCTCGCGCAGCACCGCGAGCGCGAGTTGCAGGCGCGCACCGGGCCCCTCGGGCCAACGGGTCACGCGCATCTGCAGGCTGGGCGTGTAGGCGGCGATCACGGCACCGAGCAGCACGATGACCCAGGCCAGGTAGATCCAGATCAGGAAGATCGGCACCGCGGCGAGCGCGCCGTAGATGACGGTGTAGGTCGGCACCGTCTGCAAGTACCAGCCGAGCAGCTTCTTCGCGAGCTCGAAACCGAACGCGGCGAACGCGCCGCCGGCGATGGCGTGGCGCCAGCGCACGTGCGTGTTGGGCACGTAGTGGAACAGGCTCGCGAGCGCGGCGACGAGCAGCAGGAACTCGAGTGTTTCGAGCAGCACGGCCACGCTGCCCGGCATCACGCCGACCAGGCCCTGCGAGGCCGACAGCGCGTACGAGGTCAGGCTCAGGCTCACGCCGAGCACCAACGGCCCGAGCGTGGCCGCGGCCCAATACACGAGCACGCGTTGCGCGATCGGCCGCGGCGTGCGCACGCGCCAGATGTTGTTCAGCGTGCGGTCGATCGTCAGCATCAGTGCGAGCGCGGCAAGAAAGAGCAGCACCAGACCGACGCTGCCCACTCCCTTGGCCTTGGCCGCGAACTGCGTCAGCGCCCTGAGCACCTGGCCCGCGATGTCGGGCGGCACCAGCGCTTGCAGAAAGTACTTCTGCAGCGAATCCTGGAACCTCGCGAACATCGGAAAGGCCGAGAAGATCGCGAGCATCACCGTGAGCAGCGGCACCAGCGAGATCAGCGTCGTGAAGGTCAGGCTGCTGGCGGTGAGACCGAGCCTGTCGTCGCGAAAGCGGGCGCGCAAGGTGCGCAGCGTGTCGACCCACGGCCAAGTCTGCAGGGTCTGGACCAGGTCGGGCAACTCTTCGTGCAGGGCCGACTTGATCGTCGTCGTGAGTTTCATTGCTGGCATCATAGCCAGCGATGAATGACGCCCCCGCCGTGCCGAACGCTCTTCCGAACACCCTGCCGACATCGATCGCATGGACCCGCGCCGCCGCGGTCGGCAGCCTCGCCGCGCTGATTGCGCTCGGCCTCGCATGGGAGCTCTGGCTCGCGCCGACCGGCAACCGAACGCTGGCGCTGAAGGTGCTGCCGCTGCTGCTTCCGCTGCCGGGCCTGCTGCGCAACCGCATGTATACCTACCGCTGGCTCAGCCTGATGGTGTGGCTCTACTTCACCGAAGGCATCGTGCGCGCGACCAGCGACCGCGGCGCCGGCGTGTGGCTCGGAACGCTCGAGGTGCTGCTGTGCCTGCTGCTGTTCGCCGCGTGCTCGGCGCACGTGCGCTGGCGGCTGCGCAACGCGAAGGAGGCAGCGGCATGAGTTTCGTCGACGCGCTGCGCGAGCTCGTCGGGCCGGCCAACGTGATCGTCGACGGCGATCTCTCGGCCTGGGAAATCGACTGGCGCAAGCGCTACCACGGTCGCGCACTCGCGGTCGTGCGGCCTGCGTCGACGCGTGAAGTCGCAGCCGTCGTGAAGGCCTGCGCCGCCCATGGCACCTCGATCGTCGCGCAGGGTGGCAATACCGGCCTGGTCGGCGCCTCGATTCCCGACGAAAGCGGCACGCAGGTACTGCTGAGCCTCGCGCGCATGAACAGCGTGCGCGCGCTGGACGCCGCGAACCTTGCGATGACGGTCGACGCCGGCTGCATCCTGCAGTCGGTTCAGGAAGCCGCCGCTGCGCAGGGCCTGCTGTTCGCGCTCAGCCTGGCCGCCGAAGGCAGCTGCACGATCGGTGGCAATCTCGCGACCAACGCCGGCGGCACCGGGGTGCTGCGCTATGGCAATGCGCGCGAATTGTGCCTGGGCCTCGAAGTGGTGACCGCCGCCGGCGAGGTCTGGAACGGCCTGACCGGCCTGCGCAAGGACAACACCGGCTACGACCTGCGCGACCTGTTCATCGGCAGCGAAGGCACCCTCGGCATCATTACCGGCGCGACGCTGAAGCTCCACCCGCAACCCGCGGCCGTGACAACCGCACTCGCATCGCTGACGACGCTCGATGCAGCCGTCGAACTGCTGCAGCTCGCGCAGGCCCGGCTCGGCCCCGGCCTGACCGGATTCGAGGTGATGAACGAATATGCGCTCGGGCTGGTGCGCAAGCACATGCCGCAACTCGCGCAGCCGCTGCCGCCAAGCGAATGGACCGTGCTGCTTGAACAATCCGACAGTGAAGGCGAGGCGCACGCGCAGGCCCTGTTCGAGGCGCTGCTCGAGACCGCGCTCGAACGTGGGCTGATCGGCGATGCCGCGGTGGCGAGCAGCCTCGAACAATCGAACGCGATGTGGCATCTGCGCGAATCGATCCCGCTGGCGCAGGCCGCGGAGGGGCCCAACATCAAACACGACATTGCGCTGCCGGTCTCGTCGATCGCCCGCTTCGTCGCCAGCACCGACGCGGCACTGCAGCGCGCCTACCCCGGCATCCGCCTCGTCGACTTCGGCCACCTCGGCGACGGCAACCTGCACTACAACGTGCAGGCGCCGCAGGGTGTGGATGCGGCGGCGTTCCTGCGCGAGCACGAGCACGCGGTCAACGCCATCGTCTACGACGCGGTCGGCAAGTTCGAGGGGTCGATCTCGGCCGAGCACGGCATCGGCAGCCTGAAACGAGAGGAACTCGCGCAGCGCAAGTCACCGGTGGCGCTGCAGTTGATGCGCGCGATCAAGCAGGCGCTCGATCCGCAAGGGTCGATGAACCCGGGCCGCGTGCTCTGAAGCTGAGGCGATCGGCCCGCATCGGCGATTTGCCAATCTGGCCTCGGACCGAAGAGCTACTGCAACGGCCCCTTGAGGGGCTCGGGCACCGGTACCGCGAGCACCTCGATGCCCTCTTCGCGCAGCGCTTCGGTGTCCTCGGCGGTGGCGCGGCCACGGATGCCGCGCTCCTGCGTCTCGCCGTAGTGGATGCGCCGCGCCTCTTCGGGGAAGCGGTCGCCGACATCTTCGGTGCTGTTGATCACATCGCGCACAGCACGCAGCCAGCGACCCTGCGCCCGGGCCTGCGCGATCTCGGCCGGCGCCGGCGGCGTGCCGGCATCGCCACGCTGGGTCGCGACGTTCAACCGCGGTGCGCTGGGCAGGCGCGCGATGGAGTTGTCGTTGCACAGTGGGCAGGCCAGCAGGCCACGTTCGCCTTGCGACAGGAAATCTTCATCCGAAGCGAACCAACCCTCGAAACGGTGGTCGTTCGCGCAGCGCAGGTTCAGAACCTTCATGACTCGATTATCCGGCGCGGAGTTTCACGGCGCAGGCCGCCATTCGAGCTGCCACCGGCCGGCGCGCCAATTTTGCAACCAAAGCAGCCCGATCAGCGTCTTGGCGTCGGTGAGTTCGCCGCTCCGGCCGAGATCGTCGAGTTGTTCGGCGCTCATCTCGGTCACGTCGAGGAACTCGCCGGCATCGAGCGCACGCTCACCCTGTGTGAGCCCGCGCGCGAACCAGACCTCGATGCCCTCGTTCGAGTAGGCGATCGCGTTGTGCAGGATGCCGGCGCGCGCCCATTCGGCGGCGCGGTAGCCGGTCTCTTCCGCCAGTTCGCGGATTCCGCAGGTCAAAGGCGCCTCGCCGGCGTCCAGCTTGCCGGCCGGGAACTCGAGCATCACGCGGGCCAGCGGGTGGCGCCACTGGCGTTCGAGCACGAGCCGGCCATCGTCGAGCAGCGGCACGATCATCACCGCGCCCGGATGGACGATGAACTCGCGCTGTGCAACGCCGCCATCGGGCAGGCGGACCTGTTCGCGGCGAACGTCGAGAAATCGGCCGAGGTACACCTGCTCGGAGAGCACGGTCACTTCCCGCAGGTGCGCGTCGTCTGACATGGGTGCAGTCATCGGCTACGCTTCAAATACCGCCATGCGAAGCCGGGGAAGGCGAAGGTCAGGAAGGTGAAGCCGAGCGCGGCATAGAACTCCCAGCCCTGGGGCTGAATTTGTCCGACGCGCGCTTCGAGGGCGAAGCCGATCGCCAGCGTCACGGCCCACAGCCCGACGAGTTCCATCAATCGCCAGCCGATCACCTTGGGAGACCGGCTCGGGCCGACGATGAACAGACGCTCGTTGACGAAGGGCAGATTGGCCGCGATCACGGCGATCAGCAGCACGAGCCAGACGGCGGCAGACGAAGCCATCGCGCGCGGGCGGTCAGGTCGCCAACGCCCGGACGATCGCCTGCCCGCACAGCGCCATCAGGCCACCGGGCAGGATGCCGAAGGCGAGCACCGCGATGCCGTTCAGCGACATCACCACGCGCACGTCGCTGCCGCTCTCGATCGGGCGCGCATCCGCGGGCTCGTCGAAGTACATGATCTTGATCACGCGCAGGTAGTAGTACGCACCGACCAGCGACAGGATCACCGCGACGACCGCGAGGTAGACGTAGCCAGTGACGTTGGTCGAAACCAGCGACTGCAGCACCGACAGCTTGGCGTAGAAACCGACGGTCGGCGGCAGCCCGGCGAGCGAGAGCATGAAGATCGTCATCACCAACGCGAACCACGGGCTGCGTTTCGCGAGGCCCTTGAGGTCGTCGATCTCCTCGGCCTCGAACCCCTGGCGCGACAGCAGCATGATCATGCCGAAGCTGCCCAGCGTCGTCAGCACGTAGGTGACGATGTAGAACATCGACGAGGCATACGAGTTGGCGGCCGACAGCGTGTTGTTGTAGACCACGCCCGAGCACAGGCCGAGCAGCATGAAGCCCATCTGCGCAATGCTCGAATAGGCCAGCATGCGCTTCAGGTTGCTCTGCGCGATCGCGACGACGTTGCCGAGCAGCATCGAGCCGACCGCGAGCACCACCAGCATCTGCTGCCAGTCGGCCGCGCGGCCGATCATGCCCTCGACCAACAGGCGGATCGTGATCGCGAACGCCGCGAGCTTCGGCGCCGCGCCGATCAGCAGCGTGACGGCCGTGGGCGCACCCTGATACACGTCAGGCACCCACATGTGAAACGGCACGGCCCCGAGCTTGAATCCCAGGCCCGCGACGATGAACACGACCGCGAGAATCATCACGCCCTGGTTCGGCTGGCCGGTGCCGATCGCCTTGAAGACTTCGGGAATGTCGAGCGATCCGGTCGCGCCGTACATCATCGACAGGCCGTACAACAGGAAGCCGCTTGCCAATGCGCCGAGCACGAAATACTTCATCGCGGCTTCGGTCGAATCGGCATGGTCGCGGCGCATCGCGGTCAGCGCATACAGGCTCAGCGTCATCAGCTCCAGGCCGAGGTAGACGACGAGGAAGTTGTTCGCCGACAACATCACGCCGATGCCCAGCAGCGAGAACATGCTGAGCGTGAACAGTTCGCCTTTCAAAATGTCGCGCTCGGCGGCGTAGGGCCGCGAATAGACCAGCGTGACCATCACCGCGATCGTCGAGAACAACCCGAGCAGATGGCCCATCGGGTCGGCGACGACCATGCGCTGCATCGCGTAGACGGTGTCGCCCGCTCTGAACGCAAGCAAGTGCATCACTGCGACGACCGCGAGCGAGGCCTGCGTGAGCAGATAGGTCGGCAGGCGCTTCGGGTGCTCGACCCACAGGTCGACCATCGCGACCACGAGGGCGCACGCGAGCAGGACGAGCTCGGGGTAGATCGCAGGCCAGTTCATCTGATTCATAGGGCGGGGATCTTGCTGACGGCCACGTGCTTGAGCAGGTTGTCGACCGAGACGTGCATCGCGTCGGTGAACGGCTTGGGGTACAGGCCCATGTAGAGCACCGCGATCGCGAGCACCGCGAGCATGCCGAACTCGCGGGCATCGATGTCTTTCAACTCGCGCACATGGTCGTTCGCGACCGGGCCGAAGTACACGCGCTTGACCATCCACAGCGTGTAGGCCGCGCCCGAGATCAGTGCGGTCGCGGCGATGAAGCCGAGCCAGAAGTTGGTCTTGACGGCGCCCAGGATCACCATCCACTCGCCGACGAAGCCGGCGGTGCCCGGCAGGCCGCAATTGGCCATCGCGAACAGCACCGCGAAGGCCGCGAACTTCGGCATCGTGTTGGCAACGCCACCGTAGGCAGCGATCTCGCGCGAGTGCACGCGGTCGTAGAGCACGCCGATGCACAGGAACATCGCGCCCGAGACGAAGCCGTGCGAGATCATCTGCACGATGCCGCCCGAGGTGCCGAGCTCGTTGAAGATGAAGAAGCCGAAGGTCACGAAGCCCATGTGCGCGATCGACGAGTACGCGACCAGCTTCTTCATGTCCTGCTGCACCAGCGCGACCAGGCCGATGTAGACGACCGCGATCAGCGACAGCGCGATCATGAAGTTCGACCAGTGATGCGAGGCGTCGGGCGCGATCGGCAGCGAGAACCGCAGGAAGCCGTAGCAGCCGAGCTTCAGCATGATCGCGGCCAGCACGACCGAGCCGCCGGTAGGCGCCTCGACGTGCGCATCGGGCAGCCAGGTGTGCACCGGCCACATCGGCACCTTGACCGCGAACGCGAGGAAGAACGCGAAGAAGAGATAACTCTGCTGCGTCATGGTCAGCGGCAGCTGGTGCCACGCGAGGATGTCGAAGCTGCCACCCGACTTGTAGTACAGGAAGATCAGCGCGACCAGCATCAAGAGCGAGCCGGCCAGCGTGTACAGGAAGAACTTGAACGCCGCATGGACGCGACGCGGCCCGCCCCACACGCCGATGATCAGGTACATCGGGATCAACGTGGCTTCGAAGAACACGTAGAACAGCAAACCGTCGAGTGCAGCGAACACGCCCACCATCAGGCCCGACAGGATCAGGAACGCGCCCATGTACTGGTTCACGCGGTCGGTGATCACCTCCCAGGCGGCGATCACGACGATCACGGTGATGAAGGCTGTGAGCGGCACGAACCACATCGAGAGGCCGTCGACCCCGAGGTGGTAGTGCACGTTGAAGCGCTCGATCCAGTCGAACTTCTCGACGAACTGCATCGCGGCGGTGCCGTTGTCGAAACCGGAAATCAGCGGCAGGGTCACGACGAAGCTCACCAGCGAGCCGATCAGCGCGGCCCAGCGAACCAAGCCGGCATTGGTGTCCCGGCCGAACGCGAGCAGCCCGATCCCGAAAAAGATCGGCAGCCAGATCGCGAAACTTAACAAACCCATCTTCTTGTTCTCCGTGCGGGTTACTTGGGCGCCGAGCCGAGCAGGAACGGCCACAGCTGCCAGGTCATCAACCCGATCACGCCGACGATCATCACCAGCGCATAGAAATACAGGTAGCCGCTCTGCAGCTTGCGGCCGAGCGCAGCGACCGCGCCGACCTCGCGCGCCGTGCCGTCGATCAGGAATCCGTCGATGACGCCTTGGTCGCCGCCCTTCCACAGCGCCTTGCCGGTCACTCGCGCGAGGCGCGCGATCACGTTCTCGTTGAACCAGTCGAGGTAGTACTTGTTCTCGAGCAGTTGATAGACGAAGCCGGCACGGGCCTTGATCGCGGTCGGGATGGCCGGGCTGATCATGTAGAACCAGTACGACATCGCGACACCCGCAATCGCGAGCCACAGCGGCAGCGAAGTCAGCGCGTGGATCGACATGGCAACGACGCCGTGAAACTCCTTCGCCAGCTCCTCCATCGCCGGGTGCGCTTCGGCGTTGACGACGATCGCGCCCTTGAAGAACTCGCCGTAGAGCATCGGCCCGATCAGGTAGCCGGCGATCACCGAGGGAATCGCGAGCGCGACCAGCGGCACCCACACCACGGCTGGCGATTCGTGCGGGACATGCGGCTCGTGCGCGTGCCCGTGATCCTCGTCGTGATGATCGTGCTCACCCGGGAACGGCTTGTGCCGGAAGTGCTCCTTGCCGTGGAACACCAGGAAGTACATCCGGAACGAATAGAACGCGGTGACGAACACACCTGCCGCGACCGCGAAGTACGCGAAGCCGGAGCCCCACAGGTGGCTCGCATGCACCGCCTCGATGATGCTGTCCTTCGAGTAGAAACCGGCGAAGAACGGCGTGCCGATCAGCGCGAGCGACCCGATCAGCGAGGTGATCCAGGTGATCTTCATGTACTTGCGCAGACCACCCATGTTGCGGATGTCCTGGTCGTGGTGCATGCCGATGATCACCGAGCCGGCGCCGAGGAACAGCAGCGCCTTGAAGAACGCGTGCGTCATCAGGTGGAACACCGCGACCGAATAGGCCGAGGCGCCGAGCGCGACCGTCATGTAGCCGAGCTGCGACAGCGTCGAGTAGGCGACCACGCGCTTGATGTCGTTCTGGATGATCCCCAGGAAGCCCATGAACAGCGCCGTGATCGCGCCGACGATCATCACGAAGCTCAGCGCCGTATCGGACAGCTCGAACAGCGGCGACATGCGCGCCACCATGAAGATGCCCGCCGTCACCATCGTCGCCGCGTGGATCAGCGCCGAGATCGGTGTCGGGCCCTCCATCGAATCGGGCAACCACACGTGCAGCGGGAACTGCGCGCTCTTGCCCATCGCGCCGATGAACAGGCAGATGCAGGTGACGGTGATCAGCATCCATTCGGTGCCGGGGAAGATCATCTTCGCGAGTTCAGGGCCCTTGGCGAACGCCTCGCCGTAGCTCAGCGTGTTGCCGTAGGCCACGATCAGACCGATGCCGAGGATGAAGCCGAAGTCGCCGACGCGGTTGACCAGAAACGCCTTCATGTTCGCGAAGATCGCGGTCGGCTTCGTGAACCAGAAACCGATCAGCAGGTACGAGACCAGACCCACCGCCTCCCAGCCGAAGAACAGTTGCAGGAAGTTGTTGCTCATCACGAGCATCAGCATCGAGAACGTGAACAGCGAGATGTAGCTGAAGAAGCGCTGGTAGCCCGGGTCTTCTTCCATGTAGCCGATGGTGTAGATGTGCACCATCAGCGAGACGAACGTGACGACGACCATCATCATCGCGGTCAGGCCGTCGACCAGAAAGCCGATCTCCATCTTCAGCGTGCCGATCGTCATCCACTCGTAGATGGTCGCGTTGAAGCGCGCACCGTCGATAACGGCGAGCAGCGTCTGCACCGAGATCGCGAGGGCGATCGCCACACCGATGCAGGCGATCCAGTGCGCGCCTTTGCGGCCGATCTGCTTGCCGAACAGACCGGCGGCGATCGCGCCGACCAATGGTGCCAGCGGCACCGCGAGCAGCATGTTTTGATTCAGGGTTGCCGACATGTCAGGCCTTCCGCCGGGCCGTCCCAAGGGAGGCCTGCGCCCCCTCGGGGGGTAGCGTACGAATGTGAGCTTGGGGGTTGTCCATCCTTAGCCCTTCAATGCGTCGAGCTCGTCGACATTGATCGTCGCGCGGTTGCGGAACAACACGACGAGGATGGCCAGGCCGATCGCCGATTCGGCCGCGGCGACCGTGAGGATGAAGAAAACGAACACCTGACCCGCCATGTCGCCGAGGTAGTGTGAAAACGCGACGAAGTTCAGGTTGACCGCGAGCAGCATCAACTCGATCGCCATCAGCAGCACGATCAGGTTCTTTCGGTTCAGGAAGATGCCGATCACCGACAGCGCGAACAGGATCGCGCCCAGCGTCAGGTAATGGCCGAGGGTGATGGGGCCGAGGCTCATTTCTTTTCTCCTGCCACGGGCGTGGGCGTCGTCGGCGCGGCCACCGGGGCCGGTGGCGGCACCACGACTGGCGGCGGCGCGGGAGGCTCGACAACCGCAGCCATCTTCACGACGCGCATCCGATCGGCTGCGCGCACGCGAACCTGGTCCGAAGGGTTCTGGTATTTCGAGTCCTTGCGCTTGCGCAGCGTCAGCGCGATCGCCGCGATGATCGCGACCAGCAGCAGCACCGCGGCGATCTGCAGCGGGTAGAGGTAGTTCGTGTAGACCTCGATGCCGAGCAACTTGGTGTTGCCGAGCTTCATCGCGGCAGCGCTCAGCACGGGCGCATCGGTCAAGCGCGTGCCGGGGATCAGCACCGCGGCCATCTCGAGCGCGATCACGACACCGACAATCGCCGCGACCGGAAAATGCGTCCAGAAGCCTTCGCGCAGCGCCTCCGCGCCGACATCGAGCATCATCACGACGAACAGGAACAGCACCATCACCGCGCCCACGTAGACCAGCACCAGCACGATCGCCAGGAACTCGGCACGCAGCAGCATCCAGATGCAGGCGGCGTTGAAGAAGGCGAGCACGAGGAACAGCGCCGCATACACCGGGCTGCGCGCGGTGATCACGCGAAACGAGGCGAACAGCAGGACTGCCGAGAAGACATAGAAGAGCGCGGTGTCGATGTTCATATTGTTCTTTGCACGCGACTCCGTGCCGCGTGGCCAACCCGCCGAGCGTCGAAGCTCAACGGTATTTGGCGTCCGCCTCCTTGGCTTTGGCGATCTCGGGCTCGTAGCGGTCGCCGACCGCCAGCAGCATGTCTTTCGTGAAGTACAGATCTCCACGCTTCTCGCCGTGGTACTCGAAGATGTGGGTCTCGACGATCGAGTCGACCGGGCAGCTCTCTTCGCAGAATCCGCAGAAGATGCACTTGGTCAGGTCGATGTCGTAGCGCGTGGTGCGACGGGAACCGTCGTCGCGCACTTCAGATTCGATCGTGATCGCCAGCGCGGGGCACACGGCCTCGCACAACTTGCAGGCGATGCAGCGCTCTTCGCCGTTCTCGTAGCGGCGCAACGCGTGCAGGCCCCGGAAGCGCGGCGACAGCGGCGTCTTCTCTTCGGGGAATTGCACGGTGATCTTGCGCGACCAGAAGTGCCGGCCGGTCAGGGCCATGCCTTTGAACAGTTCGCCGAGCAGGAAGCTGGAGAAGAAATCTTTGACGGGTGATGCGGTGGTGGCCATGCGTGCTGCCCCCTTCTCTTTCCGAATTAGTTCCAGATGTTCCAGGGCGACTGGATCCACAGACCCACCACCACCAGCCACACCAGCGTGACCGGGATGAAGATCTTCCAGCCCAGCCGCATGATCTGGTCGTAGCGGAAACGCGGGAAGCTCGCGCGCACCCACAGGAACACGGTGACGACGCAGAAGGTCTTGATCGCCATCCAGATCCAGCCGGGGATCCAGTTGAACGGCGCGATGTCGAACGGCGAAAGCCAGCCGCCGAGGAACATGACGACTGCGAGGGTGCTGATCAGGATCATGTTCGCGTATTCGGCGAGGAAGAACATCGCGAACGCCATGCCCGAATACTCGACCATGTGGCCGGCGACGATTTCGGATTCACCCTCGACCACGTCGAACGGATGCCGGTTGGTTTCGGCCAGACCCGAGATGAAGTAGACGACGAAGATCGGCAGCAGCGGCAGCCAGTTCCACGAGAACACGGTCAAGCCATGGTTCGCGCCGAAGCCCTTGCCTTGCCCCATCACGATGTCGGTCATGTTCAGGCTGCCGGCGACCATCAGCACGACCACCATGCAAAAGCCCATCGCGATCTCGTAGCTGACCATCTGCGCCGAGGCGCGCAGCGCGCCGAGGAACGCGTACTTCGAGTTCGAGGCCCAGCCCGCGATGATCACGCCGTACACCTCGAGCGAGGTGATCGCCATCAGGAACAGCAGGCCGGCGTTGACATTGGCCAGCGCCACCTCGGGCCCGAACGGCACGACCACCCAGGCCGCGAGCGCCGGCATGATGGTCATCACCGGGCCGAGGAAGAACAGGCTCTTGTTCGCCGCGGTCGGGACGATGATCTCCTTGAAGATCAGCTTCACCGCATCGGCGATCGGCTGCAGCAGGCCGAGCGGGCCGACGCGATTCGGCCCTGGGCGGATCTGGCTCCAGCCAATGGCCTTGCGCTCCCACAACGTCAGGTAGGCGACGCAGATCATCAGCGGGATGATCAACGCGACGATCTTGACGACCGACCAGACGAGCGGCCATGCGGGGCCGAGTGCAGACGATCCGAAGGTGGTGATCGAGTCGAGCATGCTCAGGCCTTCTCGACGGCGATGGGGCCGAACATCGCGCCTAGGCCAGCGGTGTCGACGTGACCGGCGGGGACGCGCACGGCGGTGGCTGCGAGCGTCGCGTCGACGCGTGCCGGCAGCACCGCTTGCGCGTTGCCTTGCGAGACGCGCACCTTGTCGCCTGCATTCAGCCCGAGTTGCGACCAGAGCGCCCGCGGCAGGCTCGCGAACGGCGCGCGCGCATCGGCGGTGAGTTGCAGCGAGCTTGCGCGGCGCACCAACGAATCGGTGGCGTAGATCGGCACGTCGGCGATGCGTTCGAGTGCAGCTGCGGTCGTCGGTGCGGTGATGCTCGCAGCGCTCTGGTTGCTCAAGCGAGAGGCGATCGTCGACACGTCACCGAACGCCTCGGCCCGCACATCTTCCGAGGTCTCGAAATCGAAGCCCTTCAGCGCGAGCAGGTTGCCCAGCACGCGAAGCACCTTCCACGCGGGTCGCGTTTCGCCGAGCGGCTTGACGACGCCGTGGAAGCTCTGCACGCGGCCTTCTGCATTCACGAAGGTGCCCGAGGTCTCGCTGAACGGCGCGATCGGCAGCATCACGTCGGCGAACTCGTTCGCGACGTTCTTGAACGGGGTCATCACGACAACCATCTCGGCCGCCTGCATCGCAGTGCTGGCAGCAGCGGCATTCGCGGCGTCGAGCGTCGGCTCGACGTTCAGCAGCAGGCAGGCCTTCAGTGCCGGACCGGCGAGCATCTGGCCAGCGTTCAATCCGCCATTCGCAGGCATCGCGCCGACGAGTTGCGCGCCGACCGTGTTCGCCGCTTCGGTGAGGTAACCGATGCTGGCGCCGGTTTGCGCGCCGATCCAGTTCGCGAGCGCCAGCAGCGCGCTCGCCTGTGGGTGCTGCGCGGCCGCGTTGCCGAGCAGGATCGCCTTGCGTTCGCCGCTTGCAAGCGAGGCAGCAATCGCTTTCGCTTCGTCACTCGCGATGCCCGCAACAGGCGATTGCGCCCCGCTGCTCGCGCCGATCGCCGCGGCGATGTCGGCCAGCGCTTGAACCCAGCCGCTCGGCGCCACCGAGCTCTGCGTGGCCATCGTCATCAGCCAGTCGTCGTGAGCAGCGTTCAGGCTGTGCACCTTCGCACCTTTGCGCGCGGCCTGGCGGATGCGCTGCGCGAACAGCGGGTGATCCTTGCGCAGGAACGAGCCGACGACGAGCACGCGCTGAAGATTCGACAGTGACGCGATGCTCGTGCCCAGCCAACGGACCCCGCCGGTGTTCGCGAAATCAGCGTGCCGCGTGCGGAAGTCGATGTTGTCGCTGCCGAGTCCGCGCACCAGCTTTGCCAGCAGGTGCAATTCTTCGGCCGTGCTGTGCGCCGACCCGATTGCGCCGATGCTTTGCGCGCCGTGGTCGACGCCGATCTGTGTCAGGCTGCGGCTCACGTATTCCAGCGCGGTCGACCAGTCGACCGACTTCCACGCGCCGCCCTGCTTGATCATCGGCGCGGTCAGGCGCTCGGTGCCGTTCAGTGCTTCATACGAGAAGCGATCACGGTCGGCGATCCAGCATTCGTTGACCGCTTCATTTTCGAGCGGCACCACGCGCATCACCGCGTTGTTCTTCACTTGCACGATCAGGTTCGCGCCAGTCGAGTCGTGCGGGCTCACGCTCTTGCGGCGCGAGAGCTCCCAGGTGCGAGCGCTGTAGCGGAATGGCTTGCTCGTGAGCGCACCGACCGGGCAGACATCGATCATGTTGCCCGAGAGCTCGGAGTCGATCGTGTCGCCGGCGATCGTGGTGATTTCGGAGTGCTCGCCGCGATGGATCATGCCCAGCTCCATCACGCCGGCTACTTCCTGGCCGAATCGCACGCAGCGGGTGCAATGGATGCAGCGGCTCATCTCCTCCATCGAGATCAGCGGACCGACGTTCTTGTGGAAGACGACGCGCTTTTCTTCGTTGTAGCGCGTGCTCGACGCGCCGTAGCCGACCGCGAGGTCTTGCAACTGGCACTCGCCGCCCTGGTCGCAGATCGGGCAGTCGAGCGGGTGGTTGATCAGCAGGAACTCCATCACGCCCTTCTGGGCCTGGAGCGCTTTCGGGCTCTTGGTGCGCACGATCATGCCTTGCGTCACCGGCGTGGCGCAGGCAGGCATCGGCTTCGGCGCTTTTTCGACGTCGACCAGGCACATGCGGCAATTGGCCGCGATGCTGAGCTTCTTGTGATAGCAGAAGTGCGGGATGTAGGTGCCGGCGTTGTCGGCGGCGTGCATGATCATGCTGCCTTCGACAATCTCAACCTTCTTCCCGTCGAGTTCGATTTCGATCATTTGTTTACGCCGTGACCGCGACCGGCGCGGCGACCTTCGGGGTCTTGTGCTCGATGAGGTGGACGAACTCGTCGCGGAAGTGCTTGATCATCGCGCGCACCGGCATCGCGGCAGCGTCGCCCAGTGCACAGATCGTTCGGCCCTGGATGTTGTCGGAAACCGAATTCAGCAGGTCGATGTCTTCCATGCGGCCCTCGCCCTTCGCGATGCGGTCGACCATGCGATACAACCAGCCCGTACCTTCGCGGCACGGCGTGCATTGGCCGCAGGATTCGTGCATGTAGAAATACGACAGGCGCAGCAGGCTCTTTACCATGCAGCGGGTGTCGTCCATCACGATCACGGCGCCGGAGCCGAGCATCGAGCCGGCCTTGGCGATGCTGTCGTAGTCCATCGTGCAGTCGTTCATGATGGCCGCCGGCAGCACCGGCGCCGAAGAACCGCCCGGGATCACGGCCTTCAGCGTGCGACCGGGGCGAACACCGCCCGCGAGTTCCAGAAGTTTCGTGAACGGCGTGCCGAGCGGAACCTCGAAATTTCCCGGGTTGCGCACATCGCCGACGACCGAGAAGATCTTGGTGCCGCCGTTGTTCGGCTTGCCGATCGCCAGATACGGTGCGCCGCCGTTGCGGATGATCCACGGGACCGCCGCGAAGGTCTCGGTGTTGTTGATCGTCGTCGGCTTGCCGTAAAGCCCGTAGCTCGCCGGGAACGGCGGCTTGAACCGCGGCTGGCCCTTCTTGCCTTCGAGCGATTCGAGCAGCGCGGTCTCTTCGCCGCAGATGTAGGCGCCGAAGCCGTGCGCCGCGTGCAGCTGGAAGCTGAACGGCGAGCCGAGGATGTCGTCGCCGAGGTAACCCGCAGCGCGCGCTTCTTCCAGCGCCTCCTCGAAGCGGTCGTAGACCTCGAAGATCTCACCGTGGATGTAGTTGTACGCGGTCTTGATGCCCATCGCATACGCCGCGATCGCCATGCCTTCGATGACGATGTGCGGGTTGAACATCAGGATGTCGCGGTCCTTGCAGGTGCCGGGCTCGCCTTCGTCGGAGTTGCAGACGAGGTACTTGGGGCCGGGGTACATGCGTGGCATGAAACTCCACTTCAGGCCGGTCGGGAAACCCGCCCCGCCGCGACCGCGCAGGCCGGAAGCCTTGACCTCGGCGATGACCTGATCCGGCGTCATGCCGAGCGGCGCGCCTTCGGCTTCACCCTGGGCGAGGATCTTGCGCAGGGCCTGGTAGCCGCCGCGCGCCTCGTAGTCCTTCAAACGCCAGTTCTCGCCGTCGAGGCCGGCAACGATCTGCGCACCGATGTGCTTGTCGTGGAAGCAGGTCTCGGCACCGGTGGCCTGAAACTTCGACAGGTCGAGGATCGGGTTCTTCATGCGCGGGTTGCCTTCAGCGTTTCGACCAGCTCATCGAGCCGAGCGTTGCTCATGAAGCTGACCATCTGACGGTCGTTGACCAGCATCACCGGCGCATCGGCACAGGCACCGAGGCACTCGCTCTTCTGCACGGTGAACAGGCCATCGGCCGTCGTGCCGCCCTCTTCCACGCCGAGCTTGTGGCAGAGGTGATCGAGTGCTTTCTGGCCGTCGCGCAACTGGCACGGCAGGTTGGTGCAGACGTTGAACTTGAACTGCCCGCGCGGCTGCTGGTTGTACATGTTGTAGAAGGTCGTGACCTCGTGCACCGCGATCGGCGGCATGCCGAGGTACTCGGCGACAGCCTTCTCGCTCTCGGCGGAAACGAAGCCCTGTTCCTGCTGCACGATCGAGAGGCAGGCCATCACGGCCGATTGCTTCTGGTCGGCCGGGTACTTCGCGACCTCCCTGTCGAAGCGCGCGCGTGTCGAATCGCTGATCACCGGTCGATCTCTCCGAAAACGATGTCCATCGTGCCGATCAACGCGACCGCGTCGGCAATCATGTGGCCGCGCGAGAGCTCGTCGAGCGAGGCCAGGTGCGGGAAGCCGGGCGGGCGGATCTTCAGCCGGTACGGCTTGTTCGCGCCGTCGCTGACGATGTAGATGCCGAACTCGCCCTTCGGGTGCTCGACCGCGGCGTAGGCCTCGCCCTCGGGCACGTGGAAGCCTTCGGTGAACAGCTTGAAGTGGTGGATAAGATCCTCCATGCCGCTCTTCATGTCGAGGCGCGCGGGGGGTGCGACCTTGTGGTTCGTCGTGATGACCGGGCCGGGGTTCTCGCGCAGCCAGGCCACGCACTGCTGGATGATGCGGTTCGCCTGGCGCATCTCTTCGACGCGCACCAGGTAGCGGTCGTAGGTGTCGCCGTTCACACCCAGCGGCACGTCGAAGTCCATCTGGTCGTAGACGTCGTAGGGTTGGTGCTTGCGCAGATCCCACAGCACGCCGGAGCCGCGCAACATCGCGCCTGTGAAGCCGAGGTTCAGCGCGCGCTCGGGCGTGACGATACCGATACCGACGGTGCGCTGCTTCCAGATGCGGTTGTCGGTGAGCAGTGTCTCGTAGTCGTCGACGCACTTCGGGAAGCGCTTCGTGAAGTCATCGATGAAGTCGAGCAGAGAGCCCTGACGGTTCTCGTTCAACGCAGACATCGCCTTCGCGTTGCGGATCTTCGAGGCCTTGTACTGCGGCATCACGTCCGGCAGGTCGCGGTAGACGCCGCCGGGGCGGAAATAGGCCGCGTGCATACGGGCGCCCGAGGCCGCCTCGTACATGTCGAACAGGTCTTCGCGCTCGCGGAAGCAGTAGATGAAGATATTCATCGCGCCGCAGTCGAGGCCGTGCGCACCGAGCCACATCAGATGGTTCAGCAGGCGTGTGATCTCGCTGAACATCACGCGGATGTACTGCGCGCGGATCGGCACGTCGACGCCGAGCAGCTTCTCGATCGCGAGGCAGTACGCATGCTCGTTGCACATCATCGACACGTAGTCGAGGCGATCCATGTAGGGCAGCGACTGGATGTAGGTCTTGCTCTCGGCGAGCTTCTCGGTGGCACGGTGCAGCAGACCGATGTGTGGGTCAGCGCGTTGGATCACCTCGCCGTCGAGTTCGAGCACGAGGCGCAGCACACCGTGCGCGGCCGGATGCTGCGGCCCGAAATTCAACGTGTAGTTCTTGATGTCCGCCATGTCAGTGGAGACCGCCGTAGTTGTCTTCGCGGATGATGCGCGGCGTGATCTCGCGCGGCTCGATCGTCACCGGTTGGTAGATCACGCGTTTTTGCTCGTCGTCGTACCGCATCTCGACATGCCCCGAGGTCGGGAAGTCTTTGCGGAACGGATGGCCGATGAAGCCGTAGTCGGTCAGGATGCGGCGCAGGTCGCTGTGACCCTCGAAGATGATGCCGTAGAGGTCGAAGGCCTCGCGCTCGAACCAGTTGACCGAACTCCACACGTCGGTGAGCGAGGCGACGACAGGCACGTCGTCGTCTTGCGCGAAGACCTTCAGGCGCACGCGCCAGTTCTTCGAGACCGAGAGCAGGTGCGACACGACGCAGTAGCGCGGGCCTTCCCAAGCCTGGTCCTTGTAGCTCGAGTAGTCGACGCCACACAGGTCGACGTTCTGCTCGAACTTCAGGTCCGCATGGTCGCGCAGCAACAGCGCGGATTCGATGTAGTTCGCTGCCGAGACGGTCACGGTGAGTTCACCGCGATCGCGAACGAGCTTCTTCACACGATCACCGAGCACAGCCGTCAGCGCGGCCTGGAGGTCGTCGATCTTCATGCGCGCGCGATCGTCGTCTCGCGGCGAATCTTCGCCTGCAGTTGCAGTACGCCGTAGAGAAGCGCCTCGGCCGTCGGCGGGCAGCCGGGCACGTAGACATCGACCGGCACGATGCGGTCGCAGCCGCGAACGACCGAATAGCTGTAGTGGTAGTAGCCGCCGCCGTTCGCGCATGAGCCCATGCTCAACACCCAACGCGGCTCGGCCATTTGGTCGTACACCTTGCGCAGCGCCGGCGCCATCTTGTTGCACAGCGTGCCGGCAACGATCATCAGATCGCTTTGCCGCGGGCTGGGTCGGAACAGCATGCCGAAACGGTCGATGTCGTAGCGCGCCGCGCCGGCGTGCATCATCTCCACCGCGCAGCACGCGAGGCCGAAGGTCATCGGCCAGAGCGAACCGGTCTTCGACCAGTTGATCAGTGTGTCGACACTGGTCGTGACGAAACCTTCCTTCAGTACGCCTTCAATGCCCATGGTGCTGCTCTCTGGTCGTTCGATACAGGCTGCTCACTCCCAATCGAGCGCACCTTTTTTCCATTCGTATGCGAACCCGACGACGAGGATGCCGAGGAACAGCATCATGGCCCAAAAGCCGGTCGAGCCGATCTCCTTGAGCGACACCGCCCATGGAAAGAGAAAGGCGATTTCGAGGTCGAACAGGATGAAGAGGATCGCGACGAGGTAATAGCGCACGTCGAACTTCATGCGTGCGTCTTCAAAGGCCTCGAAACCGCATTCGTAAGGCGAGTTCTTCGCCTTGTCGGGCCGATTCGGGCCCATGATGAATCCGAGCACCTGAGGCACCACCCCCACTGCTGCACCGATCAGGATGAACAGGATGACGGGCAGGTAAGGTTCCAGATTCATGGGGGTGTCGCTGCAGGCCTGCGAGAGCCTGGGATAGCTGGAGCGGATCGGCCTGATGGCGAAGCGCATCGCGCCGAACCTCGGGACCGAGCAATTTTGGTGCCGTCGGCGAGACTCGAACTCGCACAGCTTTCGCCACTACCCCCTCAAGATAGCGTGTCTACCAATTTCACCACGACGGCCAAATACAGAACTTGCAAACTCGCAAACTCGCAAACTGGTACCTGAACAGTGCCCGGATTGCGTGAGGAGTTGCTCACCGGACAGCTGCGCATTCTAACCTCAAAGCCCCACGCTTTCATCGCCTGCGCTGCACTGCAACAACGCACGGGAGGCCCCGTGAAGGGGCCGCGTGGCCCCGACTTACTTGGTCGGGATTGCGCCTGCGCCCGACGCTTGCGGCACGGGTGTGGCAGGCATCACGGCAGCGGACGCAGCCGGCACCACGGCCTTCGGCGCGCTGGCGGCACCGGGGATCTGCGCAGCGCCGGTCGGGGGATTGCTCGCGCCCGGTGCGGTGTTCGCGGCGCGGTCGAGCACGCTCCCGGTGCCCGGCCGGCTGCGATCGTTCGAGTAGAACGCAAGGGCCAGGGTGCAGGCGAAGAACACGGCCGCACAGACCGCGGTCGAGCGCGACATGAAATTGGCGCTGCCCGTCGCACCGAACAGGCTGCCCGAAGCGCCGCTGCCGAACGACGCGCCCATGTCGGCGCCTTTGCCGTGCTGGATGAGCACGAGTCCGATCATCACCAGCGCCGCAATGATCTGCAACGCCACCACCAGGTTCAACAACAGGTTCATTCTTCTGACTCCAAAATTATTCGTACGGCGGGCGTCGATCGAACGATCAGCCTGCAGCGCGGCAGATGGCGGCAAAGTCGGCGGCCTTCAACGAGGCACCGCCGATCAAACCACCATCAATGTCGGCCTGCGCGAACAGCGTGACGGCGTTGTCGGCCTTGACGCTGCCGCCGTAGAGGATCTTCATGTCGCCCGCATGTGCGGTCGCGGCCCTGAGTTGCGCGCGCAGCAGCGCGTGCACGGCTTGCGCCTGCTCTGGTGACGCGGTCTTGCCCGTGCCGATCGCCCACACGGGCTCGTACGCGACGATGATCTGCGAGATGCAGTGGCCCAAGGTGTGGATCACCGCCGAGAGCTGGCGCTTCACGACAGCGTCTGTCTGCCCCGCTTCGCGTTCGGCGAGAGTCTCGCCGACGCAGACGATCGGCGTGATGCGTTGCGCGAGCGCCGCCTTGGCCTTGTCGGCGACAAGCTGATCGCTCTCGACGTGCATCGCGCGGCGCTCGGAGTGGCCGACCAGCACGTAGCGGCAACCGAACTCGGCCAGCATCGCCGCCGAGACTTCGCCGGTGTAGGCGCCCGACTCAAAGGCCGAGCAATCCTGTGCGCCCCAGCCAATGGCCTCGCCTTGCAATGACAAGGCAACGTCGCCCAGGTAGGGCATCGGCGCGCACACCGCCACTTCCGCGACCCACGGGCCGGCGGCTTTCAATGCGGCCAACAGCTCGGCGTTCGCCGCGCGGTTGCCGTTCATCTTCCAGTTGCCGACGACGAGTTTGCGACGCATCGCTGAAGCCTCCGAGATGGCCGCGTTCACCACTGCAGCACCAGCTTGCCGATGTGCTTGTTCGATTCCATCAGCGTGTGGGCAGCAGCGGCCTGCGCGGCGGGAAAGACCTTGAAGATGACCGGCTTGATCTTGCCGGCCTCGATCCAGGCCCAGACGTTCGCGCGTAACGAGGCCGCGATCGCAGCCTTGAACGCGACCGGCCGCGGCCGCAGTGTCGAGCCGGTGATCGTCAGGCGCTTGCGCAGCACGGTGCCCGCGTCGATCTGCGCCTCGACACCGCCCTGCACCGCGATGAACACGAGCCGACCGTCTTCGGCCAGGCACTTAAGTTCACGCGCCACATACTCGCCGGCGACCATGTCGAGGACCACGTCGACACCGCGGCCTTCGGTGATGCGCTTCACCTCTTCGACGAAGTCGGCGTTGCGATAGTTGATCGCGTCGTCGGCGCCGAGTTTCACGCACGCGGCGCACTTCTCGTCGCTGCCGGCCGTGACGATGACGGTCGCGCCCGCAGCCTTCGCCATCTGGAGCGCGGTGACGCCGATGCCGCTCGATCCGCCCTGAATCAACAGCGTCTCGCCGGCCTTCAGGCGCGCGCGGTCAAACACGTTGGACCACACGGTGAAGAACGTCTCGGGCAGGCTCGCCGCTTCGATGTCGCTCAGGCCCTTCGGCACCGGCAGGCATTGGCCGATCGGCGCCACGCTCAACTGCGCGTAGCCACCACCCGCGACAAGCGCGCACACGCGATCGCCGAGCTTGAAGCCGGCAGCCGCCAGCGCCAGCACATCGCCCGCCTCGATCACGCCCGCGATCTCCAGGCCCGGCAGATCGGAGGCGCCCGGCGGCACCGGGTAGTGGCCCTTGCGTTGCAGCACATCGGGGCGATTCACGCCCGATGCCGCCACGCGGATCAGCGCCTCGCCGGCACCCGCGACGGGATCGGCGCGATCCACTTCACGCAGCACCTCGGGCGCGCCGAACGACGCGATCTCGATGGCTTTCATCGAGCCGACCTCACTCTTGATGCTGGGGCTGCTGCGGCTGCGAGTCGCGATCGATCAGCGCCTTCATCGACAGCTTGACGCGACCCTTTTCGTCGGTCTCGAGCACCTTGACCTTGACGATCTGGCCTTCCTTCAGGAAATCGGTGACCTTCTCGACGCGCTGGTGTGCGATCTGGCTGATGTGCAGCAGGCCGTCCTTGCCGGGCAGCAGGTTCACGAGCGCGCCGAAGTCGAGCAACTTGACGATCGGGCCTTCGTAGACCTTGCCGATTTCGACTTCAGCGGTGATTTCGGCGATGCGCTTCTTCGCGTGCTCGGCCTTGTCGGCGTCGGTCGAGGCGATGGTGATCGTGCCGTCTTCGCCGATGTCGATCGTGCAGCCGGTCTCTTCGGTCAGCGCGCGGATCGTGGCGCCGCCCTTGCCGATGATGTCGCGGATCTTCTCCGGATTGATCTTCATCGTGTACAGGCGCGGCGCGAACTGCGACACCTCGGTGTTCGCGCCGCTCATCGCTTCGGTCATCTTGCCGAGGATGTGCAGGCGGGCTTCCTTGGCTTGCGCCAGCGCGACCTGCATGATCTCCTTCGTGATGCCCTGGATCTTGATGTCCATCTGCAACGCGGTCACGCCGGTGGTCGTGCCGGCCACCTTGAAGTCCATGTCGCCGAGGTGATCTTCGTCGCCGAGGATGTCGGTCAGCACGGCGAACTTCGCGCCGTCCTTGATCAGGCCCATCGCGATGCCGGCGACGTGCGCCTTGAGCGGCACGCCGGCGTCCATCAGCGCGAGGCAGCCGCCGCACACCGAGGCCATCGACGAGGAGCCGTTCGACTCGGTGATCTCCGAGACTACGCGCATCGAATACGGGAAGTCTGTCAGGCTCGGCAGCACCGCGACAAGCGCGCGCTTGGCGAGGCGACCGTGGCCGATCTCGCGGCGCTTCGGCGTGCCGACGCGACCGGTCTCGCCGGTGGCGAACGGCGGCATGTTGTAGTGCAGCATGAAGTGCTCGGTGTACTCGCCGGCGAGTGCATCGATCTTCTGTGCATCGCGCGCGGTGCCGAGCGTGGCGGCGACCAGCGCCTGCGTCTCGCCGCGGGTGAACAGCGACGAGCCGTGGGCGCGCGGCAGCACGCTGTTGCGGATCTCGATCGCGCGCACGGTCCGGGTATCGCGGCCGTCGATGCGCGGCTCTCCATTCAGGATCTGGCCGCGAACAATCTTGGCTTCGATGTCGAACAGCACGTTGTCGAGGTTGACCTTGTCGAAGGCCACGCCCTCGCCTTGCAGCGAGGCGATGGTCGCGGCCGTGACGGCACGGGTCGCCTGCGTGCGGGCCTGCTTCGAGCGGATCTGGTAAGCCTCGCGCAGCGGGTTCTCGGCGAGCGCGGCGACCTTGGCGATGAACGATTCATCTTTCGCGGGTGCGGCCCAGTCCCAGGCCGGCTTGCCGGCGTCACGCACGAGTTCATGAATCGCGTTGATCGCGATGTTGCTCTGCTGCTGACCGAACACGATGCCGCCGAGCATGATCTCTTCGGAGAGTTCCTGCGCTTCCGACTCGACCATCAGCACGGCGGTTTCGGTGCCCGCGACGACCAGGTCCATCTTCGAATCGAGCAATTGGGTCTTGCCCGGGTTCAGCACGTACTGGCCGTTGACGTAGCCGACCCGTGCGGCGCCGATCGGGCCATTGAACGGGATGCCCGAGATCGCCAGCGCGGCGCTCGAGCCGATCAGCGCGGCGATGTCGGCCGAGACTTCCGGGTTCAGCGACAGCACGTGCACGACGACCTGCACTTCGTTGTAGAAGCCTTCGGGGAACAGCGGGCGCAGCGGGCGGTCGATCAGCCGCGAGGTCAGCGTCTCGAGTTCGCTCGGGCGGCCTTCGCGCTTGAAGAAGCTGCCGGGGATCTTGCCGGCCGCATAAGTTTTCTCGATGTAGTCGACCGTCAGCGGAAAGAAGTCCTGGCCCGGCTTCGGGTTCTTGGCGGCAACCACGGTTGCGAGCACCACTGTGTCTTCGATGTTGACGATCACCGCGCCGCCGGCCTGGCGGGAGATTTCACCGGTCTCGAGGATGACGGTGTGCTGACCCCACTGAAAGGTCTTGGTGACTTTGTTGAACATGCTCATGCTTGTCTCTCCGGTTGTTGTGTCGTGTCGGACCCTGAACACGGAACCTCGGGCGGGATGCCATTCCAGGGGTGCTCTCGGGCGAAGAACATCGATGGAATGACACAGCAGCGCCGGTTGCCCCTGTCCTGCTTCTCGCAGGTCGACAGAAAAACGAAGAGCCTGTGCTGGCGAATTCCAGACAGGCTCTCTTGCTCCAGCTCAGACTACTTGCGAAGACCCAGCTTCTGGATCAGGGCGATGTAGCGCGGGGCGTCACGGTCTTTCAGGTAGGCCAGCAGGCTCTTGCGCTGATTGACCATCTTCAGCAGACCGCGGCGACCGTGGTGGTCTTTCATATGGGTCTTGAAGTGCGGCGTCAGGTCGTTGATGCGCGCGGTCAGGATCGCGACTTGCACTTCGGGCGACCCGGTGTCGCCGGTGCCGCGGGCGTGTTCCGCGACGATGGCCGCTTTGTCGATGGTGGCGTTGGACATTTCTCTCGTTTCCAGTTCATGAAACCGAGTCACCCCAACGCTTGTTTGTGCGCCACTTGCGGAATGCCACGGTTTCGGTTGCGCTCCGTTCTCTTGGCGAGTCCGGGAGCTCCACTTGCGCACACCGGTGAAACCGACCGGTGGCGTGCCTTGTTTTCAGTGTGACAGTCGCCCGCCAAACGTAAAACTTGCGGATTATAGCCCGAGGAAAGCTTTGAGCCGCTCGACCCCTTGAGTGAGCCGCGCAGGCTCCCGCGACGCGAAACACCAGCGCAGCCAGCCCTCGGCCTCGTCGCCGAACGCGGCGCCCGGCGCCAACCCGAGGCCGGCCTCGGTGACGAGGCGCTTCGCGAAGCTCAGCGAGTCGTCATGCCCTTCGATGCGGAAGAACGCGTACATGCCGCCCTCGGGCATCGCGACTTGCACGCCGCGCAACGCGGCAAGCTGCGGCAGCAAGGTGTCGCGGCAGTGCTGCAGCCGGCCGATCAGCGCGGGGACGAAGTCGGCGGCGCCGCCCAGCCCAGACAGCCCGGCGCGCTGGATGAACACCGGTGCGCACGAGGTGTTGAATTCGATCAACTTGCCCATCGCAGACAAAAGCGACGGCGGCACCACCAGCCATCCGAGCCGCCAGCCGGTCATCAGAAAGCTCTTGGAAAAGCTGTGGGCGACGACGAGGCGGTCGTCGGGTTCGGCGACATCGAGGAAGCTCGGCGCGCAGCGAGCGCCGGGCTTGAAGTAGACGCGCTCGTAGACCTCGTCGGCCACGATCCACGTGCCGGTGTGCCGGCAATGCGCCAGGATCGTCTCCTGCTCAGCGCGGGTCAGCGTCCAGCCGGTCGGGTTGTTCGGCGCGTTCACGAGGAGCACCTTGGTCTGCGCGGTGACGGCATCGAGCAGTGTCGCCATGTCAAGTTGCCAAGCGCCCTCCTTCACCTTCAGCGACACGCGCTTGACGTTCGCGCCCAGGATCGCAGGCTGTGCCGTCAGGTTCGGCCACACCGGAACCACCACGACGACCTCGTCACCCGCGCCGGCGAGCGCCTGCATCGCCAGCATCAGCGCGTTCACGCCAGACGAAGTGACCGCGATGCGGTCGGCGCCGACAGGTCGGTGCAGCGACGACACATAACCCGCCAACGCCTCGCGCAATTCCGGCAAGCCGAGGTTGTGCGAGTAGAACGTCTCACCGTCGTTGAGCGAACGGATGGCTGCGTCGCGGACGAACGCGGGCGTGGGCTCGTCGCTCTCGCCGAACCAGAACGGCAACACGTCGGCGCGGCCGAGGCCGGCGTTCGCGACCTCGCGGATCTTCGAGCCGGGCAGTTGATCGATGACCTGTCGCATCAGAGTCCTTCGGGGCGTTGCATCTGGCAGGAGGTGGGCTGTTCGGTCTGGCGCGGCTCGAAGTAGCGGACCGTGCGGAAGCCGAAACCGGAGCCCTCATTGTCATGCGGCACGCCGGCGCTTCCGAGGCGTTCCATGACAGTCACGTAGAGCGGCTGGATGAACTGGTGATCGGCCGCACGCATCGTGCCTTCGTGAAATCCGCCGAGCGTCGATCGGTCGAGCCTCATGCCTTCGAGGGCGCGCGCGACCGCGACGGCATCGGTGCTCCGCGCGCGCTCGATCGCGCTGGCGAGCATCTCGACCATCACCTGCATTCGCGCGTGCACGTAGTCGTCGGCGGGCTTCGGAAAGCGCTCGCGAAAGCTCGTGTAGAAGCGCTCCGACGCGGCTGTGCCGACGTTCGGGTGCCACTCGGCCACCGCGAGCACGCGGTCGATGCCCGCCTCGCCGATCGCCGCTGGCGCGCCCAGCGCGTTGCCGTAGAAGGTGTAGAAGCGCGCATCGACACCGGCCTCGCGCGCCGCCTTGATCAGCAGCGTGAGGTCGTTGCCCCAGTTGCCGGTGAGCACCGCCTGCGCGCCGCTGGCCTTGATCTTCGCGGCGTAGGGCAGAAAGTCCTTCACGCGGCCGAGCGGGTGCAACTCGTCGCCGACGATCTGGATATCCGGGCGCTTGGCGAGCAGGCTCAGCCTGGCCTGCTTCAACACCTGCTGCCCGAAGCTGTAGTCCTGTCCGACGAGATAGACCTTCTTCACCGATGTGTCGTCACGCAGCACATCCGTCAGCGCAGCGAGCCGCATGTCGCTGTTGGCGTCGAAACGGAAGTGCCAGAAGCTGCACTTGTCGTTCGTCAGCGCGGGGTCGACCGCCGAGTAGTTCAAGTACAGCGCGCGCCGATCCGGTTCGCGCGCGTTGTGCTTGTTCAGAGCATCGAGCAGGACTGCCGCGGCGGCCGAACTGTTGCCCTGCATCACGAAGCCGACCTGCTGATCGAGGGCGGACTTCAGCATCGCCAACGTTTCCTCGTTGTTGCCCTTGCCGTCGAAACGCAGCAGTTCGAACGGCCGCGCGCCACCGGGCAACCTCACGCCGCCCCTCGCATTGATGCGCTCGACCGCGATCAGCAGGTTGCGGTGCACCGCCTCGCCGGCGTTGGCGAACGGGCCGGACAGACCTTCGATCATGCCGATGCGGATCGGCTCGGCGGCGGCATTCGCGCCCACGCCGATCAACGCCGAGAACAGCGCACAGGCGCTCAACACACTTCGCAAGATCAGCAATTTCAAGGCCCTTGAAAACAAAAATGCCGCTCCAAATTCGGCGGCATGGTTGCTGCACGGTGCAGCA
>Ga0209583_10000086_pt1 | contig 28912 bp, 26 predicted proteins | sample Str014_FD_187201 | JGI IMG/M metagenome (GOLD analysis project Ga0209583, IMG submission 187201) | Freshwater sediment microbial communities in response to fracking from Pennsylvania, USA - Straight Creek_MetaG_SC_2014 (SPAdes) (version 2) | ecosystem: Environmental > Aquatic > Freshwater >... | reverse complement strand
TACCAGCAGCGCCTCGACGCGACCGCCAGCGACGCACACCGGCTGCTCGCCGAAGACGCGATCCTGCGGCGCCAGCGCACCGAGATCGACGCGTCGATCAGCGAGCTGGGGCGGGTCGCCGGGCGCGCCCAACAGGCTTTCACCGCACGCAGCATCGACGCGTTGACGCTCACCAACGCCGAGGCGGCACTGCTGGCCAAACGCATCGAGCGCATCGCGGTCGAACAGGCGCTCTGGGAACAGGCCATCGCGCTGCAGGCGCTCGTAGGCACCGAGCTGATCGTGCCCAACAACCTCAACGACTCGAGTTCATGAAACCAATCCTCGGATGGACACTGGCAGCACTGGTCGCGGCCGGCGCCGGTGGCGCCTGGTGGGCGATGCATCGCAAGGCGGCGCCCGACACGGCAACGGCTGCGGCCGAGCCGGTCGCGCAGGTCCGCACCGAACTCGCGAAGGAGCGGGTGTTGACCGACACCCTGAACGCGTTCGGCGACGTCTCGCCCGGCCCGCTGGCCGGCCTGAGCTTCGCGCGGGCCGGCCAGGTCACGCAGCTCGTCGTGCTGCCCGGTGACCGCGTCGCCAAGGGCGCGACACTCGCGACGCTCACGCTCGACCCGGCCGCCCGCGAGGCCTACGCGCAGGCCACGAACGCGCTCGCGCTGGCGCGGCGCGAGGCCGACCGCCTGCGCCAGTTGCTGGCGCTGCAGCTCGCGACCCGATCGCAGCTCGACGCCGCCGACAAGGCCGCGCTCGATGCGGCTGGCGCCGTGAAGGCGCTCGACGCGCAAGGCGGCGGCTCGACCGCCAGCACGATCACCGCGCCGTTCGACGGCGTGGTCGCGAGCGTGGCGGTCGCTCAGGGCGACCGGGTCGCGGCCGGCGCGCCGATCCTGCAGCTCGCGCACGCCGACGCACTGCGCGTGCAGATCGGCATCGAGCCCGCGCAGAGCCGCCGTGTGCGTGCGGGCACCATGGCCACGCTGGTGCCCATCGCAACCACCTCGGACGCGCCGCGCGCGATCGGAGCGGTCGTCTCGAGCGTGCAGGACGTGGTCGACCCGAAGACTCAACTCGTCAGCGCGATCGTGACGCTGCCAGGCACCGCCGGCGCGCAACTGGTGCCGGGCATGAAGGTGCGCGCCGGCCTGCAGGTCGGCTCGCGAAGCGTGCTCGCGGTGCCGCGCGATGCGGTGCTCTCGGACGCGAACGGCGACTACGTCTACCAGGTCGTCGCAGGCAAGGCCAAACGCGTCGCGGTGACGAAGCAGGTCGAATCCGATGGCTATGTCGGCATCGCCGGCCTGACCGACCCGACGCGGCCGGTCGTGGTGGTCGGCAACTACGAGCTGCAGGACGGCATGGCTGTCAGCGAGGCCGAGGGCGATCGACCGGCAAAAGCCTCGGCCAAGGGATCGGCGAAGTGAGCTTCAGCGCCTGGTCCGAGCAGCACAAACGCTCGCTGCTGTTCCTGCTGGCGCTGATCGCGCTGGTCGGCGCCTTCGCGGCGCTGCGTTTGCCGTCGTCGCTGTTTCCGACGGTGGATTTCCCGCGCGTCGTCGTCTCGCTCGAAGCCGGCGACCAACCCGCCGAGCAGATGGAGGTGCTGGTCACGCGGCCGATCGAGCAGGCGATCCGCCGCGTGCCCGGCGTCACCAACGTGCGCTCGGTCACGAGCCGCGGCTCGGCCGAGGTGTCGGTGAGTTTCGACTGGGGCCTGGACATGGCCTCGGCCACGCTGCAGATCAACGCGGCGACCGCGCAGATCGTCTCGCAGCTGCCGCCCGGCACCAAGCTCGCGACCAAGCGCATGGACCCGACCGTGTTCCCGATCATCGCGTACAGCCTGACCTCGAAGACCGTCTCGCTGACCGACCTGCGCACGCTGGCCGACTACACGATCGCGCCGCAACTCTCCGGCGTGCGCGGCGTGGCGCATGCCGATGCGCTCGGCGGCGCGGTCGAGGAATACCAGGTCAGCATCGACCCGATGCGGCTGCAGGCGTACGGCCTCACGCTCGACGATGTCTCGAAGACCCTCGCCGCCTCGAACGTCATCAGCGCCGTCGGCAGAATCGAAGACCGCTACAAGCTGCTGCTGGTGTTGACCGATTCGTCGCTGCACAGCCTCGCCGAGATCGGCCAGACCGTGATCAGCCACAGCGCGAACGGCATGGTGCGGCTCGCCGACGTGGCCGCGCTGCAGCGCGCCGCCGTGCCGCAATGGACCCGCGTGACTGCCGATGGGCACGACGCGGTGCTGATCTCGATCTACCAGCAGCCCGGTAGCAACAGCGTGCAGATCGCGACCGACGTGAAGGCCCGCCTCGCCGCACTGCAGCCGCAATTGCCGCCGGGCATCGCGATCGCGAACTGGTACGACCAGAGCGAGCTCGTGTCCGCATCGGCGGCCAGCGTGCGCGATGCGATCCTGATCGGCGCGGTGCTCGCCGCCGGCGTGCTGCTGCTGTTCCTGCGCAACCTCAAGGTCACGTTGATCGCGGTGGCGGTCGTGCCGACCGTGCTCGCGACCACGGTGCTGGTGCTCAGCGTGATGGGCCTGAGCTTCAACGTGATGACGCTGGGCGGCATGGCCGCGGCGGTCGGCCTGATCATCGACGACGCGATCGTGATGACCGAGCACATCGTGCGCCGCTTGCGCGAGCGCGGCGGCGCGGGAGCCGACAACGCGGCCGGCACCGAAACCGAAACCGAAGCCGCCACCGCCAACCAGACCGTGCGCGAAGCCGCGACCGAATTCCTGCGCCCGCTCGCCGGCTCGAGCGCCGCGACGCTGGTGATCTTCGTGCCGCTCGCGTTCCTGACCGGCGTGACCGGTGCGTTCTTCAAGGCGTTGTCGATCACGATGGCCGGCGGGCTGCTGATCTCGTTCGTCGTCACTGCCGTCGGCGTGCCGCTGCTGGCGGGCGCGTTCCTGAACGACAAGGACGCGTCGCAACCCGAAGGCGGCCGCTTCACCGACGCGTTGAAGCGCCGCTACGGCCGGCTGATGGAACGTGTGTTGCGCCGCCCGGTCTGGGTCTTCGCCGGCGTGGTGCCGCTCGCGCTGGCGGGCGCGTTCGCGTTCACGCAGGTCGGCTCGGGCTTCATGCCGGCGATCGACGAAGGCGGCTTCGTGCTCGACTACCGCAGCGCGCCCGGCACCGCGCTGTCGGAGACCGACCGGCTGCTGAAGCAGGTCGAGGCGATCGTTCAGGCCACGCCCGACGTGCAGACCTTCTCGCGCCGCACCGGCACCGGCCTGGGCGGCGGGCTGAGCGAGGCGAACTCGGGCGACTTCTTCATCCGCTTGAAGCCCACCGGCCGGCGCCCGGTCGATGCGGTGATGGAAGACATCCGCAGCCAGGTCGAACAGAAGGTGCCGGGCCTGTCGGTCGAGATGGCGCAGCTGATGGAAGACCTGATCGGCGACCTGACCGCGGTGCCGCAGCCGGTCGAGATCAAGCTCTTCTCCGACAAGCCGGCGCAGCTCGCCGCGCTCGCGCCGCAGATCGCCGCGCGCCTCGCGAAGGTGCAAGGTGTGGTCGACGTGCGCAACGGCATCAACGCGGCCGGCGATGCGCTGCAGATCCATGTCGACCCGGTCAAGGCGGCGCTCGAAGGCGTCGATCCGGCCGTCGTCGCCAAGCTCGCGGGCGACGTGCTGAGCGGCAACGTGGCGACGCAGGTGCTGTCGGGCATCAAGACCATCGGCGTGCGCGTGTGGGTGCCGAAATCGCTGCGCCAGAACAGCGACGGTGTCGCAGCGCTCGTGCTGCACGCGGCCGATGGCCACGCCTTCCCGCTCGGGCGCATCGCCACGATCGAGACCTTGACGGGGCAACCGGAGATCGCGAAAGAAAACCTCAAACGCATGATCGCCGTGACGGCACGCATCAGCGGCCGGGATCTCGGTTCGGTGATGGCCGACGTGCAATCGATGCTCACGCCGAAAGGGGTGGTGCCGAACGGCGTGACCTACGAACTCGGCGGCCTGTACGCGCAGCAACAGATCGCGTTCCGCGGCTTGATGCAGGTGTTCGCGGCCGCAGCGGCGCTGGTGTTCCTGTTGCTGCTGTTCATGTACGAGAGCTTCGCGATGGCGGTCGCGATCATGGCGACCTCGCTGCTCGCCGTCTCGGCGGTGTTCATCGGCCTGTGGCTCACCGGCATCGAGTTGAACATCACCGCGATGATGGGCATGACGATGATCATCGGCATCGTCACCGAGGTCGGCATCTTCTACTTCTCGGAGCAGCGCGAGGTCGCACCCGGGCTGAGCTTCGGCGAATCGCTGAAGGTGGCGGGGCAGAACCGGATGCGACCGATCGCGATGACGACGATCGCCGCGATCCTGACCCTGCTGCCGCTCGCGTTCGCGATCGGCGCCGGCTCCGAGATGCAGCAACCGCTCGCGATCGCGATCATCTCGGGCCTGGTCGTGCAGTTGCCGCTGGTGCTGCTGGCGATGCCGGCGTTCTATGCGCTGATGAGCCCGAAAACACAGGCTCGTCGATAGGCTTCACGCGCGGCGGTTTCGCGGGTGGGCAGGCACTTGTCGGGCATACGCAGCACCGCTACGGCACGAAGCGATCGAGCCGCAGCCGCTCGCGCTCGTCGGTGACCGATTTCGCCGCGAGGTACACCGCGCCCGCCGCGGCCATCGCGCCGGCCCCGGTCAGCAGGAACAGCAGCAGGATCTGGTACTTCACGGCCTCCAGCGGGTCCATGCCGGCGAGCAACTGGCCGGTCATGATGCCGGGCAGCGTGATGATGCCGGCGGCCGACATCTGGTTGATCAGCGGGATGAGCCCGCGGCGGATCGAATTGCGCGTCAGTTCGGCGCAGGCCTCGCGCATCGTCGCACCCAGCGCCAACTGCGCCTCGATGCCGGCACGGCCTGCCACCAGCCCGCCGAAGAACGAATCGAGTCCGAGGCTGGCCGAGTTCAGAACGCTGCCGAGCACGATGCCCATCAACGGGATCGCGTAGCGCGGATCGAACCACGGCGATGGCCGGATCGCGGTCAGCAGCGCGAGCGCGACCGTCGCGACGCTCGACGCACCGACCACCACCGCGCCGATGCGATAGTTCGCCCCGCCGCGCAGGCGTTGCACCGGCCTGACCGCCACCTCGCGCGCCGCCGCGCCGATCATCAGCAGCACGATGCCGACGGTCGCCACCGGCGAGCCGGCGCGAAAGACCAGGCGCAGCACCAGGCCGACCAGCAGCAGTTGCACGACCATGCGCGCCGCGGCCCACAGCACTTGCCGATGCACCCGCAAATGGAGCGCGATCGATGCGCCCGCGCACAGCAGCACGAGCACGGCGGCCACGGCAAGGTCGACGGCGCCGAGGTGGATCGGCGTCATGGCGCGTGGAGCCGGTGGTCGCGCACCTCGAGCACGCGGTGCCCGACTCGCGCGGCCTGTTCGCGCGAATGCGTGACGAACAGGATCGACAGGCCGGCGGCGACGCGGGCGGCGAGCAACGCTTCGACGAGCAGCGTCGAGGCCTGATCGAGCGCCGCGGTCGGCTCGTCGAGCAGCAGCACGCGGGGCTCGCAGGCGAGCGAACGAACCAGCGCCATGCGCTGCCGCTCGCCGGTCGACAGGCGGGCGATGTCGATGTCGAGCAGCGGGCTTTCCAGCCCCAGACCCGGCAGCAGCGCCAAAACCGCCGGCACGCCCGCCGACGGAAAGTGCGCACGCGCCGTCGCGGCCCACCAGGCCGGTTCGGCGGCCTGGTAGACGACCCGCCTGCGCCAGTTCGGGGCCGGGCAGGACGAGCGGGCCAGGCCGTCGAGCCGGACCTCGCCGTCGTGCGGATCGAGATCGGCGATCAAGCGCAGCAGAACGCTCTTGCCGCTGCCGGAGCGCCCGACGATCGCGACGCACTCGCCGGGTTCCACCTGCAGATCGAAGGGGCCACCGTGGGCAGAAACCAGCGCATCGAGTTCGAGGCGGGGGCCGCGTGTCGACAGGGGATCGTGATCCGGCATCGATGAAGTCTATGGTGCTGGCACGAAAGCAAGCCGACCTCGCCCCTTGTCTCATCGAAACTGGGGATTCGCCCCATCCGGGAAGGCTCCTACGATGGGCGCGGAACGCGAGGGGTGTCATGGGCCAACAAAAAAACACAAAACCGGGCAAGCGGCTGGTGTGGCGGATCACCGCAGACGCGCCGCTGGGCGAATTCGTCGACCCCGATGCCCAGCCACCCCGCCCCGCGACGACCGACCCCGAACCCGGCGGCTGGGTCATGTCGTCGTTCGACCTGCTGCACGGCGCCGACATCAGCGAGGGCCCCGACACCGTGCCCGACGACGTGTTCGACGAGTTGTTTCGCACGCCGGACCCCAAGCCGAAACCGCGCACCCCGGGCTGATTTGGCCTGCGAGCGCGGCTCGCCGACCACCCCGAATTTCTTTACATCGACCGGCCTGCTGGCTCCACGCCGGTCGGTGCACCGGGGTGAGACGCGCATCCGCCACGACCAGACTGGCGTAATGCCGAGGCGCGAGGCCGCGACCTAAGGCGCAAGCCCGAGCATGGCGTGCAACTTTCCCGCCCCGACGGGCCTCCAAGTTCGGGACGCAGGAATATACTGACCGGAGGGTCTTCTTTTGAACCAGATTCACGCTGCCAACGGGCATTACAAGGGGTCACTCATGGGTGCCAAACTCAAGGTCGCAGGTTGGTTGGCAGTCGGTGCCGTCGCCGGTGCGTTGACGACGATGCAATTGCAGGCCACCGCGCGCAACGGCGTGTCGCAGTTGCCCCTCGAAGAATTGCAGCAGATGGCTGCGGTCTTCGGCATGATCAAGACCGATTACGTCGAGCCGGTCGACGAGAAGAAACTGATCGGCGATGCCATCGGCGGCATGGTGGCGGGCCTGGACCCCCATTCACAGTATTTCGACAAGAAGTCGTTCAAGGAATTCCGCGAGGCGACCACCGGGCGCTTCGTCGGCATCGGCATCGAGATGGGCATGGAAGACGGGCTGGTCAAGGTCGTCAGCCCGATCGAAGGCTCGCCAGCGTTTCGCGCCGGCATGAAGAGCGGCGACCTGATCACCAAGATCGATGACACGCTGGTCAAGGGGCTCACCGTCGACCAGGCCGTCAAGAAGATGCGCGGCGACCCGAATACCAAGGTCGTGCTCACGGTGTTCCGCAAGAGCGAAAGCCGCAGTTTCCCGGTCACGATCGTGCGCGAAGAGATCCGCACCCAGAGCGTGCGCTCCAAGGTGATCGAGCCGGGCTACGCCTGGCTGCGCGTGAGCCAGTTCCAGGACCGCACCGTCGACGATTTCGCGAAGAAGCTCGAAGAAATCTACAAGGCCGAGCCGAACCTGAAAGGCCTGGTGCTCGACCTGCGCAACGACCCGGGTGGCCTGCTCGAAGGCGCGGTCGCGATCTCGGCCGCGTTCATGCAGCCGGATGCGGTCGTGGTGTCGACCAACGGCCAGATCCCCGACTCGAAGCAGACCTTCAAGGCCTCGCCGAGCGACTACCTGCGCCGCGGCGGCAGCGACCCGCTCAAGCGCCTGCCCGAGGCGCTGAAGAAGGTGCCGCTGATCGTGCTCGTGAACGAAGGCTCGGCATCGGCCAGCGAGATCGTCGCCGGCGCGCTGCAGGATTCGAAGCGCGCCACCATCATGGGCGCGCAGACCTTCGGCAAGGGCTCGGTCCAGACCGTGCGTCAACTCTCGCCCGAGACCGCGCTGAAGATCACGACAGCGCGCTACTACACGCCGAGCGGCGCGTCGATCCAGGCCAAGGGCATCGTGCCCGACGTGATGCTCGACGAAACCGCCGAAGGCAATCTGTTCGCCGCGCTGCGCACCCGAGAGGCCGATCTCGAGAAGCACCTGCAGAGCGGCCAGGGCGCCGAACAGAAAGACGAAGCCCGCGAGAAGGCCCGCGAAGAAGCGCGCAAGAAGCTCGAGGAAGAGCAGATCAAGCGCGCCGCCACGCCGCCGAAGCCGCAGCCCGAGTTCGGCAGCGCCGAAGACTTCCAGCTCGCCCAGGCGTTGAACCGATTGAAGGGCAAGCCGGTGCTCGTCAGCAAGACCGCCGTCGAGCGCAAACCCGACGCGGAAACCGTGAACTGAAGCCTGTTCGCCCATCGAACGCCCGCGTGACCCGCGGGCGTTTTTGTTCGTATCCTGCAGCGACATGAACGACAACCAGCTGCTGCGCTACTCGCGGCACATCCTGCTCGACGACATCGGCATCGAGGGGCAGCAGCGGCTGCTCGCCGCGCACGCGCTCGTGATTGGCGCTGGCGGGCTGGGCTCGCCGGTGGCGTTGTACCTGGCGACGGCCGGTATCGGCACGATCAGCATCGTCGACGACGACGTGGTCGACCTGACGAACCTGCAGCGGCAGATCGTTCACAGCGTCGAGCGCATCGGTCGGCCGAAAGTCGAATCGGCGGCGCAGGCGTTGCGTGCGATCAACCCGGACGTGCAAGTGCACGCCTTGCGCGAACGCGCGGGCGCCGCGCGGCTGAACGAACTGGTCGCCGGTGCCGACGTGGTCGTCGATTGCAGCGACAACTTCGCGACCCGCCACGCCGTCAACGCCGCCTGCGTCGCGCACGCCCGGCCGCTCGTCTCGGGCGCCGCGATCGGCTTCGACGGCCAGGTCGCGGTCTACGACACGCGCGACGCCGCGAACCCCTGCTACGCCTGCCTGTTCCCGCCCGACGCGGTGTTCGAGGAGGTGCAGTGCGCGACCATGGGCGTGTTCGCGCCGCTGGTCGGCATCATCGGCAGCGTGCAGGCCGCCGAGGCGTTGAAGCTGATCGCGGGCATCGGCTCCTCGCTGGCCGGACGCTTGCAGATGCTCGATGCGCGCGCCATGTCCTGGACCGAGATCGCGATGGCGCGCACACCCGGCTGCCCGGTGTGCGCGGATCGCGCCTGATCGCGCGCCGGCGGGCTACGACTGCAGTCGGTGATGGGGCCGGCGTGCATCGGCGCAAGGCTTTGCCGCGCGGGCGCAGCGGCAGCCAGATGCCCGTCAGGCAGCGATTTGCAAACTCTCCAGCAGTGCATCGCCAACGTTCAAGCCTTCGGCTCGAGCCTTGACCAGCAGCGCCTCGCGCCGCGCGCCGGGCAGCCGCACGCCGTCGTCGACGAGCATCTCGCGCACAAGCACCTCGACGCGGTCGAGAAAACCTTCGCGGCCGGCGAGTGCATCGGGGTCGATCACGATGAAGGTCTGGCCGATGCGCGGCCGGTTGCCCTCGTCGACGAAGAAGCTCGACGCTTCGAAACCGAAATTCGCACCGATCAGCGCCGTGACGAGCAACTCGACGACAAGCGCGAGCATCGCGCCCTTCGGGCTCGACACCGCACCGATCGGCAGCATCGAGCCTTGGAGGCCGGCCTTCGGGTCGGTCGTCGGCAGCCCCTGCGCGTCGAGCGCCCAGCCGGCCGGGATCGGCTTGCCGTCCTTCGCCGCCACCATCAGCTTGCCGCGCGCGACTTCGCTGAGGCTCAGGTCGATCATCAGCGGCACCGCGTCACCGCGCCGCGGAAAGATCGCCGCGATCGGGTTGGTGCCGAAGATCGGGTGCTTGCCGCCCGCAGCCGGCATCGCCGACGGTGAGTTCGCGAAGCCGAGGCCGACCATGCCTGCCTCGGCGGCCACGCGCAGGTGATCGATCACGACACCGCAGTGGTGGCTGTTCGTCACGCCGACCACGCTGATGCCGAATTCGCGGGCGCGGGCGATCGCCTCTTGCACGGCGAGCTCGCAAGCCGCGAACGCGAGACCCTCTTGCGCATCGACGACCGCGGCCGCCCCCCTGCTCTTCACGACCACCGGCGTGGCCGCGGCATTGACGCGGCCGTTGCGCAGATGCGCGCTGTACTGCGCGACGCGGCTCAGCCCATGCGAAGCCAGGCCCTGCGCTTCTGCGAGCACCAGCGCGCGAGCTGTCGATTGCGCCATGGCCGGGTTCGCGCCGGCAGCCTGCAATGCGGCCGCGACCAACCCGCGCGCGTCTTCCATCGTGATGCGGGCCATCAGGCGAGCTCCTCCAGGACACGCTGCGCGATCATGAGCGACACGCGCTCGTTCGACTCGGCGGAAACGCCGGCGATGTGCGGCGTCAGCACCAGGTTCGGGCAGCCGGCGAACACGCCGCCCGCTGGCATCGGTTCGGCCTCGAACACGTCGAGCGCCGCGCCACCGATGTGGCCGCTCTTCAACGCGGCGGCCAGCGCCGCCTCGTCGACGACGCCACCGCGCGCCGAGTTGATCAGCACGGCTCCCGGCTTCATCGCGCCGAGGCGCCTCGTATCGAACAGATTGCGCGTCGACGCGACAAGCGGCACGTGCAGGCTGATCACGTCGGCCTGCGCAGCCATCTCGTCGAGGCTCGCGTGCTGCACGCCGGTCCGCGCGAAGACCGCATCCGTCGCCTTCAGGACGGGATCGTGCGCGATCACGGTCATGCCCACGCCTTGCGCGAGTTTGGCGGTCAACTGGCCGATCGAACCGAAGCCGACCAGGCCGAGCGTCTTGCCGCCGATCTCGCGACCGCTGCTCAACGCGTTGCGTGGCCACTTTCCGGCGACGACCTCACCAGTCGACTGGTAGGCGCCGCGCAGCAGCATCATCGCGGTCGCGATCACGTACTCGGCCACGCTCAGCGCGTTCGCACCGGTCGCCGGGATCACCTTCATCCCGCGCGCCTCGCAGGCCGGCACGTCGATGTTGTCGAGGCCGACCCCCAGGCGACCGACGAGCCGGCATTTCGCGAGCGCCGCCAGCAATTCGCCGCGAACCTGCGTGCGGTTGCGCACGACGATCGCGTCGGCGCCTGCGGCCTGTGCGTGCAGCGCGACCGCGTCGTCGACCAGCTTCGGGTCGTAGAGCACGTCGTGCTTCGCCTGCAGTTGCGCGACGGCGCGCTCGTCCATGAATTCCGTGATCACGATTCGCATGGCTTGTCTCGTCTTTGTTCTCGTGAAGGCGGCGAGCCGCGCGCGCAGTCTGCGCGCACGGCTCGCCGCACCGGTCAGCGGCCGGATCAGGCCGATTCGAACAGCCGTGTCATCACGAACTCGCGGTGCCCCAACGCCTCGGCCGCGGTGAAGCGCCCGTTGGCCGTGCGCAGCATGCATTCGAGCAGCTTGTCGCCCGCCTGGTCGAGGTTGATCTCGCGCTGCAGCAACCCGGAAGTGTCGACGTCGATGTGCTCGCTCATCAGGCGCACGGTGCGCGGGTTCGAGCAGATCTTGATGACCGGCACGATCGCGTTGCCGATCACGTTGCCCTGCCCGGTCGGGAAGAAGTGCACCGCGTAGCCCGAGGCCGCACACAGCGTGACCATCTCGGCGGCCGCGCTCGACGAATCCATGAACCAGAGGCCCGGGTGCGTGGGCATCTCGGCCTTGTCGATCACGCCGTCGACCGTGCATTTCTTGCCGATCTTCTGGATGTTGCCGAGCGCCTTCTCCTCGATCGTGGTCAGGCCGCCGGCGATGTTGCCCTTGGTCGGCTGGGAGTCGGAGAGATCGCTCGTCTTGTGGCGGTTGATCATGTCCTGGTAGCGGTTGAACATGAACATGAACTGGTCGCGCACTTCGGTGGTCGCGCAGCGCTCGGCCACGATCTTCTCGCCGCCGGTGATCTCGGAGGTCTCGCCGAAGCAGAGGTAGTTGCCGAGCGGGTGCAGCTTGTCGAACGCGTTGCCGACGGTCGGGTTCGCGCCGCAGCCGCTGGTCGTGTCGCTCTCGCCGCACTTGGTCGATACCCAAAGCTCGCCGACGCCGCACTCCTCGCGCTGCTTCTCGCTCGCCCACTGCACGTACTCGCGAGCCGCCTTGCTCGCCTTCATGATGGTCTCGTGGTCGCCATGGCCCTCGATGCCGAAGCCGATCACCGGCTTGCCGGTCTTGGCGATGCCGTCGACGACCTTCTTGGTCCAGCTGTCTTCGATGCCGATCACGACCACCGCGGCGACGTTCGGGTTGCAGCCCGCGCCGATCAGCGTACGGAAGTGCAGGTCGAGGTCGGCGCCGAACTGCAGGCGGCCGTACGGGTGCGGAATCGCCATCGTGCCCTTGATGTTGTGGGCGACGGCTTCTGCCGATGCGTTCGACAGGTCGTCGAGCGGCAGGATGATGACGTGGTTGCGAACGCCGACGCGGCCGTTCTCGCGGCGGTAGCCGAGGAAGGTGGTGCTGTTGGAAACGATTGCCATGATGTTTAGTCCTTGATGCGCTGCAGCGGTCCTGCGGACCGCGAATTGACTCCGGCTGCGATCCCCACTGCGTGGGGCCCCTCTTTCGCCTCCGTCAATTCACCAGCGCTTGGTCTTGATGTTCTGAACGTGGGCATGTTCGCCCGCCTTGATCGGCGCGACCACCTTGCCCATGTCGATGCCGTACTTCAGCACCGTGTCGCCCACAGCCATGTCTTTCAGGGCGACCTTGTGGCCGATGGGAATGTCCTGCTTGGCCTGGACGTTGATCGTCTTGTCCTCGTCCATGATCCAGCCGGTCATGTCGGTGCCGGCGGTCACGCCTTCGACGACCACGACCGCCACGGTGTCGTGCGCGTCGTGCAATACGAAGTGAATCATCTGTTGTCTCCTCGGTGGGTCGGTTGGAACAACGCGATATTAGGTGCGGCCGTCAAGGTGTCAAACTGGTCATTTAGATGACCTGGTTCACATGAATGATCTGCATGTACACTTCGTTGCACCATGCAGACCGCCATGTCCGCTCCGTTGTTCGAGGCGATCGCGCCCGAGACGGCCGGCATGCCGCTGTACCGGGTCGTCAAGCGCTCGCTGCTGAACGCGATCGAGTCGGGCAGCTGCCCCCCGGGGGAAACCCTGCCGAGCGAAACCGAGATCGCCGGTGCGATGGGCGTCTCGATCGGCACATTGCGCCGCGCGGTCGACGAACTCGCGGCCGAGCACATCCTCGTGCGGCGCCAGGGTCGCGGCACTTTCGTGGCCACGCACAGCACCGACCGCTTCCTGTTCCAGTTCTTCCATGTCGAGCGGGCCGACGGCTTGCGCGAGGCGCCGGTGGTCGACCTCGTCTCGTTCGAGCGCCTGCGCGTCGACGACGAACCCGCCGAAGCGCTACAGCTGCGCGTCGGCGACCCGGTCATCCAGATCGAGAACCGGCTGCGCCTGCAGGGCAGCGCGGTGATCTACGACCGGCTCACGCTGCCGTCGACCCTGTTCAAGGGCCTGACCGAGAAGCGCTTTCGCGAGCGCCCCGGCACGATCTACCAGCTCTTCCAGTCGGACTTCGGCATCAGCGTGCTGCGCGCCAAGGAGCGCGCCCGCGCGGGCGCGGCCGACCGCAATGCGGTGCGCGTGCTGGGCCTGCCATTCGGCCAGCCGGTCATGCAGGTGCGCCGCACCGCACTCACTTTCGGCGACCGGCCCGTCGAGCACCGCATCTCGATCATCAACACGGCCCACCACGACTACGTGAACCTGCTGTCTCGCCCGGCAGGCAAGTATGACTAGGCCGGCAACCGACCTGCCGAAGGCGGCGCGCGCGGCGGAGCAGGCCGCGTATGCCGCCGGCACGCACCTGCAGGCATCGCGCTCGCGACTCTCCGAGGTCGTCATCACGCACAAGGCGCCCGAGGCGGTGGTGAGCGCCATCGGCGACGAAGCGCGCAGGCTGATCCGCGATGTGGTGGCACGGCACTTCCCCGGCCACGGCTTCGTCGGCGAGGTGGGCAGCGACGACGCCGGGCTGCTGGCCGACGGTCGCCCGGTCTGGGTCGTCGACGCGATCGACGGCGCGGCCAACTACCTGCGCGGGTACCCGCAGTACGCCGTGACGATCGCACTCGTGGAGGCCGGCGAGGCCCAGGTCGGTGTGGTCTACGACCCGAGCCGCAACGAGTTCTTCGGCGCGATCCACGGCCACGGCGCGGTCCTCAACGGCGAGCCGATCCAGTGCGCCAAGCCGCGCGCGGCCATCGAGGCACTCGCCGCAACGGTGTTCCCGAAGCCCGCGAGCGCGCGCATGCCGGTCTACATGACCGAACTCGGCCGCATGCTGCGTGCGTTCAGCGGCGTGCGGCGTTCGGGCTCGATGGCGCTGGAGCTGGCCTACCTGGCCGCCGGCCGCATCGACGCCTTCTGGCAGCACGACATGCGCGCCTGGGATTGCGCCGCCGGCGCCGCGCTGGTGCGCGAGGCAGGCGCGCTGATGCACGCGCGCGACGGGCTGCCGATCCTGGCGAGCCGTTCGCTGCTGGGCTGCACGCCCGCGTTGTTCGAGCCCTTCCTGAGTTTGCTCGCGGAAGGGTGAAGTCCGACGAATGAAGGCGGGGCGACGATCTCCGCTTACTCGGTAAGCTGAATGCTAGACTTTCCGTTTGCATCGATTGCTGGAGCAGGACCATGGCCGCCGCCACACTGACACAAAAGGGGCAAATCGTCATACCCGCGGAGATCAGGGCGCGCTATGGGTTGACGCCGGGCACACAGGTCGAGTTCGCCGACGAGAACGGCACGATTCGGCTGGTGATCAGGCGGCGTGTGACGCCATCCGACCCGCAGGCCGGTTACGGCCTGATCAAGGTCGAGGCGAGCGCCGCCGGGCGCCCCAGGCGGCGCCTGTCCGAATTCGACCCCGCCGCTTTGTTGAAGGCCCAACGATCCAAACCATGATCGCCGTCGACACGAACATCCTCGCGCGCTTCTACTGCGACGATCCCGAAGACCCGGAAGCCGAGCGCCAACGACCCATCGCACGCAAAGTGATGACGCAATCGTCATCGGTGTTCGTGCCATTGACGGTCGTTCTGGAGTTCGAGTGGGTCATGCGCGGTTTCTACGAAGCTTCACCCGACGCGTTCTGCCGCGCGGCCGAGCACCTGCTCGGCATGCCTCATGTCACCGTCGAACGTTGGCAGGCGGTCAAGGATGCGCTCGATCTGCATCGCCGTGGATTGGACTTCGCCGACGCCCTGCACGGGGCAAGCAGCGATGCCTGCGAACGCTTCGTGACTTTCGACGGCCGCAAGTTCGCACAACGTGCGCGCCGGCTCGGCATCACACCCGAGGTGACACTGGCGAAGTGATCGCCCAACCGGCATCGGGACAATGCGGGTGCCATCCTGTAGGCTGCAACCATGACCAAACCCTCTCTCATCGGCCGCAATTTCCCGACCGCCCAGCAAGACGCCTCGAAAGACCCGGCCAAGGCGCTCGCCCGCTACCAGGGCCCCGAGAGCTCGTACAAGCTCGCGTTCACCGACACCCAATTTCTGCTGCGCGAAGAGATGCGCCCGGTGCGCATGCAGCTCGAGCTGCTCAAGCCCGAGCTGATCCAGGACGAGCAAGGCATCGAGTCGACCGTCGTGATCTTCGGCAGCGCGCGCATCGTGCCGCCCGACGTGGCGCAGCGCATGGTCGACGACGCGAGCTCGGCCGGCGACGAAGCCGCGCTCGCGATCGCGCGGCGGCACCTGCATATGGCGCGCTACTACGAAGAAGCGCGGCGCTTCGGCGCGCTCGTCACCGAGAAATCGAAGCGGCTCGAAACGCCGCTCTACGTCGTCACCGGCGGCGGCCCCGGCATCATGGAGGCAGGCAACCGCGGCGCTTTCGACGTGGGCGGCAAGAGCATCGGCCTGAACATCGTGCTGCAGCACGAGCAGGCGCCGAACCCGTACATCACGCCCGAGCTGTGCTTCCAGTTCCACTACTTCGGCCTGCGCAAGATGCACTTCCTGATGCGCTCGGTGGCGCTGGTGTGCTTTCCCGGTGGCTTCGGCACGCTCGACGAGATGTTCGAGGCGCTGACGCTCATCCAGACCGGCAAGTCGCGCCGCCGCCCGGTGCTGTTGTTCGGCCGCGAGTTCTGGACCAAGCTGATCAACTTCGAGCTGCTGGTCGAGACGGGCATGATCAGCGCGCTGGATCTGCAACTGTTCCGCTTCGTCGAGACGGCCGAAGAGGCCTGGGCCCTGCTCGAAGCCGAGTACGGATTCGAGCTGCGCGAGAACTCGAAAGACCTGCCACCGGTCGATCTGTGAGGACAGCACCAGCATGAACAACAGGATCAGCCTGATCGGCGCCCCGACCGACATCGGCGCCGGCAGCCGCGGTTCGAGCATGGGCCCCGAGGCGCTGCGCGTGGCCAACATCGGCCCCGTGCTCGAAGGCCACGGCCTCGAGGTGATCGACCGCGGCAACGTCAGCGGCCCGGCGAACCCGTGGCTGCCGCCGGTCGACGGCTACCGGCACCTGAACGAGGTCGTCGCCTGGAACCAGGCGGTGCACGAGGCGATGTACGCCGAGCTGCAGGAGGGCCGCCTGCCGATCCTGCTCGGGGGCGACCACTGCCTGGGCATCGGCTCGATCAGCGCAGTGGCGCGGCATTGCCGCGAGACCGGCAAGAAGCTGCGCGTGCTCTGGCTCGATGCGCATGCCGACTTCAACACCAACGGCCTCACCCCCAGCGGCAACATCCACGGCATGCCGGTCGCCTGCCTGTGCGGCTACGGCCCCGCTGTGCTGTGCGAGATCGGCGGCACGGTGCCCGCGCTCAGCCCGAAGGCGATCCGCCAGATCGGCATCCGCAGCGTCGACCCGGGCGAGAAGCGCCTGGTGCACGAGGCCGGCCTCGACGTGTTCGACATGCGCTACATCGACGAGATGGGCATGCGCCACGCGATGGAGCTCGCGCTCGCGACGATCGACGCCAACACCCACCTGCACGTGAGCTTCGATGTCGACTTCCTCGATGCGTCGATCGCACCCGGTGTAGGCACCACGGTGCAGGGCGGCCCGACCTACCGCGAGGCGCAGTTGTGCATGGAGATGATCGCCGACACCGGCCGCCTCGCCTCGCTCGACGTGATGGAGCTGAACCCCGCGCTCGACGTGCGCAACGGCACCGCGATCGTCGCGGTCGACCTGATAGAGAGCCTGTTCGGCAAGAGCACGCTGATGCGAAAGTAGGGGGCTGATCGACCCGGCGTGTCCCGAATCTGGGGGGTCGACATGTGGTTGCCGGGGGCGCATCTTGGCACCCCTCTCAACCCCGGGTTCAACGCGATGCGCACGGTCTCGCGCCGTTTTCGATCCACTGCAGCGCTTGCTGGGCTTGCCGGTCGCTTCTGCGCCGCGGCCGCCTTCGCGCTGGCCCTTCAGGCCCACGCCGAAGGGCCACCGGCCGATTCGATTCGGATTGCCGCGTTGCGCAGCGAAGCGCTCGAAGCCGGCAGCGCCCCGGCCCGCGACATGGCGACGGCCATGGCCCGCTACTGCGAGGCCGCTCGCCTGGGCGACGCGGTCTCGCAATACGACCTCGGGTGGATCCTCGCCAATGGGCGCAACGGCATCGCCCGAGACGACGCGCAGGCCGCGTTCTTCCTGCGGCTGGCCGCCGATCAGGGGCTCGAGCAGGCCACCCTCGCATTGCAACTCATTGGCGAACCCGACAACCCGGGCACACCGCCCGACTGCATGCGCGAGCCGCCGGCCGAGGCCCCGCGGCCGGTCCCGGTGACCGCTCCCAAAGCCCTCGCCGCGCTCGTCGAGAAGATCGCACCGAAGTACCGCGTTGCACAACCGCTGGTGCTGGCGATCATGAAGGCCGAATCGAACTTCGACCGTGATGCCGTGTCGCCCCGGAACGCACAGGGGCTGATGCAATTGATCCCCGACACGGCTTCTCGCTTCCGCGTCGACGATGCGTTCGATCCAGCGCAGAACATCCGCGGCGGCGTGGCCTACCTGCGCTGGCTGCTGGCCTACTTCGAGGGCGACGTGGCCCTGGTCGCGGCCGCCTACAACGCCGGCGAAGGCACGGTCGACCGCTACCGGGGCGTGCCGCCGTACCAGGAGACGCAGGCCTACGTGAAGCGGATCCTGGCGGCGGTCGGCCCGACGACGCAGCCCTTCGACAGCGGCGTCGTCGCACCGTCACCGTACCTCGCACAGATCCGCGAACGACAGCGCGTGCGCTGATCGGCACGCCGCCTCACTCGGGGTTTCGCAAGCCCGTTCGCCGCGCCGACGGCGCGACGTTGAGCCCGGCGACGCACCCGCTGCGGCCACATCCACAACGCACTGGTTCGCCCTCGACAGTCGAACCTGCGATTTCCAGATCGCGAGGTGGTCGACCGATTCGGCATCGTGACCGCCGAATTCGGGAACGTGACCGGTCTTCGCGGTGAGGTGACCGACCGTCGCTCCGCGCGTGGAAGCGCGCCGTCCAACGTTGCGTCGGCCCTTGTCTCATTCCCTTGCGGAGCGAGCGCTCGGCGTCACCGCATTCGGAGTGTGGGCACGACGATTGCCCGGTTGTGCGTTCAACACTCCACAGGGCTACGTTCATGAACATGAATCATCTGCGGATGGGCGCAGGCAAGCCGCTTTTGCTCATCCACGGACTCGGAGGCAGCGCCCGCTCCTGGTCCACCGTCTGGACAGCGCTGGCCGAACGCCGCGAAGTCATTGCCATCGACCTCCCAGGATTCGGCGCCACGCCGCCACTGCCAGGCGAAACCTCGATCCGATCGCTGAGCGATGCCGTGACAGCGTTTCTCGATGCGCAGGGCCTGCGCGGTATCGACGCCGTCGGCAGCTCGATGGGCGCGCGGCTGGTGCTCGAGCTGGCGCGCCGCGGCGGCGTGCTGGGATCGGTCGTCTCGCTCGACCCTGGCGGTTTTTGGCGTGGCTGGGAGCGACACGCGTTCTTCTCCTCGATCTGGCTTTCGATTCGCGCAGTGCGCTTGTTGCAGCCGGTCATGCCGGCCATCGCTCGCAGCACGGTCGCACGCACGATGCTGTTGGCGCAATTTTCCAGGCGACCTTGGGCCCTCGATCCCGCCGTCGTTCTCGAAGAAATGCGCAGCTACGCACGCGCACCGGCATTCGACGAACTGCTGCATCGACTCGCCTACGGTGAAGAACAAGAAGGTGCAGCCCGCGGCAGCATTGAGGCACCGCTCGTCATCGGCTGGGGACGCAACGACAGGGTCTGCTTCACCAGCCAAGCCAAGCGCGCACTGGCCCTGTTTCCGGATGCGCGACTGCACTGGTTCGAGAGATGCGGCCACTTCCCGCATTGGGACGCTCCCCAAGCGACGGTTCAGCTGATTCTGAACACCACCGCGCGCCAGATCGGGGCTTCGACGGCCGGGGTGCCGGCTGCGCAAAGCGCAATCCTGGGCGCCGGCGGCAGTGCCGCCTGAATCCCCGACGAGCCGAAGGATCACCCTCTTCCGTTACTTGTTTTGGTTGGATTGCGCTGCACAAAACCGAACATGCCAGCGAGCGTGCCGATGACGGGTTGCAGCCGGAAGCGCTGGATCAGCCGCGCCACCCGCGGCCGCTCGCCAAGGTGTGTTCGAAAACCGCGCGGCTGTCGGGCAGTTGACCATACGGCCTCACGGCAATCATCGACTCAGACCCAGCCGCCATCGACGATGAAGTCCTGCGCGGTGCACATGGCACTGTCGTCGGCTGCCAGAAACAGCGCCATGCGCGCGATGTGCTCGGGCAGCAGCGGCTCGTTGATGCACTGGCCGCGCGCGATCTCTTCGCGGCCCTTGTCGTCGAGCCAAAGGCGGATCTGCTTCTCGGTCATGACCCAGCCCGGCACCAGCGTGTTGACGCGGATCTTGAACGGCCCGAGGTCACGCGCGAGGCTGCGCGTAAGGCCCTGTACCGCTGCCTTCGAAGTCGTGTAGACCGGCATGCCGCCCTGCTTGAGCTTCCAGCTGACCGAGCCGAAGTTGACGATGGCGCCACCACCGTTCGCCTTCATGTCCGCGGCGACGTTCTTCGCGGCGAAGAACTGGTGCTTCAGGTTGACCGCGATGCCGGCGTCCCAGCTCTCGGAGCTGGTCTCGTCGATCGCGTGGCGCCTGTCGTTCGCCGCGTTGTTCAGCAGCACGGTGATAGGACCGATGCGGTCGCGGATCTCGTCGATCGCGCGGTCGAGCGCCGCGATGTTTGTCAGGTCGGCGGCGACGAAGACAGGCTTGTGGCGCGCGCCGCCCAGCGTGCCCACCAGTGCCTGGCCGGCAGCCGCGTCGATGTCGATGAAGCCGACCCGCGCGCCCTGCTCGACGAAGGCCTCGACGAGCGTCGCGCCGATGCCGGTGGCGCCACCGGTGATCAACACGGCGCGGTCTTGCAGGCTGGGATAGCGAGCGAACGAGGTCATGGGTGCACCGGGCGATGGATCGATAAGGTCATACTAAAAGACGATCAATTGGCAAATCAGAGGGAAAACACTCACTGGCATATTCATAAAGACGGACTTTATGATCCGGCCGCTCCCTTCCCTCGTGAACCGCCCATGTCCGACGCCCGCCCTCCGCTTCGCTCCGCCGCCTGGTTCGGTACGGCCGACAAGAACGGCTTCATGTACCGCAGCTGGATGAAGAACCAGGGCATCCCGGACCACGAGTTCCGGGGCAAGCCGATCATCGGCATCTGCAACACCTGGTCGGAGCTCACGCCTTGCAACGCGCACTTTCGCCAGCTCGCCGAGCGCGTGCGACGCGGCGTGTTCGAGGCCGGCGGCTACCCGGTCGAGTTCCCGGTGTTCAGCAACGGCGAATCGAACCTGCGGCCGACGGCGATGTTCACGCGCAACCTGGCGAGCATGGATGTCGAGGAGGCGATCCGCGGCAACCCGATCGACGCGGTCGTGCTGATGGTGGGCTGCGACAAGACCACGCCGGCGCTGCTGATGGGCGCGGCGAGTTGCGACGTGCCGGCGATCTGCGTGACCGGCGGGCCGATGCTCAACGGCAAGCACCACGGCCGCGACATCGGCTCGGGGACCGTGGTGTGGCAGCTCGCGGAGCAGGTCAAGGCCGGCAAGATCACTCTGCACGAGTTCATGTCGGCCGAATCGGGCATGTCGCGCTCGGCCGGCACCTGCAACACGATGGGCACGGCCTCGACGATGGCCTGCATGACCGAGGCGCTGGGCGTGAGCCTGCCGCACAACGCGGCGATCCCGGCCGTCGATGCGCGGCGCTCGGTGCTCGCGCACATGAGCGGCATGCGCATCGTGCAGATGGCACTCGACGGCACGAACCTCTCGAAGATCCTGACGCGCGAGGCGTTCGAGAACGCGATCCGCGTCAACGCCGCGATCGGCGGCTCGACCAACGCGGTGATCCACCTGAAGGCGATCGCCGGCCGCATCGGCGTGCCGCTCGAACTGGAGGACTGGACCCGCATCGGCAAGGGCACGCCGACCCTGGTCGACCTGCAGCCCTCGGGCCGCTTCCTGATGGAGGAGTTCTATTACGCCGGAGGCCTGCCGGCCGTGCTGCGGCGGCTCGGCGAGGCCGGCCTGCTGCCGCACCCGGATGCGATCACCGCCAACGGCCTGAGCCTGTGGGAGAACGTGAAAGACGCGCCGATTCTCAACGACGAGGTCATCCGCCCGCTCGAGAAACCGCTCGTCGCCGACGGCGGCATCTGCGTGCTGCGCGGCAACCTCGCGCCGCGCGGCGCGGTGCTCAAGCCTTCCGCGGCGACCGCCTCGCTGCTGAAGCACCGCGGCCGCGCCGTCGTGTTCGAGAACCTCGCCGACTACAAGGCGCGCATCGACGACCCCGAACTCGTCGTCGACGCCAACTCGGTGCTGTTGCTGAAGAACTGCGGCCCGCGCGGCTACCCCGGCATGGCCGAGGTCGGCAACATGGGCCTGCCCTCGAAGCTGCTCGCGCAGGGCGTGACCGACATGGTGCGCATCAGCGACGCACGCATGAGCGGCACCGCGTACGGCACGGTCGTGCTGCACGTCGCGCCCGAGGCGCGCGCCGGCGGTCCGCTCGCAATCGTGCGTGAAGGCGACTGGATCGATCTCGATTGCGCCGCGGGCAGGCTGCACCTCGACATCCCGGACGACGAACTGCAAGCGCGACTCGCCGCCTGGAACGCGGCGAAGACCGAAAACCCGGCCGACGGCGCGGGCTACCGCAAGATCTACGTCGAACACGTGCTGCAGGCCGACGAGGGTTGCGACTTCGACTTTCTCGTCGGCTGTCGCGGCGCGGCCGTGCCGGCGCACTCGCACTGAATTCACTCACCCATGCGTCATCCACGCTACCGCGGCGTCTTTCCTGTCGCGCCGACCACCTTCACCGAATCGGGCGAGCTCGACCTGCCGAGCCAGAAGCGCTGCATCGATTTCATGATCGACGCCGGCTCGAACGGCCTGTGCATCCTCGCGAACTTCTCGGAGCAATTCGTGCTCGCCGACGACGAACGCGAGTTGCTGACGAAGACCATCCTGGAACACGTCGCCGGCCGCGTGCCGGTGATCGTCACGACCACGCATTTCAGCACCCGTGTGTGCATCGAGCGCAGCCGCCGCGCGCAGGCGATGGGTGCGGCGATGGTGATGGTGATGCCCCCGTACCACGGCGCGACCATCCGCGTGCCGGAGGCGCAGACCTTCGAATTCTTCGCGGCGCTCTCGGATGCGGTCGCGATCCCGATCATGGTCCAGGACGCGCCGGTCAGCGGTACACCGCTGAGCGCGACCTTCCTTGCGCGCATGGCGTCGGAGATCGAGCACCTCGCGTACTTCAAGATCGAGACCGCAGGCGCCGCCGCCAAGCTGCGCGAGCTGATCCGCCTCGGCGGCGATGCGATCGAGGGTCCGTGGGACGGCGAAGAAGCGATCACGCTGCTGCCCGACCTCGACGCCGGCGCCACCGGCGCGATGACCGGCGGCGGCTACCCGGACGGCATCCGCAGCATCGTCGACGCCTACGCCGCCGGCCGGCGCGAGGACGCGATCGCCGAGTACACACGCTGGCTGCCGCTGATCAATTGCGAGAACCGCCAGGGCGGCCTGCTCGCGGCCAAGGCGCTGATGCGCGAAGGCGGCGTGATCGCCTGCGAGGCGCCGCGCCACCCATTTCCCGCAATGCACCCCGCGACCCGCGCCGGGCTGATCGAGACCGCGCGTCGGCTCGACCCGCTGGTGCTACGCTGGGCGCGCTGAGTTCGTTCGAAGACCCAAACCAAGAAGGAGACAAAACGATGAAGTTCATCAAGACCCTCACGCTGCTCGCAACGGCCGGTGCGCTGTGTTTTGGCGGCGCTGCACAGGCGCAAGACAAAGGCACCGTCGGCGTCTCGATGCCGACCAAGTCGTCGGCGCGCTGGATCTCCGACGGCGACAGCATGGTCAAGTCGCTGAAGGACAAGGGCTACAAGGCCGATCTGCAATACGCCGACGACGACATCCCGAACCAGCTCGCGCAGGTCGAGAACATGATCACCAAGAAGGTCAAGGTGCTGGTGATCGCCGCGATCGACGGCACCACGCTGTCGAACGCGCTGCAGAAGGCGGCCGACGCCGGCATCAAGGTCATCGCCTACGACCGGCTGATCAAGGGCTCGAAGAACGTCGACTACTACGCCACCTTCGACAACTTCCAGGTCGGCGTGCTGCAGGCGAGCTCGATCGTGGACAAGCTCGGGCTCAAACAAGGCAAGGGCCCGTTCAACATCGAACTCTTCGGTGGCTCGCCGGACGACAACAACGCGTTCTTCTTCTACGACGGCGCGATGAGCGTGTTCAAGCCCTACCTCGACAGCGGCAAGCTGGTCGTGCGCAGCAAGCAGATGGGCATGGACAAGGTCGGCACGCTGCGTTGGGACGGCGCCGTTGCGCAAGCGCGCATGGACAACCTGCTGAGCGCCTTCTACGGCAACGCCCGTGTAGACGCGGTGCTGTCGCCGTACGACGGTCTGTCGATCGGCATCCTGTCGTCGCTGAAGGGCGTGGGCTACGGCACGCCGAAACAGCCGATCCCGGTCGTCTCGGGGCAGGACGCCGAAGTGGCCTCGGTCAAGTCGATGCTGCGCGGCGAGCAGAGTTCGACCGTGTTCAAGGACACGCGCGAACTCGCGAAGGTCACGGTGACGATGATCGACGAGATGCTCACGGGCAAGAAGGTCGACATCAACGACACCAAGACCTACAACAACGGCGTGAAGGTCGTGCCCTCGTATTTGCTGAAGCCGGTGAGCGTCGACATCTCGAACTGGAAGCCGATCCTGGTCGACAGCGGGTACTACAAGGAGTCGCAGATCAAGTGAGGGATGTGTTGGTCGCTGCTCTGCTTTCACTCCGAGTTTCTGAGCGGGATCAGGCCGGCGGGGCGCTCTGCTCCGCTCGTGTCCCCCGCCGGCCTGCGGCCGGCTCCTCCTTGACCTCGCTGCGCAGAACGCCCCACCGGCCTGATCTGCCACCGAAGATGGTCATCGAACGTGAAACACGCCGACGGTGGGCTGGCGAGGGCGTCGGGTGGCCGATGGAGCGAAGTCAAGGAGGAGAGGACGGCGAAGCCGGCCTCGGGGGACATGAGCGGAATCGGCCATCCGATGGCCTCGACTCGCTCCGAACACAGGACTCGCAATCGACATGACCCTGCTCGAGATGCGCGGCATCACGAAGCGCTTCCACGGCGTGACGGCACTGAGCGATGTGAACCTCGCCGTGCGCGCCGGGGAGATTCATGCGGTCGTTGGCGAGAACGGTGCGGGCAAGTCGACGCTGATGAAGGTGCTCAGCGGCGTTTTCCCGCACGGCGACTACGAGGGTGAGATTCGCTTCGAGGGCCAGGAGCGCCGCTTCGCAGGCATCGCCGACAGCGAACACGCGGGCATCATCATCATCCACCAGGAGTTGGCGCTGGTGCCGCTGCTGTCGATCGCCGAGAACATCTTCCTCGGCAACGAGCCTGCGCGCTTCGGCGTGATCGACTGGTTCGCCGCACATGCGCAAACCCAGGCGCTGCTGCGCAAGGTCGGCCTGAACGAACACCCGGGCGCACTGATTACCGACCTCGGCGTCGGCAAGCAGCAGCTGGTCGAGATCGCGAAGGCGCTCTCGAAGGCGGTCAAGCTGCTGATCCTCGACGAGCCGACCGCGAGCCTGAACGAGACCGACAGCGACGCGTTGCTCGCGCTTCTGATGGAGCTCAAGACGCAGGGCATTGCCTGCATCCTGATCTCGCACAAGCTGAACGAGATCGCGAAGGTGGCCGACACGATCACGGTGATCCGCGACGGCAGCACCGTGCGCAGCTTCGATTGCTGCAACGAGGCCATCAGCGAAGACCAGGTGATCCGGGCGATGGTCGGCCGCGAGATGGCCGATCGTTACCCGAAGCGCACGCCCGAGATCGGCGAAACCGTGTTCGAGATCCGCGACTGGCGCGTGCACCACCCCGAGCATGCCGACCGGCTCGTCGTCAAGGGCGTGAACCTGCACGCACGCCGCGGCGAGATCGTCGGCATCGCCGGGCTGATTGGCGCGGGCCGCACCGAGCTCGCGATGAGCGTGTTCGGGCGCTCGTACGGCCGCAGGATCAGCGGTGAAGTGAAGCTGCACGGCCGCGTGGTCGACGTGAGCACGATCCAGAAAGCGATCGGTGTCGGCATCGCCTATGTCACCGAAGACCGAAAGGGCTACGGGCTGGTGCTCGAAGACGATATCCAGCACAACATCAGCCTGGCAAATCTCGGCGCCGTGTCGCACGCGGCGGTGATCGACGAAGGGCGAGAGTTCAAGGTCGCGAGCGAGTACCGGCAGAAGCTGCGCATCCGCTGCGCGAGCGTGTCCCAGCCGGTCGTGAACCTCTCGGGTGGCAACCAGCAGAAGGTGGTGCTTGCGAAATGGCTGTTCGCGAACCCCGAGGTGCTGATCCTCGACGAGCCGACGCGCGGCATCGATGTCGGCGCGAAGTTCGAGATCTACACGTTGATGGTCGAGCTCGCTGCCGCCGGCAAGTGCGTCGTGATGATTTCGTCGGAGATGCCCGAGCTGCTCGGCCTGTGCGACCGCATCTATGTGATGAACGAAGGGCGCTTCGTCGGCGAGTTCGACCGCGCCGAAGCCTCTCAGGAGAAGATCATGCGTTCCATCGTCACCGCGGCGGCCGCGTGATGGCCGAGACCAACACCACCGTGCACCCGCACGCAGGGCTTCTGAAGAACAACTTGCGTGAATACGGCATGTTGATCTCGCTGGTCGCGATCATGAGCTTCTTCCAGTTCATGACCGACGGCACGCTGCTGCAGCCGCTGAACCTGACCAACCTGATCCTGCAGAACAGCTACATCGTCATCATGGCGCTTGGCATGCTGCTGGTGATCGTGGCAGGCCACATCGACCTCTCGGTCGGCTCGGTGGTCGGCTTTATCGGTGCGCTCGCGGCGGTGCTGATGGTGCAGTACGACTGGCACTTCGTTCCGGCGACGCTCGCCTGCCTCGTCGCCGGCGCCTTGATCGGCGCGGCGCAGGGCTGGTTCGTCGCGTTCTTCCGCATCCCGTCGTTCATCGTCACGCTGGCCGGCATGCTGGTGTTCAAGGGACTGAGCCTGGCGCTGCTGCAGGGCCAGTCGGTCGGGCCGTTCCCCGGCAGCTTCCAATTGCTGAGTTCGGGCTTCATCCCCGACTGGTTCAACGGCGAGCTGCTCCGCACCACGTCGTTGCTCGCTGGCATCCTTGTCGCGTTCGCGTTGATCGTCGCCAAGCTGCGCGAGCGCAGCAACCAGACGCGCCACGACATGGCGGCCGAACCGTATCCCTTCTTCGTCGCGAAGAACCTGGTCTTCGTCGCGATCATCGTTGCGTTCAGCTGGAAACTCGCGTCGTACAAGGGTTTGCCGAACGTGCTCATCATCATGACGCTGCTGATGCTGTTCTACGATTTCGTGACCACGCGTACCACGATCGGCCGGCGCATCTACGCGCTCGGAGGCAACGAGAAGGCGGCGCGACTGTCGGGCGTGAAGACCCAGTGGCTGTCGTTCTGGACCTTCGTCAACATGGGTGTGCTGGCCGCGGTCGCGGGCCTGGTGTTCGCAGCGCGGCTGAACACCGCGACGCCCAAGGCCGGTACCGGCTTCGAACTCGACGTGATCGCGGCCTGCTTCATCGGCGGCGCTTCGGCCTCGGGCGGCGTCGGCAAGGTGCTGGGCGCGGTGATCGGTGCGTTCGTGATGGGGGTGATGAACAACGGCATGTCGATCCTGGGCATCGGCATCGACTACCAACAGGTGATCAAGGGTCTGGTGCTGCTGGCAGCCGTGTTCGTCGACGTCTACAACAAGAGAAAGGCGTGAACGCCGCGCACGGCCACCGCGACTACCGGCAGCCGCCGGAGCGCAAGAGCATGCACGCGCGCATCGTGCGCGACCTGGGCATGCGCATCGTCGCGGGTGAAATGAAGCCCGGCGACCGGCTACCGCCCGAGGCCGCGCTGCTCGCCCACTACGACGTGAGCCGACCGGTGTTGCGCGAGGCCACACGCGTGCTGGTCGCCAAAGGGCTGGTGCAGTCGCGCCAGCGCGCGGGCGCGACCGTGCGGCCGCGCAACGAGTGGCACCTGCTCGACCCCGACGTGCTGTATTGGCTGATCCAGACCCAGCCGCGGCCGGCCTTCGTAGAGACCTTGCTGACCGCGCGCCGCGTGTTCGAGCCGGCCGCGGCGGCACTGGCCGCGAAGGTGGCCAGCGACACGGCGCTGAAAGGCATCGCCGACGCCTACGCCGGCATGGAGGCCGCGCGCACGCCTGCCGAACTGCTGGAGCCCGACCTGGCCTTTCACCGCCGTATCGCCGAGGCGACCAACAACGACCTGCTGGCCTACATCGGCAACATGCTGTCGCTCGCGCTGCGCGAGTCGATCAAGCTCAGCAGCCAGCACCCGAACACGCACGCGCTCTCGCTGCCGCGGCACAAGGCGATCCTGACCGCGCTGCTGAACCGCGACCCGCTCGCCGCGCAGCAGGCCACGCTGGTCCAGTTGAAAGAAACCCGTGACGACCTGAGCCAGGTTCTCGACACGGGCCACGGCGTGATCTAGTCCGGTGAAACGGAGAAATCGGATGTGCGATTCCTCCGTTTCACTGGACCAGGCAGGCGCCGTCGCGCAACGCGCACGCGCTACCCCGCGAACCTCGCTGCCGGCACGCCGCCTTCCGCGAGTTCGACCGCGAACAGCCCGCCGGCCAGCGGCTGCGCGGCCAGTTGCTCGCTCGATAGTCCGGAGCGCGCGCTTGTGATGTAGAGCGTTCGCAGCGCCGGTCCGCCGAAGGTGCAGTTGGTGATGTGGTCGGTCGGCAGCGCGATGCGGCGCAACTCCTGCGCGGTCTCGGGGTCGTGGCAGCTCACGCAGGCGCCGCCCCAGTGCGCGATCCACACGCGGCCGGCGGCGTCGGTGGTCATGCCGTCGGGGACGCCGTCGCCCGGGGCGAAACGCAGCCATTCGCGCTGGTTCTCCAACGAGCCCGTGGCCGGGTCGAAATCGAATGCGTGGACGCGGCCTCGCACGGTGTCGTTGAAGTACATCGTGCGTTCGTCGCGCGACCAGGTCGGCCCGTTCGTCACCGCGAAACCGAGGGCGTGGCGCACGCACTCGCCGCTCGCCTCAAAGCGATAGAGCGCACCGGTCGGCGCCTCGCAGGCGAAGTCCATCGTTCCTGCCCAGAAGCGGCCGGCACCGTCACACTTGCCGTCGTTGAACCGATTGCCGGCGGGTTCCTCCGGCGGCCGGTACAGATAGCGCGGCGGCACGCCAGTACGCTCCGGGTCGAACACCGCATAACCGCGGCGCAGCGTCACGATCAGGCCAGGTGCATCGCGCCGTTCCGCAACGGCCGAGATCTCCTCGTCGAACTCCCATTCGCTGCGTGCGCCGTCGGCGGGACGGTAGCGAAGGAGCTTGCGCTGAAGAATGTCGAGCCACCACAGCGATTGCGTGCGCTCCGACCAGCACAGGCCTTCGCCCAGCGAGGCACGGGCTTCCCACGCGCAGTGGAGCTCTCGGGTCGAAAGCGGCGTTGACATGGCGGCAGGAAGGCTCACAGATGTCTTTCGGGCCGGGGCGCGGGTGCCCCA
>Ga0209583_10000084_pt1 | contig 29246 bp, 27 predicted proteins | sample Str014_FD_187201 | JGI IMG/M metagenome (GOLD analysis project Ga0209583, IMG submission 187201) | Freshwater sediment microbial communities in response to fracking from Pennsylvania, USA - Straight Creek_MetaG_SC_2014 (SPAdes) (version 2) | ecosystem: Environmental > Aquatic > Freshwater >... | reverse complement strand
GCAGGCTGCTCAGGTCGTACTCGGCCAGCCGCGGGTTCGAGAGAAAGTCGACCAGCATCGTCGTGATCGCCTGGAAGGTGTTGATGCGGTAGCGCTGCACGCACAGCGCGGCCGTGTCGCGGTCCCAGCGCGGCAGCACGACGATCGTGCCACCGGCGTATAGCGGCCCGTTCATGCTGCCCGAGAGGCCGGTCACGTGGAACAGCGGCAGCACCGTGAGGAACACCGAATCCTGCGTGCGATGGAACCACTCCACACCGCCGACCAGCGTGCTCATCACGCTGCGGTGCGTGTGCATGCAGCCCTTCGGGTGGCCGGTGGTGCCGGAGGTGTAGGGCATTGCGGCCAGGTCGTCCGGGCCTTGCGTGAGCGGGCCGGGCGCGAGGTCTCGCGCGAGCATGTCGCGCCAGGCCGTGATGCCTTCGCCGTCGAAACGGCGGATGCGCTCGACGACGAAGTTCGGCACGTTCAAGTCGGTCGGCTGCCTGAGGTAATCGGAATAGGTCGCGACGACGAGATGGCGCAGGCCGCGGTCGGTGCCGACTTCGCCGCCCAGCAACGGCAGCATCTGCTCGCACAGGTCCTGCGGCACGAACGCGGTCGTGGCGCCGGTGTCGCGCACGTAGTGGCGCAACTCCTCGGTGCGGTTCATCGGGTTCACCGGCACCACGACCGCGTTCGCGCGCAGGATGCCGTAGAACGCGAGGATCCACTGCGGGCTGTTCTGCATGTAGAGCAGCACGCGATCGCCCGCCTTCACGTTGCATTCGTGCTGCAGGAAACCGGCGATGCGCTCGCACTCGTCACGGAATTCGCGGAACGTGATCGGCGTGTCGTAGAACACGATGAACGGCTTGTCGGGGTAGCGCGCCGCCGAGACCTCGGCGTTGTGGAACAGGTTGGTCTCGGGCAGCGTCAGGTGCTGCGGCAGCGCGGGCGGCCAGTGGGCGAGGTGCGGGGCGGCGGGCATGGAATCCTCGGCGGATGGGAGAGCCGGCCCACTGTAGTCCAGCAGCGCGGTGGCCGCCGCTGCACCGCTGGTGGCCGGTGTGGGCGCGGCCCCCACGATTCGCGCGAATCCTTGCGAAACGCAGCGTCGGGGGGCCCGCGCCGTGCCACCATCCGGACACCTTTGGATACGCGGTCGCAAGATGCAGATTGTCAGCCCGGTAGCACCCACCGCGAGACGAGGCAGGCGCTGGCGCCTGCTTCCGCTCGCGGTGCTGCTGCTCGTCCTGGCCCTGACCGCCTGCCTCGTCGCCTGGGTGGCGAGCGTTCAACGCGCCGAGGACACGGCCTTGCTCGAACGGCGGGTCGAGGCCTTCGGCATCGCCCTGTCGGGCCGGGTGCAGGCGTACGTCGACACGCTGCCGGGCCTGAGCGAGTTCGGTGCAATCCGACGCGCGGCCACCGACCAGGAGTTCAGCCAGTACGTTCAGGCCATCTCGCTGGAGCGGCGCTTCCCGGGACTTGCGCTGACGTTCGTGGCCGATCGTGTCCGGGCGACGGAGTCGAGCCGGTACGTCGATGCGGTCCGTGGTGATCGAAGTCTCTCGCCGACCGGTCACCCCGAGTTCGCCATCCGGCCGCCGGGCGATCGCGCAGAGTACATGCCGATCCGGCATGTGCATCCGTTGGACGGCGAGACCTTCGGCTACGACCTCTATGACCCGGCACAGAGCTATCGCGCTGCGGTCGACCGCGCGATCGAGTCCGGCAGGAACACCGCCACCGGGCCGATCCTTCTCGCGCGCGACCGCTTCGCCGAGGCGCGCCCCGAGCTCACCAACGTGGTGGTGCGGATGCCGCTGTACGACACACCTGTCACGCCCGCGTCGCCGGCACTGCGGCGCCAGACGGCGCGCGGTGTCGTCGGCATCTCGTTCCGAACCGGCGACCTCGTGCGCAGCACCTTGCCCGCCGAACTCGGCAGCGGGGTGCACATCGTGATCGCAGACATCCAGGCGCGTGCCGACAAGCAGCGCTTCCTCGTGTACGACAGCGCCTGGGCCGATGGCAACCCGCCCGGACCCGGCGTGGCCGAACCGATCCGCTTCAAGGTGGACGTGGCGGATCGCGTCTGGGAGATCGCGGTGGTGCGCGAGGCGGCGGCGCAGGCACCGTGGATGGACACCAACAGGTGGCTCATCCTCGCGCTCGGCAGTTTGCTCGCCGCCGCTTGCGCCGCGGTGACGCGCGCGCTGGTCGATGCGAACTGGCAGGCCGAAATTCGGGTCCAGCAGGCGACACAGCAACTGGTCGGCGAGCGCGACAACCTGGAGCGAAGCGAACGCCGCTACCGCCTGCTCTTCGAGACGAGCCAGGAGGCCATGCTGCGAACCCGCCCGAGCGGCGGGATTCTGGCGGCGAACGACGCGGCCGTGAGGCTGTTCGGCTGGAGCGAGGCGGAGATGATCGGGCGTGGCCGCGAAGGCGTGGTCGATCGGAGCGACCCACGGTTGCCGGCCTTCCTCGAGACCCGAACCCGCACCGGCCATGCGCATGGCCTGATGCGAATGATGAAGGCCGACGCGAGCGTGTTCGAGGCGGAATTCACCTCGAGCGTCTACCTCGACACCGACGGCCAGCCCTGCACCAGCCTGATGGTGCGCGACGTGACGGAGCGGCAACGCGCGGCGCAAAGCCAGGCCATGCTGACCGCGATCCTCGATTCGACGCCGGACTTCGTCGGTTCCGCCGATGCCGACACCCGCAACATCTTCATGAACCGCGCGTGGCGCCGGCTGCTCGGCTTCGGCGAGAGCGACGATGTCTCATCGGTCGGCATCGGCGACTGCCACCCACCCTGGGCACGCGACCTCGTCCTGCGCGAGGGCATGCCCGCGGCGTTGCTGCGTGGCGTCTGGTCCGGGCAGACGGCACTGCTGGCCCACGACGGCAGCGAGTTGCCCGTCTCGCAGGTCATCATCTGCCACCGCGACCCTCGAGGGCAGCTCACCCACTTCTCGACGATCGCCAGGGACCTGAGCCCGGTCCGACAGGCCGAAAACGAGCGGCGCGCGCTGGAGGTCCAACTGCGCGAGTCGCAGAAGATGGAAAGCATCGGCACGCTGGCCGGAGGGGTGGCCCACGACTTCAACAACGTGTTGGCGGCCATTCTCGGGAACGCCGCCATGGCGATCGAGGCCTTGGAGCAGGCGCATCCGGCGCAGCAGAACCTCGATCGCATCAAGCGCGCCGCCTCCAGAGCCCGCTCACTGGTGCAGCAGATACTGACCTTCAGCCGCAAGACCCCTCAGCAGCTCACGGTGCAGGCGCTGGGGCCGCTCGTCGAAGAGGCCGTCTCGCTGCTTCGCTCGACCCTGCCGCCCACCGTCGTGCTGAAGGCCGCCATCGCCAGCGAACCGCTGTGCGTGCTGGCCGACGGTGCCCAGGTGCAGCAGGTCGTGGTGAACCTGTGCACGAACGCCTGGCAGGCCTTGCCGGACGAGCGCGGTGTGGTCGAAGTGTCGCTGCAATCCGTGCAGATCGACGCTGCGAACCTGCCCGCGCCGGGCTTGGAACCCGGCCGCTATGCGCTGCTGAGCGTCAGCGACGACGGCATCGGCATGGACGCCGCGACGCGCGCACGTGTCTTCGAACCCTTCTTCACGACCAAGCGCGTCGGCGAAGGCACGGGCCTGGGTCTGGCGGTGGTGCACGGCATCGTCGCGTCTTCGTCGGGCGCGATCACGATCGAGAGCCGCCCTGGTGCGGGGAGCCGTTTCAGCATCTATTTGCCCTGCCACGGCATGCCGGCACCGGAGGCGTCGACCGAGCTGCACGAGCTGCATGAGCCGCAGCGAGCCGCCGGCGGCGGCGAGCACATCCTCTATGTCGACGACGACGAGGTCGTCTCGTTGACGATGAAGGCGCTGCTCGAGCGCTCGGGCTACCAGGTCACCTTGCACGCCAACGGCACCGACGCGCTGGCCGAACTCGCTGCCCACCCGTCCCGGTTCTCGCTCGTCATCTCGGACTTCAACATGCCCGACATATCCGGCCTGCGGGTCGCCGAGCAGATGCGCGAGCGGCATCCGCAGTTGCCGGTCATCATCGCCTCGGGCTACGTGACGGAAGAACTCACCGAGCGCGCCGGCGCGCTGGGCGTCAAGGCGGTGCTGATGAAGCAGTACAGCCTGGAGCGCCTGGTGCCGCTGGTGTTCGGCGTGCTGAACGCTCGCTGACCGGCGCGGACGCGGGCGCCTCGCCGCGGGGGCCGTCGATACAATCGCGCCCTCCTCACCCGCCGCGCCCCTCGTGTCCGATCGCCTGAAAGTGCTGCCGCAATACCTGCTGCCGAAGAAGGCGCTGACGGCCTATGCAGGCTGGCGCGCCACCCGCGAGTGGGGGCAGCGCACCACGAAGTTGATCGGCGGCTTCGTCGAGAAGTACGGCGTCGACATGAGCGAGGCCGCCAACCCCGAAATCGCCAGCTACAAGAGCTTCAACGACTTCTTCACGCGCGCCCTCAAGGCCGGCGCGCGGCCGCTCGCACCGGCCGACCTGATCTGCCCGGTCGACGGCGCGATCAGCCAGTTCGGTGCGATCGAGCACGACCAGATCTTCCAGGCCAAGGGCCACGCCTATTCGACGACCGCGTTGGTCGGCGGCGATGCCGCACTCGCCCGGCAATTCGAGAACGGCCACTTCGCCACGCTCTACCTGAGCCCGAAGGACTACCACCGCATCCACATGCCCTGCGACGGCCGGCTGCTGCGCATGATCCACGTCCCCGGCGACCTGTTCTCGGTGAACCCGCTCACCGCGCGCGGCGTACCCGGCCTGTTCGCCCGCAACGAACGCGTGGTCTGCGTGTTCGACTCGGCGCACGGGCCGTTCGTGCTGACGCTGGTGGGTGCCACCATCGTCGGCAGCATGGCCACCGTGTGGCATGGCGTCGTCAACCCGCCGCGTGTCAGCGATGTGCGCGAGTGGCGCTACGACAAGCAAGCAATCGCGCTGAAGCAGGGCGACGAGATGGGCCGCTTCATGTTGGGTTCGACGGTCGTGATGCTGTTCCCGAAGGCCGCGCTGCGATTCAACCCGCAATGGGTGCCGACCCGACCCATCCGCCTCGGCGAGGCGATGGCGAACTACTCCGTGGATTGACCCGCCGGTGCCGGTGTGCCGCAGGCCGGTACATCACGTCTTGAAAAGCCGCCTGCTTGGCCCAAAATCCCGGTCTTCGCGGCGGCACGGTGCCGCCGCGTCCGCATTCAGCACACAGCACTGGCGAACAAGATCATGGACAAGCAAACGCTCTCATTCCAGGCCGAGGTCAAGCAGATCCTGCACCTCGTCACGCACTCGCTCTACTCGAACAAGGAGATCTTTCTGCGCGAACTGGTCTCGAACGCGTCGGACGCGTGCGACAAGCTGCGCTTCGAGGCGTTGAACAAGCCGGAACTTCTCGAAGACGCGCCGAACCTGGACGTGCGCGTCGCGTTCGACGCCGAAGCCAAGACGATCACGATCACCGACAACGGCATCGGCCTGTCGGCCGACGAAGCGGTGGCGAATCTCGGCACGATCGCGAAGAGCGGCACGCGCGAATTCATGTCGGCGCTCGAAGGCGACCAGAAGAAGGACGCGCAGCTGATCGGCCAGTTCGGCGTCGGCTTCTACAGCGGCTTCATCGTCGCCGATCGCATCGTCGTCGAGTCGCGTCGGGCCGGCGTGCCGGCGGAGCAGGGCGTGCGCTGGAGCTCCGAAGGCAGCGGCGATTTCGAGGTCGAGACGATCACGCGCGCGGCGCGCGGCACCAGCGTCACGCTGCACCTGCGCGAAGGCGAAGAAGAATTTCTCTCGGGTTGGAAGCTCAAGTCCATCGTCGGCAAGTACTCCGACCACATCTCGCTGCCGATCCTGATGCAGAAGGAAGAGTGGGACGCCGAGGCCTCCAAGCAGGTCACGAAGGACGAGTGGGCGCCGGTCAACAAAGCCGCCGCGCTCTGGACGCGCAGCAAGAGCGACATCACGCCCGAGCAGTACGACGAGTTCTACAAGCAGATCAGCTACGACACCGAAGCGCCGCTCGCCTACACGCACAACCGCGTCGAGGGCCGCAGCGAGTACACGCAGCTGCTCTACGTGCCGGCCAAGGCGCCGTTCGACCTGTGGAACCGCGACAAGCGCGGCGGCGTGAAGCTCTACGTCAAGCGCGTCTTCATCATGGACGACGCCGAGGCGCTGATGCCGGTCTACCTGCGCTTCGTCAAGGGCGTGATCGACAGCGCCGACCTGCCGCTGAACGTGAGCCGCGAGCTGCTGCAGGAAAGCCGCGACGTGAAGGCGATCCGCGAGGGCTCGACCAAGCGCGTGCTGGGCATGCTGGAGTCGCTCGCGAACAGCGAAGACGAGGCCGAGAAGGCGAAATACGCCGCGTTCTGGAAAGACTTCGGCGTCGTGCTGAAGGAAGGCGTCGGCGAGGACCACGCGAACCAGGAACGGCTCGTCAAGCTGCTGCGCTTCGCGTCGACGCAAGCCGACGAGGGCGTCTCGCTGACCGACTACGTCGGCCGCATGAAGGAAGGCCAGGAGGCGATCTACTACGTCACCGCCGACACGCTGGCCGGCGCGAAGAGCAGCCCGCAGCTCGAGATCTTCCGCAAGAAGGGGATCGAGGTGCTGTTGCTGATCGACCGCGTCGACGAGTGGATGCTCTCGCACCTGTACGAGTTCGACGGCAAGGCGCTGCAGAGCGTCGCGAAGGGCTCGATCGATCTCGGCTCGCTGCAGGACGAGACCGAGAAGAAGCAGGCCGAAGAGGCCGCGACCGCGTTCAAGCCGGTGCTCGATCGCCTGAAGGAAGCGCTGAAGGACCGCGCGAAGGATGTGCGCGTGACGACCCGGCTGGTCGACTCACCCGCCTGCCTTGTGGTCGAGGAGGGCGACATGAGCGGGCACCTCGCGCGGCTGCTGAAGCAGGCCGGCCAGGCCGCGCCGAAGTCGCTGCCGACGCTGGAAGTGAACGCCGAGCATGCGCTGGTCAGGCGCCTGGACAGCAGCGCGCATTTCGACGAGCTGGCGAACATCCTGTTCGATCAGGCGCTGCTGGCCGAAGGCGGCCAGCTCGAAGATCCGGCCGCCTACGTGAAGCGCGTCAACGCGTTGCTGGTCGCGTAACGCTCAGCGCATGCCGCCCACTGGCGGCTCGCCCATCGCGTCGATCTGCTGACGCAGGCGGGTCGTCTGCTCGGCCCAGTATTTCGGGCTGTCGAACCACGGGAACGCGATCGGGAAGGCCGGGTCGTTCCAGCGCCGCGCGATCCATGCGCTGTGGTGGATGATGCGCAGCGTGCGCAACGGTTCGATCAGGCGCAGCTCGCGCCAGTCGAAGTCCATGAAGCTTTCGTAGCCTTCGAGCACGGCCGAGAGCTGCCGCGTCATCGCGCCGCGATCGCCAGAGAGCAGCATCCAGAGATCCTGCGTGGCGGGGCCTGTCGCGGCATCGTCGAGGTCGACGAAGTGCGGGCCGTCGGTGGCCCAGAGCACGTTGCCGAGGTGGCAGTCGCCGTGCAGGCGCAGGGTCCGCAACGCGCCGCCGTTGTCGAAGGATTCGGCCACGGCCGCGAGCGCCTCGTCGGTGGCTTGCCGCCAACCGGTTTCGGCATCGGGCGGGATGATGTTCTGGCTCAGCAGCCAGTCGCGGTTGTCGAAGCCGAAAGTCTTCGCATCGAGCGTCTGGCGAAACTCGAACGTCTTCAGCGCGCCGACCGCATGCATGCGGCCGACGAAGCGGCCGATCCATTCGAGCGTCCGGTCGTCTTCGAGCTCGGGCGCGCGGCCGGCGAGGCGCGCGCTCACGCTGAAGCGGTAGGCGCCGAACTTGGTCTCGAGCTGCGCGAGCGTCGCGCCGATCAGCGAAATGTTGTCGGCGTGGCGCGAGCCGGGATCGATGATCAGCGGCCACACCGCAGCGACAGGGATCTCGCTCGCCGCCAACTCGTTCGCGAAGGCATGCTCTTCGATGATTTGCGCGTCGCTCCAGCGCTGCGGCCGGTAGAACTTCGTGACCACGACCCGCCCGTCTTCGAGGAAGACCTGGAACACCCGGTTCTCGTACGAATTCAGTTGAATCAACCGGCCATCGCCACGCAGGCCGACGGCATCGAGTGCGTCGAGCACGGTGTCGGGCGCGAGGCCGGCGAACGGGGTGTCGGAAGGGTCTTCGGGGGATGTCTCGCGCACAGAGGTCATGCGCGCATCGTACGCGCCGACCTCCAGCCAGGCCGTCAGCGACGACCGTTGCGCGAGAACTTGGGCGAGTCGACGACGATGCCGCCGAGTTCGTCGGTATCGAGACCGGTCAGCGGGTCGGGCCGGTCGTCGAGGCTGCCCAGATCCGACGGCGTGCCGCGTTGCGGCGCCGGGCGCATGGGCCGCGCGCCCGGCAGGGGTGCGAATTCGCTGCTGCCGAAACCGTCGCGCGAGTCGGGCGCGAAGAACGAATCCTGGAACACGGTCGAGTCTTGCCACAGCGCTGTGCGCTCCGCGCGCCGCGAGGCCACGGTGTTGGACAGCGAATCGCGCGCCTGGTGCAGGTTGGGGGGCGGCGCCGAGGCCGGCTGCGGGCCGCGTGCCGGCGCGCTGGCGCTCGGCACGAGCAGTTGCAGTTCGGCCACCGAAGGCAGTTGATCGACCGGGCAGCGCAGGTAGCGCACCCGGCAGGCGCCGAGCACTGACTGCTTGATCTGCAACACCCGGCGCGAGTTGCCGCGGTCGGTGTCGAGGTCGATCGCCGCGAGGACGCGGCCGTTGGCGCTGCAGACCGCGAAGGTCACGTGGCTGCTGCCGAGCAGGTCGAACCAGAAACGCACTTCGCTCGGGTCGGTGGGTTGACAAAAGCGCACCAGTGGCAACTTCGACAACACGATGTGGTGCGGCAGCGCTTCACGCAGCAGGCGGTAGACGCGGCGCTCGTCGGTCGAGAAGACCGGGCGCGGCGCCAGGGCCCAGTCGGTCGGCAGCGCTGCGGACTTTTTCGGAGTGCCCTTGAGTGCCCAAACCCCCAGCACGATGGCCAGCAGCGCCAGGGCAGCGAGTGCAATGATCCAAGGGAGCATCGGCATGTTCAAACGGCGGCTTGGTTCAGAAGGCTCGGGGGACTGGTCACATCGACGACCCCCTGCGTCAGACTGTAACGGATGCGGTCTGCGACGCCCGTCGTCGGCTCATCCCCGACGTGAGGGTGACAAGCGCATGTCGCGTCGTTTGTGTGCGAAATGAACGCGGATGCGTCACTCCTCGGCAACGTTCGCGGCCTTGCCCATCGAAGCCTTCACGTCCTGGATCACGTCCAGCAACCCGCCGACCTGGCGCGCGTGCACCTTGAGCCGGTAGTCGAGTTCGGCGGCCTGTTGCTCGACCAATTCGTCGATGTGCGAGGCGAAGGAATCCGGCGGCAGCTTCAACCAGGCGTCCGATTCGGAACCTTCCCGGACCACCGTGGCGCCGGCCCGGCGCGCGATCTTCAGCATCGCGGTGTTCTCGCTGAGTGCGTGGATCAGCAGTGTCTCGACGCCGCGGTTGCGCGCGTGCAGCATCGCATGCTCGAAAAGTCGGCGGCCGAAACCGCGATCACGTGCATGCGGCAGTACCGAGACGCCGAACTCCGACATCGCCGCGCCGTTCTTGCGCGGCGCGGCGACCGAGTGCGCGAGGTGTGCCATCGCGATCAGTTCGAGGCGGCGGCTGAAGATGCCGAATACCTCGTCCTGCTCGAAGTCGAGCATGTCGACGTACTTCGAAATCTGCGCGTCGCTGGCCGCGTAGCCGAAGCGCAGGTACCGATCGCTCGGTGCCAGGGCCAGCAGGTGGGCGGCGATGCGCTCGCGGTGCCTTGGGCCGAGCGAACGGATCGGCACCCAGCTCCAGGTCGGACGCGCGGGAACAGCAGGCTCGGCGGTGCCGGCCGCTTCGTGCGCGGGCGAGAAATTGGGGGTCGATTCGGCTGGTTCAGGAATGCTCATTGCTGAGGTCTCCCGTGTCGGGTTAACCCCAGTCTACGTGATTCGACTAGGTCGCACGCCCCAGTTGCTGCGCTGCATCACGGCAGAACGCGACTTACTCTGCTACACTCGCGGGCTTTCCCGAAATTTGCTCCTGGGGAAGACGCGTTTGCGAGAGGCCACCATCCAAAGAAGTGGTAACCGAGCGGGCGCAGAACTTTGCCGAAAAGCGAAGTGGGGCTGACAAACCAAACTGACTCAACATGAAAACCTTCAGCGCCAAGCCGGCCGAAGTGGTGCATGAGTGGTTTGTGATTGACGCGACCGATAAGGTTCTCGGAAGGGTGGCCAGTGAAGTCGCCCTCCGCTTGCGCGGCAAACACAAGGCCATCTACACGCCCCACGTCGACACCGGCGATTTCATCGTCATCGTCAACGCCGAAAAGATCCGTGTGACCGGCAACAAGGCCAATGACAAGGTGTACTACCGTCATTCAGGCCACCCGGGCGGCATCCACGCCACCAAGTTCAAGGACATGCAGGCCAAGCACCCCGGCCGCGCCATCGAGAAGGCCGTCAAGGGCATGCTTCCGAAGGGTCCGCTGGGCTACGCGATGGTGAAGAAGCTGAAGGTCTACGCCGGTGCCACGCACCCGCACACCGCTCAGCAGCCCAAAGTGCTGGACATCTAAGGAGCTGCAGCAATGATCGGTATCTGGAACTACGGAACGGGCCGCCGCAAATCGTCGGTGGCACGCGTCTTCATCAAGAAGGGCACCGGCCTGATCACCGTCAACGGCAAGACCGTCGACGAGTATTTCGGCCGCCAGACCTCCATCATGGTCGTGCGTCAGCCGCTGGTGCTGACCTCGAACGATGCAGCGTTCGACGTCAAGGTCAACGTGCATGGTGGTGGTGAATCGGGTCAGGCCGGCGCGGTGCGCCACGGCATCACCCGCGCCCTGATCGACTACGACGAAACGCTCAAGTCGCCGCTGAAGCACGCCGGCTTCGTGACGCGCGACGCGCGTGAAGTCGAACGCAAAAAGGTGGGCTTCCACGGCGCCCGCCGTCGCAAGCAGTTCTCCAAGCGCTGAGCGAAGGCTTCTTGCCCCCGCTGCAAAAGCCACCCTCGGGGTGGCTTTTGTGTTTCTGGGCGGCGTTGGGGCGGCTCCTACAATCGCGCCTCTTTCACGACCAGCGAACCCGCCGATGCGCTTCAAGCTGTTGCGCCGCCGCCTGTCGATCAGCGCGCCGCGCATGATCGTCCGCAGCCACCTGCCGTGGCCGCTGCGCTGGGCTGCCGTTGCGCTGATGTTCGGGTTCTCGGCCGCGCTCGCGCTGTGGGCGTTCGAGTTCGGCAGGGGAATAGCCGGGCTGGACCGCAACTCGAACGAGGAACTCCAGGCGCTGCGCGTCGAGGTGGCGCAACTGCGTGGCGAGCGCGAGAAGGCGGTGTCGATCGCGAACACCGCGGAAAGCCTTCTGAGGACCGAGAAGGCGGTACAGGACAAGCTGGCGGAGCAGTTGAAGCAGGTCGAGGCCGACAACATGTCGATGAAGAGCGATCTCGGATTCTTCGAGCGCCTCTTGCCGGCCGGTGCGGGCGAAGGGCTGATGATCCGGGGCTTGCAGGTCGAGCCGCAGGCGCCCGGCCATCTGAGGTTTCAGTTGCTCGTGATGCAGGCCGGCAAGACGCTGCCCGAGTTCAAGGGTCGTTACGAGATCACGCTTGCCGGAACGCTCGACGGCAAGCCTTGGACCTTCGTGCCGCCCGATGGCCCACAGGTGTTGCAATTGAAACAGTATCTGCGTGTGGAAGGTGTGATCGATCCGCCGCCGCAGGCCGTGGTAAAAACTGCAGTCGTCAGGGTGATGGACTTGAACGGCGCGGTGAAAGCCAGCCTGACCGTCAAGCAATAAAAGTATTCGTCGGCTTGCGCCGATGCGCCGTTGGAGACTTTCGATGTTCAACAAGAAAAAGCAGCCGCCGATCCGCACGCTGGTCGGCGAGGGCACCCTGATCCAGGGCGAATTGCGTTTCACGGAAGGCCTTCGCATCGACGGCGAAGTGCTGGGTGACGTGATCGCCATCGGTGACGGTCCGAGCATCCTCGTGATCAGCGAGAAAGCCCGCGTGACCGGCAAGGTTTCGGGCGGCCATGTGATCGTGAATGGCGCGGTGAACGGGCCGATCCGCTCTACCGAGTTGCTCGAGTTGCAACCGAAGGCCGCGATCGTGGGCGACGTTCGCTACGAGGTGCTTGAAATGCACCAGGGCGCCACTATTGATGGTGAACTGCGACCGATGAGCGCAGCGGAGAAACCGGCGCTCAAACTCGCCGCGTCGAATCCGGGATAATCGAGTACATCGGCACGTTGCCGCAGGAGTCTTGCCATGAGCGCAGTCGTTGAAAGCATCCAGTCCTTGGCCCCGATGGACGAGCCCCCGGTGCCACTCGTGTTCACCGACAGCGCCGCCAACAAGGTCAAGGAACTCGTCGATGAAGAAGGCAACCCCGAACTGAAGCTTCGGGTGTTCGTGCAAGGTGGCGGCTGCTCGGGCTTCCAGTACGGCTTCACCTTCGACGAGATCGTCAACGACGACGACACGCAGATGAGCAAGAACGGCGTGACCTTGCTGATCGACGCGATGAGCCTGCAGTACCTGGCGGGCGCCGAGATCGACTACAAGGACGACCTGCAAGGCGCCCAGTTCGTGATCAAGAACCCGAACGCGACGACCACCTGCGGTTGCGGTTCGAGCTTCTCGGCCTGATCGATCCACCCCGTTGAAAACGAAGCCGCCTTCGGGCGGCTTTCGCGTTTTCAGGCCGAGGGATACAACGCGCCGAGTACCCGCGGACCGGCTGCGCCAGTCACGCTCGGCAGCCCGGCAGGCTCGCGATGCGCGAAGGCCCGCGCGAGCCACGCGAATGCGCAGGCCTCGACCTGATCGGCGGGCAGGCCGCGCGCATCGGTCGGTGTCACGTCGATGCCGGGCAGGCGGGCGGCGAGGCGCCGCATCAGGTGCGCATTGCGGGCGCCACCGCCGCACACCAGCAGCAGCTGTGCGCGCCCCGCGTGCGCGATCACGGCGCCCGCACACACTGCCGCAGTGAGTTCGGTAAGGGTGGCCTGCACGTCGACAGGGGTCGACGTGCCGTAGCCCGACGCCAGTTGCGCCTGCAGCCACGGCGCATTGAATAGATCGCGACCGGTGCTCTTGGGCGGTATCACCGCGAAGTAGGGCTCGGCGCACATCTGCGAAAGGAGCGCTTCGATGTTCTGCCCCGATGCGGCCCACGCACCGCCGGCGTCGTAGCGCAGGCCCGTGTGCTGAAGGCACCAGTGGTCCATCAACGCATTGCCCGGCCCGCAATCGAAGCCGATCGTCGTGCCGTCGGCACGCAGCACGGTGAGGTTGCTGATGCCGCCGATGTTCAGCACCGCCACGACTTCACCGGCACGGCCGAAAACCGCGCGATGAAACGCAGGCACCAGAGGTGCGCCCTGGCCACCTGCCGCCACGTCGCGGCTGCGCAGGTCGGCGATCACGTCGATGCCGCACAGTTCTGCCAGCAGCGCCGGGTTGTTAAGCTGCAGCGTGTAGCCGGTGCCGTCGAATTCGCGCGGCCGGTGGCGCACGGTTTGCCCGTGAGCGCCCAACGCGCGCACCTGGTCGCGCGTCGTGCCGCTCGTGGTGAGCAGCGTTTCGACGACGTCGGCACACGTTCGCGCCAGCGCATTTCCGGCCAGGGCCGCGCGGTGAAGTTCGTTGTCACCCGGCGCATTCAGCGCGAGCAACTCCTTGGCGAATGCAGGGGCGAACGGGTGATGCGCGTGCGCGACGACGCGCAGCAGGTCGGGCGCCGCGGCTGCGAAGTCGACGAGCACGCCGTCGACGCCATCGAGCGAGGTGCCTGACATCAGGCCGATGTAGAGCTCCGTCATGCCGTGATTGTGCCGACCCGAGACAAAGGCCCGAGACGCGCAGCCTTCGTCAGAACGGCCGCGTGGCTATTCGCCGTAGGCACCTGAACGCGCGACCGTGTCGGCGACTTCGAGCTGGCCCTTGAGGCTCGTCGCCAGCTTTGCGAACTGCGATCTCTGCGCTGCCGACAAGGCCACCGACTCGGACGCCTTGGCCATGATCATCGGGTCTTGCTGAACGCCGCTGACCTTCACTTCGAAGTGCACGTGCGGGCCGGTCGCCCAGCCGGTCATGCCGACCGCGCCGATGTGCTGGCCTTGCTCGACGTGCGCACCGCGCTTCACATCGATGCGGCTCATGTGGGCGTACAGGGTCGAGCGTTGCGCGCTGTGGCGGATCTCGACGACGTTGCCGTAGCCGTTCTGCCAGCCGGCGAAGTCGACCGTGCCGTCGCCCACGGCGCGGATCGGCGTGCCCTGCGGCGCACCGAAGTCGACGCCCTTGTGCTGCTTCCAGCTGTTCAGGATCGGGTGCATGCGCATCGCGAAGCCCGAGGTCACGCGCGAGAATTCCATCGGGCTGGCGAGGAACGCGCGCTTCTTGCTCTGGCCGTCGAAGCCGTAGTAGGCGCCCTTGCCGTTGCCGTCCTTGAACCAGACTGCGGAGTAGGTCTTGCCATTGTTGACGAAGTCGGCCGCGATCAGCCGACCCGCGTTCGACGGACCCCAGGTGATCGGCTCACCGTCGGCGGTGAGCGCTTCGTACAGCACCGAGAAGGTGTCGCCCTTTTGCAGCTGGCGGCGGAAGTCGACATCGGTCGAAAACACGTCGGCAAGCTGGGTCGCGACGTTGTCGGGGATGCGCGCTTCGTCGGTCGCTGCGAACAGCGACGAGCGGATCGTGCCGCTGCCCATGCGCACCTGCGCAGCCAGCGGCGCGTTCTCGATCATCGCGAGCAGCTTGCCGGCGATGCGCTTGATGGTCAGGCGCGTGAAGCTCGTGCCGGCCTGTTCGGAGTCGGCCGGGGCGTAGCGTGCGACGAGCTCGGTCAGCGCGCCGTTGGCGTCGGCCTGCACGCGCACCATCTTGCCGCCGCGGCCCTCGAGCACCTTTCGCGCGGTCGGGTCGGTGCGCAGGAACTGGGCCGCGGCCGCGTCGCTCACGTTCAGGCGCTTCAGCAGGCTGTCGACGGTGTCGCTCGAACGGGTCAGGTCGGTGCGGTAGAGCTCGAGTTCGTGCTCTGCGAGCGCGTCGAGTTGCGACTGGATTCCGTCGGGCGTGACGGTTTCTGTCACGAGACGTTTCGGAATGTCAGACGCGTCGGGTGCCATGGGCGCGATACCGAACGCGGTCGCGCCGAAACCGACGAGCGCCAGCATCACGGCGGCGGACAGCTTGCGAGGGTTGGCGGCGACAAAGCGCCTCGTTCGCGCGGCGGCCGAAGCGACGGCGCGGTCAACAGTATCCAGCGATTTCAATTCGGCTCATGAGCGCGGAGGCTCGATGCGAGTGCGGGCAGCGTCGTACCGCACTTCGATTTTTTGTCCCTGCCACCCCGAAGGGCCTCTACTAGAATCCGTGGCCTTTGCCGCGGTCGCCGCCTGTACGGGTCCGGATCGCACCCACCAGGCCGGTGGGCGGGCTTCCAGACCGACGAGAAGCGCCGCGCAGTATAACGACCCGACCCCGCGCCATTCCCCGTAGAAGCCCCGTATGCCCCAGCCTTCCAGTCAAGCTATCGGTACCGCCATCAAGGGCCCCGTTCACCCGGTGACAGATCGGGTCAAGGAGGCGATGGCGATCTCGCTGCGCGGCTGCGACGAGCTGCTGCCGCATGCCGACTGGCTGGCCAAGCTTGCACGCTCGGAAGCAACCGGCGTGCCATTGAGAATCAAGTTCGGTCTGGATCCGACCGCGCCCGATCTGCACCTCGGCCACACCGTCGTTTTCAACAAGCTCAGGCAACTTCAAGACCTCGGCCACACCGTGATCCCGCTGATCGGCGACTTCACGTCGATGATCGGTGACCCCTCGGGCCGCAACGCGACGCGCCCGCCACTGACGCGCGAACAGATCGAGGCCAACGCGAAGACCTACTTCGATCAGATCAGCCTCGTGCTCGACGTTGAACGCGCCGAGGTCCGCTACAACTCCGAATGGAGCGACCCGCTCGGCGCGCGGGGCATGATCCAGCTCGCCTCGCGCTATACCGTGGCGCGCATGATGGAGCGCAACGACTTCCACGATCGCTTCAAGGCCGGCACGCCGATCAGCGTGCACGAGTTCCTGTACCCGCTGATGCAGGGCTACGACTCTGTCGCTCTTTCGTCGGATCTCGAGCTGGGCGGCACCGACCAGAAGTTCAACCTGCTGGTCGGCCGGGCGCTGCAAAGCGAATACGGCCAGGAGCCGCAGTGCATCCTGACGATGCCGCTGCTGGAAGGCCTGGACGGCGTCGAGAAGATGTCGAAGAGCAAGGGCAACTACATCGCCATCACCGAAGCACCGAACGACATGTTCGCCAAGCTGCTGTCGATCAGCGACGTGATGATGTGGAAATACTTCACCTTGCTGAGCTTCCGCCCCGAAGCCGAGATCGCGCGCTTCAAGGCCGAGACCGAAGGCGGTCGCAACCCGAAGGAGGTGAAGGTGCTGCTGGCCAAGGAGATCACCGCGCGCTTCCACGGCGCGGGAGCAGCGGAGGCCGCCGAGCTCGATTTCAATCACCGCGCGCGCGGTGGCGTGCCGGAGGTGATCGATGCGGTGACGCTCAGCGGCGCACCCATGGGCATCGGCGCGTTGCTGAAACAGGCTAACCTCGCGGCATCGACCGGAGAGGGCCTGCGGCTGGTCGACGGCGGTGGCGTCAAGGTCGACGGTTCGGTCGTCGGCGACCGGGGTTTGAAGCTCGCTGCGGGGACTTACGTGGTGCAAGTGGGCAAGCGCAAATTCGCGCGCATATCGTTGACCTGATTGCGCTGGAGTGATCCGGCCGGAGTGATCCATGATGAATCGCAGAGGCTTCGTCGCAGGTGCGGTGTCACTCGTTGCGCTGGGCGCGATGGCCGCGTTGCCGCCGCAAGAGCAATTGCGGATCGAACGCCTGATCAAGGCGGTCGAAGCGCGCAAGGACATGAAGTTCATCCGCAACGGGACCGAATACGACTGCGCAGATGCCGCGAAATTCCTGCGCGGAAAGCTGGAAGCGATGGGCAAGGAAGTGACCAGCGCGCGTGACTTCATCGAGCGCATCGCGAGCCGCTCCAGCATGAGCGGCGAGCCCTACCACGTGAAATTCGCCGACGGCAAGACAATGCTCGCGAACCAGTTTCTCACCGAGGAACTGAAGCGCCTCGAAGGCCACCCGGCCTAGCTTGCTGCGAGTGCAGGTCAAGACCCTCCTCCAGCTCTCGATCGCCGCCGCGGTCGTGACGATCGCGATGAAGTCGGCGGCGTGGTGGATCAGCGGCTCGGTCGGCCTGCTCTCCGACGCGATGGAGTCGTTCGTGAACCTCGCCTCGGCGCTGTTCGCGCTGATGATGGTGACGATCGCGCAACGACCCGCCGACGAAGACCACCCGTTCGGCCACACCAAGGCCGAGTATTTCTCCAGCGGCTTCGAAGGCCTGCTGATCGCCGGTGCCGCCGCCGGCATCATCTGGGCGGCGGTACACCGTTTCGCGAACCCGCAGCCGCTCGAATCATTGGGCTGGGGCCTCGCGCTCGCTGCCGCCAGCTCGGCGCTCAACTGGCTGCTGGCGCATCGGATGATGGCCGCCTCGCGGGCGCAGCGCTCGATCGCGCTGGAAGCCGATGCACGTCATCTTTACACCGACGTGTGGACATCTGCCGGCGTGATCGTCGGGCTCCTGTTGGTCCAGGCCACGGGCTGGCTGTGGCTCGATCCGGTGTTGGCGATCTTCGTCGCGCTGAACATCCTGCGCGAGGGCGCCCACCTCGCGTGGCGCTCGATCGAGGGGCTGATGGACAAGGCGGTCGAGCCCGAAGTGCGCGCACAGATCGACCGCGCGCTGGCGCGATTCGAGGAGCAGCCGGTGCGCTTCGATCACCTGGTGACGAGGCGCGCCGCGCAGCGCCGTTTCGTCGACCTGCACATGCATCTGCCGGCGAGCTGGTCGCTCGGCCGCGCCGCAGAGTTGCGCGCCGCGGTCGAGCTCGCGCTGACGACCGAGGTGCCCGGCCTGCGCGCGTCGATCCAGTTGCTGCCGTCGAACGTCGAGGCGATCGCCGACGAGCTGAGGGCCACGCCGTGATCGCACTGGTGCAGCATGTGACGCGCGCCGAGGTGCAGGTCGGCGGCGCCTCGATGGGGGCGATCGATCGGGGCCTGCTGGTGTTGGTGTGCGCCGAGCCGCAGGACGATGAATCGCTTGCCGACCGGCTCGTCGCCAAGCTGCTGAAGCTGCGCATCTTCGCCGACGCCTCGGCCAAGATGAACCTCAGCGTCGTGGACGTGAACGGCGGCCTGCTGATCGTCAGCCAGTTCACGCTCGCGGCCGATGTCTCGGGCGGCAATCGCCCGAGCTTCACGGGTGCGGCGGATGCGGAGTTGGGGCGTCGACTCTACGAGCGTGTCGTCGCGACCGCGCGTTCACTGCATCCACGAGTTGCCTGCGGCGAGTTCGGCGCCGACATGCAGGTCGGGCTGGTCAACGATGGCCCGGTGACCATCCCGATCACGTTGCGGTCTTGATCGAAGCCGCGGGGCGAGCCGACGAACTTCTTGTGCTCCGCGCCGCTCAGTCGTGCATTCGAGACGATGACCGCGCCAAGCGCTTCCTCGCGCTTGATGAAATCCGGGTCTTTCAGCGCTGCGCGCAAGGCCACGTTGAGCTTGTCGGTCACGGCCTTCGGCGTGCGCCTTGGGCGCATACATGCCGTGCCAGATCGTCACGTTGAAGCCCTTCAAGCCCGCCTCGTCTAGCGTGGGCAGGTTCCGGAGCGCTGGCATGGTCAGGCGCTTCGGCGAGATGACCGCGCAGGCCTTGACGGCGCCGGCGGCGATCTGGCTCGTCGCTTCACTCGCTCACTCGTACGTTCACTCGTACTTGCGTGCGTCCTCGATCACCTTGCCGTCGTTCGGCAGGCTGCCGACCGCGCACACCCGGACCTCGCCGCGCAGTTTGGTCACGTCGCGCATCGCGTCGGTCAGCCGGGCGGCGAGGCCCTCGGGCGCGCCGTCGACCTCCACATGCAGCGCCATCGAATCGTTCGCCATCTCGCCGCTGACGACCAGCCGCGCCCGGTGCACTTCGCCGTGACGCCGCACGATCTCTGCGACTTGCGCGGGATGCACGAACATGCCGCGCACCTTGGCGGTCTGGTCGGCGCGGCCCATCCAGCCCTTGATGCGGGTGTTGGTGCGGCCGGTCGGGCAGGTGCCCGGGAGCACGGCCGAGAGATCGCCGGTTCCGAAGCGGACAAGCGGATAGCCCGGGTTCAACGTGGTGACGACGACCTCGCCGACCTCGTGAGGCTGGCCCGCCTTCGGCTCGGGCACCGGGTCGCCGGTGCCCGGCCGCACGATCTCGACGATCACGCCTTCATCTAGCACCAGGCCTTCGCGTGCGGCGGTCTCGTACGCAACGAGGCCGAGGTCGGCCGTGCCGTAGCTCTGGTAGGCCGTGACGCCACGCGCGAGCAGCCAGTTGCGCAGGCTGGGCGGAAACGCTTCGCCGCCGACCGCGGCCTTCTTCAGCGAGGGCAGCGCCGTGCCGAGTTCGTCGGCCTTCTCGAGAATGATCTTCAGGAAACTCGGCGTGCCGATGTAGGCGGCAGGCTTCAGCGCGGCCATCGCCTGCACCTGCAGTTCGGTCTGGCCGGTGCCACCGGGGAACACGGTGCAGCCGAGAGCGAATGCGCCGCTTTCCATCATCGCGCCGGCCGGCGTGAAGTGGTAGCTGAAGCCGTTGTGGGCGAGGTCACCTTCGCGCAGACCGGCGGCGAACAGCGCACGGGCCATGCGCCAGTAATCGGCTGCGGCGCCTTCGGGCTCGTGGATCGGGCCGGGTGAGGCGAACACGCGCAACGCGCGTCGCGTCGGCGGCGTCGCGCCCCAGCCCAGCGCCGAGAAGCCACCGAACGCGTCGGGCGACTCGGCAGCGCGCTGGCGTTCGAGCAACTCGTGTTTGCGGATCACCGGCAGGCGTGCAAGCGCGGCGCGGCTCGTCACCCGGCCGGCGTCGACACCGGCCAGGCTCGCCGCGAACGCCGGTGCGTGGGCCTTCGCATGAGCGATCTGTGTCGCGAGCGCTGCCATCAGCGCGGCCTCGCGCTGTGCAGGCTCACGCGTTTCGATTGTGTCGTAGTGCGGGCCGGCGATTGCGGTCATGGCATCAGTTCTCGTTGCAGCTTTTTCGTCAGGCGGTTCATCGTCGCGCTCAATCTTCGTCGTGGCGCGCGACGCGGCGCTTCGCATCGTCGACGAGCTTGCGCTGGCCTGGTGCGGCGTCGACGGAATAGCGATCGAAGCCGCCGCCGCCGGCTTTTTTCAGGTCGGCGACAAGCGCACCGGCCTCGTCATGAAAGTGGATGAACGCGCTGCCCTTCAGGTAGAAGATGCCGGGCTTCATCTCGCGCAGCCCTTTGATTTCGCGCAACTGGCGCAGCAGCGGCAGCAGGCGGGCAAGGGCGGCTTCGTCGGCGTGGGCCATGGTGCGCTTTCTCCGATCAGGCGAGCCAGCGTTTGCGGCGCTTGTAGCTCTTCACGTCGCGGAAGCTTTTGCGATCACCGCCCCCGACGCCCAGGTAGAACTCCTTCACATCCTCGTTCTCGCGCAGCGAGGCGGCCTCGCCGTCCATCACGATGCGGCCATTCTCGAGGATGTAGCCGTAGTCGGAATAGCGCAGCGCCATGTTGGTGTTCTGCTCGGCCAGCAGGAAGGTCACGCCTTCTCGCGTGTTGAGGTCTTTGACGATCTCGAACACCTCTTCGACGATCTGCGGCGCCAGGCCCATCGAAGGTTCGTCGAGCAGCACCATGTTCGGGTTCGCCATCAGCGCGCGGCCGATCGCGCACATCTGCTGTTCGCCGCCGGATGTGTACGCTGCCTGCGAGGTCCGACGTGTCTTGAGCCGCGGAAAGTAGGTGTAGACCTTGTCCAGCGTGGCAGCGACGCTGCCTTTGCCGTCGCGGCGCGTGTAGGCGCCGGTCATCAGGTTCTCCTCGATCGTCAGGTGCGCGAAGCAGTGCCGGCCTTCCATCACCTGGATCACGCCGCGGTTCACCATCTCGGCGGTGCTCAGGCGCTCGATGCGTTCGCCGCGCAGTTCGATCGACCCTTTCGTGACCGCGCCGCGCTCGCTCTGCAGCAGGTTGCTGACGGCGCGCAGCGTCGTCGTCTTGCCGGCACCGTTGCCGCCCATCAGCGCAACGATCTTGCCCTCCGGCACGCGCAGCGAAACACCCTTCAAGACGAGGATGACGTGGTTGTAGATCACCTCGATCCCGTTCACATCAAGAAGAATGTTCGACATGGCTGCGCTGTGTTGATCAAGCGAACGCCGCGGAACCGGCTTTGCCGGGCCGCTGGGGTTGCCCCCTTGAGGGGGAGCGGCGTAAGCCGCTCCGGGGGTGGGTCATGACTGGCAATCTTCCGGCGTGCGCCGCGTCAGCTTCTTCTCGCCCGCGTACTTGTCGGCCGCGACCTTCACCATCGGCTTGATGATCTGCTCGTCGGCCTGCAGCCAGTCGGAGCTGAAGTTCCACTTCGCGCCGTCCCAGGTGTGCACGCGCGCCCAGGTCGAGCCCATGTGGTCCTGGCACGAGGTCGAGAGCGGCCGCATCACGCCCGAGAAGCCGAGCGAGTCGAGCTTCTTCTGGTCGAGCGCGAGGTTCTCCAGGCCCCAGCGCACCTGTTCGCCGGTCATGACCTTGCCCTTGCCGAAGCGCTCCTGCGCGCGCCGCACCGCCTCGATGCCGAGCATCTGGATGATCACGCCGCGGGTGTACAGCACCGTGCCGACTTCGTCCTTCGGGCCCGTGCCCTGGCCCTTGTCGTGCACGTACTTCAGGATGTCCTGGATCACCTTCGGCTGCGTGCCCGAGGTGTTCAGGTTCAGCGCGTTGTAGCCCTTCGCGCCTTCGCCCACGTCCTTCACGTCGGGTTCGGCGCCGGCCCACCACACGCCGTACATCTTCTCGCGCGGGTAGCCGGTGGCCTGCGCCTCCTTCAGCGCGGTCGCGTTCATCACGCCCCAGCCCCACAGCAGCACGTAGTCGGGCTTCTGCTGGCGCACCTGCAGCCAGGCCGACTTCTGCTCGACGCCAGGGGCCGTCACCGGGATCTTCACCAGTTCGAACCCGTGCATCTTCGAGCGCTCTTCGAGCATCGGCATCGGCTCCTTGCCGAACGGCGAGTCGTGATAGACCAGTGCGATCTTCTTGCCCTTCAACTTGTCCAGGCCGCCTTCCTTCTTGCCGATCTGCTGGATCAGCATGTCGGCGGCGGTCCAGTAGCTGCCCATCAGCGGGAAGTTCCACTTGAACACGTTGCCGTCTTGTGATGCCGAGAGGCCGTAGCCGAGCGTGATCAGCGGGATCTTGTCGGCGGCGACCTTGTCGGTCAGCGCGAAGGTGATGCCGGTGGCTTGCGGATCGATCAGCGTGACACCCGGGCGGCCCTTCAGGCGCTCGTAGCACTCGACGCCCTTGTCGGTCGCGTAGCCGGTCTCGCACTCCTCGAACGTGAGCTTGACGCCGTTGATGCCGCCGTCGCGGGCGTTGATCATCTTGATGTAGTCCTGCTTGCCGTTCGCCCACGGCGTGCCGTTCGGCGCGTAGGGGCCGGTGCGGTAGGCGAGCAGCGGAAAGAACTGTTCCTTGGCTTGTGCGAGGGCGCCGGTCGCGGCGGCCATCAGCGATGCGGCGATCGCGAGAGACTTCAAATGCTTCATGTCTGCCTCCAGTGGGGTGGTGGTTGGGGGGTCGCTCGTCGGCGATTCAATGGGATGTCAATCAGCTGTCAATCAGGTGTCAATGGGGGAAAGGCCATAGCCGCAACTTCTCCTTCGCGGTCGACCACAAGCGTGCGATGCCATGCGGCTCCACGATCAGGAAAAACACGATCAGCGCACCGAACACCATGAAGGTCAGGTGCGAGGCGGTCGCGGTGTCGAGCGGCACGTTGAACCAGTACGGCAGCTTGTCCAGGAACACCGGCAGCACGACGATGAACGCGGCACCGAAGAAGCTGCCCATGATCGAGCCCAGCCCGCCGATGATCACCATGAAAAGCAACTGGAACGAGCGGTCGATGTTGAACGCGGCCGGCTCCCACGAGCCGAGGTGGATGAAGCCCCACAACCCGCCCGCGACGCCGACGATGAACGAGCTGACCGCGAACGCCGTGAGCTTGGCGTAGACCGGGCGGATGCCGATCACCGCGGCGGCCACGTCCATGTCTCGGATCGCCATCCACTCGCGGCCGATCGCGCCGCGCACCAGGTTCTTCGCGAGCAGCGCGAACACGACGAGGAAGCCGAGGCACAACAGGTACTTCTGCACCGGCGACTCGATCGGCACGCCGAACACGTTAAGCCCGGCGACGCTGACCGAGCCCGACGACGAGTTGTTCGTGAACCATTGGATGCGCAGAAAGGCCCAGTCGGTGAAGAACTGCGCCGCGAGCGTCGCGACGGCGAGATACAGCCCCTTGATGCGCAGCGACGGTACGCCGAACAGCACGCCCACCACGGTGCTGCACAAGCCACCGAGCAGCAGCGCGACGATCAACGGCACGCCTTCGATGCGCGCCTGGAAGTTGTAGGCCGCGTAGGCGCCGATCGCCATGAATGCGCCGGTGCCGAGCGAGATCTGGCCGCAGTAGCCGACCAGGATGTTGAGCCCCAGCGCCGCGAGCGAGAGGATCAAGAACGGCACGAAGATCGCACGCAGCAGGTACTCGCTCGCGAACACCGGCACCGCGACGAAAGCGAGCGCGAGCAGCGCGAGGATCGCCACGCGGTCCTGCAGGATCGGGAAGATCTGCTGGTCGGCGCGGTAGCTCGACTTGAATTGACCGTTTTCGCGATACAGCATGTCGAGGTCAGACCCGGTCGATGATCTTCTCGCCGAACAGCCCTTGCGGCCGCACGAGAAGGAAGAGCAAGGCGAGCACGTAAGCGAACCAGATCTCGATGCCGCCGCCCAGCTTCGGCCCGATGTAAATCTCCGAGAGCTTCTCGCCCACACCGATGATCAGCCCGCCGATGATCGCGCCGGGCACCGAGGTGAGCCCGCCGAGGATCACCACCGGCAGCGCCTTCAGCGCGACCAGCGAGAGCGAGAACTGCACGCCGAGCTTGCTGCCCCAGATCACGCCGGCGACGAGTGCCACGACCCCCGCGACCGACCACACGATGATCCAGATGCGCCCGAGCGGGATACCGATGGATTGCGCCGCCTGGTGGTCGTCGGCGACCGCGCGCAGCGCACGACCGGTGGCGGTCTTCTGGAAGAACAGCGCGAGCAGCGCGACCAGCGCCGCGGCGATCGCGGCTGCGTACAGGTCTTCCTTGTTGATCAGCACGCCGCCTTCGAGCAGTTTCTCGAGCACGATCACCGGGTCTTTCGGCATGCCGACATCGATCTTGTAGATGTCGGAGCCGAACAGCATCTGGCCGAAGCCTTCGAGAAAGTAGCTGATGCCCAGCGTGGCCATCAGCAGCGTGATGTGCTCCTGGTTCACCAGCTTGCGCAGCACCAGCCGCTCGATCACCCAGGCGACCGCGATCATGATCGCGACGGCGACGGCGAACGCGAGCACATTGGCGAGCAGCTTGTTGTCGAAGCCGAACCACTTCGGGATCCACTCGTAGAACCGCGCCATCGCCAGCGCCGCGAACAACACCATCGCACCTTGCGAAAAATTGAAGACGCCGCTGGCCTTGTAGATCAGCACGAAGCCGAGCGCGATCAGCGAATAAAGCATGCCGACCATCAAGCCGCCGAACAGGGTTTCGAGGAAGAAGCCCATCGGTCAGTTGCCCTTCGGCCGGAGCGCGCCGCGCACGCGGGGTGGCCGACTCCGCTCATGTCCCCCGGGCCGGGCTTCGCCCGACCCTCCTCCTTGACTTCGCTGCGTCGGCCACCCCGCATCCGCGGCGAAGCAGCACCTGAGCGCATCGAGTCGCAGCAGCCGCGCCCGATCAGGTCGGTGGGGTGTTCTGCGCAGCGAGGTCAAGGAGGAGGCCGAAGGCCGGGGGACACGAGCGGAGCAGAGCACCCCGCCGGCCTGATCCCGCTCCGAAGCGACGAACGAATCAGCGACCATCTCAGTGACTCGTCCCGAGATAGGCACTGATCACATCCGGATTCGACCGCACCTCGTTCGGTGACCCGTCGCCGATCTTCTTGCCGTAGTCGAGCACGACGACGCGGTCGGAGATGTCCATCACCACGCCCATGTCGTGTTCGATCAGCACGATCGTCGTGCCGAACTCGTCGTTCACGTCGAGGATGAAGCGGCTCATGTCCTGCTTCTCTTCGACGTTCATGCCGGCCATCGGTTCGTCGAGCAGCAGCACCTGCGGCTCCATCGCGAGCGCACGCCCGAGGTCGACGCGCTTTTGCAGGCCGTAGGGCATCTTGCCGACTGCGGTCTTGCGGTAGGGTTGGATCTCGAGAAAGTCGATGATGCGTTCGACGACCAGCCGTTGCGCCGACTCTTCGCGCTCTGCCGCGCCCCAACCGAACGGCAGGCGAAAGGCCTGCTGAAAGATGTTGGCCTTCGTCTTCAGGTTGCGGCCGGTCATGATGTTGTCTAGCACGCTCATGCCCTTGAACAGCGCGAGGTTCTGGAACGTGCGCGCCAGGCCCATCTCGGCGACCTGCCGCGAGTTCATGTGCTTGAAGGTCTGCCCGCGAAAACTGATCGAGCCCTGCTGCGGCTGGTACACGCCGTTGATGCAGTTCAGCATCGAACTCTTGCCCGCACCGTTCGGGCCGATGATCGCGCGGATCTCGTGTTCCTTCACGTCGAAGCTGATGTCGGTCAGCGCCTTCACGCCGCCGAACGCGAGGCTGATGTTCTTCACTTCGAGGATGACCTCGCCGACCTTGCGAGTGGCCATCACGCGGCTCGCTTCACGGCCGGGAAGATCTGCGCGTCGACGATCTTCAGGTCGGCCGCGACCATGCCCGTGCGGCCGTCCTCGAACTTCACCTGCGTCTCGATGTACTGATGCGTCTTGCCTTCGTACAACGCATCCACCAGCACCTGGTAGCGCTCGGCGATGAAGCCTCGCCGCACCTTGCGCGTGCGGGTGAGTTCGCCGTCGTCGGCGTCGAGTTCCTTGTGCAGGATCAGGAAGCGGCTGATCTGCGAGCCGGCGAGCTTCTCGTCGTGCGCCAGATCTGCGTTGACCTGCTGCACGCACTCGCGGATCAGCTCGTAGACCTCGGATTTCTGCGCCAGCTCGGCATAGCCGGCATACGGCAGGTTGCGTCGCTCGGCCCAGTTGCCCGCGGCCTCGAAGTCGATGTTGATGAAGGCGCAGACGGTCGCCCGCCGGTCGCCGATCGCCACTGCCTCCTTGATGTACGGGAAGAACTTCAGCTTGTTCTCGATGTACTTCGGCGCGAACATCGCGGCATCGAACGCACCGCCCTGCAGGCGGCCGACGTCTTTCGCGCGATCGATGATCTTGAGATGGCCGTCGGCATCGAGAAAGCCGGCATCGCCGGTGTGGTACCAACCCTCCGCGGTCAGCACCTCGGCCGTAGCGGCAGGATTGCGGTAGTACTCCTTCAGCAGGCCCGGTGACTTGACGAGGATTTCGCCGCCTTCGGTCAACTTGATCTCGACCCCCTCGATCGGCACGCCCACCGTGTCGGCCCTGGCTTGGTGATCGGGCTGCAGGCAGACGAACACCGCGGTTTCGGTCGAGCCGTAGAGCTGCTTCAGGTTGATGCCGATCGAGCGGTAGAACGTGAACAGGTCCGGGCCGATCGCCTCGCCCGCGGTGTAGGCCACGCGCACGCGCGAAAGCCCGAGCGTGTTGCGCAGCGGGCCGTATATGGCGAGCTTGCCGATTGCGTAGTTGAGCCGGTCGAGCGCGCCGACGGTCTTGCCGTCCATCAACCTCGGGCCCACGCGTTTCGCCACCGCCATGAAGTGATGAAACAGCCACTTCTTGATCGCACCGGCGTCTTCCATGCGGATCATCACCGTCGTCAGCAGACCCTCGAAGATGCGCGGTGGTGCGAAGTAGTAGGTCGGGCCGATGTCGTTCAGGTCGATGCCGACGGTGCTCGCCGATTCCGGGCAGTTGACGACGTAGCCGCACACCAGCCACTGTGCGTACGAGAAGATGTTCTGGCCGACCCAGGCGGGCGGCAGGTAGGCGAGCACTTCTTCGTCGTGCGTGAGCTTGTCGAACCTGGCGCCGGCCTGCGCGCGATCGAGCAGCGTCCGGTGGGTGTGCACCACGCCCTTGGCGTTGCCTGTGGTGCCCGAGGTGAAGAACATCGCGGCGACGTCGTCGGGTTGCGTCTGCTGTACCTCCGCGTCGAACACTTGCGGGTTCGCGGCATCGAACGCGCGGCCGGCGGCGATCAGCGCATCGAGCGGTGCGAGGCCCGGCTCGCTGTAGTTGCGCAGCCCGCGCGGGTCGTCGAACCAGATGTTCTTCAACTGCGGGCACTGGGGTGGCAGGAGCGAGCGCAACTCGAGCATCTTGTCGACCTGCTCCTGATCCTCGACGATCGCGAACGCGACCTCGGCGTTGGTGATCGGGAACACGAATTCGGGCGCCGCCGCGTCTTGATAGAGCGGCACCGGCACCGCGCCGAGCGACTGCGCCGCGAGCATGCAGGCGTAGAGCCGCGGCCGGTTCTCGCCGATCACGACCAGGTGCTCGCCGCGCTTCAGGCCGGCCTCGTGCAAGCCGCAGGCGAGCTCTCGAACGAGGGTGGCGAGGCCGCTCCAGCTCAACGTCTGCCAGATGCCGAACTCCTTCTCGCGCAATGCCGCGGCGTGCGGGCGCTGCGCCGCGTGGGCAAGCATCAGGCGGGTGAAGGTGGTCTGCACCGGGAGTGTCTCTGGACAGGCGAAGGGAGGCGTGTAGGAGTGCGAATGTAGAAACAAGTTTGACGCCGGGTTGTCGTTCTGACGACAATCCTAGGGACACTCCCCTCCGGTGTTTCCCTCGATGATCGAGCCAGTTGCCGTCCCTGCTTTGGCCCGTGCGCCGGTCTACCAGCGCGCTCGCACACCCACCGCAAGCGAACTCGCCGACATCCCGTGGCTCGCTGCACTCGATCCCGAAGAGCGAGCCGTGGCGGTCGCCGATCTGAAGGTCGTGCAGGTGGCCGCCGGCGAGTTGCTGTGCCGTGTCGGTCACCCTGTCACCTACTGGTTCGGGGTGATCGAGGGCTTCTTGAGGATCAGCAACGACAGCGAACTCGGCCTGCCGATCACCTTCATCGGCGTGCCGCCGGGCGGTTGGTTCGGCGAGGGCACGGCGATCAAGCGCGAGACCTACCGCTACAACATCCAGGCCGTGCGCAAGAGCGTTGCGGCGGGCTTGAGCGTGGCCACTTTCCACTGGCTGCTGGCGCGCAGCCTGCCGTTCAACCGCTTCATCATCCAGCAGCTCAACGAGCGCCTGGGGCAGTTCATCGGTGCACGCGAGACCGACCGGATGATCAACGTCGACGCCCGCGTCGCGCGCAGCCTCGCGGCGATGTTCCACCCGGTGCTGTACCCCGGCGTCGGCGGCCTGCTGCGGATCACGCAGCAGGAGCTCGGCTACCTGATCGGGCTGTCACGCCAGCGCGTCAACGAGGCGCTGAACTCGCTCCAGCAGAAGGGCCTGATACGGATCGAGTACGGCGGAGTTCGCGTGCTCGACCTGGAGCGCTTGCGGCGCACCGGCTGAGGGCGGTGACGCCGCCCTCAGCCTCACTGCACGATCAGGTCGCGCTTCGGATCGATGCTGCCCGGGCCGATGCCCTTGAGCGTCAGGAAGATGCGGTAGTTCGACGCGTTCGGGCCGATCTGCACGCCGGTGCCAGCGGCCACCGGGCTGAAACGCACGTAGCCGTCGGCGACCGGGTCGCTGCCGGTGTAGCCGTAGCCTTGCAGGATCGTGCGCAGGTCGAGGAAATCCTTGCCCGGCACGAAGTCGGTGATCGTGTCACCTGCATCCAGTGGTGACGTGTAGACGAACACGTTGACGCCTCCACCGCCGGTGAGCGTGTCGGCACCGGCGCCGCCGATGATGATGTCGTCACCATTGCTGCCCACGATCGCGTCACGGCCCGAGGTGCCGACGAAGGTCTTGAACAGACCCAGGCCGACCAGCACCGGGTCGTGGTCGGAAGCACGGAACGGCAG
>Ga0209583_10000083_pt1 | contig 29345 bp, 32 predicted proteins | sample Str014_FD_187201 | JGI IMG/M metagenome (GOLD analysis project Ga0209583, IMG submission 187201) | Freshwater sediment microbial communities in response to fracking from Pennsylvania, USA - Straight Creek_MetaG_SC_2014 (SPAdes) (version 2) | ecosystem: Environmental > Aquatic > Freshwater >... | reverse complement strand
GTGGTTCTCGAGCGCCGAGACGATGGTTTCGGCATCGTTCGACAGCACGGCCTGCTTGAAGCCGTAGTCGGAGGCGAGCACCGTGGCACCCTGGGTCAGTTTCTGCGCGTTCTGCGCCAGCAGGCTGAGCAACACGCGCTCGCCGACCTGCAACTGCTCGGGCAACACGCTGCGGGCGTGCTGACCCAGGCTCGCGCGGATCGCGCTGAAGCTGGCGATCTGGATCGCGAACAGCAGGCCCAGGCTGAGCGTGACGATGCGCGCACCGATCGAGCGCCCGAACCAGGCGGCAACCCCGTGACCCTGCGTCATGGCTCGGCCCTCACGGCGATGCGGCCGCCGTATTCGGCGTCGGCCGCGCCGATCGTCAGCGCGATCGGTGGCGGCTCGACGTTCGGCGGCAGTCCGGGGTGCCAAAGCCGCAGCTTGTAGCTGCCGGGCGGGATCCCGTCGATGCGAGCCTGGCCGTTTGCCGCGGTGCGCGCCGACCAGGGCGTGTCGGCGACGACGACCCAGGCCGCCATCGAGTCGTGGATGTTGCAGCCCAGCACCGCGACGCCGGGCTTGTCGAACACGACCGGCGTGCCGGGCACGCCGGCATAGAGCTTGATCTCGAAGGTCTTGATCGTCGAGAACGAGTAGACGTGGTGGCGAACCGTGTCCAGGTTCGGGAAGTTCACGCGCGTGCCGGTCGTGATCAAGGTCACGCGCGGTGCGAACTGCCGCTTGGCCTGGGCGATGTCCGCGTCGGCCATCGGTTTGACGGCGGCCTTGCCGCTCGCCGGTTCGAGCAGCGCGACCGCATCGGCCAGCGGGGCACCGACGGCGTCGGTGAGGTTCAGGTTCAGTGCGGCGGCGTGCAGCGTCGCGGGTGCAGCGCAGGCCAGGCAGGCTGCCACCAGGGCTGGTATTGCGCCGTGCGAGCGTGGGGTGTCGAAACGAAAGCCTGGGGTCATGCTGTCCTGCCATATCAGCGATGCCGGGCCGGCGGAACCCACCCCGACAGCAGGCTATCGGCCGGGCGCCCGGGAACTGAAGACGAGCCGTTTTCGGCGTGCGAAAACGCACGGTCTGCCGAGGGTTCGCCTCGTTGCTCCTAAGGGGCAGCGCCCGAGATCACGCCGCCACCGAGGCAGACCTCGCCGTCGTACAACACGGCCGACTGGCCCGGCGTGACCGCCCATTGCGCCTGCTCGAAGCGCAGATCGAACGCGCCAGCAGGGCCGCCGGCGAATGCGCATGCCGCGTCCTGCTGGCGGTAGCGCGTTTTCGCCGCGAGCGCGCCGGCAGGCGGTGCGCGGCCGGCGATCCAGCTCGTGTCGTCGGCGCTCAGTTGCCGTGAAAGCAGCCACGGGTGGTCGTGGCCCTGCACGGCATAGAGCGTGTTGGTCGGCATGTCCTTGCGTGCGACGAACCAGGGCGCGTGTTCGCCCGCGCCGCGCGGTGCGCCGCGCTCTTTCAAGCCGCCGATGCCGATGCCCTTGCGCTGCCCGAGCGTGTAGAAGCTCAGGCCGACGTGCTCGCCGATCGTGCGGCCGCGGTCGTCCTCGATCGGGCCGGGCGTGTTCGCGAGGTAGCGGTTCAGGAACTCGCGGAACGGCCGCTCGCCGATGAAGCAGATGCCGGTCGAGTCCTTCTTCCTGGCATTCGGCAAACCAATTTCTTCGGCGATGCGGCGCACTTCGGTCTTCGGCAGTTCGCCGACCGGGAACAGCGTCTTCGCCAGTTGCGCCTGCGTCAAACGGTGCAGGAAATAGCTCTGGTCCTTCAGCGGGTCCAGGCCCTTCAGCAACTCGAAGCCATCGTTGGCTTCGCGAACGCGCGCATAGTGACCCGTCGCGATCTTCTCGGCGCCGAGCCGAATCGCGTGGTCGAGAAAGGCCTTGAACTTGATCTCGGCATTGCAAAGCACGTCGGGGTTCGGCGTGCGGCCGGCTTCGTATTCGCGCAGGAACTCGGCGAACACGCGGTCCTTGTAGTCGGCCGCGAAGTTGACGTGTTCGATCTCGATGCCGAGCACGTCGGCGACCGCGGCCGCGTCGATGAAATCGACGTTCGACGAACAGTATTCCGAATCGTCGTCATCCTCCCAGTTCTTCATGAAGATGCCGACGACCTCGTGGCCTTGGCTCTTGAGCAGGTGCGCGGTGACGGCCGAATCGACGCCGCCCGACAGGCCGACGACGACACGCTGGGTTTTCATGGCGTCGAATTTTAGGTGTCGCCCTCGCGACCGGCGCGGGCAAGGGCTTCGCCATAAAATTGCGACGCCGGTCGAAGGGCCGGCACACGTCTTCAGGGCGGGGCGAAATTCCCCACCGGCGGTAAATCACGCAAGTGATGAAGCCCGCGAGCGCTCTTCATCTCCCCGGTGAAGAGGTCAGCAGATCTGGTGCGATGCCAGAGCCGACGGTTTCCCGCCGGAACGAAGCGCCTACGAAGTTGCGCAGAGCAGGCGGGAAATGTGCCGCCTGCGCTGCACAGTTTCACAGGTGCTTCGCTTCGGCGGCACAGTCCGGATGAAAGAAGATGTGCTGATGCAGTGCGACTGCGCCGGCCCCCGGCGTGGCTGCGCTGCGTTTGCGCGCCCTGGAATGTTTTTTGTGAGCTACACAAGGAGCGTTTCAATGTCTCAACTCTCTGCTCACGCTACCCGCCCCATGCCGCCTCGATTGAGGATCGCGCTGGACGCCATCCGCCACGGCCGCGCCGTGGTCCTGCTCGACGACGACGACCGCGAAAACGAGGGCGACCTGATCGTCGCCGCCGACCGCATCACGGTGCCGATGATGGCCACGCTGATCCGCGAGTGCTCGGGCATCGTCTGCCTTTGCATGAGCGACGACGCACTGCAGCGGCTCGCACTGCCGCCGATGGTCGCGAACAACGGCAGCCGCTACGGCACCGCGTTCACGGTCTCGATCGAGGCCCGCGAAGGCGTGTCGACCGGCGTCAGCGCCGCCGACCGCGTGACGACGATCCGCACTGCGATTGCGTCGGACGCGAAGGCCGCCGACCTCGTCAGCCCCGGCCACGTGTTCCCGCTGCGCGCCGCACCCGGCGGCGTGCTCGAGCGCCGCGGCCACACCGAAGGCGCGGTCGAACTCGCGCGCCTGGCCGGCCTGCAGCCCGCGGCGGTGCTGTGCGAATTGATGAACGAGGACGGCAGCATGATGCGCGGCGACGCACTCGTCGCGTTCTCGCGCAAGCACGGCTACCCGATGCTGACGATCGACGAGCTGGTCGGGTACCGGCGCGAGAGCGAAGCGGTGCCGGCATGATGGCCTGATGAGGGGCGGGCGACACGTTCGGTGGCAACCGGTCGATGTCGCCGCCCAACACGTCGAAAATCCGCCCGCCGCTGCTTGTTCAGCGAAGCGAATGCCGACCTGCTGGTCACGAGAATGGGCGATGCGCTGACGGCGCTGCGAGCTAACCCGGCAGCCGCAGCTTGCGCACCACGCTCGACTGGCTGATGCCGAGCGCCTTGGCCGCGCTGCGTGTGTTGCCGTGCTCTCGCCAGGCCTCTTCGATCAGCCGGCGTTCGAATTCGTCGAGCCGTTGCCTGAAGGCCTGCGGGTGTGCCGCATCCGCGGCATCGAGCGGCAACACGGCATCGAGCTGTTCGGTGCCGATCAGCGGTTCGGGGCTGGTGACGATCAGGCGCTCGATCACGTTCTTCAACTCGCGCACGTTGCCGGGCCAGCTGTGGTCGTGCAGGCGCGCGAGCGCCCGCTCGGAGAGGCGGCGGTCAAGGCCGTAGCGGCGGTTGATCTCGTGCACGAAGTGCTGGGCCATCGGCAGGATGTCTTCGCGCCGCTCGGCCAGCGGCGGCACATGGATCGGCACCACGTTGAGCCGGTAGTAAAGGTCGCTGCGAAAGCTGCGCTGCGCGACCATCTCCTGCAGGTCGCGGTTGGTGGCTGCCACCACGCGCACATTGATCGCAATGCTGCGCGTGCCGCCCACCCGCACCAGCGTGCGGTCCTGCAGCACCTGCAGCAGCTTGACCTGCAGTTCCAGCGGCAGCTCGCCGATCTCGTCGAGGAACAGCGTGCCTTGGTTGGCCAGCTCCATCAGCCCGTGCTTGCCCTGGCGCTGCGCGCCGGTGAAGGCACCCGCTTCGTAGCCGAACAGTTCGGTCTCGAGCAGGTCGCGCGGCAGCGCGCCGCAGTTGATCTTGATGAACGGGCCCCTGGCGCGCGGGCTCTCGTTGTGGATCAGCCGCGTGACCACTTCCTTGCCGACGCCCGACTCGCCTGTGATCAGTACCGTGCTGTCGACCTTCGCGACCCGGATCGCCAATTCGGCGATGCGCTGCATCGCAGCGCTCTGCAGCACGAGACCGTCGATCGCGAGCATCTGCACCCGCAGCGCCTCGATCTCGCGGTGGTTGCGTCGCAGGCCTTCCTGCGCGCGCGCGAGGTCTTCCTGCAGTTGCACCAGCTCGGTCGTGTCGCGTGAATTGATGATGACCTTTCGCACCTTGCCGGCCGCATCGAAGAGCGGAATGCCGGTGACCATGATGGTCTTGCCTTCATGGGTCTGCTGCGTGGCCGTGACACGCTGGCGGGTCTGCGCGACCTTGCCGGCGATCACCGGCCTGATCCAGCCGCGCTTCTCGAACTCCGAGACATGGCGGCCGACCAGGTCGGATGCCTTCAGGCCGTAGTTGCGCTCGCAGCCTTCGTTGACCAGCAGCGTCATGCCGTCGCCGTCGGCGACGAAGATGCCGTCGAACGAGTTGCGGTAGATCTCCTCGAAATCGCGGCAAGACTGCTGCGCCTGCGCCAGCTCGGGCAGCGCGGCTTGCGCGATTTCGCCGGTGGCGAACACGATCAGGCGGTCCGCGCCGTCGTTCTGCACGACAGGAAAGTAGACATCGCCGGCGAGCTCGATCCTGCCTTCGGATGGCAGCGTGCCGCTGTAGGTGAGGGCCGCCAAATCGCCGCGCTGTTCGCACAAGCTGGCATAGGCCACCGCGTCGGGCGCGAGCCTCTCACGCAAGCGCCGGCTGAGCCAACTGACACGCTGCGAGCGCACCCAGACCAGGCCGATCGGCATCGCGTCGAGGGCAGTCAGCAGCGCGGTCTTGTCGGTTGGCATGGGTTGGGCGGGCATCGAAGCCACAGCATAGGCGCACCGAGTCGTCGCTGCATCGCCTCGAATCCTTTCATGGGCGAAAGGTGGCGCAACGCACGCCCTCAATTCGAGTCATGGGCGACTCGCCAGAAGTCACACCTGGTTCGCGGACGGGCCGTTGCGTCGACGCGCCGTCGCGATCGACGCGCCGTGTCGACTCCGTAGCCCGGTGACTGGCTCGGCGCTGCGGGTTTGCGCGGGCATGGGCAAACCACTAGCGCGAACGGCATGTGGCTTGCAAAAGAAGTCCATCCGCGCAGACGACGCGGCCCGCCAAACCGGAGACCCGAGCATGAGTGCAACCCTTCCCCTTCCCACCGCGGCCGTGCAGGCCGAACCGAGCGCACGCGAGCGTGACGCCGATGGCCGCTACTGGGACGCGGCGATCGCTTCGGCCACCTTTTCCGAACTGCTGCAGACCAAGACGCGGCTCGTCATGCCGCTGCTGCTGGCGAGCTTCGGGTTCATCGTCGTGACGATGCTGCTGGCCGGCTACGCGCGCGGCTTCATCGCGGTGAAGGTGGTCGGCGCCGTCAACGTCGGCTACTTGCTGGTCTTCGCCATCTACCTGCTTTGCTGGGCCGTCGCGGTGATCTACGTGCGCACGGCGAATGCGAGGTTCGACCGGCAGGCAAGCGCCGCGATCGCGGCGCTGCAAGCGCGCAGCCCGTCATGAAGGCGCTCACGCTGGCGATCTTCGCCGTGATCCTGACGCTCACGCTGTACATCACGTATTGGGCTGCCAAACGCACCCGCACGGCGAGCGAGTTCTACGCTGCCGGCGGTGCGCTCTCGGCGCGGCAGAACGGCTTCGCTCTGGCCGGCGACTGGATGAGCGCCGCCGCGTTCCTGGGCTTCTCGGGCCTGATCGCGCTCTACGGCATGGACGGCTCGCTCTATGCCGTCGCCGCGCTCGCGGCATTCCTGGTGATCCTGCTGCTGATCGCCGAGCCGATGCGCAACACCGGCCGCTACACGCTCGGCGACGTGATCGCCTACCGCATGCAGACGCCGCAGGCGCGCCTGGCGGCCGTGGTCGGCACGATCGTCGTCAACCTCGCCTACATGATCCCGCAGATGGCCGGGGCCGGGGCGCTGATGAAGCTGATCCTCGGCATTCCGTACGAGACGGCAGTGGTGCTGGTGGGCATCGGCATGCTGGTCTACGTGCTGTTCGGCGGCATGATCGCAACCACCTGGGTGCAGATCATCAAGGCCGCGCTGCTGCTCGGCGCGGCCGCCCTGCTGGTGCTGCTGCTGCTGGCCCAAGTCGGCTTCAACCCGTTCACGCTCTTCTCGAGCGTCGAGCTGAAGTACGGCGAGAAGATGCTGCTGCCCGGCGGCTACCTGAAGCACCCGCTCGATCCGCTCTCGCTGGCGCTGTCGTTCATGCTCGGCACCGCCGGACTGCCGCACATCATGACGCGTTTCTTCACCGTGCCCGACGCACGCACCGCGCGCAAGTCGGTGCTGTGGCTGATGTTCCTGGCCGGCAGCTTCTTCCTCGTGACGACGCTGATCGGTTTCGCAGCCGCGAGTTTCGTCGGCCAGGACGCGATCAAGGCCGCCGACAAGGGCGGCAATCTCGCGCTGCCGCTGCTGGCGCAATACCTCGGCGGCGGCGCCGGCACGCTCGGTGGGCAGATCTTTCTGGCGGCCATCTGCGCGGTCGCGTTCGCGACCATCCTCGCGGTGGTGGCCGGGCTCACGCTCGCGACCTCGGGCGCGATCGCGCACGACCTGTATGTCAACGTCATCAAGCGTGGCCAGGTGAGCGAGCAGCAGCAGGTGCGCATCGCGAAGCTCTCGACGCTGGCGGTCGGCGCACTGGCGGTCGGCTTCGGCCTGTTGGCACAGGGCTTCAACGTAGGCGTCCTGGTGATCCTGGCGATCGCGGTCGCGGCCTCGGCCAATTTCCCGGTGATCGTGCTGTCATTGTTCTGGCGCCGCTTCAATACCGCCGGCGTGATCGGCGGCGTGGCCGTCGGGCTGGTCTCGTCGCTGGTGCTGGCCTTCATCGGGCCGGCCTTCATGAAAGGCGACGCGATCTTCCCGATCCTGAACCCGACGATCCTGAGCATGCCGCTGGGCTTTCTCGGCGCCGTGCTCGGCACGTTGATCGGCGGGCGAGATCGGGCCAACGAAGCGCGTTTCAGCGAAGTCCTGTTCCAGGCGCAGACCGGCCGCGGCGTCGGCCGGTGACACCCTCCCACACTCCCAAAGGATTCGACATGAACACACCCAAGGCCCTTGTTTTCGACCTGTACGGCACGCTGTACAACGTGCACTCGGTGGCGGCGCGCTGCGAAGCGCAGTACCCGCAGCGCGGCGCCGAGATCAGCACACTCTGGCGGCAGAAGCAGCTCGAGTACACCTGGCTGCGCAGCCTGATGGGCGAGTACCGCAACTTCGAACAGGCCACGCGCGACGCGCTGGTCTACACCTGCAAGCACCTGCGCCTGGCGCTCGACGCGCCGACCTGCGATGCGCTGTGCGAGGCGTACCTGCGGATCCAGCCGTTTCCCGAGGTGCCCGAGGCGCTGCGCCGGCTCAACGCGCTCGGCATGCCGCTCGCGATCCTGTCGAACGGCTCCACCCACTCGATCCGCACGGTGGTACAGAACTCGGGGCTGGCGCATGCCTTCGCGCACCTGATCAGCGTCGACGCGGTCGAGGTCTTCAAGCCGCACCCGCGCGTCTACGAGCTGGCCGAACGCCGGCTCGGCCTGCAACGCGCGGAGATCCTGTTCGTCTCGTCGAACGCCTGGGATGCCACCGGCGCACGCCAATACGGCTACCCGGCCTGCTGGGTCAACCGCGCAGGCGGTTGCTTCGACGAACTGGGGCATGAGCCGGACCACATCGTCACCGGCATCGACGCGCTGGCCAGCCTGATGGAAGCGATGCCTGCTGCCTCGCGCACTGCCACGGCGGCTTCTTAGCCGGGCGTCGGTGGTCGCTGTTCGGGCGCGAGACCCAACGCGACCTGCGCGACCATCGCGCCCCATTCGTCCATCGAGATCAGGCCGCCGACCGTGTCGGCCTTTCCCTGATCGCGCCGTGGCAGTACCGGCTGGATCGCGTCGATGCGCTTCCAGCCGGGGATCGGCTGCGCGCCGGTCGCGGCATCGGGCACGTAGCGCGAGCCTTCGATGCGCTGCATGCGGAGGATGTAGCGCGGGCAGTTGGTGATCAAGGCGGTGATCGCGACCTTCACGGCGAACTGCGCACCGGGCCAGAGGCCGACGATCGCCGGGTCGTTTGTGAGTTCGGCGTGGCCCTGCACGCGCAGGCGGCTGGGCGTCGTGAAGTCCATGAACAGCAGGCCGACCTGCGCGGTCGAGGCGATGTTGCCCATCGAGAAGAACATGCCGTTGCCGTCGAAGCAGGGGAACAGCAGGTTGGTGTCGTCGGGCATCTTCACGAAGCCGGGGGCGCCACCCTTGAAGCTCACGGTGGGCGAACCCTGCAGGTCGACCGAGGCGAGCCAGAACATCTCAGCCTGCGCGATGAAGCCGCGGTCGTTGGGCGAGAGCGCGTCGTGCACGATCACCTGCAGTTCGGCGGCGGCGAGCGCCTCGGTGTCGAAGCGCTTCTGCAGTTCGCGCGCCTTGTCGGTGTAGGCGAACGTGGTCATGCGGGGGCTCCCTGGGCGTCAACGCCGGCGGTCACTTCCATGCCGGGCATCACGTGCGAGACGACGCGGTCGCCGGGGGTCTTGTTCAGCAGCAGCCGCGTCACGCCGGGACGGGCGCAATGGCCGGTCGGATCGGCCGCCGCCTTCGAGAGCAAGATCGGGCCGAGGTCGATGTCGGCGATCACCAGGCGTTCTTCGGTCTCGGGCAACGGCTCGCCGAGCGAGGTGCCATCGGGTCCGTAGATGCGCGCGAAGCCGCCGCCGGGCAGCAGCAGTTGCCGCTGCAGGTCGTCGGTGCAGAGTTGCTCGTGCATCTCCTTCGAGACCGTGGCGCAAGGCGCGACAACGAAGCACTGGCCCTCCACCGCATACACGAGGCCCAGCGCGTTGTTCACCTCGGCGCCGAGCGCGTTTGCCGCGCCGCGGTAGAGCGAGAAGCTCGGCCACGCGCCGATGTGGAGCTGCTCGTTCTGCGCGTACATCGCGTACTTGCTCTGCGGCTGCAGATGCTCCCAGCAGGCGAGCATGCCGATGTTGCCGAGCGGGGTCGGCATCACCGCGAGGTCGCCGCGGTCGCCTTCGCCGAACACGGTGCGCTCCACGTGCGTCGGCTTCCGCTTGCGGCGCGTCTTCACGACGTTGCCCCTGTCGTCGAACAGCGCCTGCGCAATGAACAGGCTGCCGCCGGCGAGCTCGCTGTAGCCCACGCACAGCCAGAGAGCGAAACTCTGAGCTCCGATGCGTTGCTCGCCGCGCAGCGACTGCCGCTCTGGACCGACATGATCTGCCAGACCTACGTGCAGCTCGAATGCGACGCGCCCGACACCGACGACTTCAGCGGCGCGATCGTCAGCCACAGGCTGCCGGGGCTCGATCTATCGGCGGTGCGCTCGCGCGCGCAGCGCGTCATGCGCACGCCGCGCGGGATCGGCCGCTCGAGCGACGACCACATCATCGTCAGCCTGCAGACGCAAGGCCGCGCCGTGATCTCGCAGGATGGCCGCGACGCCGTGATCGCCCCCGGCGATTTCGCGATCTACGACAGCACCCGCCCATACACGTTGCGCTTCGACGACGACTTCGAGGCGATCTTGCTGACGCTGCGCGGCGACCCGTTTTGCTTGCTGGTCGCGGGGCTGCAGTCGCTGCCCGCGTGCGGCAAGACCGAGCTGTCGTCGATGGCCACGTACCACCTCGCGCGCATCCGCGCCCGCATCGACGAGCGCCTGCACGATCCGGTGCTGACGCTCGAATCGGTGGCCGCCGAGATCGGCATGTCGGTCGGCCACCTGCACTGCCTCTTCAAGAGTGTGCTACCTCTGGAACCGCCGGCTAGAAGGCTGCATCCACGAGCTGCTCGATTCGCGGCGCAGCAAGGCCTCGGTCGCCGAGATCGCGTCCGGCTGGAGCTTCAACGACGCCGCGCATTTCAGCCGTGCGTTCCGCGAGCGCTTCGATGCCTCGCCGCGCGAATGGCGGCGCCAGGGCGCGGTCAGCGTTTGATCTCGGGCGCGTAGACGGTCGCGTCGGTCGTGATCGCGGCCAGCGGGTAACGCCGGCCCGCCACGAAGTCTTCGATGCACCCGAGCACGTGCGGACTGCGATGCCGCGCCCGGCTCGCGCGCAGTTCGGGCAGCGTCATCCACAGCGTGCGCACGATGCCGTCGTCGAGCGTGCGCGAGGGGTCGGGTTCACCGACCGTGCCACCGAAGGCGAAGCGCAGGTAGGTCACGTCCTCGCCGGTGGCCGGGCGCTGGAAGCGCGACAGGTAGGTGCCGACCAGCCGGTCGGGCGTGAACACGCAGGCGGTCTCCTCGAGCACCTCGCGCACCACGCCCTGCTCGGGCGATTCTTCCGGGTCGAGGTGGCCGGCCGGGTTGTTCAGCTTCAGGCCCTCGGCCGTGTGCTCTTCGACGAGCAGGAACTGCTGCGTGTCGCCGACGTGTCGCGCAATGATCGCGGCGACGGTGACACTCGGTTTCCAGCGCGGGCTCATCGCGGCATCTTAGCCAGCCCGGCGAGTTGTGTAAGCTGCGCCAAAATCCACAAGTTGATTGCGCCTGAGGAGGCACCCCATGCTGATAGGAGTCCCGCTCGAAACGGCGGCCGGTGAAACGCGCGTGGCCGTCACGCCCGAGACGGCCAAGAAGCTGAAGGCGCAGGGTCACGACATCCGCGTTCAATCGGGCGCGGGCCTGCATGCCAGCGTCACCGATGCGGCTTTCGAGGCCGCCGGTGCCGAGATCACCGACGCGACCGGTGCGTTCGGTTGCGATCTGGTCCTGAAGGTGCGCGCACCGCTGCACAGCGAGCTCGCGCAGATGAAGACCGGCGCCAACCTCGTCGGCATGCTGAACCCGTTCGACAGCGACGGCCTGCATCGCCTCGCCGGCGCCGGCATCACCAGCTTCGCGCTCGAGGCAGCGCCCCGCACCACGCGCGCGCAGAGTATGGACGTGCTCAGTAGCCAAGCCAACATCGCGGGCTACAAGGCCGTGATGATCGCGGCCGACAAGTACCAGCGCTTCTTCCCGATGTTGATGACCGCGGCCGGTACCGTGAAAGCCGCGCGCGTGGTGATCCTGGGCGTCGGCGTCGCCGGGCTGCAGGCGATCGCGACGGCGAAGCGGCTGGGCGCCGTGATCGAGGCGAGCGACGTGCGACCCTCGGTGAAGGAGCAGGTCGAGTCGCTCGGCGGCAAGTTCATCGAGGTCTCGTACGACACGCCAGAGGAGAAGGAAGCGGCCGAGGGTGTCGGCGGCTACGCCAAGCCGATGCCGCCGAGCTGGCTCGCGCGCCAGGCGGTCGAAGTGGCCAAGCGCGTGGCCGCCGCCGACATCGTCATCAGCACCGCGCTGATCCCCGGCCGCGCGGCGCCCACGCTGATCACCGAAGACATGGTCAAGTCGATGAAACCGGGCTCGGTGATCGTCGACATCGCCGCGGGCAAGGGCGCCGACGCGAACGGCGGCATGACCGGCGGCAACTGCCCGTTGAGCGAAGCCGACAAGACGGTCGTGAAGCACGGCGTGACGATCGTCGGCGAGACGAACCTGCCGGCGCTGGTGGCGGCCGATTCCTCGGCGCTCTACGCGCGCAACGTGCTCGACTTCCTGAAGCTCGTGCTGACCAAGGAAGGCACGTTCAACGTGCCGATGGACGACGACATCGTGGTTGCGTGCCTGATGACCCAGGCTGGCGAAGTCAAGCGCAAGTAAAAGAAGGAAATAGAACCATGGAACACGAAATCGTCTCCCACACGATCACCAACCTGATCATCTTCGTGCTGGCGATCTACGTCGGCTACCACGTCGTCTGGACCGTCACGCCCGCGCTGCACACGCCGCTGATGGCGGTGACGAACGCGATCTCGGCGATCGTGATCGTCGGCGCGATGCTCGCGGCGGCGCTCACCGAGGGCGGCGTCGGCAAGGTCTTCGGCGTGCTCGCGGTCGCGCTCGCGGCGGTCAACGTGTTCGGTGGTTTCCTCGTGACGCGGCGAATGCTGGAGATGTTCAAGAAGAAGGAGAAGAAGGCCGTCACGACGGTGCCGGCCGTGAAGGAGGAAAAGCAGTGAGCCTCGACCTCGTCACGTTGCTGTACCTGGTCGCAAGCGTCTGTTTCATCCAGGCGCTGAAGGGCCTGAGCCACCCGACCACGTCGATCCGCGGCAACGTGTTCGGCATGACGGGCATGGCGATCGCGGTCGTGACCACCGCGGCGCTGATCTTCAAGCTCGCAGGGCAGGCCGGCCACAGCGGCATCGGCGGGCTCGTCTGGGTGCTGATCGGGCTGCTCGCCGGCGGCTCGCTCGGGGCCTACATGGCGCAGAAGGTCGAGATGACCAAGATGCCGGAACTGGTCGCGTTCATGCACAGCATGATCGGCCTGGCGGCGGTGTTCATCGCGATCTCGGCGGTTGCGGAGCCGCACGCGTTCCAGATCGCCGCGAACGGCGATCCGATCCCCGGCGGTAACCGGCTCGAACTCGCACTCGGTGCGGCGATCGGCGCGATCACCTTCAGCGGCTCGGTGATCGCGTTCGGCAAGCTCTCGGGCAAGTACAAGTTCCGCCTGTTCCAGGGCGCGCCGGTGCAGTTCCCCGGGCAGCACATCCTGAACCTGGTGCTCGGTCTCGCTCTGGTGTTCTTTATCTACGGCTTCGTCACCACGCAGAGCTGGGGCGACTTCATCGCGCTGCTCGCGATCGCCTTCGTGCTCGGCGTGCTGATCATCATCCCGATCGGCGGCGCCGACATGCCGGTGGTCGTCTCGATGCTCAACAGCTACTCGGGCTGGGCCGCGGCCGGCATCGGCTTCTCGCTGAACAACGCGATGCTGATCATCGCGGGCTCGCTCGTCGGCTCATCCGGCGCGATCCTGAGCTACATCATGTGCAAGGCGATGAACCGCTCGTTCTTCAACGTGATCCTGGGCGGCTTCGGCGGCGAGGCCGCGACCGCGGGTGGCGCCAAGGCCGAGGCGCGCCCGGTCAAGACCGGCAGCGCCGACGACGCCGCGTTCGTGCTCGGCAACGCCGAGACCGTCGTGATCGTGCCGGGCTACGGCCTGGCGGTGGCGCGCGCGCAGCACGCGGTGAAGGAACTCGCGGCCAAGCTGACCGAGAAGGGCATCAACGTGAAATACGCGATCCACCCGGTCGCCGGTCGCATGCCGGGCCACATGAACGTGCTGCTGGCCGAGGCCGAGGTGCCCTACGACCAGGTCTTCGAGATGGAAGACATCAACGGCGAGTTCGGCCAGGCCGACGTGGCGATCATCCTCGGCGCGAACGACGTCGTGAACCCGGCCGCGCACACCAAGGGCAGCGCGATCTACGGCATGCCGATCCTGGAGGCCTACAAGGCCAAGACAATCATCGTCAACAAGCGCTCGATGGCCGCGGGCTACGCCGGCCTCGACAACGAACTGTTCTACATGGACAAGACCATGATGGTGTTCGGCGACGCGAAGAAGGTCGTCGAGGACATGGTCAAGGCGATCGAGTGATGCGCCCGGCGGCCGGCCTTCGTGGCCGAGCGTGGTCGGCGCCTCCCGGCGCCGGGGTTCGCCTCAGCGGCTGTTGCTGGCCAGGTTGACGCTCTCGGCGCCGGTGCCGTTCAGCGGGCTGGCCGGATGGCCGTACATCAGCGCCGCGGCGTCGACATCAGGCGTGGCACCGCGCTGCGCGACCGCGGGGTGCTGAAAGTTCGCGTGGCCGCCGCGGTTCAGCGGGCTGGCCGGGTGGCCGTACATCAGCGTGGAAGCGTCGATCTGCGGCGCCTTGGTGTTCAGTACGGCAGGGTGCTGGCCGAAGTCGCCGGCATGGGCGGCATTTGTGATGAACAGTGCCGATACGGCAAGGGCGGCGAGGGTGTTTCGGGTTTGCATGGATTGACCTCCGGGTTGTCGATCAATCCATTTTGCACGCGATTTCGGTTCTGAATAGGTGATAACCCTGATCTAGGGGGTGGCCGCAGGCCGGCGTCAGGCCGCGAGCAAGGTCGCGACCTCCGCCGCCGAGCGCACGCCCAGCTTGGCGTAGACGCGTGCCCGGTGGACCTCGACCGTGCGCACCGACACGTGCAACTCGTCGGCGATCACCTTGTTGAGCTTGCCGGCGGCCACACGCTGCATCACCTCGTGTTCGCGCTCGGTCAGGCTCGCCAGCCGCGCGCTGCGCTCGGTGCTGCGGGCGTCGGTCTGGTGCATCGCGCAGTCGATCGCGAGGGCCTGCGCGATGCGGTCGGCCAGCGCGTTGTCGCTGTACGGCTTCTCCAGAAAATCGAACGCGCCGTTCTTCAACGCCTCCACCGCCATCGGGATGTCGCCGTGCCCGCTCAGGAACAGCACCGGATTGCGCAGGCGCCGCGCGACGAGCTCGTCGAACACGCGCAGTCCCGACATCGGCTCCATGCGCACGTCGAGCACGAACACGCCCGTCAACGGCCGCGGTGTGGCGTCGACCGCCGCGATCAGCGCCGCTCCGCTCGCGAAGCTGCGCACCGTGAAGCCGCGCGAGCCGAGCAGGAAGCCGAGCGCGTCGCGCACCGCGGCCTCGTCGTCGAGCAGGTAGACGATGCCCGAAGGCAAGGCGCCCGGCTCGCTCACGCCGCGTCCTCGGTTTCGAGTGCGCCCACGGTGAGGGGCAGGTCGACCGGCAGCGTCATCGAGAACCAGGCGCCACCGCCGGGCGATTCGACGGCGTCGAGCGCACCCTGGTGCGCCTCGAGGATCGAGCGGCAGATCGCCAGCCCCATGCCCATGCCGTCGCGCTTGGTGGAGTAGAACGGCGCGCACAGTGCTTCGATGCGCCGGCCCTGCAGGCCCGGGCCGTTGTCGCGCACGTCGATGCGCACGAAGCGCTGGTCGGGTGTGCGCAGGGTGCTGACCTCGATGCGGCGCGGTCGCGCCGCGTCCGCCGGCTGCTCGGCGAGCGCGTCGCCGGCGTTGCGCACGAGGTTGATCACGACCTGCTCGATCAGCACCGCGTCGGCCACCACCGGCGACAGGTTCGGCGCGAGTGCGAGCTTGAGTTGCACGTGCTCGCGCGCCAGTTCGCGGCGCAGCAGCAGCACACCGCCGTCGACCACCGCGTTCAGCGAGCAGGTTTCGAGCTGCGGCTCGCGCCGGGTCAGGAACTGGCGGATGCGCTGCACGATGCGCCCGGCATGCGCCGCCTGTTCGCCCAACCGCTGCAGCGCGCGCAGCACGGTCGGGTCTGGCGGGCTGGCGGGGGTCGCGTCGCGCTGCAGCGAGTTGATCACGCCGGCGTTGTAGCTCGAGATCGCGGAGAGCGGCTGGTTCAGCTCGTGCGCGAGCGTCGAGGCGATCTCGCCCAGCATGGTCAGCCGCGCGTGGTGCGCCATCGTGTCGGTCTGGCGGCGGTCGCGGTCTTCGAGGCGCTTGCGCTCGGTGTTGTCGAGCACCGAGCCCATCCAGCCGATGTGGCGGCCGCTGGCGTCGACCAGCGGCGCCTCGAACAGGATGATGTCGAGCGCGCGGCCCTCGCGGTGCCGCCAGCGCGCCTCGTAGCCGCCGCGCGGCGCGTCGCCGGCCATGTTGCGGCGGTGGCGCTGCATCGATTCGTCGATCGCGTCGGGCGGCCAGTAGGGCATCGGCGGGGACAGGCCGCCCAGTTCCTCGGGGCTGTAGCCCACCATGTCGGCGAACGCGCGGTTCACGTACAGGGTGCGGCCGTCGAGGTCACGGGCGCGCAGGCCGACGGTGAGCGAGTCTTCCATCGCGCTGCGCCAAGCCGCCTCGGTGCGCCACGCGGCCTCGGCGCGCGTCACGTCGAGCACCTGGCGCCGCAGCATCCAGGTGATCGCCGCGAGCAGCAGCACGAAGCCTGCAACGATGGCCATCGGAAAACTGCGATACCACCGCGTTACGCGGTCGCGGGCGACGAGTTCGAGGTAGCCGTCGGGCAGGCCGGGCTGGAGGCTGATGCGGTGGAACTGACGCTCGCCGGGGTCGCGGGCTTCGATGGTCGAGGCCATCACGGCGCCGAAGCTGTCGACCAGGCGCACGTCGTACTTGCGGGCCAGCCACCAGGGCACGTTCTGGCGCAGCATGTCGCTCGGCGAATAGCGCGCGACCAGCGCGCCGCCCGAAGCCAGCGGCACGCGAATGTGGGCCGACAGGCCGGTCGCGTTCAGGGCCGGCAGTTCGGGTCGCGGCGCGATCTCGGGCACGTGGGCGACGATGCGGTTGCTCGGATCCAGCCAGGTCAGGCTGACCCAGAAGCGGTGCAGGCCCTGTTGCACTTCGGGCGCGGCAGCGAAGGCTTCGGCGCCGAGGTGGCGCGTCTCCAGGCCGACCGCAAACTTCGCCAGCAGCGCGGTTTCGGCCTCGATGCGACTGCTGACCTGCGCCTGCAGCGAGAGCGCATCCGAGATCAACGCGGTGCGCTGGTCTTCCAGATCGTTCTGTTCGGTCGCGCGCAGCCAGGCCAGCACCGCGGCGACGAACACCAGCGAGATCAGCAACGGCAGTGCCCACAGGCCGCGCCGCAGCGCGGGCCGCGGCGGCAACGCCAGTGCCAGCGCCGGTCGCGGCGGCGGCAGGGCGGGATGAACCGGGGCAGACATGCGCCGGAGTCTAGGCCGGTGCCCGGTACGCGGCCAGCGGCCGACCCTGAAATGTGGAACTCCACAATTTCGCCGGAAGGGGCGGCGCAACAGAATCCGCTCGCAGTTTTCCCATTCCAAGACCGGAGACAAGAATGACCTCAACGCTGATTCAACAGCGCCGCCGCCTCGTGCTCGGCGCCGCCGCAGCCGTGGCCGCCGCGACCATCGCGCTGCCGACCACCGTGCTTGCGCAGGCCCCGATCATCATCAAGTTCAGCCACGTGGTCGCACCCGACACCCCCAAGGGCAAGGGCGCACAGCGCTTCAAGGAGTTGGCCGAGCAGCGCAGCAACGGCAAGGTCAAGGTCGAGCTGTACCCGAACAGCCAGCTCTACAAGGACAAGGAAGAGATGGAGGCGCTGCAGCTCGGCTCGGTGCAGATGCTCGCGCCCTCGCTCGCCAAGTTCGGCCCGCTCGGTGTGAAGGAGTTCGAGGTCTTCGACCTGCCCTTCATCTTCAAGGACACGGCCGCGTTCCGCGCGGTGACCGACGGCGCGGTCGGCGCCGACCTGTTCAAGAAGCTCGAACCCAAAGGCATCAAGGGCCTGGCCTACTGGGACAACGGCTTCCACATCATGAGCGCCAACAAGCCGATGCACCACGTGGCCGACTTCAAGGGCCTGAAGATGCGCATCCAGAGCTCCAAGGTGCTCGACGCGCAGATGCGCGCGCTCGGTGCGATCCCGCAGGTGATGGCCTTCAGCGAGCTGTACCAGGCGCTGCAGTCCGGCGTGGTCGACGGCTGCGAGGGCGTGCCGTCGAACTTCTACACGCAGAAGACCTACGAGGTGCAGAAGCACACCACGATCTCGAACCACGGCCACCTCGCGTATGCGGTGATCGTCAACAAGAAGTTCTGGGACGGCCTGCCCGCGGACGTGCGCACCACGCTCGAAGGGGCACTGCGCGACGCCACGACCTACGCCAACGCGATCGCCGAGACCGAGAACGCACTCGCGCTCGACAAGATGCGTGCGAGCGGCAAGACCACGATCTACACCCTCACGCCGGACGAGACGCTGGAGTGGAAGCGTGCGCTCATGCCGGTGCACAAGGAGATGGAGTCCCGCCTGGGCAAGCCCACGATCGACGCTGTCTACAAGGAATCCGGCTTCGTGCCGGCCAAATAAGCCCACGCCCTGGGCCCGGTGCCGCCGGCACCGTGTTCCGCATACCCGTTCGACCCGATTTCAAAAGAAACCATTGGAGATCACCATGCTGAAAAAGACAGTCCTGCTCACCGCCATCCTGGCCGCTTTCGCGCTGGCGCCAGTGGCGCGTGCCGACGAGATCTCGGACCTCAAGGCCGAGATCGCCGCGCAGAAGAAGGCCGCGGAAGCGCAGCAGCGCCGGCTCGACGCGCTCGAGAAGAAGCTCGACAACGTAGAGAAGTCGCAGACCGCCGCGGCCCCCGCGCCGATGCCGGCCACCGCGACAGCGGCCGCGCCGGGCCAGCAAGGCGCCAGCGGCCTGAGCTACTCGCAAGGCGACGGCCTGACCTACCGCGCCGCCAGCGGCAGCGTCTCGCTGTACGGCTTGATCGATGTCTCGTACGTGCACACGAACCACGGCAATGCGAACGGCGACTCGTTCAACTCGCCGCGCGTCGCGTGGTTCAGCGGCAACCGCTGGGGCATGACCGGCCGGCGCAACCTCGGCAACACCGACCTCGACGTGATCTTCAGGCTCGAGGGCGAGTACGAGAGCCAGACCGGTTCCGACGACACCCCGGGCGTGACCTTCAACCGCGACGCCTGGGTCGGCCTACAAAGCAAGTCGCTGGGCAAGCTGACGCTCGGCCGCCAGAACGCCATCGGCCGCGACCCGATCTCGTCGGCGATCTACGGCGACCCGTACGGCCCGGCCGCGCCCTCGCTCGAAGAAGGCGGCTACTCGAACAACAACAATTTCAAGCAGCTGATCTTCTACGCGGGCAGCGCGACTGGCACGCGTCTCAACAACGGTGTCGTCTGGAAGAAGGGCTTCGACAACGGCCTGTTCGCTGGTGCTTCGTACCAGTTCGGCGGCATCACCGGCGACTTCTCGAACGGCTCGTCGGAGACGGTCTCGCTCGCCTATGCGGGCGGGGCCTTCAATCTGGCCGGCTTCGCGACGGCGGCCAAGGTCGCCGGGCAGTCGAACCGCTCTTACTCTGCGGGTGGCAACTACACGGTCGGGCCGGTGCGGCTCAATGCCGGCTACTTCCACTACACCGCGCAGCAAGCGGCGCTGGGTGACCGCTCTGACAACGCCTACACCGTCTCCGCCAAGCTCGCGCCGGCAGGCAGCAGCTTCGACTACGAGCTCGGCTACCAGAACATGAAGGCCACCAACGCCGCGGTCAACGGCGGCGGCAATGTGTTGAACGCGTTCGCCAACGCGACGGCCGCCAAGGCCACCGCGACCGGCAGCCGCGGCACGCTCTACGCTTCGGTCTTCTATCACTTCGACAAGATCACCGAGGTCTACCTGGCCGGTGACTACCTGAAGCTGAAAGACGGCTACAAGGTCGGCGCGACCAACGGTTTCCCGAGCCAGACCGAGATCGCCCTGGGCCTGCGCACGCGGTTCTGACCGCGTCGGGTGCATGATCGGCCGGGGTCGCTCCCGGCCGATTTCTTTTCTCAGACGGCGACATCACATGTTCAACAGAGTTCTCGATCACCTGGAGGAGTGGCTCATTACCTTCCTCATGGGTGCTGCCACCTTCGTGATCTTCCTGGCCGTGGTGCACCGATTCGCCTCGGGCATCCCGTACATCCAGGATTTCACCGTCAAGCTCAACGTCGGCTGGGCGCAGGAGCTGTGCATCTACATGTTCGTGTGGATGGCCAAGTTCGGCGCGGCCTATGGCGTGCGCAACGGCACGCACGTGGGTGTTGACGTGCTGGTGCGTTCGTTGCCGAAAGAGAAGGCCAAGTACCTGATCATGTTCGGCCTGCTCGCCGGCGCGCTGTTCACCGGCATCGTCGGCACGCTGGGCGCACGATTCGTCTGGGACAACGGGTTTCACTACGCGCTGATGCACGACTGGCTCGGCATGGATGTCGGCGACGTGCCCGAAGGCCCGACCTCGCCCGACCTCGAGATCTCCACCTGGATCGCCTACTCGTGCGTGCCGGTCGGCTCATACCTGATGTGCTTTCGCTTCCTGCAGGTCGCGTGGACGTTCTGGAAGACCGGCGAGGTGCCGCACGCCGACCACGGCGTCAAGGGCGTCGACGATGCCGCGCTCGAACCGGAAGACCTGCCCAACCCACCTGACGTGACCGGGGGAGCGCGCCCATGAACACCCTCATCATCTTCGTCCTGCTGGTGGCACTGATGCTCACTGGCATGCCGATCAGCATCTCGCTCGGCCTCACGGTGCTGACATTCCTGTTCACGATGAGCCAGGTGCCGCTCGACACGGTGGCGCTGAAGCTGTTCACCGGCATCGAGAAGTTCGAGATCATGGCGGTGCCGTTCTTCATCCTGGCGGGTAACTTCCTCACGCACGGAGGGGTCGCCAAACGGATGATCAACTTCTGCACCTCGATGATCGGCCACTGGTACGGCGGCATGGGCCTGGCGGGCGTGATGGCCTGCGCCCTGTTCGCGGCGATCTCGGGCTCGTCGGTCGCGACCGTCGTCGCGGTCGGCTCGATCATGTTGCCGGCGATGGTCAAGGCCGGCTACCCGAAACGCTTCGGCGCCGGCGTGATCACGACCTCGGGCGCTCTAGGCATCCTGTTCCCGCCGTCGATCAACCTCGTGATGTACGCGATCGCGACCGCCGGCATGAACGCGACCGGACCGACGGGCGAGGCGGTCAGCTCGGCCTCGGTCGGCCAACTGTTCCTCGCCGGCATCGTGCCCGGGCTGTGCCTTTCGTTCCTGCTCGGCGTGACCACCTGGTATATCGCGAAGAAGAACGACTACCCGCGGTTGCCGAAAGCGACCTGGGGCGAACGCTACCGCGCGTTCCGCGAGAGCATGTGGGGTATTTTGCTGATTGTCGTCGTGATCGGCGGCATCTACAGCGGCAAGTTCACGCCGACCGAAGCCGCGGCGATGGCGGCGGTCTACGCCTTCTTCATCTCGGTGTTCGTCTACAAGGACCTGAAGATCACCGACGTGCCGAAGTCGCTGTTGAGCGCTGCGGCGATGAGCTCGATGCTGCTCTACATCATCACGAACGCGGTGCTGTTCAGCTTCCTGATGACGAGCGAGCAGATCCCGCAGATGATGGCCGCGTGGATGACGAGCCAGGGCTTCGGCCTCGTCGTCTTCCTGCTGCTGGTCAACATCATCCTGCTGGGCGCCGGCAACTTCATGGACCCGGCCGCGATCGTGTTGATCATGGCGCCGATCCTGTTCCCGGTCGCGGTCAAGCTCGGTGTCGACCCGGTGCACTTCGGCATCCTGATGGCGGTCAACATGGAGGTGGGCCTGTGCCACCCGCCGGTCGGGCTGAATCTGTACGTGGCCTCGGGCATCACGAAGATGGGCATCACCGAACTCACCGTCTCGGTGTGGCCGTGGCTGAAGACAATGATCGCCTTCCTGATCCTCGTGACCTTCTGGCCCACGCTCTCGCTGTGGCTGCCGCACCTGATGTTCAAGTAGGCGGGGCCCGGCCAGAGCCGCCGGCTCAGTGCCGGCGACGGCGCGCGACGAAGGCCATCACGCCGAGGCCGGCCAGCATCAGCGCGTAGGTCTCGGGTTCCGGCACGGCCTGCGCCAGCTGGATGTCGGTCATGCCGGTTGCGTTCGAGCCAGACACCGTGACGCTCGTGAAGTACTCGCCCGCACCGGCCTGGAAGCCGACGAAGGACAAGCCGGCAGCGCCGTTCGAGACGGTCTCGACGAAGTTGTAGGTCGACAGGTTGGTGGTGACCGCGAAGTTCGCGTCGCCGGTGCTGAAGAAGTTGCCGGCATCGAGCGCGAACAGGTCGTACTGACCGGCGATCTGGATCGTCGTGCCTTGCACGTAGTTGTCGGTGAGCAGGTTGCGGGCGAAGCCGTAGCTGTTCGTGCCGCCGATCAGGTTCTGGCCGCCTTGGACGAAGGTCAGGTCGCCGACCGCAAGAAGGTTGCCCGGATACGAGAAGGTGCCGTTGGTCGGGTAGGCGTCGAAGTTGGTGTTCTGCACGGTCGTGCCGAGCGCGGAGAACGCGGCCTGGCTGCCGACGAACGTGACCTGCGCCTGTGCTGCAGCGGCGAAGGTGATCGACAGGATCGCCGCACTGGCGACGCGGCTGAGGGTGTTGGCAACGATGTTCATTTTTTGAGGATCCGAGGTAGGTCCGTGCTGGATTGCAGGGACGGATCCAGTGTCGTGGCGACGCGGTCGCGGTGGCCTCGTCGAAAGTCGGGGTGAGCCACGCCGGCGGCGTGCACGAAGGCACGCTCGCACGGCGATCGTGTGGCTTCGGCGACACCGCGGTGTGCGCAACAGCGCCTCCTGCCTCGCACGCGCGGCGGGTGCGAAGTGCCGAGCCCTTGCGCCGACGCCGAATCGCGCTTGCGGGTACAACCGCGTTTCGTTCAACGATGGAGTGCCTGCATGGCCGACCCGAAACCCCGTCTCACCGCCAAGGACTTCGACCCCGAGGTGCTGCGCCTGTTCGACCAGTACGTGCATGGCGGCATCGACCGGCGCGGCTTTCTCGACCGGGCCGCGAAATACGCGGTCGGCGGCGTCACCGCGACCGCGCTGCTCGAAGCGCTGAGCCCGCAGTTCGCGCAGGCCCAGCAGGTGCCTGCGAGCGATGCGCGCATCAAGACAGAGTCGGTCGAGTTCGCCTCACCGAAAGGCTACGGCAAGGCGCGCGGCTACCTGGTGCGCCCGGCGAACGCCAGCGGCCCGCTGCCCACCGTGCTCGTGGTGCACGAGAACCGCGGCCTGAACCCGCACATCGAGGACATCGCCCGCCGCCTCGCGCTCGACAACTTCATCGCGTTCGCGCCCGATGCCTTGTTCCCGCTGGGCGGCTATCCCGGCGACGAAGACAAGGCACGCGACTTGTTCGGCCAACTCGACCAGGCCAAGACCAGCGAAGACTTCGTCGCCGCGGCCGCCTACCTGAAGGGCATCCAGGGCGGCAACGGCAAGCTCGGCGCGGTCGGCTTCTGCTACGGCGGCGGCGTCGTCAACATGCTCGCGACGCGCCTGCCCGATCTGGCCGCCGGCGTGCCGTTCTACGGTGCCGCGCCGCCGCTCGACAAGGTGGCTGCGATCAAGGCACCGCTGCTGCTCGTGTTCGCCGGCGAAGACGAGCGCATCAACGCGATGTGGCCGCCCTACGAGGCGGCGCTGAAGGCTGCGCACGTGAAGTTCGAGGGCGTGAAGTACCCCGGCACGCAGCACGGCTTCAACAACGACACGACGCCGCGCTACGACGAGGCCGCGGCCAAGACCGCCTGGGCGCGCACGATCGCGATGTTCAACCGCACGCTGCGCGGTTGATCAGTGCATCTTGTCGCGCGGCGGCTTGCGGAACGACTTCGGCGTGTAGACGTTGCCGTCCCAGTCGCCGCGGTCGCGGGCGCGCTTGATCAGATCGTCGGCCGCCTTGCGCGCCCGCTCGGCCTCGCGGCGGGCGTCTCGCCAGTGCCAGATCGACGAACCCGCGCGCCGAAGCCGCCAGCCCAGGCGGCGAAAGAACGCGTCGAAGCGATAACGCCTGCGCTCGCCGATCGCCAGGCGCAGCAGCATCACCACGCAGACGGCGAGGACGATCGCGGCAGGCACTCGTTCGATCATGGTGGTGGGGCTGGGCGGCGAAACGGCGGGATTCGGCCGGATCATTATCGAACGTCTGCCGCGCGCCGGTCGCGGTGCCGCCACCCTTCGGCGTGATGAACTGCATTCTTGTGCACCACGGCGGTCATCGCTGCTCCGGATTCAGCCGCCGTGCCGCGCGCGCCACCGGTCGAGCCGCGCCAGACCCCGCCCGGGGCTGAGGTAGTCGGGCACGACGGCTTCGAGCGACGCCGCGTCGATGCCAAGCTGCGCCAGGCCCGGCAAGGTGCCGCCCGCGACGTTCGGCACGCGCATCGAGGCGAGGTTGTCGCGCGACATCAGCGGCGCACCGGGCAGCATCTCCATGGCCAGCGCCTGCAGCTTGCCGAGCCCCTCGGGCAGCTCGATCACCGGCCGTTCGTGGCCGGCAAATCGGCCGGCAGCCTGAACCAGCTGCTTCAGCGTGAGCACCTGTGGGCCGGCAAGCTCGAAGGTCTGGCCGATGGTCGCATCGTCGTCGAGGCACTTCACGATGGCCGCCGCCACGTCCTGCACCCAGACCGGCTGGAAGCGTGCGTCGGCGCCCGCCAGCGGCATCACCGGGAACACCGACTGCAGGGTCGCGAACAGGTTCAGGAAGCTGTCGTGCTCGCCGAAGATCACCGAAGGGCGCAGCACGGTCAGCTCGAGCCCGGCGTTCGACAGCACCGCCTCGCCGGCGGTCTTCGAGCGCAGGTAGCGGCTCGGTGCGTTCGGCCCGACACCGAGCGCGCTCACATGCACCACGCGCTTCACGCCGGCCGCCGTGCACGCGCGCACCAGCGTGCGCGGCAGCGCCACGTGCGCGCGCTCGAACTGCGCGTCGCTGCCGTGCAGGATCGCGACCAGGTTGATCACCGCGTCGCAACCGCGCAGCAGCGCCGTGAGCCGGGTTTCGTCGTGTACATCGGCCTGTGCGAGTCGCACGGTGGGCAGCATCTGCAGGTGCTTGGCGCGTTCCGGTCGGCGGCTGGGCACGACGACCTGTGCGCTGCCGCCGCCCGAGCGGTCGACCAGCAGGCCACAGACGGCGCGGCCGACGAAGCCGGTGCCGCCGAGGATCAGAAGGTTGTCGTTCATCGCGCTCGCGTCCTGCCAGCTCCGACGCAGGGTTCGGATTCCAGCAGAATCATGCATCACACCGAGCCCCGCATGCACAAACCCGCCCGCGGTTTCACGATGATCGAGCTGATGATGGTCGTGGCCGTCGTCGCGATCCTGGCGATGCTGGCGATGCCCAGCTTTCGCGAGCGCATCGTGCGCGACCAGATCGTCGAGGCGATGAAGATCGCCGAGATCGCGAAGGCGCCGATCGCCGCTTCGTGGGCGATCGCACACTCGATGCCGGTCGACAACGCCGCGGTCGGGCTGCCGGTGGCCGACAAGATCGTCGGCAACTACGTGAGCGCGGTGGCGGTCGAGGGCGGCGCGATCCAGGTCACCTTCGGCAACAAGGCCAACGGCGCGATCGTCGGCAAGACGCTGACGCTGCGGCCGGCCGTCGTGGAAGACGCCTCGATCGTGCCGGTGGCCTGGGTCTGCGGTCACGCATCGGCGGTCGACAAGATGGTCGCCAAGGGCGTCGACCGCACCGACATCGAGGCGGCGTTGCTGCCGCTGAACTGCCGCGCGGGGCGGTAACGGCCCGATTCGCGATGTGTTGGACAATCGAGGGTTACTCCACTCGAAACATCCCATGACCGGACACGATCACCCGAACCTGCCGCAAGGCTATGTGCAACTCACCGAAGGCCGTGTGCGCACGACCGACCTGGTCTTCGGCAAGACCTCGACCGCCTGGGCCGAACCGCACGCATTCGTCGTCGGCAGCGCGGTCGGCGAAGACGGCACCAAGGTCGCGCGCCGCGTGCCGGCCGAATCGAAGAGCGCACGCGTTCGCTCCTGATCAGCGTTCACTCAGACGCACCGCGAACGCGGGGTTGACCGCGACGGGCCCGGTCGCGACCATGCGGTTCAAGACGACCTTCGGATCAAGCCATGAACCAGCCCACGCCGCACCCCCAGCCCGCCCGGCAACCCTCGCCTGCGGCCGATGAACTGCAGATCCGCAACTGGTTGCGCCTGCGGCAGGAACTGGCCGAGCTGCACGCGCGGCTGGAATACCTGAAGCTGATGGTCACGCTCGGCGTTGCCTGAGCTGCACCTGCTCATGGGCGCTGCTGCTGCAGCGCCATGATCCAGTTCGTTTCCCACTCGCCACCGGGCAGCGCGAAGGCCTGCTCCCACCGCGCCGCCGCAGCCGCACGCGTCCAGACGAAGCGCACCTTCACCGCGCGACCGCCATCGGTGTCGTCGCCGTAGAACTCGCCACGCGCGCCATCGAAGCCGCCGTGCACGGGAGGCTGCAGCCGGCCGTCGCCGCTGTTGATCCAGTAGATCGCCCACCGGCTCGTCGCCAGATCGAGCGAGCGCATCGTCATGCCGCTGAAGCCACGCGCCGGGAATCGGGTTTCGTCGACGCTGACGCAGCCATCGAGCAGCGTCTGGCCGTGCAACGTTGCCGGGAACTCGTCCCATTCGGTGCAGCCGACGAGGCGTTCGCGCAGCCGGCGGTTGACGAGCTGCCAATCGCCGCGCAGAAAGTCGAAGTCGTGCGGGCGGCCGATGAAGCGGGGTTCGGTGGTCATCGTGTCGCCTCTTCAGAAACGTGAATTGGCGGTGGGCGCTAAGCGCAGCAGCTGCATCGGCGCCACCGGCGTACTCGCAAGCGCGTCGGCGAGTTTCGTGCACGCAGCAACGTCGCAAAAACGTGCGAGCGAGACGGCGACCGGTTCGCCTTCACGCACCGGCAGCCGCGGAAAGTTGTTGGCGCTCGGCTCCGTCTCGTAGCGGGCCACGATTTCGCCGCCGGCGCCTGCGATGACTGGAGCGAAGCCACGCCCCGGCGCGCCGACGATCGCGAGCACGGCGCCGTCACGCGCGGCGCCGTGAGCGCGCTGCCAGCCGTCGATCGGCATCGCGGTGCCGGTGGCAGGCCGCAACAGCAGCACATTGTCGGAGTCGAGCATCGTCGCGTTGGCCGCATCGCGATGCGCGCGCCAGCCGGGGCCGTCGTAGAAGGCGGCGAGCGCCCGGGCGCGGGCCGGCATGCTGGCGAACGCCCGCAGCCAGACGAAGCGATCCGGGTCGTCGAGGTCGCGGAACTGGCCGAGCACGGTGATGCCCACGGCCTCCTGTGTTTCGACGAACTCGCGGTCGAAGAGTGCGATCAGGTCTTCGCGTCGGCCCGGGTGCAACGTGTACTGGCGCAGTTCGACGATGGCGTGGTGAGGTGTGTGAGGTTTCATGCCTTGCATCGTGCGCCGTGATACATGCCAATGTCTGTCATGTATTTCTGCGAGACTGCGCGCGATGCAAGCGAGCCGTCTGTTGTCGATGCTGATGCTGTTGCAGGCACGTGGCCGGCTGAGCGCGCAGGCGCTCGCGCGGGAGCTCGAGGTCTCGGTGCGCACGATCCACCGTGACATCGATTCGCTCAGCGCCGCCGGCGTGCCGGTCTGGGCGGAGCGCGGGCGCAGCGGCGGCTTTCGGCTGGAGGAGGGTTGGCGCACGCCGCTGACCGGCTTGACCGAGCCCGAGTCGCGCGCACTGTTCCTGTCGGGCCTGGCCGGGCCGGTGGCCGAGTTGGGCCTGGGGGAGGCTGTCGCGTCGGCGCGGCTGAAGATACTTGCGACGCTGCCGCCCGCGTGGCAGGCCGATGCGCAGCATACGGGTGCGCGCTTTCACCTCGACGCGGTCGACTGGTTTCGCAGCGCCGGGCGCACGGAACACCTCGGCGCGGTCGCCGATGCGGTCTGGCACGCGCGCCGCCTGAAGATCGTGTACGAGAGCTGGAACGGCGTGCGCGAACGCGAGCTCGAGCCGCTCGGCCTGGTCCTGAAGGCCGGCATCTGGTACATGGCCGCACGCCGCGGCTCGGGTGCGGAGCCACGCACCTACCGGCTGAGCAGCATCCACGCTCTGACGCCTTCGGAAGTGCAATTCACCGCACCGCGAGACTTCGACCTCGCGGCCTATTGGCAGGCGTCGACCCGGCGCTTCGAGACCGGCGTCTACAGCGAAACCGCCGTGCTGCGCGCCACTGCACGCGGCCTGCGCCTGCTGCGTGAAGTCAGCGATGTGGTCGCCGACGCGATCGACAAGTCGGTCGAGAAGGACAGGGCCGGCTGGTGCCGTGTGACCGTGCCGATCGAGTCGGTCGAACATGCCGCCAGCCAGCTCATCGGGCTCGGCGCCGATGTCGAGGCGCTCGCTCCGACCGCGCTGCGTTCACGCTTGCGGCGGATCGCGAAACGGCTGACCGTGCTCTACGCCGGCCCCAGCCGCGACCGGCCTCGCGGGCGAAGACTCAGTGAAGGAACAGCGCGATCAGGATGATGACCGGAATGGGCACGCCGAGGAAGAACAGAAGAAGTGATCGCATGGTCGTCTCCGTGTGATGGGGCGGGAAGGTGGGTTGCGTTCAGGCGTCGCGCCGGCGCCCGCCGAAGGTCGCGGCGAGGCTCGCGCAGAACGCGCCCATCAGCAGCGACACGAACAGCCACAGCGCACCGTAGGCCGATGCCTTGCGCGCCTTGTCGGCGGCTTCGGTCGCGGTCGCCTGGGCGTTGCGCAGCGCGGTCTGCATGCGCGTGAACGTGTCGTTCACCCGCTTCTCGGCGTCCGCTTGCGCGAGCCCGGTGCGCTGCGCGACGAGTTGACCGAGGTAGCGCGCGTCGTCGGCCGGCAGCGTGCCGGACTGCATGGCGCTGGCGAAGATGCGCGCCGCTTCGGCGACCGGCGGCGCCGTATCGCCCGTGCCTGCGGTTGACGCTGCGCTCGCGTCTTTGCGGAACAGTGCGTCGACGAAATAGGCGGCCGGGTTGGTCGCGCTCGATCCGCCGCTGCCGCGCTCCGCACCGGCTACCGCCGCGCCGCCGGCACCCACCGCCGCGGCGGCGCCGCTGGCGACTGTGGCACCGGCCTGCGCGCCGCCGGCGACGATCGAGCCGATCACCGAGCCGAGCAAGGCCGCGGTCACCAGCGACGCGATCGCCCACGCCAGAAAGCCGTGCGCAGTGTCGCGGAAGTAGACCTCGTCGGTGTGCACGGCAGCCCACTTCGTGCGCAGCCGACCGGCGAGGTAGCCGCCCATGCCCGAGGCGACGATCTGCGTGAAGCTGATCCACAAGATGGTCGACACACCGAAGGTCGTCGCGGTGACGCCGGCCTGCGCCCACGGCGAGACCGACGACAAGCCGAGCCCGGTGCCCAGGATCAGCAGGATCAGCGACAGCGCGGCCGCGCCGGCGGCGCCGGCGAGGATCGCACCCCACGAGACTGCGCTCGCCTGTGGCGCCGCGTTCAGCGGCAGGTTCGCGGCGACGCTGCGTTCGAGCGGCATGCGCTCCGGTGGCAGGGCGGTTGTCAGGGGCATGGCGTGTCTCCGAGGTCTTGGATGGTCGAGTCGCGAAATGATCGATGTGGCGCACCGAACGTCGCGTGGGACGTTCAAGCCACTCGCTGTAGGAGAAGGCCTGCGCAGCGAAGTGCACTCGGCCGCTGGTCGGAAGCGGCGCCGCACTCGACGATCGCGTCTGCCTTTCGACCCCCTTCCTCAGCACACCACCATGACCACTGCGATCGACCCCTCACAGCTCGAAGA
>Ga0209583_10000082_pt1 | contig 29598 bp, 33 predicted proteins | sample Str014_FD_187201 | JGI IMG/M metagenome (GOLD analysis project Ga0209583, IMG submission 187201) | Freshwater sediment microbial communities in response to fracking from Pennsylvania, USA - Straight Creek_MetaG_SC_2014 (SPAdes) (version 2) | ecosystem: Environmental > Aquatic > Freshwater >... | reverse complement strand
GCGCTTGGCTTGAAAGGCCACGTCGTCATCGAACTCCAACTGGTTGGAAATCTCGGCAATGCCGGGCTGAAGCACGCTGGTCATATTGTGATACCACCAATCGATACGTTCCTGCTGTAAGCGCCAATCCGGTGTCCAGCCAAAGTCAGCGGGGTAGATGTCGGTTGTCAGCCGCTCTTCGAAGCCGTGCAACTGGTCCGGCCCGACAAAATGCATCTTGCCGGAGAGACAAGTCTGATAGCCATTGAGCCTGAGATAATGTGCCCAAGTGGGGATCGCTGAGGGAAATTCGGCGGCGTTATCGTAGACACCCGTGCGCGAGGGGAGGAGGCCGTTCATCACCGTGGCTCTGGCGGGCGCACAGAGCGGGCTTGTGGAATAACAATTTTCAAACACCACACCTTCGGCGGCGAGGCGCGACAAGGTTGGGGTTTTCACCAGCGTATGACCGTAGGCTGCTAGCGACCGGGCAGCCAATTGGTCCGCCATCACAAAGAGGATATTGGGTTTCACGGCTTTGGCCACTATATTGTCCCCATGAAGTTTCTGTTGTTAGCATTGATCCGGCTGTACCAGCTCACCCTATCATCTTTCATGGGGCGAACATGCCGATTTTTGCCGACCTGTTCGGAATATGCGACAGAGGCTATCCAAAAGCACGGGGCAAGGAAGGGTGGCTTTCTCGCGGCCAAGCGCATCTGCCGCTGCCACCCCTGGGGCGGGGAAGGCTATGATCCAGTGCCATAAAAAAGGCCACCCGAAGGTGGCCTTTTGGGTTTGAAATGAATTTAGATCAGAAGGCCCAGATGGCTGCGGCTTTGACTTCATGTTCGCCGCCCCAGTTGATGGTGACGTTACAACATACGTCCTGATAGTTTGCGTCAAACATTTTAGTATATTCATATTCGAGGCGCAGACGGAAGCGGTCCGTCACGGCATGTTCGATGCCAGCACCGACTGTCCAACCAAATTCCTGACCCTTCAGATTGTTCGGCGTGGTGAATGGTGCTGTGGCGCTGATTGTGCCTTGGGCCCAAACGCCGCCGCCTGTGACGAAAAACAGCGTATCATCCATGGCCCAACCGGCGCGCGCGCGGGCTGTGACCAGATAATCGAGACCAAAAGTGAAATTGGCGCCCGGATCATTGTTGGTGACGAGATTTGAGGTGCGGCCAGCGTCCAACTCTGCGCCAATGACGTAGTTATCGAATTGGTGATTGTAACCAATAAGTCCGCCGCCCTTAAGGCCGCAACCAGCGTTCAGCCACGTGCCGCCGCCGGTGTGGTCCACCAAGGTGCCATCGATGCAAGCGGTGCCGGCCCAGATGCCCGCGTAGAAACCAGTCCAATCATAGGTCGCCGGGCGCAGATTGGCCACTGGCGGCGGAGGGAGCGTATCGAGATCGGCGGCCATCGCCGAGGCGGTTGGAACCAGCGCACAGAACGCCACACAGAACTTGATCAGATGCTTCTTCATGTCTTTACCCTTGACTGATTGAACTCACAGAATTGAGATCAACATGATGCGTTAAGGTTAATGTCTGGTTTCCAAATGGTTGCGTTGAAGTTAACACGCCGATTTTTGGCGGGCTTGACCGGACGTTGGGCGCAAGGCAAATCGTGAGGCCTAACTGATTTGGCCTACCCGGGGTGTTTCCGGGAGTGGGCAAGAGGAGAAAATGATGATTACTTTAACGTTCCCCGATGGTGCCAAGCGCCAGGTTGAAGCGGGGATGACGGCAGGCCAAGTGGCCGCCTCGATTGCCAAATCCCTTGAGAAAAAAGCTGTGGCAGCTGTGGTGAACGGCGTGATGGTTGATCTGGCTGATCCGATCACGGTAGATTCAACCTTGCAGATTTTGACGCGTGATGATGCGCGCGCGCTAGAACTTATTCGTCATGATGCCGCGCATGTGTTGGCTGAGGCTGTGCAGGAACTTTTTCCCGGCACGCAGGTGACGATCGGGCCGGTGATTGAGAATGGTTTTTATTATGACTTTTTTCGCAATGAAGCTTTCACCACAGCAGATTTCGCGCCCATCGAAAAGAAGATGCGCGAGATCATCGCGCGCGACAAGCCCTTCACCAAGAGTGTGAAAACGCGTGAAGATGCGAAAGCGTTTTTCCGCGCCAAGGGCGAAGGCTTTAAGGTGGAACTGGTGGATTCAATCCCCGGCGACGAAGACATCAAATTCTATGATCAAGGTGGCTGGGTGGATATGTGCCGTGGCCCGCATATGACGAGCACGGGCAAGATCGGCAATGCCTTCAAGCTGATGAAAGTGGCCGGAGCTTACTGGCGCGGCGACAGCAAGAATCCGATGCTGACGCGCATTTACGGAACCGCTTGGGCCTCCGAAAAAGAACTGCAAGACTATGTGATAGCGCTGGAAGAGGCTGAAAAGCGCGACCACCGCAAACTGGGCCGCGAGATGGACCTGTTCCATTTTCAGGAGGAGGGGCCGGGCGTGGTGTTCTGGCACCCCAAGGGCTGGACGATGTTCCAGCAGCTCATCGCCTATATGCGCCGCCGTTTAAACCGCCTTGGCTACGATGAAGTGAATGCGCCGCAGTTGCTGGACAAGAGCTTGTGGGAAACGTCAGGCCATTGGGGCTGGTATAAGGAAGCGATGTTCGGGGCCACACCGGCCGGCGAGGCGGCCGAGGATGGTGACCGGATTTATGCCATCAAGCCGATGAACTGCCCCGGCCATGTGCAGATTTTCAAGCATGGCTTGCGCTCATACCGTGAACTGCCGATGCGGCTTGCCGAATTTGGCGCGGTGCATCGCTATGAGCCATCAGGCGCTTTGCATGGCTTGATGCGTGTGCGCGGCTTCACGCAGGATGATGCGCATATTTTCTGCACGGAAGCGCAGCTGCGTGATGAATGTTTGAAGATCAATGATCTCATTCTTTCGACTTACAAGGATTTCGGCTTCGAACAGATCGTGGTGAAGCTTTCCACGCGGCCTGAAAAGCGCGTGGGTTCCGATGCGGCGTGGGATCGCGCTGAGAAAATCTTGAGCGAAGTCTTGGAACAGATCGCCGCTGAAAGTGGAGGCGCGATCAAAACCGCGATCAATCCGGGCGAGGGTGCTTTCTATGGCCCCAAGTTTGAATATGTGTTGCGCGATGCAATTGGCCGCGATTGGCAATGTGGCACCACGCAAGTGGATTTCAACTTGCCGGAAAGATTTGGGGCGTTTTACATCGGCGAAGACGGTGCCAAGCATGAGCCGGTGATGATCCACCGTGCCATCTGCGGCTCGATGGAGCGGTTTTTAGGGATTTTGATTGAGCATTTCGCTGGGCACTTCCCACTGTGGCTTGCGCCTGTGCAAGTGATGGTGTGCACAATCACCAGCGAGGCGGATGCCTATGCCGTTGAAGTGCGCGATGCGCTGAAGAAATCTGGCCTGCGCGCCGATGCCGATTTGCGCAATGAGAAGATCAACTACAAAGTCCGCGAACATTCGGTGACGAAAGTTCCGGTGATCCTCGTGGTGGGCAAACGCGAGATGGAAGAGCAAGCGGTGAATATGCGGCGCTTGGGGTCACAAGACCAGAAGGCGATGAGTTTGTCGGATGCGCTGGCCGCACTAGTGAAGGAAGCGACACCGCCGGATTTGAGGTGAGTGATTTGGTATATCTCGTTAACGAAAGTCCAATTCAGATAGAGCACTCCCAAGTGATTGCCTCCGATGTGGAGTTAACAGATCATATCCTGTTAATAAATCAAACCTTAGATTTTATTGATCGGATCGTGAGAGAAGGTGAACATTTTGATGGATGCCATCTACTCGTACTGCGATTGACAGTGCGCTGTTTCAATTCCATTTCAGCGAGTCTTAGCCTTGCAACTATGGGATATTGGCAACCAGCTTTTGCATTAATACGCGATCTAATGGAAACCTATTTCCTTTTGGATTTGTTCAACTCATACCCTCAGAAATTAGTTGAATGGTCAGGTCTTAGTGACCAGGATGCTTTAAAGAAGTACGGCCCTGCCAAAGTGCGAATTATTTTGGATGATAGGGACGGAAATAGTGAAAGAAAGCGCGAAAAGCTCTATAAGATGTTAAGCGCTCAAGCTGCTCACCCAACGCCCAACGGGTTTTCGCTGATCTCTCCCAAATCGTCGACAAACGTAGGTCCATTTCCTGACAAAACGTTATTAGTTGCGGCCTTGCAAGAGTTGGCTAGACATGTTTTTTCTATTGGGGGCATTTTGCTAATAGCAAATCGATTTGAGACTGATGGAGCTAAGTCGCTGATGACTGACTTGTCCGCTCGGCTAAAAGAATGGCGCTCTAAATATAACCCTTCTTTCTGAGTATATCGTATTTTGCACAAACGATCTTTGTTGGTGAGGAGAAGCGGAGGTGCAGAGGTTGGCTTTTAAGAAGCCGCTTCCCTCAAAACATCCTCAGCCCATTGGTTCAAACTCACGCCCTTCAACTGCGCGGCCAGTGCGGCTTTGGCGTGGACTTCCGGATCGATGCGGAACATGACATTTCCGGAGTAGGGCTTGTTGGGTTCTTTGCCGGTTTCTTTGCAATAATCGAGGTAGTCATCCACTGCATCTTTGAATGCCGTGCGCAATTCTTTCAATGAAGTGCCATGAAAGCTGATGATGTCGTTGATATGTAAAATGCGCCCAACGAGCAGTTCATCCTCTGCCTCATAGGTCACACTCGTTTGATAAGCCTTGTATTTCATTCCTTCGCTCATGGCAGGATTCCGATCCTCTCAAGAAATTCCTTGGCTTCGCGTATTTGGTAGCGAATTGCTTCTTTGCCGGGGTGGGGACGATGTGCGCTCCAAGTAAGTATGCCATATTCAAACTTCACACGTGAACCAGAGCCTTCCTTGACGTAGCACCCAGCTGCAACAAGCAATGCTTCAACATCTACCCACGCAATATTTGATCGGGCAGGCTCCGCGAATACAGCCTCCAGCGTTTTGCGGTGCCGACTGTTCATGCAAGCAAAATATGCTAGCGCAATGCAATATGCAAGCATAATTTGCTAGCAAACCAAAGTGGCTTCGGGGCCGTAGAGGGAGCATGACCAAACACATCATCATCGGAACTTCGGGCATTGGCGGGGCTTTGGCGCGGCGGCTTTCTGCGCAAGGGGCGGGGCTGCATTTGATTTCGCGGAGCGATACAGGGCTGGCGGCGGAGCTTGGGGCATCTCATGCCATTGCGGATGTTCAAGACCGTGCGGCCCTTGCGGCTGCCATCCTCGCTGCGGGGCCAGCGATTGACGGACTGGCTTATTGTGTGGGTACGATCAATCTGAAGCCCCTGATGCGTTTGACGGACGCGGACGCGTTGCAAGATTTTGAGATCAATGCGCTGGGCGCTTTTCGCGCTGTTCAAGCGGCGCTGCCAGCTTTGAAAGCTTCGGCGCAGAAAACAGCTTCTATCGTTCTTTTCTCGACTGTGGCGGTTCAACAGGGTTTTGCGTCCCATGCCTCAGTGGCCATGGCCAAGGGGGCGGTTGAGGGGCTGACGCGGTCTCTGGCGGCGGAATTGGCGCCCAAAATCCGGGTCAATGCCATCGCGCCATCCTTGACCAAAACGCCATTGGCGGAATTTCTGACCAAGAATGAACCAACCGCCGCTGCCATTGCAGCTTTGCATCCACTGCAACGTTTGGGCGAGGCGGATGATGTGGCTGCGATTGCCGCGTTTCTCCTTGGCCAAGAGGCGGGCTGGATCACCGGCCAAGTGATTGGTGTGGACGGCGGGCGCTCCTCATTGCGCACCAAGGGCTGATATGCGCGGCATTGCCAAAGCCAATCTTCCCACCAAGACCTGCCTGACCTGCGGGAAGCCCTTCACTTGGCGCAAAAAGTGGGAAAAGGTTTGGGATGAGGTAAAATACTGTTCCGACCGCTGTCGCGGCTTGAAAAGTAACAAGCAAAGTTCCAAATAGCTTCCAAAGGAAGCATGATGGAAATCGGAATTTATACTTTCGCTGATGTGCCTGCGGGCCATCCTGAACAGGCGGGGCGACGGCTGCGCAATCTGGTTGAGGAAATGGCGCTGGCTGATCAGGTGGGGCTTGATGTGTTTGCCGTGGGCGAACATCACCGGGCAGACTATGCGGTTTCGGCACCGCCCGTGGCCTTGGCGGCGGGTGCGGCTGTGACCAAGCACATCAGGCTTTCCAGTGCGGTCACGGTGCTTTCATCGGATGATCCCGTGCGTGTCTATCAGCAATTTGCCACGGTGGACGGGATCAGCAATGGGCGCGCTGAAATCATGGCGGGCAGGGGATCGTTCATCGAGAGCTATCCGCTGTTTGGTTATGATCTTGAAGACTATGACGCTTTGTTTGGCGAAAAGCTTGATCTTTTGATGAAGCTGAATGAGGGCGAGCGCATCACATGGCAGGGCGCCTTGCGGCCTTCATTGAACAATGCCGGAATTTACCCGCGCCCTGAACAAAAGAAAATGCCGATCTGGATCGCTGTGGGCGGCACGCCGCAATCGGTGGTGCGCGCGGCGACTTTGAACTTGCCCATGGCGCTGGCCATTATTGGGGGCGACCCGCGGCGCTTTGAGCCTTTTTTCAATCTCTACCGCGAAACCCACGCCAAGGCCGGGCATGACGCGAAGACCATTCAGCTTTCGCTCAATATGCACGGATTTGTTTCATCCAGCACCGAACATGCCAAACAAGTTTATAGCGCCGCACATCTTGAGGTGATGAACCGGATTGGCCGGGAGCGCGGCTGGGGGCCACAGAACCTGTCGCACTTTGAGCAGGCGGCAGGGCCAACGGGCAATCTGATTGTTGGCGATGCCAAACGTGTGACTGACCGCATTCTGGAACTGCATGAGATTTTTAAGAACACGCGCATTCTCATCCAGATGGCGATTGGCACGGTTCCCCATGTTGAGCAACTAAAGGCCATTGAAATCCTTGGTGGCGAAGTGGCCCCGGCGGTTCGCAAGGCGCTCGCCTGAAATAGCGCAAATGTGATCGCTGTTGACTTGCGCTTTGTGTCAACTCGTTTGATGCTACAAGTTCAAAGAGGACGCGATTCACATGACGGTTGAAAAGACATATATCCACGGTTTGAGTGTGCGGGTGTTTCACTGGATCAACGCCGTGGCCATCGTTCTGATGATCGCCAGCGGATGGCAGATTTATGATGCCTCGCCAGTGTTCAGCGCGATCACATTTCCAGAAACGGTCACCTTGGGTGGCTGGCTGGGCGGCGGCATTCAGTGGCATTTTGCGGCGATGTGGGTTTTTGTACTGAACTTCCTGGTTTATGGCCTGATCAATCTCATCAACGGCCACTTCAAATCCGCACTGTTCCCGGTTGGCCCACGCATGGTGCTGCAAGATTTGGGGCAGGCGCTGAAGGGCAGGCTCGCGCATGATGTGGGACGCTATAACGCCGTTCAGAAAATTTCCTATCTTGGTGTGTTTGCACTTTTGATTTTGGTTATTCTGTCCGGTTTGAGCATTTGGAAATCGGTTCAGTTCGCGGGCCTCGCTGCATTGTTTGGCGGTTATGACGGCGCACGGGTTGTGCATTTTGTCTGCATGGCGTTGATCTGCGCTTTTATTGTCATGCATCTGGCCTTGGTGGCCATTGTGCCTTCAACGCTTTTGCCAATGATTACGGGCTGGGCACGGAAAGGAAATAAACATGCTGTTTAAACGCAAGGCACCGCCGCTCTTGATGGAGCGTACCAAAGCTGTGATCAATGTGGAGCGTCGGCTGTTCATGCGCCAATCGCTTTCGCTGGGCGCTCTGGCACTGCTTTCGGGCTGTGATTTCCGCTCGGAGACAGATGAGGCCAGCATTAGTGATCGCATTTTAAATGCCATGTCACAGTGGAATGACAAAGCCCAAGCCGCCTTGTTTGATCCCACGAAATTGGCACCGACGTTTTCGGAAGCCGATATTAAAGACCCATTCCCCTTCAACGCTTATTATGGCGAAGATGAAGTGCGCACAGTGGAAGAGGCCGGTTGGAAGCTTCAGCTTTCCGGCATGATTGCCAAGAAAGACAGTTGGACTTTGGCGCAGCTCAAAGCGCTGCCGCAGGAATCGCAAATTACCAGGCATATTTGTGTCGAAGGCTGGAGTGCCATTGGCAAATGGGGCGGCGCACCGCTGGGCGAATTCTTGAAGATGGTGGGTGCTGATACAAGTGCCAAATATGTGGGCTTTAAATGTGCTGACGATTATCACACCAGCATCGATATGGCGACGGCAATGCATCCGCAGACAATCATCGCAACGACTTTTCGCGATCAGCCTCTGCCGCCCAAATTTGGCTTTCCGATTAAAATTCGCATTCCCACCAAGCTCGGATTCAAGAACCCAAAGCACGTGATGGAAATGTTTGTGACCAATGATTACCCCGGCGGCTATTGGGAAGACCAAGGTTATAACTGGTTCAGCGGGGCGTGATTAAAATCACGAAAAAGTGGTCTGTCTCGCGGCAATGTTATTGGCAGTTGAACACGCAATCGCCGAAAAAGTAGTGGGAGCAAAATGCCCCGGAAAAAATTTCTCGGAGAGAACCATGACCAAAACATTTATTGCCGCCAGCCTTTTTGCACTCACATTGGCTGTTCCCAGCTTTGCTGCGGATAAGATGAAGATGGACCATATGGCCAAGACGGATCATATGGCCATGTGTGATGATGCTACATTTGCGATGATCAATGATGCGATCAAAAAAGATACGGATCCGAAGATGGCCAAAGACGTGAAGATGGCCAACAAGGAAATGCACAGCGCTGAAATGTCGATGAAGGGCCACAAGATGGATGAATGCTCGAAGCATCTCGGCATGGCCAAAATGCATATGATGATGAAATAATCGTCGCGCCAGATTTCAGAAGGGCGGCTTCGGCCGCCTTTTATTTTGACAAGATGACGTCTTGAACTTGCCCGTCTTTCACAGTGAAGGCTTGTTGTAGGGTGGCATCGCCGATCTTAGCTTCGGCGGTATAGTGGCCAGGCTTTAAAGCCAGCGCGGTTTCAGCGCCCGGTGGTGGCGTTAGGGCCGCGCCCAGATCATCATGGATTGACCAGATGGCACCCGCTGTCGGTGTAAAAAGCGAGAGATGTAAAAGCCCTGCGTGGTGATCAATGTCGATTGAGCGGATGATGCCGGGCTTCACGTCGATATTGGTGGTTGAGGTGACATTGCTGCCGTCAAAGGCGGTTTCGATCCGGTAGCTGCCGGCGGCCAGTTTGATGACTTCTCCGGGCTGGGCCGATGTGGCGACGAGTTTATTGTGGTCTTTGCCGGTGAGCGCGAAGATGCGCGTCTGGCTGGGCACGGCAAATCCATCAATGCCTTTGAGGCGGGGCAGAACCCGCAAAGCCCCGGCATTGAGAACGAAGTTGACGGCGATGTGGGCCTGTTCGGGCAGGGTAATGGCTTCGTCAATATTGACATTGCCATAGGTCGCTATCACTTCGTAGACACCGGGCGCGAGCTTGACGTTGGCTTGCTCTCCGCCATTTTGATAGACCGTTTCACCGAGGCTATTTTTGATTTTCCAATCAATACCTTGAGCATAGTTTATGCTGTCTTGCGTGAAGCGAGCGGAGAGTTCCAGACCCTCAGCACCGGGTGCTACAGCAGCAATCGAAGTGGTTTCGGGCGGGGACGTAAGGCTGGCTGTCGGTGGGGTTTCGTCAAAGGCGGGGTTTTGGGTTGCAGCGGCAGCGCTGCCTGCAAAAATAAGAGGCACCAACAGGCGGGCAAACTGGAGTGCCGCCGCCTGTTGGTGCCGATGCGTTGGACGGGTGCTATCGCCCATTGCAAATCCCCATTTTGAACTCTCCCCCAGCTTTGCAGCTGGCCCATGGGTTGAAGCATGGGGCAGGCGGCCCCGGCAACTTAATGCTTAATGAATGGTTAATGCGGTCCATAGCATTAGAAACAATTGAAACCACGATCAGGGCAGGCCAAAGTGGCGGGATGATTCAGCTCAATGACACGTCAACGCTTCTCGCCTTTCTCAAAACCCGCAAATCCGCTTCGGCCAAGGCCATGACCGGGCCGGGGCCAACGCCTTCTCAAATTAGTGAAATCTTGAACATTGCGGTGCGCGCGCCGGACCATGGCAAGCTTTCACCTTGGCGCTTCATCCTGTTTGAGGGTGCTGCAAGAGCCAAGGTCGGAGAGACCTTTCGCAGCCGCTGGCAGGTTCTGCATCCAGAGCATGGTGCGGACAGTTTGAATTTCCAGGCTGGGCTGTTCACGCGCGCGCCTTTGGTGGTGGCGGTGGTTTCAACAGCTGCACAGCACGCGAAAATTCCGGTGTGGGAGCAGCAGATGTCGGCCGCTGCCGTGTGCTTTAACATGGAACTTGCGGCGCAGGCTTTGGGTTTTGATGTGCAATGGCAGACAGATTGGGTAGCCTATGACGATGTTGCCAAGGCCGCTATGGGAATCAAGATTGCCGAACAGGTGGCGGGGCTCATTTATATTGGCAAGAGTGCTGTGCCGCTGGAAGATCGGCCCAGGCCTGACGTGGCAGCGCTGACGACGCATTGGGGCGCGTGATGGCGATCAAAGGTATTCTGTTCGACAAGGATGGCACGTTGATTGAGTTCAACGGCTTTTTCGGATTGACCTATCTGAAGATGTTGCAATTGCATTTCGGTCATAGCGAAACGGAAGCCATGGCGATGCTGGTGAAGACAGGATTTGTGCCGGAAACGGGTGAATGCCGCGGTGGAAGTCCGATGGCATCTGAAACGCTTGGACAAATTGCGCAACGCTGGTGGCCAGATTTGTCCGAACATGAAACCAAAGCGCGTGCGCGGGTCATCGATGAAAATTTTGATCGCGAAGCATTGCAGAAACCGAAAGCCGTGGCTGACTTGTCGCGCGTGTTCGATGAATTGAGAGCAGCGGGCTATATCCTCGGCGTGGCCACCAATGACGTTGAAGCCGCTGCCCATTCTCACATGGCTCATATCGGCGTTGTGGAGCATTTTGATTTGGTGATTGGCGCAGATAGTGTCGAAGCGCCAAAGCCCCATGGTCATATGATCCGGCTTTTTTCACAGAAGACTGGCCTGCGACCGCATGAAATTGCCATGGTCGGTGACAATACGCATGACATTGACGAAGCCCGTGCGGGTGGGGCTGGGCTCGCCATTGGGGTGCTGACGGGAAATTCCTCGGCAGCGGAACTTGAGCCACATGCTGATCATGTGATCGCCAGTGTCGCAGACCTGTTGCCCTTGCTGGACGGTCTCGCCTGATGTTTTATGAAGTGAAGGCCAATGATCATGGCCTGCCGCTTGATCCCTTCTATGCCTGCATTGTGCCAAGGCCGATTGGGTGGATTTCAACCTTGTCACCGAGTGGTGTTGCCAACTTGGCGCCCTATAGTTTCTACAATGCCTTTTCGAGCCACCCGCATTATGTGGCCTTCGGTTCTTCAGGCAAGAAACACAGCTTGAGCAATATTGAAGCCACGGGCGAATTTGTCGTGAACATGGCGACGTTTGATTTGCGCGAGGCGGTGAATCTCTCTTCGACGCGGCGCGATGTTGATGAATTTGTGCTGGCAGGCTTGGCCAAGGCAGCCTGCAATTTGGTGAAAGCGCCGCGTGTTGCCGCAAGCCCGGTGGCGTTTGAATGCAAGCATTTCCAAACGGTTGCTTTGCCCGATGATGCAGGCGCCGTGGCGGATTGGTTGGTGATCGGGCGCGTGGTGGGCATTCACATTGACGAGGCCTTTTTGCGCGATGGACGGTTGGATACGGCAGCGATGAAACCAATCGCAAGGCTTGGTTATGCCGAATATGCGACGATTGACGAAACATGGAAAATGCGCCGTCCTGATTGAGCAGTGTTTTTGCGACGCAACCTATGGGATAGTCACTGTTTTACCCGAGTCGGGCCAAGATTCAGATTTTAGCAAATATGACAGGATTGTTATTTTGTGATCGATCTGTGGATAACCTATTTTTACTCATATAATATAATATGTTAAACTCATGCGTAACCTGTGGATAACCGGTTTAATGTCTCGTTAACCAATCGGAGTCAGGACTCGTTCACGTTGCAACTTATTGCTGCAAGGGTTTGAGGTGTTCTCATGGTGCGTTGTTTGCTGATTGACGAAAATGCTGAAGAGCGAGGTCGCCTGTTGCCGCTGCTCAGTGAACTTGGGCTTGAGTGCGAAGCGCGCGCCAAAGCCGAAGAAGGCATTCACTTTTGCCACGCCAACAAACCTGATGTGATCATCATGGAGGCATCGGCACACCGCGCCACCAAGGAATTCTTGCGTCTGGTGCGCTATCAGGGCCAAGGGTTGAAATCCCCCGTCGTTATCCTCTATTCCGATAAGCCAAGCCTTGATGATGTGGGCGAATCCATTCTGGCCGGGGCGGCCGATTATTTGGTTCGGCCCTTTGATGGGAAATTGATGCGCTTCAAGCTCGAACAAGCTGGTGTTCTGACGCATTGAACGGGTTCATCCCAGTTTAATCTCGTCTTAAAATTTACGGTGAACACATTGTTAAACCTTGCGCCCTAGCATCAATTTCAGTTCGCGTGGGTATAGATGATGAGTGTTGTTGTTCCAGGTTTGGATATTTCGGTTTTCGAGGTCGTGCTCGCGGTGGGCGATGCCGAAGCGCGCTTGGTCTTGGCCTTGCAATTGGTGGCATTGGTTGCAGATTATGCGACGGCCCCTATTGAAATAGAGCAGGTGACACCGGTTCTGTTAAAGCTTGCTGTTGACCCTTCAAAAGATGTTCGCTCCACCTTGGCCGAGGAGTTGCGCGGTGAAGCGCGGCTGCCGGTTGATGTGGCGTTTTCGATTGTGGCGGGCGATGATGATATTGCTTTGCCGTTTCTTGCTGTTTCACAGGCCTTTGCGCCGGTGCATCTGCTGGCCATCCTCAAAGTGGGTGACGAGGCGCGACAGAAAACCATTGCGGGGCGGAGTGATGTTCCTGGCGAAGTTGTTGCCAATCTGGTCAAGGCAGGAAGTATTGCGTCACTCTTGGCGCTTTTTGAAAATCGGGCCGTGTCCTTGGACGCTGCGGATTACCGCGCGATCTATCAACGGTTTGGACAATCGCAAGAGCTTGTCGAAAAACTGATGGCCAAGGGTGATCTGCCTTTGGATCTTCGCATTATGCAAGCAAGGCGCGTGGCCAGCCGGATGCGCCAGATGATGGCGGAAAAGGCCTGGATACCAGCCAATGATGCTTCGGACCTGTGTTCAGAAGCCGAAGATAATGCGGTGATGCAAGTGTTGATCGAAGCTTCTCCGGAAGAGCGGGCGCAGGCGACATCCTATCTCGCTTCTAAAAATATGCTCACCCCGGCTTTGGTGATCCGCGCCGCGGCGACGGGCCAGATGAGTGTGGTTGAATCAGCACTGGCGCATCTCTCAGGTTTCAGCCAGCCGCGCACGGCAGAGCTGATGTATGCGTCCTCACCGATGAATTTGAAATCGCTGTTCCGCCGTTCGGGCCTGCCGCAAAGTTGTTTTGGCATGGTGCGTGCGTCTTGTGATGTGGTGATTGATATGCGCGAAGAGGGCTTGAGCATCACGTCGCAAGAGTTTGGGGCGCGCCTGCTTGAGGCTTTGATGACGCGCTATGAAGCCATGGGTTCAACGGAACGAGCCAAGAATATCGAACTTCTGGGCCGCTATGGTGAGATTAAAATTCGCAAAGTGGCTAAGCGCTTAAAGGCCGATCTCGTCCGCGCCGCCTAGCCAAAGTGAGAAATGCCGGAATGAGCCATTCCAACACCTAGACCGCAGCCAAGATGACATGCGCCTGAATTTTGGCAGCAACCGCGCCGTTGCCATGTTTGGCCGCAATCACCGACTCCGCGTAATCGGTTGCAGCATGTAGCTTCGCCGCGTCTCGGGCCTCGATTTCGCTGCGAAGAACTGTTCCTTGACAAAAAGCAACGGCTGGAATGCGCGGCGAGGACGCACGGCATTGTTCGGTTCTGGTCTCGATCACCACACGCGAGAAGCCCGCGTTCTCCAATTCACTACGGATCAGGGCCGTAGCGTAGTAGCCGTGTGGCGTTCGTGCCAGAAAGCGCGGCGGATCATTTGGAAAAAACTTTGCGAGAGCATTGGTCACATCATTAGCAAAGACATTCTCCTCGATGCGGTCCCATACGTTGAACAAGAAATGTCCATCCGGCTTCAGGACCCGCCTTGCTTCGCGGTAGGCATTGGTGCGGTTGGGAAAGAACATCGCACCGAATTGGCAACACACGAGATCGAAACTGGCATTTTCAAACGGCAGAGCCATGGCATCCGCTTGCTGCCATGTGATGCGACTGTCGGGTGCCTGCCTTGAAGCGGCGTAGTCGAGCATCGGCTGGTTGAGGTCCGTGACGGTGTAGCTGGCATCAGAGGATAGTTTTGGTGCCAATGCACGGGTGACAACCCCGGTGCCTGCGGCGATTTCCAAAACGGCGATTGGCGTCAGGGTTGCGGCCCGTTGTGCAATATCTGCGGCGAAGGGTTCGAAAATCAACGGTACCATATAGCGGTCGTAGTTTTCTGGAATTGAGCCAGCGAACAGTTTGTCGGATTCCAACATTGCCATCACTCCGCGGTCGTTAATCCTTGTCTTAAAACTTAAACTGCTCGTTCAACACGCGCTCGGCCAAGCTATGGCCGGGGTCGAAAAGCATTTTAACGCTGCGCTTTTTGTCTTCAACAATTTCAACACTGATGACATTTCGCACTTCGTCGTGATCGGCCACAGCCGCCACCGGGCGTTTTTCACTTTCGAGAATATCGATCAGCACTTTGGCGGCATTTGGCAATATGGCGCCGCGCCAACGCCTTGGCCGAAAAACGCTGATCGGGGTGAGTGCCAGAAGTGGCGCACCGATCGGAAGAATGGGCCCGTGGGCAGAGAGGTTGTAGGCAGTCGAACCCACCGGGCTGGCCACCATCATGCCATCACAAATCATTTCATCGAGGCGCACACGACCATCAATTGTGAGGCGCAGTTTGGCGGCTTGAGAGCGTTGCCGCAGGAAGGAGACCTCATTGAAGGCAAGGCGCTCGTGGCGTTTGCCATCGTGGGTTTTGGCGACCATGCGCAAGGGACGGATCAAGGTCTGCTCGGCGGCATTCAAACGCGTCGGCAGGTCGGTGATCTTGAAATCGTTCATCAAGAAGCCAACGGAACCACGATTCATGCCATAAACCGGAAGGCCAGATTTGAGGCAGCCGTGTAAAGCTTGCAGCATGAGGCCATCACCCCCCAAGGCGACAAGGACATCAGCATCATCTGGCCTCACATTGCCAAAGTTTTTCGCCAGGCTTTTGAGGGCACGCTTGGCTTCGGCAGAGTCGGAGGCGAGAAAAGAGATCTTATTGAATTTCATGTATTGTCGCCCGCCCAGTTGCGCTATGGGCTGGAAGGTTACCATCCATGGAAGGCTTGTCCACCCCCTATGCGCAGACTGGTTATTTGTTCGACCTGCAAGTTTTCGGCAGAGCAGAAATTATCGCCTGAAGGATTGACAGGTGGGCAGTTGCTTCTGGCGGCGATGCGCGACGTGTTGGTGGCACAGGGCCGGGCAGATGTTGTGATTGAGGAACAGGCGTGCCTATGGAATTGCACAAGGCCGTGCAGTGTTGTCATTCAGGATGACGAACGCTTTTCTTATGTCACAGGTGGCAATAGCCCGGACTTAGAACAGGCCGAAGCGATTTTGACGTGGTTTGATTTGCATGGTGCGGGTGAGACAGGCGAAGTGCCATTTCGCCAATGGCCGCAAAAGATGCGTGGGCATTTTATTGCGCGCATGCCGCCGGTGAAAACATGAATGCCACTCTGGTTCTGGGTGGGGCGCGCAGCGGCAAGAGCCGTTATGCCGAAAGCCTGTGTGCGAAGCCTCGCGTCTATGTGGCGACAGCCCAGGCTTTTGATGCTGAGATATCGGCCCGCATAGCAAAGCATCAACAGCAACGCGGCCCGGCATGGACCACGGTGGATGCACCAATCGATTTGCTTGGCGCGCTCAAGGCCCATGACAAAGCCGGGCAATGGGTGCTGGTGGATTGTCTGACGCTGTGGCTCACCAATCTGGTGATGGCGGAGAAAGATTGCGAATTCGAAATTTCGGCGCTGGTCGCTATGCTGGCTAACGCGCGCGGCAATCTGGTTTTTGTTTCGAACGAACTCGGTCTTGGTCTGGTGCCCGAAACGCTGCTCGGGCGGCGGTTTCGGGATCTCCATGGCATCATGAATCAGCGCATGGCGGCGGCTTGCGACACCGTGGTGTTGCTGGTCGCGGGGCTTCCTTTGGCGCTTAAAGGGCGATTGCCAAGCCCGCGCTGAGCAGCAACAAAAGTGCCATGGCGTTGCGCTGCAGGGTGAGGCCTGCGGCAATATCCATTTCATCTTTGGGTTGGTTGCCATTGCCCATTGTCGGTAAATCAACCAGCGTTCCGTCATAACTGCGCGGGCCGCCGAAGCTGAAACCTAAAGCGCCGGCCATTGCGGCTTCCGGCCAACCGGCGTTAGGGGACGCCTGCTTTGGCGCATCGCGCCACATCGCAGACCACGCGCCTAGCATCGCCGTCTTGTTGTTTGCGCGGGCGGCGGCGATGAAAAGCAATCCCGTAACGCGAGCCGGGATGAGATTGAGCAAATCATCCACCCGTGCGGCGGCCCAACCGAAGTTCAAATATTTTTCGGATTTGTGTCCTATCATCGAGTCAGCGGTATTGATGGCTTTGTAAGCAACGAGGCCAGGCAAGCCCGCCACGGCGTAGAAAAGGAAAGGGGCGACCACGCCATCGCTGGTGTTTTCGGCGAGGCTTTCGAGCGCGGCTTTGGCGATGCCGCCTTTGTCCAATTGGGTTGGATCGCGGCCGACAATTTGGGCAACGGTTTGGCGCGCATCGTCCAAGCCTTGTGATAAGGCGTTGGCGACGTCGCTCACATGCTCGGTCAATGATTTCTGGGCGAGCAAGCTGGTGGCTAGCGCGATATTTATGACCCAGCCAAAGTGCAGTTTGGCAAGGAGATAGGTTACGATAACAGCGGGCAGAATGCTGGCGGCCAGTATAAATACTACCGCAATCACGCCATTGGTCCTGTTCTGTGAAGCTGCCGCTTCGCCATCGTTGAGGCCTTCGTCGAGATAGGTGATCAGTGAGCCTATCCATTGCACAGGATGGCCGATCAGGTTTTGCAAGGCGGCTGGATAACCCACAAAAGTTTCAATGAGCAGGGCCAGTGCTGCCAGAGCGAGCGTGTTCATTTTACGGGCCCTGCTGCTGAGAGGATCGCATCAAGATCAAGATGGGTTTCGAGATGTTGGGCCAAGGCGTCGAGCGTGGCTTCGATGTCTTGTTCATAGTTGAATTGTGAAACCTGCGCGCCCAATGATGATAAAAAGACTCGGCGGAAACCATCGGTCGCAAAGCAGCCGTGAAGATAGGTTCCAGTCACGCGGCCGTCGGCACTGATGGCGCCTTCGGGGCCATTTGCTGTTTGTGCAAAAGGGCGGTCGCGGTCGAGGCCTGTGGTGGTGCCGAGATGGATTTCATAGGCTGAGATCAGTTGGCCCGAGAGGGTGTGGACAGCATCAGTTTGTGTGGTGGTCTTCTCGGTGTTCAAGGTGGTTTCCACATCCAGCAGGTCGAGGCCGGGAACCGATTGTGCCGGGCCTTCGAGGCCTTGGGGATCGTGGATCATGCGGCCCAGCATTTGATAGCCGCCACAGAGGCCCAGCACCTTGCCGCCGCGCCTGTGATGCGCGGCGAGGTCAATGTCCCAGCCATTGGCTTTCAGGGCTGCAAGGTCCGCTATGGTGGATTTGGAGCCGGGGATGATGACCAAGTCGGTATCGCCGGGCAGGGCTTGGCTGGCGTTCAGAAAGTTAAGACTGACACCCGGCTCTTGGCGCAGGGGATCGAGATCGTCGAAATTAGCGATGCGCGGCAAACGCAGAACAATTATTTTTAAGCCTTTTGAGTTGGTTGCAACCATATCTTCTAACGCCACTGCATCTTCTGCGGGGAGTTTTGCGGCGGCAGCGAAATGCGGCACGATGCCTAGGCAGGGCATGGCCAGGCGCTGTTTGAGGAAGTTTCGGCCTTCATCAAAGAGTTGTGGATCGCCATGGAACTTATTGATCAAGAATCCTTTTATGCGATTTTGATCGGCAGAAGCAAGAACCGCCAGTGTGCCCACCAGTGAAGCGATCACACCGCCGCGGTGAATATCGCCAATTAAGATGGCCGGAATATCCGCCGCTTCAGCAAAGCCGAGATTGGCCAAATCGCTCTCGCGTAAATTGGTTTCGGCGGGGCTGCCAGCGCCTTCCACAAGAATGAGATCATGCAGCGCGGCCAATTGGTGGAAACTTTCGAGAATGGCAGGCATGAACTCTCGGCGTAGGGCAAAGAATTCGCGGGCTTTCATTGTGGCGACGCGCTTGCCCTGAACGATCACTTGCGCGCCTGTCTCGCTTTCGGGCTTGAGCAACACTGGATTCATATGGACTGAGGCCGCAATCCGTGCGGCGCGGGCCTGAAGGGCCTGGGCGCGTCCGATTTCGCCACCGTCGCGGGTGACGGCGGCGTTGTTGGACATGTTCTGCGGTTTGAAGGGCGCAACCCGCAGGCCGCGATTGGCAAAGGCGCGGCAAAGGCCCGCCACGATGAGGGATTTCCCGACATCAGAGCCTGTGCCCAGAAACATGAGTGCGCGGGCGATCATGGTGCCACGCTGATCACATGGGCATAGGAGCCCATGACGGTACCGACGCGTTGACCGATTTTGCCCAGATCATTGCCCGCCGCATCATGGGCGTGAAACAAGGGCTCGCCGCCGCCTTGGCTTTCTATGGTCGAATAGTGGAACTCATGGCCCCGCAGAGGGAGGTGCCACGGGCTGTTCAGCGATTTCAGCTGGCGGTAGCCCAGATGCAGCTTGCGTTTGGCAAAGCTGGTGGTCAGCGGCAGCAAACCCGCCATGGCACGGCGCTGGCCTTGGGCGTCGATCAAACCATCGCCCAAAATCATATAGCCACCGCATTCGCCGTAAATCAGACCTTTGAAGTTGCGCAGGCCGTCCAGGAAGTTGGCATTGGCGGCGAGTTTGCCCGCGTGAAGCTCGGGATAGCCGCCGGGCAGGAAAACAGCTTCGGCCTTTAGGGGCGGTTCATTGGCGAGCGGTGAGAAGAAACGCAGTTCCGCGCCCCTTTGTTGCCACTGCCGCAGTAAATGGGGATAGGTGAAGCTGAAAGCATCGTCCTTGGCGATTGCAATGGATTGGGCCAAGGGATCAAGGACGACTGCGCCGTGAGGGAACGATTCTTGTAAGGGGACCGCTGATTCGAGAATCTTGTCAAGAATTGTTTCACGTGCGACTCCTGCGGCTGCACTTTCAATAAAGTCCTCAAGCCGTTGATTTTCTTGAGCTTGCACCAATCCGAGATGGCGCGACGGGATCACCAATGAGTCATTCTGGCGCAGGGCACCGAGAACGAGCACGGCAATCGCTCCTAAAGCCTCGCGCAATATAGCCTCGTGCCGATCGCTGGCGACGCGGTTGAGGATCACACCCGCAAGGTCAATCCCGTGGCGAAAAGAGCGGAAACCCGCGACCAAGGCCGCAATAGATTGGCCCTGTTTGGCAGCGTCCACCACAAGGATCACGGGCAGTTGCAAAGCCTCGGCCAAATCAGCGGTGGAACCTCTGGCACCCTGCGGGCCGTCAAACAATCCCATCACGCCTTCGATGATGAGCAAATCAGCGCCACGTGTTTGCAACAAGGCAAGGGAGCGAACCGCGCTTTCGCCCATGGCCCAATAGTCTAAATTGATACAGGGCTGGCCAGTTGCGGCGGCGTGGAAGGCGGGGTCGATATAGTCTGGTCCGGCCTTGGCGGAGGCGACTTTCACGCCCCGGTTTTTGAACGCGCGCAAAAGCCCGAGGGTCAGCAAGGTTTTGCCGCTGCCCGAATGCGGCGCGGCAATCACGATGCCTTTAGCCAATGTGATTGGCCCTCATGCCCGCGTCATACCAATCCAACATCGGCCGCCAGTCTGAGGCATGGCCAACGACGACGATGGCAGGCGTTGGGGGCTCATGGGTTTTCACAAAAGCGCCGGCCTCTGCCAAGCTGGTCGAAGCGACTTGCTGCTGGGGCAGAGAGGCATTGGAAATAATCGAGACAGGATCATCGCTCTTGCGGCCGCCTTTGATGAGAGCAGCAGCAATCTCGCCCAGATTTTTCACAGCCATATACATCACGATCACAGGCGAGGCCAAAGCGACCGCTTGCCAATTGACGTTGACGGGCATTTTGCCGGTGGCGTCGTGGCCGGTGAGGAAGATGACGGAATGGTTGGTATCGCGGTGGGTGGCGGGAATGCCGGCATAAGCGAGGCCGCCCACGCCGGAGGTAATGCCCGGCACAATGCGGAAAGGTATTTTGGCTTTGGCCAGCATCTGGCTTTCTTCACCGCCACGACCAAACATGAAAGGATCGCCGCCCTTGAGGCGCAGCACGCGCTTTCCCGCTTGGGCGAGCTCAATGAGGCGCAGAGAAATATCGCGCTGGACAGGCGAAGGTTTGCCGCCGCGCTTTCCGGCATATTCAAGTTCAGCGCCGGTGTGCACCCAGCGCAGAATATCGGGGTTCACTAAAGCATCATAAACCACGACATCGCAGTTCTGCATGGCGTGATAGCAGAGGAGTGACATCAAGCCCGGCGCACCAGGGCCAGCACCGACGAGCCAGACCCAGCCCTTTTCGAAGGCCGGAAAGGCTTCGCCATCAAGGCGCGCAAAGCCTTCTGGCAGGCCCGATTGGGCCTGCCATTGCAAGATTGTTTTGCTGGTATCGCGTGCCATGAAGCCCTTATACAATGAGGCCATGCGATTAGAAAAGCCCGAAACAGAGTTAAGACGTGGATGGACCACCGGGGCTTGCGCCACTGCGGCTGTCAAAGCGGCATATACGGCATTGTTGACAGGTGCGTTCCCCGATCCTGTCACCATCATTTTGCCCAAAGGGCAGGAGGTTTCATTCGCACTGGCTTTCAACGAACTTCGCGGTGGCTGTGCCAAAGTGGGCATTGTGAAAGATGCAGGCGATGACCCCGATGTGACGAATGGTGCGCTGGTCTGTGCGACAGTGCAGCGTGGGGGGATGGGCGTTTCGTTCAAAGCCGGCGAGGGCGTGGGCGTGGTGACCAAGCCGGGCTTGCCCATCGCAGTGGGCGAACCTGCGATCAATCCTGTGCCGCGCCAAATGATGGCGGCTGAGATTGCGGCCTTGGGCGGGGGGGATGTGGAAATCGAAATCTCCATTCCCGGCGGCGCTGCCATTGCCGAGAAGACTTGGAATCCAAGGCTCGGGATTGTCGGCGGTCTCTCGATTTTGGGGACGACGGGGATTGTGAACCCTTATTCTTGTGCTGCTTGGATTGCCTCTATTCACCGGGGCATCGATGTGGCCCGCGCCATGGGCCTGAATCATGTGGTGGGCAGCACCGGATCAACTTCAGAGGCTGCCGCGCAAGCGTATTACGCGTTGCCATTGGAGGCAATGTTGGACATGGGTGATTTTGCTGGCGGCGTTCTCAAATATCTCCGTGCGCATCCTGTCGAGCGGGTGACGATTGCTGGCGGCTTTGGCAAGATCGTCAAACTGGCACAGGGGCATCTTGATCTGCACTCGGCGCGATCACAAGTTGATTTCACGTGGCTGGCGGAACGCGCCAAGCCAGCGCAGCGTGAAAAAGTTTTGGCCGCAAATTCCGCACTAGAAGTTTTGGAATTGTGCGGACCGGATTTGGCGGCGGCTGTGACGCACGAAGCGCAACACCAGGCAGCACAAGTGATCGCTGGTTCAGGCGTAGCCTTAGATGTGATGATCGTCGACCGCGCCGGAAAAATTATTGCTCATGCGTCCTAAACGCATTCTCATTCTCGGTGGGACAGGCCTTGCCAGAGAAGCGGCGGCGGCTTTGCTCGGGCGGGGGCATCATGTGATGTCTTCCCTGGCAGGTGTCACAAGCCAGCCGCATCTTCCAGAAGGCGATGTGCGTATTGGCGGTTTTGGCGGTTTTGAAGGACTAACGAAATATTTGCAGTCCGAGACGTTCGATCTGGTCGTTGATGCGACCCATGCTTTTGCAGCGCAGATCTCACGCCATGCAGCGGCGGCGGCACGATCGACAGACACCGAGTTAATCCGGCTTCAATCGCTGGCGTGGACCGCGCTGCCGCCGGATCATTGGACGGATGTTGCAGATATTGATGCCGCCATAGCTTCTCTTGGGCTGGGCCAAAAAATTGCGGTGACGGTGGGGCGCAAGGACGTGGCCAAGTTTTTTGCACGGGTTGATCTTTCCGGCGTGGCGCGGATGATTGAGCCACCAGAGACGGTGGTTCCGCCGCAGTGGCATGTCGTCTTGGAGCGTCCGCCCTTCATGTTTGAAAGCGAGACGGCGTTTTTGCGTGCGCATGGCGCAGCTGTTCTGGTGTGTAAGAACGCCGGAGGTATGCGTCCGGCAAAGCTTGATGCGGCTGCGGCGTTGAAACTGCCTGTTGTCATGATTGCGCGGCCCGAAAAGCCTGTTGTAAACGTGGTTGGCTCTGTCGAGGAGTTGCTTGGCAGTTTGGCGCAGGCGCGATAGTCTGCACCTATGGATAATAGGATTCGCTTCATGCGCAAAGTTTTCGGGCTATCGCTGCTTTTTCTCTGGCTGTTTTCAATCTCGTCTTTGGCCTCAACCTTGGCGGACGTGAAAGCGCGCGGCAAAGTGTTGTGCGGTGTCAACACCGGGCTTTACGGGTTTGCAGCCAAGGGTGAGGACGGCACATGGACTGGCTTTGATGTGGATTATTGCCGGGCCGTTGCAGCGGCTGTTTTGGGCGATGCAAAGAAAGTTGATTTTGTTCCTGCCACGACGACGGATCGTTTCGATAAATTGCAAAAGGGTGAGGTGGATATTCTGGCCCGCAATACGACGTGGACGATGGAGCGGGAAACCAAAATGCCTTTGCGATTTGTTGGCATTTCCTATCATGACGGGCAGGGGTTTCTGGTCAACAAGGCACTGGGCGTGAACTCGGCGTTTCAACTCAATCAAGCCGCCATTTGTTTTTTGTCGGGCACCACAACGCAAGCCAATGTGGAAGATTTCTTCCGGGTGAAGACGATGCGTTTTACACCTGTCACCTTCAATACGATTGATGAGTTGGTTGCAGCCTTCCAAGCCAAGGGCGAGGCCAAGTGTGACGCTTATTCGGCGGATCAATCGCAGCTTTATGCGGTGCGGCTGAAACTGACCAAGCCTGATCTATATGTCATTCTACCGGAAGTGATTTCAAAAGAACCTTTGGGACCAGCAGTGCGCCAGGGCGATGAGCAATGGTTCAACATTGCGCGCTGGACGCTGTTCGCATTGATCAATGCTGAAGAACTTGGCGCCAAGGCGAAAACTGTTGATGACATGAAAGCCCATGATGCGCGGCCCGAAGTGCGCCGCTTGCTCGGCGTGGAAGGATCGTTTGGCGCAGATATGGGGTTGGATGCAGACTGGGCTTTGCGGGCGATCAAGGCCGCAGGCAATTACGGCGAGGTGTTTGAACATAATCTCGGCAAGGGTTCGCAGTTGGGAATCGAGCGCGGGCTCAATGCACTGTGGAACGACGGCGGGATACTCTATGCGCCGCCGGTGCGGTGAAAAATTCTAAAGCTTATTTATATGCTTTCGAAACCAGGCCGCCAATTCAATCTCGCCGATGGTGCCCGCCGCCAAAGATAAAAACGTCTCAAGCTTTTCTTTGTCGGTTGCAATAACTTGATAACCGTTGAAACGTAAAAACGCTCTTGAAGCGACCAGAGACGTGCGTTTGTTACCATCGACAAAGGGGTGGTTTTTAGCAATCCCAAATGCGTAAGCTGCGGCCAAATCCGCTATGTCCGGGGTTTCATAGGCAACTTTGTTGGCGGCGCGTTGAATTGCCGATTCGAGCAGTCCTTCGTCGCGCAAGCCTGTTCCGCCACCATGTTCAGCAAGTTGGCGCGCATGCATTGCTAAGATCGTTTCTTTCGACAGCCAGCGAATGTATTCCATGGCCGCTTTACTTGGCTAAAATGCGTAAAACTTCGCGATCCTCGCGCATCACAATTTCTGCAGCTTCCATGATTTCAACAAATTCAGCGCTGTAAGGCGTAAGCATCACGCCGTCTGGCGTTTCGGTGAAACAAAGACTATCGCCTTTGCCAACGCGCAAAAGCGCCAGAACTTCCTTTGGCAAGCTAATTCCAACGGAATTGCCAATCGCAGTGATTTTTGAAGTGGCTATAGTGACATGTTTGTTCATGGAGGCGTTATAACAGATGTTATGACGGATTGCAAGTCAGCCCAGAACAATTTCTTGCTCACTTGCGCCCCATTCGGCCCAACTGCCGTCATAGAGGGCGTGATTCTTGGCTCCCAATTCAGTGAGTGCCAGCGTCAGGATAGCGGCGGTGACACCGCTGCCGCAGCTCGTGATAATGGGTTTTTCTGAGTCTATTCCGGCGTTTGAGAAGATTTGTGCAAGCTCTTGTTGAGGTTTCAATGTGCCATCTGGGTTGAGCAGGGTGGCGTAGTGGACGTTCTTGGCGCCTGGCATATGGCCAGGTTTGACGTTCGCGCGGGGTTCGGCCTCTTCGCCACGGAACCTTGTGGGCGAGCGGGCGTCGATGATCTGGGCTTTTCCGCTGGCCACTTGAGTGATGGATTTCACCATGTCGGGGCGGAATCTGGCCTTGAAGTTTCCGGCTTTGGGTCTCGTGGTTTCGGCCTGTGTGGCACGCCCCTCGGCCTGCCATTTTTTCAATCCGCCATCGAGAACCGCCACATTGTCATGGCCGAAGATTTTGAACATCCACCAGCAGCGGGCGGCGGAGAACAGGCCGACGGTGTCATAGACAATCACACGGCTGGTGCTGTTGACGCCAAGTGCGGCCATTGAAGCCGCAAAATCCTCAGCTGTTGGCAGCATATGGGGCAGGGTGGTCTTTTGATCTGAAACTCTATCCAACTCAAAAAACCGCGCTCCCGCAATATGCGCTGCTTCAAAGTCAGCCTTTGCGTCGCGCTTGGCCGCTGGCAAGTGCCAAGAGGCATCGAGGATGATGAGATCATCCGTGTACAGATGATCGGCGAGCCACTTTGTCGAGACGAGGTTGCTCATATCACTTCAAAAACAGCGGGCACATCCGGTTTGTGTGTCAACCACTCCGGCACAGGCAGGCCCTTGCTCTTCATGAATTCCGGGTTGAACTGCTTGCTGGCATATCTGGTGCCGTAGTCGCAAAGCACCGTAACAATAGTTTTGCCGGGCCCCATTTGTCTGGCCAGCGCGATGGCACCGGCCACGTTCACACCGGTTGAACCGCCCATGTTCAAGCCTTCGTGTTGCAAGAGATCAAAAACGATCTGATAGGCTTCTGTGTCGTGAATCTGAAAGGCTTCATCCACCACAGCGCCTTCGAGGTTCGCTGTGATGCGGCCTTGGCCGATGCCTTCGGTGATCGAAGCGCCTTCTGATTTCAATTCGCCATTTTTATAATAGCCGAAGAGGGCTGATCCCATCGGGTCAACCAAAGCAATCTTGATATTCTTGTTCTTGGCTTTGAGGCCCATGGACACGCCAGCCAGCGTGCCGCCGGAACCCACGGCACAGCAAAAGCCATCGACCTTGCCGTCTGTCTGTTGCCAAAGTTCGTGCGCCGTGGTTTCGATATGGGCTTGGCGGTTGGCAACATTGTCAAACTGGTTGGCCCAGACAGCGCCCATCTTGGCGGCAAGGCGCCCGGAGTATTTCACATAATTGTTGGGGTTCTTGTAAGGAACGGCGGGCACTTCGATGAGTTCTGCCCCCATCTGGCGTAAAGCGTCTTTCTTTTCTTGCGCTTGCGTTTCGGGGATGACGATCACCGTCTTATACCCCAGCGCATTGGCGACCATGGCAAGACCGATTCCAGTGTTGCCTGCAGTGCCTTCTACAATGGTGCCACCGGGTTTCAACGCGCCCGATTTTTCGGCGGCGCGAATGATGTAAATGGCGGCGCGGTCTTTCACCGATTGGCCGGGGTTCATGAATTCGGCTTTGCCCAGAATAGTGCAACCGGTGAGTTCGGAGGCTTTCCTGAGTTTGATCAGCGGCGTGTTGCCAATCGCTGCGATGACGGAGGGATGAATGTTCATGGCATGGGCTCTTAAAGCAAATGGGCCAGCGTTGCCACTGGCCCATTTAAAACTGGCTCCCCGAGCTGGACTCGAACCAGCGACAATTCGATTAACAGTCGAATGCTCTACCAACTGAGCTATCAGGGAATATGAACGGCGCTATAGCCGCGAACCGCCATCGATGGAAGCCTTTTTTGTGGATAGCAATAATCGCGGAATTTAGCCCTGATTCAAGGGTCTGGCCGAATCATTGGAGGCTCCGGAGGGAATCGAACCCCCATTCAAGGATTTGCAGTCCTCTGCGTAACCATTCCGCCACGGAGCCTTGAGGCCGCCGCTCTATAGGCGATGAATTCTGATTGTACAACAGGTCGATCAATGCGCTTCTTGGTTGTGGGAAATCAAGGCGAGTGGTGCATAAATGCCACTGCTTTTATAAAATATTAACTTATTTATCAATCAGCCAAGGCTTATTTGCTTTATCTGCACCGGGAAACTATAGCTTCGCTGGCAGAAGTTCAGATGAAGTCATGCGCAAGATTCGGCGTCGTGGTCCTGTCTGGTTTTCATGCGGAGGCAATTGGGGTCAGTTGTTCACAGGTTAGATCAAAATACCCTTGCGATACTGCGGTTTTCCGGCTTCATTGGCCGTTGTCTGCGTAGGGCTTGCGGATTTTTAAGATGAGGGTTTTAGCGCGTGGGTTTTCTTTATCGGAATCATTTGCGGGGCGCAGCGGTTTTATCTTTGGCTTTATTTTCGTTCGCGGCTGAGCTGCGTGCGGAAAGTTTGAATCAGGCGTTAATTGAAGCCTACCGCAAAAACCCGGCGCTCAACGCAGCCCGGGCCGGGCAGAGGGCGGTGGATGAAAATGTGCCGCAAGCCCTTTCAGGTTGGCGGCCAACGGTTTCTGCCCAAGGCACGGCGGGTGTAACCGGCAGCTATTCGGCTTTCCCGGGTGGCACAAGCACCTATTTCAATCCGACCTCTGAAAATCTGACAATCAAATTAGATCAGCCGGTGTTCCGCGGTTTCCGCACGGTTGAAGGCACGGCCTATGCCGAAGCGCAAGTGAAGAGCGGGCAGCAGCAGTTGCTGGCGACTGAAGAGCAAATTTTGCTCAATGGAATAAAGGCCTATGTGGATACATTGCGGGATCGGAAAATCTTGCAGATCAGACAGCAGAACTTGGGTGTTTTGGGCGCACAGGCCAAGGCGTCGAGCGAAAGATTTAAAGCCGGTGAATTAACCCGGACTGACGTTGCCCAAGCTGACTCAAGCGTTGCAGCGGCGCGTTCCGCCTTGGCTTTGGCCTTGGCCAATGTCAAAACCAGCGAAGCAACCTACGCTCAGTATATTGGCCATGCACCGGGCCACTTAAACCCGGCACCCTTGGCGCGCGCCCCTGCCAGCCTTGAGCAGGCCTATGAAATTGCCCATGAAACCAATCCGAATATTCTTGCGGCGGCGCAAGCGGCAGATGCTGCCGAACATAATATTGGTGTCGCCAAAAGTGGTTTGCTGCCACAGGCTGATCTGCAAGGCATTTACAGCATCACGGGCACGCAGAATGGCGCACCGACTTCGCCGCTCACCAACAGCAGTTTGACTGTGCAAGGCATTGTCACTGTGCCCATCTATGAGGGTGGGCAGGTTTATTCGCAAGTTCGCCAAGCCAAGCAAAAAGCCAGTCAGAGCCGCCTCAGCGTCATTGATGCCACGCGTCAGGTGCGGGCCCAGGTGGCCAGCACGTGGGAAAGCTTTGTGGCCAATAAACAAAGTGTTGCCGCTAACGTTACGGCTGTTTCTGCCTCTCAGCTGGCTTTTGATGGTGTCAAACAGGAATATGCAGTTGGTTCACGCTCAACGGTGGATGTGCTCAATGCCGAGCAATCCCTTCTCAATGCACAAATTGCGGTGGTCTCGGCGCAGCATGATCAGTTGCTGGCATCTTATCAGCTTCAATCGGCCATTGGCCATTTGACCGCTAGGCATATGCACTTGAGCCCGGTCTATGACGTCAAAGAATATTATAATGACGTGCATGACAAGTGGATTGGATCAGACGCCGAAACCCTGAAATAATGTGGACGGCGCTGCCCGGTGTGGGCGGGCTTGTCGACAAGGGCGAACTGATCAACTAATGTGGCGCTGCGCTTGGCCTTGGATGCGGCACATCTGGCCTGACGCAAGGATTTTTCCGATTCGAATTGAGGCTTGCTTCAACTGTGACAGCTGAACCGCGTGTAGAAGATTTATTGGCGACGATCCGCAAAGCGATCGACCATGACATTAGCGAGTTGGACAAGGCCAATCCCAGCACTGGGGGCCTGCGCTCCAATTCTGCGGTGCGTGGGTCAATGCGGGAAATGCGCGTGAGTTATGCGCCGCCTGAAGCGCCTCGCTCGGCTGATCAAGAATTGGCGCGGCTGCGCCAACGTGTGGGGCGGCCAAAGCTGGAAGAGCAATTCCCGAAGCATGAAATGCCATCAACGCCGCGCCCGCCAGGCTTGGCAGCGCCGCGCGCCGGACAGATGAGCGCTATTCTGGCTGGCAAGCCGCAAGTCCATCTCCCACAGGCCCCGCCACCGCTGCGCCAAAGCTATGCCCATGAAATTGAGCAGGCACCGCAGATGAATTATGCGCCGCAATCCTATCCAGAGCCGGCTTGGGTTGAGGAAGCGCCGCAGCCTGAAGCTTATTATCAGCCCACGCAGCAAGGCGGCACGTTGCTGTCGCCAGAAGCAGCTTATGCCACGCAAGCCTCATTCCAAGCCTTAGCCAATTCGATGCTCTCGCAATTGGGTGGCGAAGGGCGGCTGGAAGATGTTTCACGCGACATGCTGCGGCCCATCTTGAAGCAATGGCTGGATGACAATCTGCCCACACTGGTTGAAAAGCTGGTGCGCGAGGAAATAGAGCGCGTGGCACGGCGCGGGAGATAGTTGCTCTTCGGCTTTAGCCCTGCAATAAGCGCGGCAAATCCACGATTAGAGTGAATCTGCCATGGCGCTTGATACCAAATTCGATCCTAAAGAAATGGAAACCCGGCTTTATGAGGCCTGGGAAAATGCTGGCATGTTCAAGCCCGGTCGCAACAAGGGCGCGCCTTATACGATTGTGATTCCGCCGCCCAATGTCACGGGCAGCTTGCACATGGGCCATGCGCTCAACAACACCATTCAAGATGTGCTGTGCCGTTTTGAGCGCATGCGCGGGCGCGATGTGCTGTGGCAACCGGGCACCGACCATGCGGGCATCGCCACGCAGATGGTGGTGGAACGATTGCTGGCCAAAGAAGGCAAGAACCGCCGTGAGATGGGGCGTGAGGCATTCCTCAAGCGTGTCTGGGAATGGAAGGCCGAAAGC
>Ga0209583_10000081_pt1 | contig 29682 bp, 23 predicted proteins | sample Str014_FD_187201 | JGI IMG/M metagenome (GOLD analysis project Ga0209583, IMG submission 187201) | Freshwater sediment microbial communities in response to fracking from Pennsylvania, USA - Straight Creek_MetaG_SC_2014 (SPAdes) (version 2) | ecosystem: Environmental > Aquatic > Freshwater >... | reverse complement strand
CTTCGAGCTGGTCGGCGGCCGGTTGCTGCCCGACGCGGCCGGGCCGAGCGCGCAGCTGATGTACCAGCAGATCGCCGCACCGGGCGCGTCGGGGGCCGACGCGAAGCCGGTGCGCGTGACCGTCTACCTGCGCAAGCCCGACCGTGACACGCCTGCCGCCTTCCGCTTCGAGCGGCAGGGTGCGCTCGGCATGTTCTATTGGGTCGAAGGAGCGACCGCGCAGGGAGGCCCGTGCGGCTACGCGCTGGTCGGCGAATTGCCGCGCGAGCGCCTGCTCGCGATGGCGCAGGCGATCTACGAACAAGGCGAGACGCCCGGACGCTGAGGCCGCGTTCTCGACCGTGATGGCAAGATGGCCGGACATCTCCGGAACCCGCCCACCATGCCTGACCCCTTGCTGATCGACCTGCCGACCCGCATCGACACCGAACGCCTGCTGATGCGCCCGCCGCAGGCCGGCGACGGCGCGCAGTTCTTCGAGGTGCTCTCGGAATCGCTGGTCGAGATGCGCCGATTCCTGGCGGTGCTGCCCTGGGTGGCCGCCGAGCCGAGCCTGGAGGCTGCGGAGCTGCATTGCCGCCACGCGCATGCGAAGTTCGTCGCGCGGCAGGACCTGCCCTTCTTCCTGTTCGAGCGCGCGAGCGGTCGACTCGTGGGCGCCACCGGTCTGCACCGCACCGTGTGGGCCACGCCGAAGACCGAAGTGGGCTACTGGGTGCGCACCTCGCACACCGGTCGGGGTCTGATCACCGAGGCGGTCGAGGCCGCGACACGGTACGCGTTCGCACATGTCGGCGCGGTACGCGTCGAGCTCATCACCGATTCGGCGAACGAAGCGTCGCGCAAGGTGGCCGACCGCTGCGGTTTCGTGCTCGAAGGCCTGCTGACGAACGACCACCGCGCGCCGGACGACAGCCTGCGCAGCACCTGCATCTACGCACGCTTTCCGCCTGCCACCGCCGCGCCATGGCCCTCGGTGCGAGGTGCCGAGCCCGCCGGCGCGAGCGGGCGCCCGACTTGAGCGCCGACCCGCGTTTCAGCGCGGCCGGCGCCTACCGGCTGCTGGTCGTCACCGTGCTCGGCTTCGCCTCGGGCCTGCCGCTCGCGCTCACCGGGCAGGCGATGCAGGCCTGGCTCAGCATTTCGGGCGTCGACATCGCGACCATCGGCTTTTTGAGCCTGGTCGGCCTGCCCTACACCTTCAAGTTCCTGTGGGCGCCGCTGATGGACCGCTTCGAGCTGCCGGGGCTCGGTCGGCGCCGCGGCTGGATCGTGCTCACGCAATTGCTGCTGGCCGGCGCGCTGTGGTGGATGGCTGCGACCTCGCCGACCGACTCGACTCGCGCGTTCGCGCTGATCGCGGTGCTGGTCGCGTTCATCTCGGCCTCGCAGGACATCGTGATCGACGCCTACCGCACCAACCTGCTGCTGCCCAACGAGCGCGGGCTGGGCTCATCGTCGCTGGTGATGGGCTACCGGCTCGCGATGATCCTCTCGGGCGGCGTCGCGTTCATCTGGGTCGACCCGTCGCAACCCGGCGCCTGGACCTGGCCCGAGGTCTACCGCTTCATGTCGGCGTTGATGGTCGGCGCGGCGGTGCTGTCGTCGCTCGCGCTGCCGAAGCTGGAGCATGTGGAGCTGCCGACCAGCGTCGCGCGCCGCGATGTGTTCGGCTTCTTCGCGGTGCTCGCGGCGGTCGCGATCGGTGTCGCGCTGACGCAGCGCTTCGGCCGCCCGCTCGCCGACCTCCTGCTCGGCCCGCCGATCCGCGCCACCAGCCTGTCGGCCCCGCTGCAGGGCAAGTGGCTCGATCTGGTCGCGTTGCTGCTGGGCATCGCCTTCACGCTGCCGCTCGCCGCCTGGGCGGCGCGCGCCGCGCGTTTCGAGACGTTGCTCGGCGGCCTGCGCAGCTACTTCGCGCAGCCCGGCGCCGCGGGCTTTCTCGGCCTGATCGTTTTCTACAAGCTCGGCGACGCGTTCTCGCTCTCGCTGGTCACGCCCTTCCTGCTGCAGGCGATGCACTTCAGCATCGCCGAGGTCGGCGTCGTAAACAAGGTGATCGGCCTGTGGCTGACGATCGCCGGTGCGTTGCTCGGCGGCGCGCTGATGCTGCGCATCGGCCTGTGGCGCGCGCTGACGTATTTCGGCATCTTCCAGATGCTGGGCGTGCTGACCTTCTGGTGGCTCGCCGCGAACGGCCGCGGCGCGCTGCCCGGGCTCACCATTCCGGCCTTCGACTGGGGCTTCGTCAAGCTCGCGCAGGCGACACCGGTCGACGGCGGGCTGCTGTTCGCCGTGGCGGCCGAGAACCTCTCGGGCGGCATGGGCACGGCGGCGCTCGCCGCGTTCCTGATGAGCCTGTGCAACCAGCGCTACACCGCCACGCAATACGCGCTGCTGATCTCGATCGCGTCGATCGGGCGGGTGTGGGTCGGGCCGCTCGCCGGCGTGCTGGCCGAGTCGATCGGCTGGCCGGCCTTCTTCCTCGTTTCGACCGCGATGGCGCTGCCGGCACTGGTGATGCTGTGGTGGATGCGGCGCGAGGTGCGCGCACTCGAATACGATCCAGCCGCACCATGAACCACGACCACCCGCCGCCGTACCTCGCCCGCTGCACCTGCAGCCTGCACGCCCGCCGCCTCTTCACGGGCGGCCTGCTGGCCGGCGGCGCGGCGCTCGCGCTGCCGGGGTGGGCACGCGAGGGCGTCGAGGTCGGACCGAGGTCGAGCTTCAGCGAGCTCGTGTCGGCCGAACAGATCGAGCAGGCCGCGCTGCAGAACTACCTGCAACTGCGGCAGGGCGCCGCCGCCAAGGGGCTGCTCGCCGGCGCCGGCAACCCGCAGCTCGCCCGGCTGCGCGCGATCGCGCAGCGGCTCGTGCCCTACACCTACGAGTGGAACGAGCGGGCGCGCCAGTGGCGCTGGGAGGTCAACCTGATCAACGACCCCCAGATCAACGCGTTCTGCATGCCCGGCGGCAAGATCGCGTTCTACACCGGCATCCTCGAAAAGCTCAAGCTCAGCGACGACGAGGTCGCCATGGTGATGGGCCACGAGATGACCCACGCGCTGCGCGAGCACGCACGCGAGCGCATGGGCAAGACCCTGGTCACCCGCGGCGTGATCGAGGTCGGCGCGGCGATCTTCGGCCTGGGCAACGGCGGGCGCTACCTCGCCGGCATGGGCGGGCAACTGGCGACGCTGAAGTTCGGCCGCGACGACGAATCCGAAGCCGACCTCGTCGGCATGGAACTCGCAGCGCGTGCGGGCTACGACCCGCACGCCGGCGTGACGCTGTGGCAGAAGATGGCGAGCGCGAACAAGGGCGCGCCGCCGCAGTGGATCTCGACCCACCCCTCCGGACCGACCCGGATTCGCGACATCGAGGTGAACTTGCCGAAGGTCGAGCCGCTGTATGCGCGCGCAGGCAAGCCGGGGCAGCGGTTCGATCCGGTGCGGTGAGCATGCCGACCCCGCCGCTGCAGGTCGTGTATCCCCAAGCATGATGACGGCCCGGTGCCTGCCGGGCTCGGATCCGCGGATCCGATTGTGAGAATGGGGCTGTGCCTGTCGCTTTCGATCGGGCCCTTGCCTTCTTCTCACAAGAACCGGGAGCGCCATGTACAAGGATCTCGTCATCAAGACCAAGTCGCTGGGCGGGACCAGCGAACTGACCGTGATCGCACCGATCAAGCCGGGGCTGGTGCCTTCGCTGGAGTCCGTGACCTACAAGACGCGCGTCAAGCGCCTTCTCGGTGCGCTGAATGTGGCGCGAACGCTCTCGCACGAGTACTCGTACTTTCGCGCCTTCTCCGATGCGATCGAGCGTGTGGGCAAGATCCATGCGGTTCGCATCACGATCGTCGAGCCCGACCGGCTGATGCTGTCGGTCGTGTTCGACGGCGGACGCGAGTCGTACATGCGCACGCTGTGGCAAAAGGTCGGGACGCTGCTCGACGTGATCTTCTGCAACACCGTGGGCTACGTGGTCGCATGGGACAACCGGTTCGAAGCCTGGGCCGACTGGGTGCGCAATGCGCAGATCGAAACGGACTACCTCTATGCGATGCCGGCATTGAGCGTGGACGACACCCGCTACCTGCGCTCCGACGAAGCGCTCCGCCTCGAACTCCTGGCGCCCGGGTCCGGCGAGGCGCTCGCATCGGTGCGTCAATCCACCCCGACGATCGAGCTGCAGAGCTGGTCGACCCTGCAGGCGGCGGCCGGTTCGCCGCAGGCCATCAAAGAAATCGGCCGACAGGGCCTGCGAGCGTTGGTGTTGCTGCACCGTCTGACCAGCCTGTACCTGCCGGCCGACGCGCACGGCACGCCGCTGGCCGATGGCAGGATCCTGCACCGCGCCGCGCGCGATCTGCTGAACGAGTTCGTGCGCCTGATCGACGACAGCACGATGGACGCGGTGCTGGAGGAAAGCGAGAAGCGTTTCGGCGAGCAGATCGCCTGGCTGCGAGTCGATCCCGGAAAGCGCCCGAGCGCGCCACAGCTGCCGACCTCGACACCCACGCCGGACTCGATGGACGACGTCCAGGGCGGCATTCTCGAACCGTACCCCGGCATCACGCACGGCGCGCTGGTGATGATCGCTTTCCGCGGCCCAGCGGCGGCCGCGTCGTTTCTGGAGTCGCTGATCAGCGGCCGTGTGCTGACCACTGCCGGCAGCCGTGTCGACCCACTCAAGGCGCCCACGGTGAACATCGCGCTGACTTGCGAGGGCCTGCGCGCAGCCGGCCTGCGTGAGGACCAGATCGAACTGTTCCCGCAAGAATTCAGGGAGGGGATGGAGGCGCGCGCCAGCCTGCTCGGCGACCTGCGGGGCAACCATCCACGGCGCTGGCACCTGCCCACGCGGAACTGGGGCGCGGCCGCGGCCCACCCGGCGGCGATCGAACTCTCGTCGGTGCATGCGGTGGTGCAACTTCGCATGGGCGGCGCGCCGATCAGCGAAGCCGCGGCGCTCGACCCTTCCGGCCCGCTGCGCGCGCCGCTCGACGCGATCTGCGGCGGCCACGACATCGAGATCCTGTCGATCCAGCCGCTCACCCGTTACTTCGTGTCGGCCGAGTCGACCACCGCCAAGGAGCACTTCGGCTTTGCCGACGGCGACAGCCAGCCCGTGCTCGACCCGGCTCAGAACGGCGCCATCTATGACCGCAACCAGATCCAGCTCGGCGAACTGTTGCTCGGCTACCCGAACGAAGCCGAAGGCCCTGTCGATGTGCTCGACCCACGTTGCACCGACGCCGAACGCGAGCGTTCTGCCTGGACGAAGAACGGCAGCTTCCTGGTGGTGCGAAAGCTGGCGCAGGATGTGGGTGCGATGCGCGGGGTCGTCGAGGCTGCCGTCCACGCGATCGAGCAGACCGATGGGCCCATCACCGACCCGGCCCTGCGAACCGAGGCGGGCGAGAAGGTCTACGCCAAGATGATGGGCCGTCGGCGCGACGGCGTACCGCTGGCCGATCCGAGCACGCGCAACGACTTCGACTACGTCGACGATCCGGAAGGCCGCAAGTGCCCGTTCCATGCCCACATCCGCCGCGCCAACCCGCGCCCGCTGGTCGACCCGGCGCTCGATCCGCCGGGCCGACGGATGCCGCGCCTGCTGCGCCGAAGCATGTCGTACGGACCGCCGTTCGACGCCGATCCGCAGGCCGACCGGGGTCTCGTGTTCATGACCTACAACACCAGCATCGTCGAGCAGTTCGAGGTCGTGCAGCGTTGGCTCAGTGGCGGCAACAGCAGCGGTGGCTACTCGGGGCAGAGCGATCCGCTGATCGGCGTGCCACCGGCCGGCGACTACCGGCACTTCCGCTACGAAGACGACGGACAGGTGCGCCGGATTCAGCTCGATGGTTCGCGCGATCCACTGATCGACCCCGCGCCGCTGGTCCGGCTCGAATGGGGCGCCTATCTGTTCACGCCGTCGATCACGGCCGTTGGCAGGCTGGCCAGCGCGGCGCGTGCCGCGGCCGCGGCGACCACGCCGCTGCCGGCATCGATGCCATGGCGGGTCGCCGACGGCTGGGATCGCATCGTCGCGCTGCGGGCCGTCGAGTGCGAGCACGGCGAGCAACGCGCCGCCGATGCCTGGAAGGAAACCCTGGAAGACCCGGAAGCGCAGCGCACCTTCGACAGCGCTTCGGTGTGGGCGGCGATCCGGGCGCGCTGCGGCGGCGTGTTGCGCACGCCGTACGGCGTGATCGTCGCCGACCAGGCCCGCGTGAGCGAGGTGCTCGAGAACAGTGCTGGTCTCTACTCGGTCAGCGGCTACCGGGAACGCATGGTTCAGTCGATCGGCGAGATCTACCTCGGCCTCGACGACACCGGCCCCGGCTGCCCGTATCGCACCCAGTCGAGCAGGGTCAACGGCCGCATCTCCAGCTTGCGGCCCGACGACGTGTTCGAGGCCGCCCTCGCCGCCGCGCGAGCGGCGATCGACGAGCTGGTCGCCGACGAAAAGCGCATCGCGGCCGAGACGAACGCGCCGCGCTGGGAACTCGGTCTCGACATGAAGGAAGTGATCGACAGCGCGCTCGCGGCGCTCTGTCAGCAGTGGTTCGGCTTGCCTGCGAATGACCCCGCGCTCGTGCCCGGCGGCGCGCGCTGGGATTGGGTTTCGGGGCAGCCGCCGAGCTATCCGGGTCATTTCACGGCGCCGTCGCGCTACCTGTTCCAGCCGCGCCCGGGCCGGTCGGTCCAGGAGTACGCCTCGGCCTACGGCGAAGCGCTGCAGCGGGCCTTCGGCGACCTGATCCGACGCCATCGCGACGGCCTCGCGCTCGCCCCGCCCGTGCCTGTGATCGACCCGGGCGCGCCGCTCGCGCAGGCCATCCTCGCCGCGTTTCCGGAGCGCTCGCAGGACGACCAGGCGGCCCGCACGATGATCGGCGTGATGATGGGTTTCCTGCCGACGGTGGACGGCAACCTCCGCCTGTCGATGAACGAGTGGCTCCGCGACGGAAGCTTCTGGGCCCTGCGCGCCGCCGTGGCGGGCGCGCGCGCCGGTGGCCGGCCGATGCGCGCCGTCGCGACCGACGCGATCCGGCCGAGGCTGATCGACTCGATGCTGCTGCGGCCTTCGCCCGAGCTGGTCTGGCGCACGGCCACCCGTCACCACCAGATCGGGGACGAGGCGATCGTGCCGGGCGACCGGATCGCTGTCGCGATCGTCTCGGCGACGCACCAGAGCCTCGAAACGGGCACGCGCGACGTGTCGCCAGTTTTTGGCGGCGATCGGCACGCAGCCCGCGCACCCACCCATGCCTGCCCGGCCCAGGCCGCAGCGATGGAGGTGCTTCTGGGCATCGCCGCGGCATTCCTAGAGCGCTCGGAGTCGATGCGCGCGGGGGCTGCGCCGCTGACCTTGGCTCTCGACGGCGAGGCGCAGGCGCAGGCACCCGCGCGGGCCGAGCCGGCCATGAATTTGTTGCGGGCTTGCGGGACGCAGGCCATGCGGCTGGCCGAAGGCGATGTGATCGATCGGGCGGCGGTGCGCGTGGGCGAGGGCCACACACTGGTGGTCGACGGCGACTCCTGGCTTTGCTATCGCAGCCACGGCTTGCTGGGGCAGCAGAACCTGGCTTGCCACCTGATCGACGACCATGGCTTCGCGCTCGTGAACCTCGCGGTCGCGCAGTCTCGACTGCAGGACTTCTACGGCGCGCGGACCGACCTCGCAGGCCGTGTCTGCGATCGGCCCGAAGCCGGCGGAAACCGCATCGACAAGCTTTGCAGCACCGTCAAGAACCTGGTCAAGCGTGGCAAGGCGCCGACCGCCATCGTCTTCTCGGCGGCCGGCAACGACGTGGTCGACGAGCGCCTGTGGCAGCTGCTCAACCGCAAGGGTGACGCGGCGGGACTGTTGAACGAGCCGGAAGTCGCCCGCGTCGTCGACGGCCTGCTGCAGTGCTGGCTGCGCAAGGTCTTGACCCGCTTGGTGCGTGATTGCGTCGAGGCCGACGGCGTCACGGCGATCCCGATCTTCATCCACGGCTACGACCACCCGGTGCCGGACGGTCGCAACAGCTTCTACGGGGTCGGCAATTCGCCGCTGCTGCCGGCCTTCGAGAATGCGGGCTACGCCGTCCCGCCCGATCTGCAACTGTGCATCGACGCGATGCGGTTGCTGATCGACCGACTCAACACCTTGCAGGCCGGCCTCGTGGCCGAACCGTCATTCGCGGGCCGCGTCTTCCACGTGAACATGACCGGAACGCTGTCGAAGGCGCCGGTTGGCTACAAGGCCGACTGGGACAACGAACTCCACCCAACCCAGCCGGGGTTCGCGCGCTTGGCGCAGGTGCTGGTCGGGGCCATGGTGGCAAACATCCCCGCGCTACAGCCGCCGCCTTAGCGTGGCCGCGGCGTCAAGATGCCATTGCATCTGCATGCGCTCGAACAGCTCGCTCGCGTTGTCGAGCGCGTTCAGGGCGACGGCCCGGCTGCCGTGGTCGGCCTCGATCGATGCGCGGCACAACTGCGTCACCGCCTCTTCGTGCCGGGCGCCGCGGGCCCGGGCGCAGGTCAGCGCGCGCGCGAGGTAGTGCTCGGCCCGCGCCGGTTCGCGCGAAATTGCCGCCGCGCGGGCCAGGCCGCGATAGGCCATCGACTGACCGAAGGGATCGCCGGCCCGTGCCTTCGCGCATGCGCCGGCGGCGGCCCGTCGAACTTCGGGCATGTCGCCGGTCGACACGGCGCCGTCGGCCAGCCAGCCGTAGCTCAAGGACGACAGCAACGCGCCGCGCCGCCTTTCGACCCAGCTCGTCGCCTCGCGCACCGCCTGCAGTTCGCGGGGGTCGCCGGAGACGATCCAGCCCGCGTAGCCGCAGATCGCCTGGCTCATCGCCAGCAGTTGCCGGCTCCTGACCTGGCCGGCAATCTGCGCCGATTCGCGCGCTGTCAGCAGCGCATCGTCCCAACGGCCCTGCCACAGGTAGACCGCGCTGATCCAGTTGCGCACCGAACTGCCGACCTGATGAACGGTCGAGCCGAGCAGCGCCAGCGCTTCACCGAAGCATTCGTCCGCCTGCGCGAAGAGCCCGCGGTCGCCGAGTACCGCGCCTTTGCACACCAGTGCGTACGCCGAGCCGACGGCGACGCTGCCGCCGATTCGCGAACGGGCGCGCTTGGCATCGATGGCCGAGTCGAGCAGCGGCATCGCTGCCTCGTACCGCGCCGCGGCGGCGAGCGACTGGCCGAGCGTTGCGCGCACCTGCGCCATCAGACCGGCCTCGTCGATCCGCTCGCACAGCGCCAGGGCCGCCTCGCCATGCCGGATCGCTTCGCGCACGCTGCCTTTCGTGTAGTGGATGTAGCAAAGCCAGTAGGCAGCCCGGGCTCGCACGCCGAGATCGTCGACCGCCTCCGCGAGCGCCACGGCCCGCTCGAACACCGCGACGCCTTCGGTCAGCGCGAGCGCGTCGAACACGCAGGCCATGCCGAGCTTCTGCGCCACCGAGCACCAATGGATGCGACGGGCAGCACTGACCGGCGGCGGGTCGTCCAGTGCGTGCAACACCGCGATGTACTGGGTTTGTGCCCGGTCGAGCGCGTGTGCCGCGAGCGCCTTGTCACCGGCCCGCTCGGCATACATGGCAGCCGCGGCCGACATGTCGCCCGCCGCGCAGTGGTAGGCCAGCGGCTCCAGCAGATCGTCGGCGTTGGCGCTGTGGCCGGCTTCCTCGATCAATGCCGAAGCGATCCGCCGGTGCAGCGCCTGCCGCTCGTGGAGGCCGACGGCGTCGTAGACGACATCGCGCGTGATGCCGTGCTTGAAGCGAAGCATGCCCGGTTCGTCTGCCGGGAAGACGAAGTCATGGTCGGCCAGCGAGCGGACCAGCGCGTCATCGGTCGGCACCCCCGTGATGCGCTCCAGCAGCCAGGCCGGCAAGGTGTTGCCGATCACCGCGGCCGTGCGGACGAGACGGGCCTGCGCCGGCGGAAGGCGGGCGACGCGCGACTCGATCAGCGCATGGAGCCAGGCCGTGCCTCCCCGGCGCCGGTCGGTCAGCCGCTGGCCGCTGACCGCACGGGCAGCATGGCACAGCTCTTCGATGAACAACGGGTTGCCCCCGCCGTAGCGATGAATCTCGGCCACCAGGAAAGGGTCGGCCTCGGGCAGCAGGTAGCGAATGGCCGGCCCGGCTTCGTCGATGCCGAGCGGCGGGAGTGCGATGGCTCGTGCAGCCGGAAGACGCAGTTCGCCGACGTCGTCCCGGGTGGCGATCAATACCGCGACCGGGCGGTGCAGCGCGAGCAGGGCGTCGAGTATCCGGCGACTGGTGTCGTCCGCCCACTGCCAATCGTCCAGCACCAACAGCAGCGGTTGGCTCGATGCGATCAGCTCGAAGACCTGTTGGATGGCGGCCACCGGCGACGACCGGAGCGCCGGCGCCACCGTGGGCGACGCGTTCGCAGCTTCCAGCGCCTTGAGCAGCGCCGACCGGTGCGCCGGTGGTGCGCCGACCCGCTCGCACTCGGCGGCCAGCGTTCGAAGCATCTGCAGGAAGGGCTGCATCGGCGTCGCGCCGAGGTAGTTCTCGCAGTGGCCGCGCAGAATCGTCCAGCCTGCCCGTGTGGCTTCGCCGACCGCTTCTTCGACGAAGCGCGTTTTGCCGATGCCGGGCCCGCCGGTGATCGCCAGGCAAAGCGGTGCGCCCGAGCGAGCTGCCTGCAGCGCCACCGAGACTTCCCGGCATTCGGTGCTTCTGCCGCTGAACGGCGCCGATCCGCGCAGCGCGCCGGCGTCGAAGCGCCGCCTCGGCAATGCCCTGCCGATGATGCGTCGCACGACCAGCGGCGCCGGATACCCCTTGACCATTTCGACCTCGCGCGGGCCGAGTTCGAAGAACTGCGACTCCGGGCCCAGCGATTCCTCGCTGACCAGGATCTCGCCGGCACGGGCCAGGGCCGAAAGCCGCGCGGCCACGTTGGGCACGTCGCCAAGAATCTCGAATCGCCCGCGTTCCAGGTCGCCGTCGAGCACGTAGACAAGGCCCGCGTGGATGCCGGAGTGCATGGCCAGGCGTTCGCCCGTGGCGGTCGTCAGGCGGCCGATCGACTCCTGCAGTTCCAACGCTGCTTCGGTCGCGCGGCGGCCATCGTCCTCCTGTGCGGCCGCCAAGCCGAACAAGGCGAGCATGCCGTCACCTTGCAGACGCGCGATCCGCCCACCGTGACGAGGGATGACATCGCGGCAGACGCGGCGCACGGCGCCGATCAGGTCGGCGTAGGTTTCGGCTTCCATCGCGCCGCCGAGGCGGGTCGAGTCGACGAGGTCCGCGAACAGAACGGTCAGGTAGCGGCGCGCGCCACGGGTGTCGGACTGTTCGATGTTGCCGGCCGTATCGTTCATCGTTGCGCCACTCGAGGCCTGGTGGCCCGGGTCGCTCCGACGGAAGGACGACGGGCCGGGTCTGGGATGAACCATTGTGTCGCAGCCGCCACCCGAGGCAACCGCGTCACCATCGTGCGGGCAACTGACCGCAGATGTGCCATCCGGCCGGTTCCGCGCGGATGAAGCCGCCGTCGAGCAGGTCCTTCATCAACCGACTCACCATCTCCCGCGAGCACCCCAGCCGGTTCGCCATCTCCTGGTGCGTGAGCCGCTCCGCGATCAGGCGCGTGCCGTCGGGCTGCGGCGCGGCGAGTTCGTTCAGCAGCAGCACCAGCCGCCCGTACACGTCGTTCAACGCGAGGTGCTTGGCCCCCATCGTCGCGCTGCGTGCGACGCGGATCACCTGGGCGATGAGTTCGAGGGCGAATTCGGGGTGTTCGCCGATGTGGCGCAGCAGCGTCTGCTTGGTGACGACGGCGCACTCGCAGGCCTCGATCACCTCCACGCTGGCCGAGCGCGGCCCGCCGTCCAGGCTGATCTCGCCGAGGTAGTCGCCCGCGGCGTGCGTGCCGTAGGTGATCTCGCGGCCCTTTTCGCCCGTGCCGAACACCCGCACGCGGCCCGACAGGATGATGAAGATCGTGTCGCCGAATTCGCCTTCCTCGATCAGCCGGTGGCCCTTGCGGTAGCGCTTGAGTTCGCCGCGCTGCGCGAGCAGGCGCAAGGAATCGGAGAGCACGGCGAGCGGGTCGGGCGAGGCGTTCGAGGGAGGCATTGCAGGCGTGCCCGCCCGAATGTGGGCGCCGGCGCGCCGCCCGATGCTAGCCCGCGCGCACCGGTTTGCGCTCCCCCCAGGAAACTCAGGTGTTGCTGCAGTGCAAGCCCTCGGCCGCCACGCCGCGCAGCACGCCCATCATCGGCGGCAGCACCGCCACCTGCTGAACCAGCGCGCGGATGCTCTCGGCGCCTGTCTTGAGCCGGATGTTGCCGATCTGCGTGCGCACGGTCGAGATCGCGACGCCGATCTCGGCGGCGATTTCGGTCGGTGGCACGCCCCGGCACAGCGCGGCCAGCACGCGTGATTCGGCCGTGGTCAGGCCATGGCTCTGCGCGAAGCCTTGAACCGACAGCACTTCGCAGACACGGCGTTTGCCGAGCATCACCAGCGTCACCGGATCGCTCGCGTCCGGCAAAGAGAGCGGTACCACCGAGACGCTGATGCGCTGCGCGCCATCGCCCAGTGTGAGCAGCTTGCGCAGGCCCCGTCGCGCGGCGGCGTGCAGCGCGTCGGCGAGCGGCAACACGTCTTGCGGGCGGCGTGCGCGCAGCTCGCGGCCGAGCAGTTGCAGCGGGTGCGCAGCGTCGAGTTCGGCGCGAGCCGCGTGGTTGACGTGCATCGTCTGCACCTCGTCGGTCAGCAGCAGCATGCCGTAGTCGATCTCGTCGAGCGTGGCCGCCAGCCAATGCCGCGAACGGGCCTGCACCGTGCGGCGCTCCGGGCCGCCGTAAGCGGTGACCGCGCCGAGGCGGGCGGTATCGGTGCGATGAGAGAGGTTTGCAGAGACAGAGACAGGAACAGAGACAGCGAACATGACCTTCCTCCGTTGATTTGCCCGGCCGCGCGTAGCGCTCAGGCGAAACAAATCGTAGGTTCGGTCGATGGCCGATGGTGGTGAATATGTCCGCGGACCCGTGTGACTTATTCACCATCGCGCCTGCCGCGGCTTGCGGCCTCGCGACGCTTCCACGCCAGAACCTTCAACAACCAACGGTTCATGTCGGCGATTTCGGGGGGGCACACCGAATGCGGCATCGGGTAGGCATGCCACTCGACCGGGTAGCCGAGCGCGAGCAGCGCGTCGCGAGACTGGAGCGCGCGCGCGATCGGAATCACCGGGTCGGCCGTGCCGTGGGCCTGGAAGATCGGCAGCCCTGCGTTGGCTTCGCTGCGCTCGGCGGCCGTCAGCGCGCCCAGCGGCAGGTAGCCCGACATGCCGAGGAGGCCCGCCAGGCGTTCGCCGTACCGAAGCCCGGTCATGAAGGTCATCGCGCAGCCTTGCGAGAAGCCGGCGAGCACGATGCGATTCGCCGCGACGCCACGCGCGCGCTCGCTGGCGATCAGTGCCTCGACCAGTGCCTGCGATTCGCGCAGGCCGGCTTCGTCTTCGCGCTTCGCCCCGCCCGGGCCGAGTTCGCTGCCGAAGATGTCGTACCAGGCCCGCATCACGTAGCCGCCGTTGACCGTGACCGGCCGAGTCGGCCCGTGCGGGAAGACGAACCGGACGGCGCCGATGGCCGACAGTTCGAGCTCCTGCGCGATCGGCACGAAGTCGTTGCCGTCGGCGCCCAGACCGTGCAGCACGATGATGGACGCGGTCGGGTTCGGCGCGGTTTCGAATTCGATGACTTCGAGTGACATGGTGAGGCCCGTTCCGGATATGAGGGAGAAGTCAGAGCGTGAAGTCGTAGTCGATCACCAGTGGCGCGTGGTCGCTGAAGCGCTGTTCGAGGTAGATGTGCTCGGCGACAGCGTGCTTGGCGATCGTCGGCGTTGCGAGGTGGTAGTCGAGCCGCCAGCCGACGTTCTTGGCCCATGCCTGGCCGCGGTTGCTCCACCAGGTGTATTGCTCGGGGTGCGGGTTGAGTGTGCGAAACACGTCGACCAGGCCGATCTCGTCGAGCAGCGTCGTCATCCAGGCGCGCTCTTCGGGCAAGAAGCCGCTGTTCTTCTGGTTGCCCTTCCAGTTCTTCAGGTCGATCTCCTTGTGGGCGATGTTGATGTCACCGACCATGATCAGCTCGCGCTCGGCGGCCAGCGCCTTCAGGTGCGGCGCCATCAGCGCGAGGAAGCGGAACTTCGCGGCCTGACGCAACTCGCCGCTCGAGCCGCTCGGGAAGTAGCAACTGATGATGCTGAGCTTTCCGCTTCTCGAAAGTCCGGGGGTATCGAACCGGGCCTCGACATAGCGGCCCTCGGCATCGAACTCCGCGTCGCCGATGCCCAGGATCATCCGACTCGGCGTCTTGCGCGTATAGAGACCGACCCCCGAGTAACCCTTCTTGTCGGCGTAGTGAAAATGCCCGGTCATGCCGGCCACCTTGTCGAAGCGGCCGACCACCGTGTCGGCCTGGGCCTTGACCTCCTGCACCCCCATACAATCGGCCGCCAGCGCTGAAGCCCACGCCTCGAAGCCCTTGCTGGCCGCCGAGCGTATGCCGTTCAGATTCAACGAGACGAGACGGAACACGACAGGACTTTCGGATGAGCAGCCAGCACGCCTCTCTTGCCGCATCACTCGACGCTTCGCCTGGCGATTCGCTCGCCCGGGATTTCGTGAAGTTCGCGGTCGAGGCCGGCGTTTTGCGATTCGGTGAGTTCAAGACCAAGGCCGGCCGGCTGTCGCCGTATTTCTTCAACTCGGCCTTGTTCGACGATGGCGCCAAGCTCGCGCGCCTCGCAGAATTCTATGCGCGGCGCCTGCTCGCTTCGGGCTGCGCGTTCGACATGCTGTTCGGCCCAGCCTACAAGGGCATCACGCTCGCCGCAGCCTCGGCCGTGGCGCTCGCCGGCCTCGGCCGCAACGTGCCGTTCGCGTTCAACCGCAAGGAGGCGAAGGCGCACGGCGAAGGCGGCACGCTGGTCGGCGCGCAGGTCGCGGGCCGCGTCGTCATCGTCGACGACGTGATCACCGACGGCGCCTCCAAGCGCGAGTCGGTCGACATGCTGCGCGCCGCCGGCGGCGAACCGGCCGCGGTGCTGATCGCGCTCGATCGCATGGAGCGCGGCGGTAACGCCGACAACCTTTCGACCCACTCGGCCGTTGAAGACTTCGAGCGCGACTACGGCCTGCCGGTGATCTCGATTGCGACGCTCACCGACCTGTTGCAGTATCTGCAGTCGAATGCCGACCCTGCGCTGCAGGCCCACTTCGCGCGCGTCAGCGCCTACCGGGAACGATACGGAGTGTGATGAGGATGCGAGTTTCGATCACTGGACCGATGCGGCCGATGCGCGCCGCCACGATCCTGCTGGCCCTGTGTGCTGCCGGAGCCACCGGCGCGGTCTGGGGCCAGGGCGGGCTGATCTACAGCTGCACCGATGCGTCCGGCAAGAAGCTCACCCGCGACCGCTACATCGCCGAGTGCAACGCGCGCGAGCAGCGCGTGCTCAACGCCGACGGTTCGCTGCGCCAGATCCTGCCGCCGACCATGACGGCCGAGGAGCGCGGCGTGGTCGAAGAGCGCGAGCACGACGCGGCGGCGGCGATCAAGCGGCAGCAGGAAGAGGTCAAGCGCGATCGCAACCTCGTCACGCGTTTTCCGAACGAGGCAGCGCACCGCAAGGCGCGTGAGCTGGCGCTCGACGATGTGCGCAAGTCGCTGCGCGTGTCGGAGCAGCGCTTGGCCGCGCTGGCGAAAGAGCGCAAACCGCTGACCGACGAGGCCGAGTTCTACGTCGGCAAGCAGCTGCCGCTGAAGCTCAGGCTGGCGCTCGATGCGAACGATGCGTCGGTCGATGCGCAGAAGTCGCTGGTGCAGAACCAGCAGCTCGAGATCGTGCGCATCAACAAGCTCTACGACGCCGAACTCGAGCGCCTGCGCGCGCTCTGGGGTGGCGCGCGGCCGGGTTCGCTGGGCCCGGTCGCGGCGGCCTCGGCGCCACCGCGCAAGTAAGGCGCCGCCCGAACGGGCCGAGCGCCGGGGCGCCAGTCAGCCGGCCAGTTTCGTTTTCAGCAGTTCGCTGACCTGGCTCGGGTTGCCCTTGCCCTTGGTCGCCTTCATGGCCTGGCCGACCAGGGCGTTGAACGCCTTCTCCTTGCCGGCGCGGAACTCGTCGACCGACTTCGCGTTGGCCGCGAGCACCTCATCGATGATGCGTTCGAGCTCGCCCGAATCGCTCATCTGCTTCAGGCCTTTGGATTCGATCAGCGCATCGACATCGCTGCCCTCGCCGGTCCACAGCGCATCGAACACCTGCCGCGCGCCGTTGTTCGAGATCGTGCCGTCGGCGATGCGCGCGATCATCTTGGCGAGTGCGGCAGCGTCGACCGGGCTCTGCGCGATCGTCAGATCCTGCGCGTTCAGCCGCCGCGAGAGTTCGCCCATCAGCCAGTTCGCGACCAGCTTCGGCTGGCCGCTCGCCTTCGCGGCGCTCTCGAAGAACGCGGCGAAATCCTTGCTCTGCGTCATCAGCGTCGCGTCGTACGCGGGCAGCGCGAAGTCGCGCTCGAAGCGCGCGGCCATCAGGCGCGGCAGCTCGGGCATCTCGGCGCGCACGCGCTCGATCCAGTCGGCCGCGATCACCAGCGGCGGCAGGTCGGGGTCGGGGAAGTAGCGGTAGTCGTGCGCGTCTTCCTTGCTGCGCATCGCGCGGGTCTCGCCGCTGTCGGGATCGAACAGCACGGTTGCCTGCTGCACGGCGCCGCCGTCTTCGATCAGGTCGATCTGCCACTGCACCTCGTAGTCGATCGCCTGCTGCATGAACTTGAAGCTGTTCAGGTTCTTGATCTCGCGTCGCGTGCCGAACGGCGCGCCGGGCTTGCGCACCGACACGTTCGCATCGCAGCGAAACGAACCCTCCTGCATGTTGCCGTCGCAGATGCCGATCCAGGTGACGATCTGGTGCAGCGTCTTCGCGTATTCGACCGCCTCGCGGCTGCCGCGCATGTCGGGTTCGGTGACGATCTCGAGCAGCGGCGTGCCGGCGCGGTTCAGGTCGATGCCGCTCTGGCCTTGATAGTCCTCATGCAGCGACTTGCCGGCGTCTTCTTCGAGGTGGGCACGCGTGAGGTTCACCTTGTGTTTCATGTCGCCGACGAAGAACTCGACCGCACCGCCCTGCACCACCGGCGTCTCGTACTGGCTGATCTGGTACCCCTTGGGCAGGTCGGGGTAGAAATAGTTCTTGCGCGCGAAGATCGAGACCGGCGCGACCTTCGCGCCCACCGCCAGGCCGAAGCGGATCGCCCGCTCGACCGCACCGCGGTTCATCACCGGCAGCGTGCCCGGCAGGGCTAGATCGACCGGCGAGGCCTGCGTGTTCGGCGCGGCGCCGAAGTGCGTCGACGAGCCGCTGAAGATCTTCGATTGCGTCGAAAGTTGCGCGTGGGTTTCGATGCCGATCACGACCTCGAAACCGCGGATCAGTGCGGGAGTGCTCATGTGTTCTCAGTACCCTGACGGCGCGCGCGCGTGCCAGTCGGTGGCTTGCTGGAAAGCATGTGCCGCGTGCAGCAGCGCGCTTTCCTGGAAGTAGTTGCCGATCAGTTGCAAGCCGACCGGCATCGCGCCCTCGCCGAAGCCGGCGGGCAGGCTCATGCCGGGCAGACCGGCCAGGCTGGCGGGCAGCGTGAAGATGTCGGCGAGGTAGTTCGCGACCGGGTCGGCGCTCTTGTCGCCGAGCTTCCACGCCACCGTCGGCGCGACCGGCCCGGCGATCAGGTCGCATTGCGTGAAGCAGGCCTGGAAGTCGTCGGCGATCATGCGGCGCAGCTTTTGCGCCTGCAGGTAGTAGGCGTCGTAGTAGCCGTGGCTGAGCACGTAGGTGCCGATCATGATGCGGCGCTTGACCTCGGCGCCGAAGCCTTCGCTGCGGCTCTTCTTGTACATGTCTTCCAGGTCACCGTACCTGGCCGCGCGGTGGCCGTAGCGCACGCCGTCGAAGCGGCTCAGGTTCGACGAGGCTTCCGCCGGCGCGATGATGTAGTAGACGGGAATCGACAACTCGGTGCGCGGCAGGCTCACATCGAGCAGCGTCGCGCCGAGTTTCTCGAACTCGGCCAGCGCGGCGCGCACCGCACCGTCGACGTCCGCGGCGAGCGCCGCCGGGAAAAACTCGTTCGGCAGGCCGATGCGCAGGCCCCGCAGCGGTTGGGCGCCGGTCGCGCCTTCACGGGCCTTCAGCATCTCGGCATGAAAGTCTTGCGGCGGGCGCTGCGCGCTGGTGGAGTCGCGTTCGTCGAAGCCGCTCATCGCACCGAGCAGCAGTGCGCAGTCTTCGGCACTGCGCGCGAGCGGGCCGGCCTGATCGAGGCTCGAGGCAAACGCGATCATCCCGTAGCGCGAGCACACGCCGTAGGTCGGCTTGATGCCGGTGATGCCGGTGAAGCTGGCCGGTTGGCGGATCGAACCGCCGGTGTCGGTGCCGGTCGCGGCGGGCATCAGGCGCGCGGCCACCGCGGCGGCCGAGCCGCCGGACGAGCCGCCCGGCACGCGCGATACGTCCCACGGGTTCTTGACTGGCCCGTAGGCCGAGTTCTCGTTGCCCGAGCCCATCGCGAATTCGTCGCAGTTCAGCTTGCCGAGCGTGACCATGCCGGCACCCGGGCCGCGGCCCGATTCACCGTCCCCCAGGCGCGAGACGACGGTCGCGTCGAACGGGCTGCGGTAGCCTTCGATCATCTTCGAGCCGGCGGTGGTGGGGAAGTCGCCGGTGACGAAGATGTCTTTGTGCGCGAGCGGCACGCCGAGCAGCGCGCCGGTGGCGCCGCCCGCGCGCTTCGCATCGGCGGCCGCCGCCTGCCGAAGCGCGACGGACTCATCCGTGACCAGCATCGCGCCGAGTTGTTCGTGCGCCGCAACCCGTGCGAGCAGATGTTTCGTCACGTCGATGCTGGAGAGCTTCTTCGAAGCCAACGCGCGACCCAACTCGGCCACGCCCATTTCGTGGATGGCCTTCATGCGCCGATCACCTTGGGCACGAGGAACAAGCCGTCTTCGACCGCCGGCGCGCTGCGCTGGTTCGTCTCGCGCTGGTCGGTCTCGCTGACCTGATCGTCGCGCAGCCGCAAAGTCACTTCTTCCACTGCCGAGAGCGGCGTGTACAGCGGCTCGACGCCGCTGGTGTCGACCGCGCTCATCTGCTCGACGATGCCGAAGAAGCCGTTCAGCTGCGTGAGCATCGCCGCCCGCTCGGCGGGCTGGAGTTCGAGGCGTGCCAATTGGGCGATGCGGCTCACGTCGTCAGGGGTCAAGGCCATGGGTAAATCGGGGGCTCTTTTTACGGTCCAAAACAGGGCGCGGCGTGTCGAAAGCCGCAGGGCTTGCGGTATTATCCCCGGTTATCCACAAGCCCCTCGGGCCAGTGCGAACGGTCATGTTGTCGACCATTTGCCGGCCGTTCGGAGCTCCCCAACAACAATCCACCACGGATCACGGCCCCTCGCAAATCGCTGCGGCTGCGCACACGCCCGCAGGCTGCGTGACGGGTCTCCAAACCAACACCCATGTTCGGATCCTTTCGTCGCTACTTCTCGACTGATCTGGCCATCGACCTCGGCACCGCCAACACGCTGATCTACGTGCGTGGCAAAGGCATCGTGCTCGATGAGCCTTCGGTCGTCGCCATCCGCCATGAAGGCGGCCCCAACGGCAAGAAGACCATCCAGGCGGTCGGCGCCGAGGCCAAGGCGATGCTCGGCAAGGTGCCGGGCAACATCGAGGCCATCCGCCCGATGAAGGACGGCGTGATCGCCGACTTCACCGTCACCGAGCAGATGCTCAAGCAGTTCATCAAGATGGTCCACCCTCGTGGCATCTTGCGGCCCAGCCCGCGCATCATCATCTGCGTGCCCTGCGGCTCCACGCAGGTCGAGCGCCGCGCGATCCGCGAGTCGGCGCTCGGCGCCGGCGCATCCGACGTGTACCTGATCGAGGAGCCGATGGCCGCGGCGATCGGCGCCGGGTTGCCGGTGAGCGAGGCGAGCGGCTCGATGGTCGTCGACATCGGCGGCGGCACCACCGAGGTCGGCGTGATCAGCCTGGGCGGCATGGTCTACAAGGGCTCGATCCGCGTGGGCGGCGACAAGTTCGACGAGTCCATCATCAACTACATCCGCCGCAACTACGGCATGCTGATCGGCGAGCCCACCGCCGAGGCGATCAAGAAGAGCATCGGCAGCGCCTTCCCGGGCTCCGAAGTCAAAGAGATGGAAGTGAAGGGCCGCAACCTCAGCGAGGGCGTGCCGCGCAGCTTCACGATCAGCAGCAACGAGATCCTCGAGGCGCTGACCGACCCGCTGAACCAGATGGTCTCCGCCGTGAAGAACGCGCTCGAGCAGACCCCGCCCGAACTCGGCGCCGACATCGCCGAGCGCGGCATGATGCTGACCGGCGGCGGCGCGCTGCTGCGCGACCTGGATCGGCTGCTGTCGGAAGAAACCGGCCTGCCGGTGCTCGTCGCCGAAGACCCGCTGACCTGCGTGGTGCGCGGTTGCGGCATGGCGCTCGAGCGCATGGAACGGCTGGGTTCGATCTTCACCTCGGAGTAGACATGGCGCACCCGGCGGCGGGGTACCGCCCCCACCCGCCGGGCGGGTGCTCGGGCCGCTTGGGAGCGGCCCGGCGCTGGCCCGAGCGGCGCGCCTGAGGGGGTTGTACTTCGTGGCCATCGGCACCATCGATCGCACACCGCCGCCCTTCTTCCGGCAAGGCCCGTCCGCGTTGACGAAGCTGATCCTGTGCTCGGCGCTCGCGCTGTTCCTGATGGTCGCCGACAACCGCTTCGCCGTGACGCGCCAGCTGCGGGCCGTGCTCGCGACCGCGCTCTACTACCCGCAGCAGGCGCTGCTGGTGCCGGTGCAGGCGATGCAGGGCGCCGGCGGCTACGTCATGGGCCTGCGCGAGGCGCTGGCGAACGAGGAGGCGGTCAAGCGCACGCTCGCGCAACAGTCGGAACGCTCGCTGCGGGTCGAGCAGCTGCTCGCCGAGAACGCGCACCTGCGCGGCCTGCTCGAGTTGCGGCCGAGCCTCAGCGTCAAATCGCAAGCGGCGCAGGTTCTGTACGAGGCCTCTGATCCGTACTCGCGCAAGGTCATCATCGACCGCGGCGCGACCAATGGCGTCATCGTCGCCTCGCCGGTGATCAACGAGACCGGCGTGCTCGGGCAGGTCACGCGCGTCTACCCGCTGTCGAGCGAGGTCACGCTGCTGATCGACAAGGATGCGGCGATTCCGGTGCTCAATACCCGCACCCAGTCGCGCGGCGCCGCGTTCGGCAGCGCCGGCGCGGTCGGCGGCGGCATGGAAATGCGCTTCATGGCCGGCAACGCCGACGTGCAGGTCGGCGACGTGCTGACCACCTCCGGCGTCGACGGCGTGTACCCGCCGGGCCTGCCGGTCGCCAAAGTCGTCAGCGTCGATCGCAAGCTCGATTCCGGCTTCGCGCGCATCGTGCTGATGCCGAACGCGAAGAGCGACGGCGTGCGCCACGTGATGGTGATCGAGCCGATCGGTTTGCAGCTGCCGCCGCGGCCGGAAGCGGCGCCGACGCCCGACGCCCGGGCCTCTGCGCCGAAGAAGGGCGGGCGGCCGGCCGGCTCGGCGTCCAAGCCGGGAGGTGCTGCGCCATGATCATGCCGCGAAGGGTTACGAGGCACGCGCCATGATCATGCCGCGAAGGGTTACGAGGCGCGCGCCATGATCATGCCGCGCGCGAGCAACCAGCTCCTGATGCCGGTCAACCCGCTGTTCGTCGCGCTGACGCTGATGCTCGCGTTCGCGCTCAACATCGTGCCGCTCGGGCGCGTGCCGATGCTGCCGGATTTCGTCGCCCTGGTGCTGGTGTTCTGGAACGTCCACCAGTCGCGCCGTGTCGGTGTCGGGCTGGCCTTCCTGTTCGGTCTGGCGATGGACGTGCACGACGGCGCGGTGCTCGGCCAGCACGCCCTGGCCTACACGCTGCTGAGCTTCTTCGCGATCACGATCCACCGCCGGCTGCTCTGGTTCACGGTGCCGTCGCAGGCGGTGCAGATCCTGCCGCTGTTCTTCGCGGCGCACGCCGTCTCGCTGGTCGTGCGGATGATCGCCGGCGGCATGTTTCCCGGTTGGCAGGTGCTGCTCGCGCCGGTGTTCGAGGCGCTGCTGTGGCCGATCGCCACGTGGCTGCTGTTGGCTCCCCAGCGCCGCGCCCCCGATCGGGATGAAAATCGGCCCCTGTGACTGAGCTGAAAAACGTCGAACAGGAAGTCGGGCGATTTCGCATGCGCCTGGCTGCCGCTGCGGCGTTCGTGCTGTTCGCGTTCGGCCTGCTGACGGCCCGGCTCGTCTACCTGCAGATCTACAAGCACGAGGAGCTGTCGACCCAGGCAGAGAACAACCGCATCACGGTCGTGCCGATCGTGCCGAACCGCGGGCTGATCCTCGACCGCAACGGCATCGTGCTCGCGAACAACTACTCGGCCTACACGCTCGAGATCACGCCCGGCAAGGTCGACGACCTGGAGGCGACCATCGACCGACTTGCGCAGATCATCACCATCGAGCCGCGCGACCGCAAGCGCTTCAAGCGGATGATGGACGAGAACAAGAGCTTCGAGTCGCTGCCGATCCGCACCAAGCTGACCGACGACGAGGTCGCGCGCTTCACCGCGCAGCGCTTCCTGTTCGCCGGCGTCGACATCAAGGCGCGGCTGTTCCGCAACTACCCGCTGGGCAGCGTCGGCAGCCACCTGATCGGCTACATCGGCCGCATCAACGAGGCCGAGAAGGACAAGATCGACGACTCGGAAGACGAGGCGAACTACCGCGGCACGCAGTACATCGGCAAACTCGGCGTCGAACAGAGCTACGAGGCCGACCTGCACGGCACGACCGGTTTCGAGGAGATGGAAACCAGCGCGAGCGGCCACCCGGTGCGCCGCCTCGACAGCAAGCCCGCCACCCCCGGCAACGCGCTGGTCATGTCGATCGACATCCGGCTGCAGGCGCTGGTTGAAGAGATGTTCGGCGACCGGCGCGGCGCGTTCGTCGCGATCGACCCGCGCAACGGCGAGATCCTCGCGTTCGTCAGCAAGCCCAACTTCGACCCGAACCTGTTCGTCGACGGCGTCGACGCCGAGAACTGGAAGGCGCTGAACGAGTCGCTCGACAAGCCGCTGCTGAACCGCGCGCTGCGCGGTACCTATTCGCCCGGCTCGACCTACAAGCCCTTCATGGCGCTGGCCGCGCTGACGCTGGGCAAGCGCACGCCGCAGCAGGTCACCTACGACCCGGGCTACTTCAACTTCGGCGGCCACACCTTCCGCGACGACAAGGAAGGCGGCCACGGCTCGGTCGACATGTACAAGTCCATCGTGCAGTCGTGCGACACCTACTACTACCAGCTCGCGAACGACCTCGGCGTCGACCCGATCCACGACTTCATGGCGCCGCTTGGCCTCGGCCAGCTGACCGGCATCGACATGCAGGGCGAACTGCGCGGCGTGCTGCCGTCGACCGAGTGGAAGCGCAACGCCTACAAGAAGAAGGAAATGCAGAAGTGGTACGCCGGCGAGACCATCTCGCTCGGCATCGGCCAGGGCCAGAACACCTTCACCATGCTGCAGATGGCGCAGGCGATGGCCACGCTCGCCTCGGGAGGCGAGCGCTTCAAGCCGCACCTCGTGAAGATCGTCGAGAACTTCGAAACGCGCGAGCAGCGCCGCGCCGTCGGCGAGCAGTTGCCGGCGATGGCCTGGAAGCCCGAGCACGTCGCGTTCATCCGCCACGCGATGTACGGCGTGACGCAGGAGGGCACGGGCCGCGCCGCGTTCCTGAATGCGCCGTACCAGGCCGGCGGCAAGACCGGCACCGCGCAGGTCATCGGCATCAAGCAGGGCGAAAAGTACAACGCCCACACGCTCGACGAGCGCCATCGCGACAACGCGCTGTTCACCGCGTTCGCACCGCTGGATGCGCCGCAGATCGCGATCGCGCTGGTGGTCGAGAACGCCGGCTTCGGCGCCGGCGCCGCCGCCCCGATCGCGCGCCGCGCGATCGACTACGTGCTGACGGGTGTCTACCCGAGCGAGGCCGACATGGCGGCGACCAGGCTCGGCCAATCGACCACGCCGACCGGTGTGCCGCGGCCGGCTGCCTCCGTACCGCTGCCCGGCACGACGGTCGACGGCGCCGCAGCCGCATTGTTGACGCCGGCACCCGCCGCGTCGGCGGTCGTGCCCGTGGTCGCGATGACCAAGCCATGAGCGCCGTCTTCGACCGGCCGTCGCCGTGGCAGCGCATCAAGCCGGTCTTCAGCGGTTTCGACCTCCCGCTGCTGATCGCGATGCTCCTGCTCGCGGGCGCGGGGCTCACCACGATGTACTCGGCCGGCTTCGATGCGGGCACGCGCTTCGTCGACCACGGCCGCAACATGCTGCTGGCGCTGGGCGTGATCTTCGTCGTCGCACAGGTTTCGCCGCAGACGCTGCTCAAGTTCGCCGTGCCGCTCTACACGGTGGGCGTGGCGCTGCTGGTCGCGGTCGCGGTGATGGGCGTGACGAAGAAGGGCGCGACGCGCTGGCTCAATGTCGGCGTCGTGATCCAGCCGAGCGAGATCCTCAAGATCGCGATGCCGCTGATGCTGGCATGGTGGTTCCAGCGCCGCGAGGGCCAGCTGCGCGTGCCCGACTTCATCATCGCGCTGCTGCTGCTGATGGTGCCTGTCGGGCTGATCGTCAAGCAGCCCGACCTGGGCACCGCGATCCTGGTGCTGTCAGCCGGCCTGTACGTGATCTTCTTCGCCGGGCTCAGCTGGAAGCTCATCATCCCGGTGCTCGTGATCGGCGCGGCGGCGGTCACTGCGATCGTGCTGTCGGAAGACCGCATCTGCCAGCCCGAGGTGAGCTGGCAGCCGCTGCTGAAGGACTACCAGAAGAACCGAATCTGCACGCTGCTCGACCCGACCACCGACCCACTCGGCAAGGGGTTCCACATCATCCAGGGGATGATCGCGATCGGCTCCGGCGGCGTGCAGGGCAAAGGCTTCATGAAGGGCACGCAGACGCACCTGGAGTTCATTCCCGAACGCACGACCGACTTCATCTTCGCGGCCTACTCCGAAGAGTTCGGCCTGGTCGGTTGCATCTCGCTGGTGCTCGGCTTCACGTTCCTGATCTTCCGCGGGCTGATGATCGCGGCCGAGGCGCCGACCGTGTTCACGCGGTTGCTCGCCGGCGCGATCACGCTCTCGTGGTTCACCTATGCTTTCGTCAACATGGGCATGGTCAGCGGCATCCTGCCGGTGGTGGGCGTGCCGCTGCCCTTCATCAGCTACGGCGGCACCGCGATGGTCACGCTGGGTCTGGGGCTGGGGATCCTGATGTCGATCGCGAAGAGTCGGCGCTTGATCCAGAGCTGAGCGGCGGCATGCTTGCCGGCAAGCGGACCGTGATCAGGGTCCCGGGCGCCGGGTGGCGATTCGACGCATCCGTGATCGTCACCTCCGCGCCGTGCTGCACCGCGATTTCGCGCACGATCGCGAGACCCAGCCCGGAGCCGTCGACCTCGGTGCCCAGCGAGCGGTAGAAGGGCTGGAACACGAGCTCGCGCTCGGTCACCGCGATGCCCGGCCCCGAGTCTTCGACCTGCAGCACGACGACCTGGCCGAACGGATCGTCGATCACCCGCACGGTGACCGTGCCACCGCCGGGGGTGTATTGCAACGCGTTGTCGACCAGGTTCCGGATCAGCTCGCGCAGCAGCAGCGCATGCCCGAGCACCTGCGGGCCCTGCGGGTGGCGCGCCAGCGCGGCGTCGCCGGGGCCTTCGTAGCCGAGGTCGATGCGCTTCTCGAGCGCGCGCGGCACGAAGTCGCGCACCGTCTCGGTCGCCAGCCGCGCCAGGTTCACCTGCTGGCGCTGCGCGACCTGTTGCTGGTTCTCCGCGCGCGCCATCGCGAGCAGTTGGTTGACCATGTGCGCGGCGCTTTGGCTCGAGCGCGCGATCTGCTGCAGCGTCTTCTTCAACGCTTGCGGGTCGTGCTGGCCGGCATCGATTTGGCGCTGGGCCAGTTCGGCCTGGGTGCGCAGGCCGGCGAGCGGCGTCTTGAGCTGGTGTGCCGCGTCGGCGAGAAAGTGCTTCTGCGAGCGCATCGATTGATCTAGCCGCGTCAGCAGGTCGTTGATCGCGCGCACCAGCGGTGCCACCTCTTCGGGTGCCTGGCGTTCGTCGATCGGGCTCAGGTCGCTGCTCTCGCGTTTGCGAATGCGCTGCTGCAACTCGTTCAGTGGCGCGATGCCACGCGCCAGCGCCAGCCACACCAGCAGCACCGCCAGCGGCAGGATCACGAACTGCGGCAGGATCACGCCCTTGATGATCTCGGTGGCCAGGCGCGAGCGCTTGCCAAGCGTCTCGGCCACCTGCACGAGCGGCGCGTCGGTGGCCGCGGCGGGCGTGCCGGTGCGCTCCTGCACACGGTCCTGAACATTCACCCACATGTACGCGACGCGTACCGACTGGTTGTTCAGCATCTCGTCGCGAAAGCGGATCTCGCCTGGCGGCGCGCGATCTTCGTCGCCCGGCACCGGCAGCGCGGTGTCGCCGCTGAGGTATTCGCCGCGCAGGCCGAGCACCTGGTAGTAGATGTCGTCGGCCTCGTCGGTGTGCAGGATCTCGGCGGCGGCGGCCGGCAGCTTGAAGACCGCCTGGCTGCGACCGACCTCCGCGCGCACGGAGACTTCCTTGGCCAGCACCCGCACCATCTCGCCGAGTTCGCGGTCGAACGGCTTGTTCGCGATGCCCTGTGCCACCAGCCAGGTCAGCACCACGCTCATCGGCCACAGCAGCAGCAGCGGCGCGAGCATCCAGTCGAGGATCTCGCCGAACAGCGAGCGCTGCTCGCGGGGCCGCGCCTCGGCCATGGGTGCTTTCAAGCCGCGATCTTCTCGAGGCAGTAGCCCAGGCCGCGCACCGTCGCGATCCGCACCGGCCCCTGCTCGATCTTCTTGCGCAGCCTGTGGATGTAGACCTCGATCGCGTTGTTGCTGACCTCTTCGCCCCACTCGCACAAGCGCTCGACCAGCTGATCCTTGCTGACGAGCCGGCCGGCGCGCTGCAGCAGCACTTCGAGCAGGCTCAGTTCGCGCGCCGAGAGCTCGACCATCTGGTCGTTCATGTAGGCGACCCGCCCGGTCGCGTCGAAGCTCAATGGCCCATGCTTGATCACTGCCGAGGCGGTGCCCAGGCCGCGCCGCGTCAGCGCCCGGACCCGCGCTTCCAGCTCCTGCAGCGAGAACGGTTTGGCCATGTAGTCGTCGGCACCGAGATCGAGGCCCTTGACGCGCTGCTCGACGCTGTCGGCCGCGGTCAGGATCAGCACCGGCACGCTCGCCCCCCGCGCGCGCAGCTTGCGCAACACCTCGAGCCCATGCAGCTTCGGCAGCCCGAGGTCGAGGATCACCAGGTCGAACTCGTGCGACGACAGCGCCGCATCGGCCTCCGTGCCGCTGCCAACCTGATCGACCGAATAGCCGGCATTGCGCAGCGAGCGCAGCAGGCCGTCGGCCAGCACTTGGTCGTCTTCGGCGATCAGGATGCGCATTCGGGTCTCCTGTCCGGTCGGGCCTTCATTGTAGGGAGCGGCCCAAAAAAGCCGGATGTGGGTACTGTACAAATATCCAGCTTTGGACATAATGCGAGCAACTTCAGGAGAACCCCTTGGACGCTACCGCAAAAGCCGCTTCGCCCACCCCGACCGCCCTCAACACCGAAAAAGCCAAGGCCTTGCAGGCAGCGCTCTCTCAGATCGAGAAGCAGTTCGGCAAGGGCACGATCATGCGCCTGGGCGAAGGCGAGGTGATCGAAGACATCGAGGTCGTCTCGACCGGCTCGCTGGGTCTCGACATGGCACTCGGCGTCGGCGGCCTGCCGCGCGGCCGCGTCGTCGAGATCTACGGCCCGGAGTCGAGCGGCAAGACCACGCTCGCGCTGCAGGTCATCGCCCAGATGCAGCGCGTCGGCGGCACCTGCGCCTTCATCGATGCCGAGCACGCGCTCGACATCGGCTACGCGCAGAAGCTCGGCGTCAACCTGCAAGACCTGCTGATCAGCCAGCCCGACACCGGCGAGCAGGCGCTCGAGATCGTCGACGCGCTGGTGCGCTCCGGCTCGGTCGATCTGGTGGTGGTCGACTCGGTCGCCGCACTCACGCCCAAGGCCGAGATCGAAGGCGAGATGGGTGATTCGCTGCCCGGCCTGCAGGCCCGTCTGATGAGCCAGGCGCTGCGCAAGCTCACCGGCAGCATCAAGCGCACCAACACGATGGTGATCTTCATCAACCAGATCCGCATGAAGATCGGCGTGATGTTCGGCTCGCCCGAAACCACCACCGGCGGCAACGCGCTCAAGTTCTACGCCTCGGTGCGGCTCGACATCCGTCGCATCGGCAGCATCAAGAAGGGCGAAGAGGTCATCGGCAACGAGACCAAGGTCAAGGTCGTCAAGAACAAGGTCTCGCCGCCGTTCAAGACCGCCGAGTTCGACATCCTCTACGGCCAGGGCATCAGCCGCGAAGGCGAGGTGATCGACATGGGCGTCGAGCAGAAGGTGCTCGAGAAGAGCGGCTCCTGGTACGCCTACAACGGCGAGAAGATCGGCCAGGGCAAGGACAACGCCCGCGAGTTCCTGCGCGAGAACCCCGCGCTCGCGTTCGAGATCGAGAACAAGGTGCGCGAGGCCGCCGGCATTCGGTTGCTCGCGGATGCCGGGCTGGCCGACGAGAAGCCGGCCAAGCTGAAAGTCGTCAAGGAGTAGGCCGCGGCGGGTTGGCGTGCGTTGACGGTGAAGTCGCCTCGTTCGTTGAAGGGTCGCGCTTTGCAGTGGCTCGCGCAGCGCGAGCAAAGCCGCGCCGAGTTGCGGCGCAAGCTGCTGCCACTTGCAGTGTCTGAAGACGCGCTAGCCACCGAGGCGGGTTCGCCACCCGCCGAGTTGTCGCCCTCGGCGCGTGTCGAAGCGCTGCTCGACTGGCTGGAAGCGCATCAGTATCTGTCGCAAGCGCGTTTCGTCGAGTCGCGCGTGCATGCGCGTGCCGCCCGCTTCGGCAACCGGCGCATCCGCCAGGAACTGAAGCAGCACCAGGTCGCGCTGTCGCCCGAGGCGGCGTTGGCGCTGAACGAAAGCGAACTGCAACGCGCCCGCGCGGTGAGAGACCGCAGGTTCGCGGCCCGGCCGGCCAGTGCGGCCGAGCGCGCCAAGCAGGCGCGATTCCTGGCCGGACGCGGCTTCTCGCCGGAGGTGATCGGGCGCGCATTGCGCAACCCGGCCGACGCCGACGACGAGCACGTCTGAGGTCAGACGCGCCACCGGTACGCACCGGCCGTCGTCATCCCGGCGTCAGCGATGGTGCAAAGCAGCATGCTACATTCGCCGGCTGATTTGCCGGTCTGCATGCGTCACCGCCTGCCTGGACCGGCGCCGAAGCGCAGCCACGTTCCTCCTCCGCCACTTCGCCTCCGCCCACCGATGGCCTTGCCTACCGCAGCCAGCGACCGCCAGCTCAAACACCGCCGCCGCATCGACGTGCAGATCTACGCGCGCGGTAACGGCCTGTGGGAAGTCGACGCCCACATCACC
>Ga0209583_10000080_pt1 | contig 29767 bp, 28 predicted proteins | sample Str014_FD_187201 | JGI IMG/M metagenome (GOLD analysis project Ga0209583, IMG submission 187201) | Freshwater sediment microbial communities in response to fracking from Pennsylvania, USA - Straight Creek_MetaG_SC_2014 (SPAdes) (version 2) | ecosystem: Environmental > Aquatic > Freshwater >... | reverse complement strand
GGGTCCGACGATATTCAAGGGGTATTGGAACGACGCTGCCCAATCCGTCTCTACAAACGGCTGGCATCGTACCGGCGACTTCGGGCGACTCGATGCCGATGGCTATCTCTGGTATCTGGGGCGCGCCGCCCACAAGGAACTGATCAAGACCGGCGGCGAGAACGTCTACCCGAAAGAGGTGGAGGCCTTAATCGCGTCGCACCCGGCCGTCGCCGAAGCGGTGGTGTTCGGGGTTCCGGATTCGCAGTGGGGTGAAGCGATCAAGGCAGTTTGCGTGCTCCGCACTGATGCGCTCGCAACCACGGACGAGATCATCGATTTCGTCGGCCAGCGGATTGCACGGTTCAAAAGGCCGAGGTATGTAGTTTTCGTCGAATCGCTGCCTAAAGGCGTGAGCGGCGAGGTGGACCGTGCCGCAGCCCAAACGATGCACCGAGACGACGGACCGCTCTCGACCGAAAGTCGACGCACGGCCCGGAGTACCTCGGGCTGAGTGCCGACGCCGCCGGCTGCGTCCGGCTCGATCCAAGCAGCGATCGATCGGGGGTGGACGGAACGCGACGTGAGAAATAACAACTAGACAGTGGAGACAACTTTGAGCCCCGCACTAGAGAATGACATTCCAATGCTTGAGTGCAAAAGCGTCGAGCGGCGCTTCGGCGGCATTGTCGCGCTCAACGGGATCGACATGCACATCCAGCGCGGCGAGATCTTCGGCCTCGTCGGGCCCAACGGCTGCGGAAAGACGACCCTCACCAACGTCGTTACCGGGTTTTTCCCTCCCCAGCGAGGTTCTGTTCTGCTGGGCGGACGCGACGTGACTGGCATGGCGCCGCATCGCGTGGCCAAGCTCGGAATCGCGCGCACCTTTCAGAACATCGCTCTGTTCAATGGACTGAGCGTGCTCGACAACATTCTGCTCGGCCGCCACATTCACATGAAGCCGAGTGTGGTACGGACCGCGTTGTATTCGTGGTTCGCTCGCGAGGACGAGAACGCGAATCGCGCCGTGGCCGAGGAAGTGATCGACTTCCTGCAGCTTGAAAGTGTGCGCGACGAGCTGGTCGACGGTATCCCGATCGGGTTGAAGAAACGCGTCGAGCTGGCTCGGGCGCTCGCCGCAAAGCCCAAGCTTCTGATTCTGGACGAGCCGATGGCCGGCATGAACCAGGAAGAGAAGGAATACATGGCGCGGTTCATCCTCGATGCTCGTGACGAACGGGATGTGACCGTGCTGTTGATTGAGCACCACATGGACGTCATCGTCGGCATCTGTGACCGGATGCTGGCCCTGAATTACGGGGAAACCATCGGCACCGGCAAGCCGGCGGACGTCATCGCGTCGCCCCGGGTCATCGAAGCCTACATAGGAGGGGCTCATGCAATCCGCTGAACAGCCCTCGGCCTGGAATTTCAGCCTCGATACGACCCTGATGCGCATCCTGGCGCAGAATGCGGTTGCGGTACCCGATCGCGTCGCGATGCGGGAGAAGACCCGAGGCATCTGGAAGGAAACCACCTGGCGTGAGTGGCTCGACATCGTGCTGGGCTGCGCGGCCGGGCTCGAGGCGATGGGTTTCAAGGCAGGTGAGGTCATGCTGGTGCTCGGCGACAACCGGCCCAGACTCTATTCGGGCATGTTGGCAGCCGGTGCGTTGGCGGGTTACGCGATGCCGGCGTTCGCCGACGCGACGCTCGACGAGATTCGCCATTTCATTCAGGAGAGCGGGGCGCGCTTCGTCCTCGCTGAAGATCAGGAGCAGGTCGACAAGATCCTGGAGCTGCGTCAGCAAGGTACGTCGATCGAAGTGTTGGTCTACGACGATGCACGCGGACTCGGTGCCTATGCCAACCGGGGCCTGGTGTCCTGGGAGACGCTCCATGAAAAAGGCCGGGAAGCACTCGCGCGCGGCGCCGAACTCCGTCAGCAACTGATCGAGCGTGCCAGACCGGACGATGCGGCCGTCTTCGTGCATTCCTCCGGGAGCACCGGCAAGCCCAAGGGCGTGGTGCTCTCGAATCGGAATTTGTTGGCTGGCGTGCGCAACGCCCATCGCGGCGCCACGTTCAAGTTCAACGAAAACATACTTGCCTATCTGCCGATTGCATGGGTCGGTGATTTCGCGGTGACGATCGCGGCCGGCATCGCGCTGCGCTTCGTGATCCATATTCCCGAGCGGCAGGAAACCGTGCTGAACAATCTTCGGGAGATCGCGCCGACCTTCTATCTGGCGGCACCGCGGAGTTGGGACAACATGCTGACGGCGATCCAGGTCCGCATGGAAGATTCCTCGTGGCTGAAGAAGAAGACCTACAAGGTGTTCATGGAGGCTGCTACTTCGGCCGAAAAGCGCAAGCTCCGCGGCGACCGGCCGAACCTGAAGGAGCGGCTGCTGGGGCCGTTCGGCGAGTTGATGATCTTCGGGCCGATCAAGGATCAGTTCGGTTTGACGCGATTGCGCGGCGCGTTCACCGGGGGCGAAGCGCTGGGCGAAGATACTTTCATTTTCTTCCGGGCGCTGGGTATCAAGCTTCGCCAGTTCTATGGCCAGACGGAGAGCAGTGCCTACAGCGCGATCCAGAGCGCCGACGAGGTCCGCTTGCACACCGTGGGGCGTCCGCTGCCGGGGGTGGAACTGAAGATCAGCGACGCCGGAGAGATTCTGGTCCGCTCCGAGAGTGTTTTCAGCGGCTACTACAAACTGGAGGAAGCGACCCGTGCCAGTCTCAAGGATGGATGGCTCCAGACTGGGGATGCGGGTTACGTCGAGCCCGATGGCCATCTGGTCGTGCTCGGGCGCTTGTCGGAAGTCGTGCGCACCGCCAACGGGCAGACCTACATTCCGAATTACATCGAGAACCGGATGAAATTCAGTCCGTACATCAAGGACGCGGCCGTCCTTGGGCGTGATCGCGACACGCTCTCGGCCATCGTCTGCATCGACATGGAGGCGGTCGGACTTTGGGCGGGACTTCGCGGCATCACCTTTTTCTCCTACGCCGAGTTGTCGCAGAAACCCCAGGTACTCGAGTTGGTCGCGGCGGCCATCAAGCAGGTCAACGGCGTGCTCCTGGAAGGATTGCAGGTACTCCGCTTCGTTTGCCTGCACAAGGAATTTGACGCCGACGATGGCGAAATCACCCGCACACGCAAGATCCGGCGCAATGTCGTGGAAGAACGCTACAGGCCGATCATCGATGCCATTTATGACGGATCGAGTTCCGTGACCATGAAGGCGCGAGTCAGCTACGAATCGGGCGAAGTCGGCACCATCGAGCGCGCGTTGGCCATCACGGAGATCGAATAATGGACTGGATCCTGTTTTTTGAATCCACGTTGAACGGCGGGTTGATCGGAACGATGTATTCGTTGGTCGCCATCGGCATCGTCCTGATCTACAAGTCGTCGTCGGTACCCAATCTCGCGCAGGGCGCGATGATGATGCTCGGCGCCTACGTGGTTTTGGCGCTTTCGAAACTCGGAATGCCGATCTGGCTGGCGATTCCCCTGGGAATCGGGCTGATGCTCTTCTTCGGCGTGGCGGTTGAACGGGTCGCCCTGCGTCGGCTAGCCGGCCAGCCCATCGTCATGATCCTGATGATGACGCTCGGCCTGGAGATCTTTCTCCGGGCGGGGTCGTTGACGATCTGGGGCAATACCGGGCAGCCGTTGTCGCTGGGCATCAGCGATTCGCCGCTGTTCCTGGGGCCCCTCCTGATCAGTCGTGCCCATGCCGTCGGGGCGGTGATCGCGGTGGTGATGTTCGGCCTCTTTGTGCTGTTCTTCCGAACGCGGATCGGGGTCGTCCTGCGGGCCATCTCCGATGACTACACCGCGGCTTGGTCGGTCGGCATTTCGGTGGAGCGCGGGGTGGCGCTGTCGTGGGCCGTCTCGGCGGGGGTGGCCACGATCGCCGGCGTGCTGTGGGGCTCCGTTCAGGGGGTCAACCAGGACCTCGCGCTGCTGCTGCTCAAAGGTCTGACCGTGGCGGTGCTCGGGGGGCTTGACAGTATCGGCGGGGCACTGCTCGCGGGCGTGTTGCTCGGCGTCGTCGAGGGCGTTGCGTCCAGTTTTCTCGATCCGCTGGTGGGCGGGTCCAGCCGGGACCTGGTCGACGCGATGATGCTCATTCTGACCATCCTGGTTCGACCCCACGGACTATTTGGCCGCCACGCTATCGAGAGGGTCTGAATCATGCTGTTTCGTCGAGCCGGAATCTTCCATACCCATTTCGCCGCCGACCGGGCGTTGTTCCAGATACCCGCCGATCGCTGGATGATCGGCATGCTGCTGCTGCTAGCCCTCGCGGCACCGTTCATCTTGAGCCCGCTCTACCTCGGGAGTTACCTGCTGCCGTGGCTCATCTGGACGGCCGGCACGCTCGGGCTCAACCTGATCGTCGGCTGGGCCGGTCAACTCCACCTCGGTTATGCCGCCGTGATGGGGATCGGTGCCTATGCGACGGTGCATGCCACCAAGGCGGGTGTGCCGTGGGAGCTTGCCATCGTGATGGGCGGCTTGACGGCGGCGGTCATCGGCAGCGGATTCGCCTTCGCCGCCCTGCGCGTGAAGGGGCTCTACCTGGCTCTCAGCACACTCGCCTTGCAGTTCGTCGTGGACTGGACGATCTCGCACGTTCCCGCCATCAGTGGCGGCGCACAGGCGACGTTCCAAGCCCCCGACCTGCGCCTGCTGGGCTGGCCGGTCACTTCCAGCGCCGGTCTCTACTACGTGGCGCTGGCCTGGTGCCTGATGGTGACCTCCTTCATGCTGAATCTACGGCGCACGGCACTCGGCCGGGCGCTCGTTGCGGTTCGCGAAAAGGACTACGCGGCCGCCGTGATCGGCGTGAACAGTTTCTATTACAAGCTGGTCGCCTTCGCCACGTCATCGTTCTTCGGCGGTGTGACGGGGGCGATCATGATTTTCACCTTCTATCACGCCGTCACCCCGGAGCAGTTTTCCGTCGACGTTTCGATCCAGGCATTGGCGATGGTCATCGTCGGCGGGCTGGGAAGCATCATCGGTAGTTTCTTCGGGGCGGCCTTCATACTGTTGATACCGGGACTGATGAGCGTCCTCATCTTCTGGCTGGCGACCCATGCCGGCATACCGATCTCGATCGAAACCCTCGGCCACCTGCCCCATGCGCTCTACGGCGCACTCATCATCGCATTCCTGCTGGTCGAGCCATTGGGACTGGGAAAGATCTACAGCAACGTTCGGGACTATCTGCTGGTCTGGCCGTTTGGTTACGTGAAGAAATAGCGAGGACCCATGAACGACCCGTCTTCAACAAATATTCTGTCGCTGAACAATATCGATGTCGTGTATGGCCATGTTTCCTTGGCCATCAAGGGTGTCTCGATCGACGTTCCGAAGGGCGGCATGGTGGCCCTGCTGGGCGCCAACGGCGCCGGCAAGAGCACGACCCTGAAATCGATCAGCGGGCTGCTCGCGGCCGAGAACGGCGCGGTCACGCGAGGCGAACTGCATTTCGCAGGCCGGAGCATCGGGACGCTGCCTCCGCAACAGCGCGTGCAACTCGGGATCGCGCATGTGCTTGAGGGGCGCCGGGTGTTCGAGCATCTGACCCCTGATGAAAACCTGATCGCGGCGTCGATGGTGCGAAGCCGCCACGACGTGAAGCGCAACAAGGAGCGGGTCTACGGATATTTCAAGCGCCTGTACGAGCGACGCACGTCCGCATCGGGTTATCTCTCCGGTGGCGAGCAGCAGATGCTGGCCATCGGAAGGGCCTTGATGACTCAGCCCAAGCTCCTCATGCTCGACGAGCCCAGTCTCGGGCTGGCCCCGTTGCTGGTGGCGGAGATATTTCAAATCATTTCCCAGATCAACAAGGAAGAAGGCTTGTCGGTTCTTGTGATCGAACAGAACGCGGTGGCGGCGCTGGAGATCGTGTCGCACGGCTATGTGATCGAGAACGGCCGCATCGTCATGCACGACAGTGCGGAGCGCTTGACGAAGAACCCCGATATCCAAGAGTTCTATCTTGGTGCCACGAAAAATCGGGATTTCCACGCCATCAAGCATTACAGGCGCCGCAAGCGTTGGTTGACATGAACCCGATCGAATCCGCCCCCTTGACAGTCGAGGCGGAAGTTCCTCTTGTTTGAAATTCTTAACCATTGGAGATTAAAAAGGTGGACAAATTCTTGAAGCCGCTGCTGACCGCGGCGATCACTCTGGTCACGTTCCTCTGCGGTCCGTCGTCGGCAGCAGCGGCCGAACCGGTGCGTTTCGGGCTCTGCTACGACCTGACGAAGGCCTACAGCTTCATTACTCCGCAGTTCGCGCAGGCGGTGCGCGACAACGCCGAGCTGATCAATTCGAAGGGCGGCCTGGAAGGTCACCCCATCGAGGTGATCGTTCGCGATCACGGCAACGAGCCGCAGCGCGGGATCGAGTGCTACGAGCGAATGAAGAGCGAAGGCGTGATGGTGTTCGACATGCTGTCGACCCCGGTTTCGCGAGCGGTGATCCCGCGGGTCATGAAGGACGGCAACGTGCTGATTCAGGCCTACGGGCGCGGCGACGCGGTCGACGGCGACGTGTTCAAGTGGATCTTTCCCCTCGGGCCCACCTGGTGGGGCCAGGCTGCCAACGACATCGCCTACATCAAGCAGAAGTCCGGCGGGAAGCTGAAGGGCGTGAAGGTGGCGTTCTTCCACATCGACACGCCTTTCGGGCGTGATCCGATCCCCGTCCTGAAGGCCCTGGCCGAGAAGGAAGGTTTCGAGCTGACGCTCGTGCCGTTCCCAGTGCCGGGGACGGACCAGGCATCCGCCTGGGCGCTGATGCGGCGTCTCAATCCCGACTGGATCATCGGTTGGAGCTTCTCGACCATGAACGTGATCGCGGCGCGGGAAATGAAGCGCAACGGGATTCCGATTGAGCGGTTCATCGCCGTCAATGCGATCAACGAGGTGGATATCGCCAACATCGGCGGCGACGCGGCCAAGGGAATCAAGCGTTCTACTTATGTCAACGGCGGATCAAACAACTCGCTGATCCAGAGGATCCTGTCCGAGCTGTACGACAAGAACAAGGGCAGCGGGGATCGCAAGAACGCGAACGACGTGTACTACAACCATGGCCTGGCCGTCTCCTCGACCGTCTACGAAGGCATGCGCCTGGCGATCAAGAACGAGGGCTGGCCGCTGACGCCCGCCAAGATCAAGGCCGGACTCGAGAGCCTCAAGAACTACGACGCCAATGGTCTGATGGCGCCGATCACCGTGACCGCACAGGATCACGGCGGCGGTGGCAAGACCCGCATCGAGATGTGGGACGGCACGAAGTGGGTCGCGCAGACCGATTGGTTCGCCGCGTACCAGGACGAGATCTGGAAGACGGTGAAGGAACAGTCGGCGGAATTCGCCAAGACTGAAATGCCCCGTTAAGAGTGCTTTTTCAACCGCGCGTCGAGCGCATCCGAGGCGCCAGCACCGCCTCGCTTTTCAATCACTATTAGGTGGAAAAAAATGGACGCTGAAAGCTTGGTCAAGTACGAGGTGATCGACGGCGTCGCCGAGATCGTCATGAATCGGGCGCCCGTGAACGCGATCAACATGGAGATGGCTCGCGCAGTCGTCGCGGCCTATGGTCGAGCCAAGGACGACGCTTCGGCACGGGCGGTGATCCTGACGAGCGCCTTCGACACCGTGTTCTCCGCTGGCCTCGATCTCAAGGCGGCGGTGAACATGAACGGGCAGGGCCTGCGTGAATTCCTCGAGGTCTTCTACTTCGAGATGCACGAAGCCCAGTATCGGATGGGAAAGCCGACAATCGCGGCCGTGACCGGCCATGCCCGGGCGGCCGGCGTGACCTGGGCGGTCTCGTGCGACATGATCGTCGTCTCCGAAGATGCCGACTTCGCGTACCCGGAGATCAACGTCGGACTCATCCCGGCGATGCATGTCGTGCATCTGCCGCGAGAGATCGGCCGCCACCGGGCGGCCGAGCTCCTGTTCACGGGCGAGACGATCAACGCGCGCCAGCTGCACGACTACGGTGTCTTCAACCATGTGGTGCCGGCCAACGAAGTGCTCCCCAAGGCGCGGGAGCTCGCGCGTCGCCTCGCGCAGAAGTCGCCGATCGCGATGAAGCTGCTGCGCGATTCGTTCATGCGCGCCAACGACCTCGGCTATCGCCGGGAAATGGAAAGCGTGGTCGAGACCACGGTCATCCTGAAGGAATCGGAGGACTCGAAGGAAGCGCTGCGTGCCTTCGTGGAAAAGCGAAAGCCGGTCTACGTCGGACGCTAGGTCCTCGGGCTGCCGGTAGCGGCATCGATGGGCCCGACGACGACGTCGGGTCCGCGATGCCGGATTTTTTCGACGGGTCGGAGTGGAGAATTTGAAGATGGAACAGTTCGTCCTCTTGGAAATGAGGGGTGAGGTCGCAATCCTTACGCTCAACAATCCGAAGGCGCGCAATGCGCTGGCGCGAGAGCTCATTCTCGATCTCATCCAGAAGATCGACGGTCTGATGTCGAACAAGGCGTGCCGAGCGGTCGTGTTGACGGGTGCGGAGGGAACCTTCTGTTCCGGGGGAGATGTCTCCAAGATGATGAGCGACCGGCAGCTTCTCGACCGGCGGATCTGGCTGAAGACCGCGCACTTGATGGTCCGCGGCATCATGAACTCCGAGAAGCCGGTGATCGCGGCGGTCGAAGGCTATGCCTTCGGCGCCGGGCTGTCGTTGGCCATGGCAGTCGACTACGTCGTCGCCGCCGACAACGCCAAGCTCTGCGCGGCGTTCGCGAAAGTCGGTCTGGTGGCCGACATGGGTCTCTTCTACACACTGGCGCAGCGTGTCGGCGTGCCCAGGGCCAAGCGGATGATCATGCTGGCCGAGGTGGTGGAAGCGCGAGAGGCGGAGCGCCTCGGGATGGTCGATCGCGTGCTGCCGGCCGGGCAGGTCCTGGACGCTGCGGTCGAGGTGGCGAAGGAGTACCTCGACGTCGCCCCGTTGCCGTTGGCGCTCACCAAGGCCGTCTACGCCAAGGGCTGCGCGAGTCTTGACGATGCCCTCTATGCGGAGGTCGATTACCAGTCGATGGTGGCCCTCAGCGAGGATCATCTCGGCGCGGCGAAGGCCTTTCGCGAGAAGCGCAAGCCGACTTTCACCGGCCGGTGATGATGTCGGGGCGCTCGAATTCGACGGGGTTCGTGAATTTGACGCTTGGCTGAGTGCCGCTGACGCCGGCGCCTGCCGCGAACGCCGGATTGGAACAACGACGTGCTGCCCGGCGCGGCTGCGCGAACCGCCATTGCCACGGGGGCCGCTCCCGCGGCCCCCGTGGTGGCGCGTTCAGCCCTGGCCGAACGGCAGGGCCTGCTTGCTCAGCACGAACTTCTTGATCTTGCCGCTCGGCGTGCGTGGCAGCTGCGGCAGGACCTCGACGCGTTCCGGCCAATACTGTTTGGCGACCTTGTTCTCGGCCATCCAAGCCTGCATGATGCCGAGGTCGAAGCTGGCTCCCGGGCGCAGCTCGACGAAGGCACAGCCGCGTTCGCCCAGGCGCGCATCGGGGTAACCCACGAGCGCGGTCGACAGCACCGCCGGGTGGCGATGCAGCACGCTCTCGATCTCGAACACCGGCACGTTCTCGCCGCCACGGATGAGAACGTCTTTGGTCCGGCCGTTGATGCGGATGAAGCCTTCGGCGTCCATGTAAGCGAGGTCGCCGGTGTCGAACCAGCCGTCGCCATCGAAGGTGACGATGTCGGGCCGCTTAAAGTAGCCGAGGAACATCAGCGCTCCGCGCACCTCGAGGCGCCCCGTCACGCCCGGTTCCAGCGACCGGCCGGCATCGTCGACCACGCGCACCGCCACGCCTTCCAGCGCGCGACCGTCGCTCGTCGCCGACTTGTCGGCGGCGCGCGCCGGATCGGTCACCGTGCTGCCCAGCGACTCGGTCATGCCCCACAGCGACAGCACCTGGATGCCGAGCGTTCGCGACGCGCGTTCCACCAGTATTGGAGGGATCGGCGCGCCGCCGCACATGAGTTTCTTCATCCGCTGCGGCTTGGGATCGCCTGCGGCGACCCGGTCGCAGATGTCCGAGAGGAAGGGCGTCGACACCACCGTGTAGCTGACGCCTTCATCGGCGATGATCTGCACCGCGCGCCGGGCTTCCCACACATCCTGAAGCACCAGCGTGGCACCCAGCCGCAGCGACTGCAGCATCACCGCGATGAAGCCCGTCATGTGGCCGATGGGTGCACAACACAGCAGCACCTCGTCGGCAGTCAGTTCGACACGCCGGGCCAGCGCGTCGGCGCCGGCGATCAGCGTATTGTCGCAGTGCATGACGGCCTTGGGCTGACCGGTCGTTCCGGACGTGAACATTAACAGCGACAGGTCGCCGGCCTGCGTGTCCGACGACGCCTGCGTCCCGATCTCCCCGCCCTCTCCGCGATGCAGCAGCTCCTCGAAGCTGTCGGCGCCCACGCCGTCGACGACGACGACGTGTTCCAGCGAGGGGATCTGCAGCTTCAGCGCCGCGGCCATCGCGGCGTGGTCGAACTCCCGGAAGACCTTCGGAACGATGAACACCTTGGCGCCGCTGAACTCGAGCATGAAGCGCAGCTCGTGCTCGCGAAAGATCGGTATCAGGGGGTTGATCACGGCGTGCAACCGGGCACAGGCCAGCGTCGTGACGACGAACTCCCACCAGTTGGGCAACTGCACCGCGACCATATCGCCGCGGCCGACACCCAGGTCGCGCAATCCGGCCGCCGCACGCCCAACAAGGACGTCGAGTTCGCGGTACGCGATGCGCCGGGATTGCCCGGTCCGGTCTGCCCTAAAGGCGACAAGCGCGGGTTTGTCTGGGGAGCGCGCGGTCGCTTCGGCGAACACCTTGTCGAGTGTCTTGTCCAGCCATTTGCGCGATGAACGCTGTGCCTGCGCATGCGCGGCCGCGTTGAATATGTCAGTTTTCATGAGTTGTCTACCCGATGTGTGCGCCAAAAGAAAATCCCCCGAGGCAGGCAAGCGATTTCGCGGGCGTTCGCCGCCACGACCCTTGGATCGCGCGCCGAGAGCGTGAACGGGCTTGCCCATACCCGAGATAGTGCGTCTCGAAATGCCCTGCCTTCCTCGGAAGGTTCGCAACTGTAATGAGTAATTCTAGGAAGTCAACGCCGGGAGAGTACTCGGCAAGAGAAACACAGATAGTTAGAATCGTGCGAGGCGGGAAAGGTGTGCGCTGGTTGGTGGATGCGTCCGGGGACGGCCTGGAAAGTTTCTTGTTATTTATTATGCGAACCAGCTCTTATCAAATAGATATTAGACCGGGGCACCTGTAAGTGGGATGCTCTTTCGCTTGGAACGCCAACGGCGTGACAGCATAGACAACAACGGAAACAACGAACGACATGACACGCTTCAAGAGCCTCGTGGCCGTGGTCAGCCTGATGACGCTGGCCCTGACCGCGGGGGCACAGACCTTTCCGAGCAGGCCGATCAAGATAATCGTCCCCTTCCAGGCGGGCACCGCCACCGACCTGGTGACGCGCCTGATCGCGCCGGCACTGTCGGAACAACTGGGACAGCCGGTGGTGGTCGACAACCGGCCGGGGGCCGACGGCGCGATCGGCGCCGTGGAGGTGGCTCGGGCGGCGCCGGACGGCTACACCCTGCTCATGTCGACAAACGGGTTCGCCGCGGTGCCGGCCATGCGCAAGGCGCCGCCTTACCATCCCACAAAGGACTACACCCCGATCTCGATGGTGGGGCGGTATGCCTTCTTTCTGTTCGTCAACACCACGCTGCCGTTTCGGACGCTGACGGAGTTGCTGGAATACAGTCGCGCCCACCCCGGTGCGCTGAACTACGCGACGGGCAACCCGACCGGAATCATCGCGACCCGCCAGCTGCTGTCGCTCGCCGACGTGAAGATGCTCTGGGTGCCTTACAAGGGCGAGCCGGCGGCCATGACGGACCTGGTCACCAACCGGGTGCAGGTGATGTTCTCCACCATGACCACCGCCGGACCGCACGTCGCCAGCGGCAAGCTGCGGGTGCTGGCGACCACCTTGCCCACGCGTTTGCCCTCGGCCCCTGAGATACCCACGATCACCGAGGCCGGGCTGCCGAAATTCTCGGTGGTATCTTGGGCGGCCCTGCAGGGCCCTGCGAATATGCCCAAGGAAATCACCCAGCGCCTGTCGCGGGCGGTGGCGGTGGCGATCGCCAAACCCGAGATTCGCGAGGCGTTCGCGAAACAATATATCGTTCCCTTGAGTTCCACGCCGGAAGAGTTGCGCACTTATGTGCACGATCAGGCAGAACTCTACGCATATACCCTGAAGGAGGCCGGCATTGAACCCGAATGAATCTGCGGGTGCGCTTTCGGGAATCGTGGTGCTGGACCTCACACGAATACTCGCAGGTCCATGGTGCACGCAAATGCTCGCGGACTTCGGCGCCGAGGTGCTGAAGGTCGAGCGCCCGGGGAGCGGCGACGACACGCGTTCCTGGGGCCCGCCCTGGCGCGACCGCGGCGACCGGCCCGAAGGCGAGCGCCGGGAGGCGACCTACTTCGCCTCGGCCAATCGGAACAAGAAGTCGGTCGCGGTCGATATCTCCACCGTGCAGGGGCAGGACACCGTTCGCCGCCTGACGGCGACCGCGGATGTCATGGTCGAGAACTTCAAGGTCGGCGATCTCGCCCGGTACAAGCTGGACTACGAGACGCTGCGCGCGATCAATCCGCGCCTGATTTACTGCTCGATCACCGGCTATGGGCAGACCGGGCCGTACGCCGACAGGCCCGGCTACGACCTGGTCTTCCAAGGCGAGGCCGGACTGATGAGCGTCACGGGCGAGCGCGACGAACTACCTGGCGGCGGCCCGCAGAAGGTGGGCGTCGCAGTGTCCGACCTGGTGACTGGTTTGTACGCGTGCAATGCGGTTCTGGCCGCGCTGCAGCACCGAAACCGCACCGGCGAGGGCCAGGCGATCGACGTGTCTCTTTTCGACTGCACGCTGGCGATCGGCGCCAACCTTGCCTTCAACCACGTGGCCAAGGGGACGCAGCCACAGCGATACGGAAACGCTCACCCGACGATCGTGCCCTACCAGGTGTTCTCGACTGCCGACGGGCACATCATCGTGGCGGTCGGCAACGACAGCCAATGGCAGCGCTTCTGCACCGCCATCGTCAGGCCCGACCTCGCCACCGCGCCTCGCTATCTGCACGGCCCGGACCGGGTCGCCAACCGGGATTCGCTGGTCGCCGAAGTGGCCCGGACCTTGGCGACCGGCAAGTCGGCCCACTGGCTCGAGCGTCTGGATCATCTCGACGTGCCGCACGGCGGCATCAACGGTTACGCAGAGGCATTCGCCCATCCCCAGGCCTTGCACCGGCAGATGCGAGTGGACGTGCCCGCTGATTTCGGCTCCGAGGCTGGGGTGGCCAATCCGATCAAGTTCTCGGCATCGCCGATCCAGTACCGTCGTGCCGCCCCTTCGCTGGGTGCGGACACCGACGAAGTGTTGAAGCGGTTGTCCCCGTGACCGCGCTCCTCATGCGGACCAGGGTCACGGAACTCTTGGGCATCCGTTATCCGATCATTCAAGGCGGCATGCAATGGGTCGGTCGCGCCGAGCTGGCTTCCGCAGTCTCGAACGCCGGCGGATTGGGCATCCTGACCGCGTTGACGCAGCCGAGTCCCGAGGCCCTGCGCGCGGAGATCGACCGTTGCCGAACCCTCACGGACCGGCCGTTCGGCGTGAACCTGACGATTCTTCCGTCGGCCACCCCGCCTCCGTACAAGGAGTACCTCGAGGCCGCCATCGACAGCGGCATCACGATCATCGAGACCGCGGGGAACAGCCCAAAGGACTTCATCAGCCGGGCCAAGAGCGCGGGCGTGAAGATCGTCCACAAGTGCACGTCGGTGCGTCATGCGCTGGCGGCCGAGCGCAACGGCGTCGATGCTGTCTCCATCGACGGCTACGAGTGCGCCGGTCACCCCGGCGAGGATGGGGTGGGGGGGTTGGTGCTGTTCGCGGCCGCGGCGAGCAAGGTGCGTATTCCGTTGGTCGCCTCCGGCGGAATTGCCGACGGCCGGGGACTGGCGGCGGCGCTGGCCCTCGGCGCGGAGGGCGTCACGATGGGCACCCGGTTCTGCGCCACGCGGGAGGCGCCGATCCACGACCGGATCAAGGCGGCGCTCGTCGCTGCCAGCGAGCGCGACACCCAGCTCATCTTCAGGACCCTGCGAAATACGGCCCGGGTGTTGAAGAACGCGATCTCCGACGAAGTGGTGAGGTTGGAACACCGCGAAGGCGGCTGTGAATTCAAGGACCTCCATCCGTTAGTGGCCGGTGCTCGCGGTCGTGCCGCCCTCGAGAGCGGCGACGTCGACGGCGGGCTGGTGTGGGCTAGCCAGGTAATCGGCCTGATCGACGACATCCCGACCTGCCAGGAATTGATCTCGCGCATGGTGGCGCAGGCCCGCGAAGTCTTCAGCCGCCAGCAGGCGATCTTCGGTGTGCCGGCGAACCAGGTCGCGGTTTCGAGTCCTTCGTAGTCACCCTCGTCCGGTCGGCATGTCGGGGCGAACGGTCGCCCGACGACGCCGGGCCATTGCGCTATCCGTTGCCAAACCGGGCCGCTCCCGCCGTCCCAGAGAACACATGACATCGACCCATCAGCCAGCTCCCGTCGCGCCGAAGATCTTCGACTCCATCGATGCGATCCGTGCCTTTGTTGGGCAGGGCCGCGTGTCGGGCGCGCCGATCGTGGTCGACCAGGCGACGATCGACACGTTTGCCGCGATCACGCGCGACGCCCAGTGGATCCACACCGACCCGGTGCGGGCCGCGGCGGAATCTCCCTTCGGCGGAACGATCGCGCATGGCCTGCTTACGCTGGCGATGGTGCCGGGGTGGTTTCACAACTGCTTCGATTTCCCGCGGCGCAAGATGGCCCTGAACTACGGTTTCGACAAGGTCCGCTTCACCGGGCTGGTGCGCAGCGGATCCAGCCTCGTGGGCAGCTTCGCGCTCGACAAGGTCGAGGACCTGAAGGCGGGCGAACTGCGTTGCTTTTGGCAGGTGCACATCCACGTGGAGGGCGCGGAGCGGCCGGCCATGGTGGCGACCTGGATCACCCAGATCCAGTACTGAAGCGGCCAGCGCCGGATCGGTCGACGGGCGGCAGGCGCTCGTTCCCGTGGCGCTGAGCAGCGAAACATGCTTCGACGGTCATCCGGAACCTTCATGACAACCTCACCTTCGACCATCCACCCAGAGCAGGAATATTTCGAGCATCTGGCGAGCGGCCGCTTCATGCTCCAGCGCTCGCGCTCCTCCGGCAAGTTCTTCTTCTACCCGCGTGTCGCAGAGCCGGTCACCGGCGCCCAGGATCTCGAATGGGTGGAGGCCAGCGGCGACGGCGTCGTCCATGCCACGACGGTCGTGCGGGCCAAGCCGCCCCAGGTGTCTTTCAACGTGGTGCTGGTGGACTTGGCCGAGGGGCCGCGGGTGATGAGCCGTATCGAAGGTTTGCCACCCGACGCCGTCCGGATCGGCATGCACGTCACAGCACGGATCGGCGTACAGGACGAGGCGCCAATCCTGCTGTTCGAACTCGCGTCCCGGGGAGGTGCGGCATGACAGCGCCGACGGCAGCCGACCGCTTCCCGCGCGGCAAGACCGCCATCGTCGGAGCGGCCACCTTCGGCATGGGCGAGTCGCCCGGCCTGAGTTCGATGGACTTGGCGGTCTCCGCCAGCCTCGCCGCGCTGCGCGACGTGGGGCTCACGCCCGGAGAGGTCGACGGTCTCTTCATCGGCCTGCCCGACGACTTCCTCTCCGGGCTGACTTTTGCGGAGTACCTGGGGATACAGCCACGCGTCACGGACAACAACCGCACCGGCGGTTCGGCCTTCCTGACCCACGCGATGTGGGCCGCCCTGGCGATCGATGCAGGGCAGTGCGAGGTCGCGCTGATCGCCTACGGCAGCAACCAGCGCTCCGCGGCCGGCAAGCTGGTGAGTTCGATGCGCCCGACGGCCTACGAGGCGCCCTACAAGCTCGGCCGGCCGGTCGGGGCCTACGCGTTGGCGCTCTCGCGCTACATGCACGAATACGGCTTGAAGCGCGAGCAGCTCGGCGAGGTGGCCCTGGCCGCGCGCCGCTGGGCCCAGCTCAATCCGGACGCCTACATGCGCGAGCCGTTGACCATGGACGACTATCTTCGGTCGCGCATGGTGTGCGATCCGGTCAGCGTCCGCGATTGCTGCCTGGTGACCGACGGCGCCGCGGCGGTGGTGATGGTGAGTGCCGAGCGAGCCCGGCGCATCGCGCAGGAGCGTGGCGTGCGGCCAGCGTTTCTGCTCGGTGCAGGCACCTCGACCGATCATCGCGACATCACCTCGATGCCCGATCTCACGACCACCGCGGCGGTGCATTCCGGCAGGCGCGCGTTCGCGCAGGCAGGCGTCAAGCCGTCCGAGGTCGACGCGGTCGAGCTCTACGACGCCTTCACGATCAACACGATCTTGTTCCTCGAAGACCTCGGCTTCTGCAAGAAGGGGGAGGGTGGCTCGTTCGTGCAGGGCGGGCGCATCGCACCGGGCGGCGAGCTGCCGGTCAATACCAACGGCGGCGGCCTCTCGTGCGTCCACCCCGGCATGTACGGACTGTTCACCATGGTGGAAGCGTCCCAGCAGCTGATGGGCATGGCGGGAGCGAGGCAGGTGCCCGGCGCCGAGTTGGTCGTCGCCCATGGCAACGGGGGCGAGCTTTCCAGCCAGGCGACGCTGATCCTCGGGTCCGAGAGCACGCTCTAGCACTGCCAGTTTTCGAAGCCGACAACCCTCCATCGAATGAACCCCATGAAGACTCCAAACCCAACACTGGAAGGCAAGAGCATCATCGTCACCGGCGCCGCGCAAGGCATCGGCCGCGCCATCGCGGATCTGGCGCTGTCGATGGGCGCGACCGTGACGGTGGTCGACCTGAACCGCGACGCACTGGCGGCGTTCCAGGCCGAGGTCGGACCGGACCGGCTCCTGACCCAGTGCGGCGATGTGGCGGACCCCGCCTTCGCGCAAGCCGTGGTCGATGCCGCCGCGAGCAAGTTCGGTGCGCTGCACGGGCTGGTCAACAACGCCGGCATTACCCGAACCGCGATGATCGAGAAGATGACGCTGGAGCAATGGAGGCTGGTCATCGACGTCCACCTGTCGGGCTCCTTCTACTTCCTGCAGGCGATCGGCCGGCACATGCTGGCCCGCATCCGTGCGGGCGACACAGCGCCGGGATCCATCGTCAACATCTCCTCGGACGCGGGCCGGGCCGGCACGGTCGGACAGATCAACTACGGCGCGGCGAAGGCCGGCATCTTCGGCCTCACCATGTGCGCCGCGCGCGAATGGGGCAAGTACAACGTACGCGTCAACACCGTGGGCTTCGGCGTGGTCGAGACGCCGATGACCGAGACGATCCGCAGCGAGAAATTCGCCGACACCTACATGGCCCGCATCCCGCTGGCGCGGTGGTCGAAGGCCGAGGAGGTGGCGCAGCCAATCTGCTACCTGCTGTCGGACGCGGCCTCCTACATCACCGGCCAGCACATCTCCGCCAACGGCGGCATGACGATCGGTCTCTGAGGCGGCCCGACCGCCTTCCGGGGTCGGGCGCCTTCCAGCCGAACGACACCGGTTCGACCGACCCGAGACGGCCGTCCGAAGCCCCGCCGCCCGCAGGCCCAACAGCGCCCTCCCGCTATCCATCGATGAACGCATTGCAATCGCTCGCCCCAACCGTCATTCCCCCCGAGGACGAGGCGCTGCGCACCGAGATCCGGAGGTTCCTGCGCGAGGCCACCCGAACGATGCCAGCCGAGCGGCGGGCGCGTTCCTGGTCGGGCCACGACGCGGAGTTCAGCCGCGAACTCGGGCGTCGCGGCTGGATCGGGATCACCTTTCCCGAAGCCTACGGCGGCGGTGGTCGCAGCGCCTTCGCCAGGTACGTGATCGCCGAGGAGCTGCTGAACGTCGGGGCCCCCGTCGCCGCGCACTGGATCGCCGACCGCCAAAGCGGCCCGCTGCTGCTGAAGTACGGCACCGACGCGCAGAAGCAGCGCCATCTGCCGGCCATCTGCCGCGGCGAGAGCTACTTTTGCATCGGGATGAGCGAGCCGGGCGCGGGCTCCGATCTCGCCAGCGTTCGCACGCGGGCGCGTCGCGACGGGGCCGGGTGGGTGCTGAACGGGCAGAAGATCTGGACCACCCATGCGCATCACTGCCAATACATGATCGCGCTGGTGCGCACCAGCGGCGAGGTGGGTGACCGACAGGGCGGACTCTCGCAGCTGATCGTCGATTTGTCGCTGCCCGGCATCACGGTGCGGCCAATCGAAGACCTCTCCGGCGACTTCCACTTCTGCGAGGTCTTCTTCGACAACGTGCAGCTTGACGACGACGCGCTCATCGGCGAGGAGGGCAACGGCTGGGCGCAGGTGGTTGCCGAACTCGCCTTCGAGCGTAGCGGTCCCGAGCGCTTCTACAGCAGCATGGTGCTGCTCGACGAGTGGCTGGCCTGGATTCGCACGCCGGCCGGGCGGACACCCAACGCCGAGCGGCTGGCCGGCCGCATCGTGGCCCACCTGGCGCCGATACGGGCTTTGTCGCTGGCCATCACCGCGAAGCTGGCCGCGGGCGAAAGCCCGGTGGTCGAGGCCGCGCTCGTCAAGGATCTCGGCACGACGGTCGAGCAGCTGCTGCCGACGCTGATCGCCGACGACCTGCACGCACGTCCCTTCGCGGACCTGCCCGCGTCGCTGATGGGCACCCTCGACTACACGATGCTCGCCGCGCCGAGCTATTCGTTGCGCGGCGGCACGCGCGACATCTTGCGCGGCATGATCGCGCGCGGTCTCGGCCTTCGTTGACCTGGAAGAACGCGATGGATTCATTGTTCACCGATGCCGTGCGCGACATGCTGCACGACCACTGCACGCCCGAGCTGGTGCGCGAAGTCGAGGCCGGCGGCACGGCCGACACCCTCTGGAAGTTGCTCGAGTCCGCGGGCTTCGCCGATGCATTGGTGCCCGAATCGGCCGGCGGTGCCGGCCTCTCCTGGGCCGAGGCCGCGCCGGTGCTCGAACTCTTCGGACGCCATGCCCTGCCGCTGCCCCTCGGCGAGACCATGCTGGTGCGCAGCCTGGTCGCAGCTGCCAGCGTGACTGTCCCGCCCGGCTTGACCACGCTGGCCTGCGCGGCACCCGCCGACGATGAAACGGTCAGTTGCCCGCACGTGCCCTGCGGTCGTCTGGCGGCCACCGTCCTGGTGGCCTTCGATGGCGAGGCGCGCCTGCTGCCCACCGCCGGTGCGCGCCGCGCCGTGTTCGGCTTCAAACTCGACGCCGCGATGGTGTGGCCGCTCCAGGCCTGGCACGACGCCGCGCCGACGCGTCTGCGCCCGCCGCTCTCGCTGCGCACGCTGCAGGCGGCGATCTACTCGGTGCAGCTCGCAGGTGCCATGGCGGCCGTGCTCGAGCGTAGCCTGGAGTACGCCAACGATCGCCAGCAGTTCGGCAAGCCGATCGGCAAGTTTCAGGCCATCCAGCACCAGCTCAGCCTGATGTCAGAGCACGTGTTTGCCTCGCGCATGGCAGCCCAGCTCTGCATGCCGGCCGAGGGCGCCGTGTTCGACGAACTGCGCGTGGCCATGGCCAAGGCCCGGGCCAGCGAAGCCGCGGTCGAGGTGGCCGCGCTCAGCCATTCGATTCACGGCGCAATCGGTTTCACGGCCGAGTACCCGCTGCAGTTGCTGACACGCCGCCTCCATGCCTGGCGCCAGACCGCCGGGTCCGAATCGGCCTGGCACGACGTGATCGGCCGCGCTCTGCTGACGAAGACCGACGCGCCCAGCCTCGACCTGCTGCGCCGCCTGACCGACATGGCCTGAACGAACCACTCACCGGAGAACCTTATGGACCCGTTCCTGAAGATCGAGCGCCACGGTGCGATCGTCACCGCGACGATGAACCAGCCGGCCACCCGCAACGCGCTGACCAGCAACACTGCGGTGGCGGAGTTCGTGCGGCTGTGCGAGGAGCTGACCCTCGACGCCACGGTTCGGGTGCTGATCGTCGCGGCCGAGGGCCCGGTGTTCTGTTCGGGCGGCAATGTCAAGGACATGCTGCGCTACCAGACCGAGCGGCCCGCGCCCGACCGCATCCGCGAGGAGTACCGCCAGGGCATCCAGCGACTGCCCAAGGCCCTCTACAACCTCGACGTCCCGACCATCGCCGCGATCAACGGCCCGGCGATCGGCGCCGGGCTCGACCTGGCGACGATGTGCGACATCCGCATCGCGTCGGAGAAGGCGACCTTCGCCGAGAGTTTCGTCAAGGTCGGCATCGTGCCCGGCGATGGCGGGGCGTGGCTGCTGCCGCGCGCGGTCGGTCGCTCGAAGGCGGCGGAGATGGCGTTCACAGGCGAGTCACTCACGGCGCAACAGGCGCTCGAGTTCGGTCTGGTGTCCCGGGTCGTGGCCCACGAGACCCTGCAGGCGGAAACCCAGGCGCTGGCAGCACGTATCGCCGCCAACCCGGCCGGCGTGCTGCGGATGACCAAGCGCCTGCTGCGCGAAGGCGAGCGGAGTTCGCTGGAGTCGCTGCTGGAGTTGTCGGCCAGCTACCAAGCCCATGCGCACTTGACGGCCGAGCACCACGAAGCGGTCAACGCCTTCCTCGAGAAACGGCCGCCGCGGTTCGCCGGCTGAGGAACGGCCGAAGCCCTCAATGCGGACGATGGCCGGCAAGTGCCTTTACTGGGGATCGCTCAGCCGATAGCAGACCCCGCGAATGAAGAGTTAACCATCCCACAAGACTGACAACCTCCGCAGATAAAGAGCATCGCATGAATATATTGGTCCCTGTAAAACGCGTCGTTGACTACAACGTGAAGGTCCGCGTGAAGAGTGATGGCACTGGCGTGGACATCGCCAACGTCAAGATGAGCATGAACCCGTTCGACGAGATCGCGGTCGAAGAGGCGGTTCGACTGAGGGAGAAGGGCATCGTCACCGAAGTGATCGCCGTGAGCTGCGGCGTCACGCAGTGCCAGGAAACCCTGCGGACCGCGATGGCCATCGGCGCCGACCGCGCGATCATGGTCGAGACGACCGACGAGCTGCAGCCCCTGACGGTGGCCAAGCTGCTGAAGGCGCTGGTCGCCAAGGAGCAACCCGGTCTCGTGATCCTCGGCAAGCAGGCCATCGACGACGACTGCAACCAGACGGGCCAGATGCTGGCCGCGCTGTGCGACCTCCCGCAGGCGACCTTCGCCTCCAAGGTGGAACTCACCGCCGACTCCGTCAGTGTCACCCGCGAAGTCGATGGCGGCGCCGAGACCTTGAGGCTCAGCCTGCCCGCGATCATCACGACCGACCTGCGGTTGAACGAGCCACGCTATGTGACGCTGCCCAACATCATGAAGGCCAAGAAGAAGACGCTGGAGGTGCTCAAGCCCTCCGACCTGGGCGTGGAGATGAAGGCGCACCTGAAGACGCTGAAGGTCAGCGAGCCGCCCAAGCGCAGCGCCGGCATCAAGGTGCCGGACGTGGCGACGCTGGTGTCCAAGTTGAAGAACGACGCGAAGGTGATCTGAGATGACGATCCTTGTTACTGCCGAACACGACAACGCGACCGTCAAGGGCGCGACTCTCAACACCGTCACCGCCGCGCTCAAGTGTGGCGGCGATGTTCACGTGCTGATCGCCGGCAGCAACGCCACGGAAGCCGCGAAGGCAGCGAGCCAGATCGCCGGCGTGGCCAAGGTGCTGCACGCCGACGGCGCGCACTTCGGCCACGGCCTGGCCGAGAACATCGCGGCGCAGGTCCTGGCGCTGGCGCTGGCGAAGGACTACACCCACATCCTGTTCCCCGCGACTGCGGCGGGCAAGAACGTCGCCCCGAGAGTGGCGGCCAAGCTGGACGTGGGCCAGATCTCGGACATCACCAAAGTGGACAGCGCCGACACCTTCGAGCGCCCGATCTACGCCGGCAACGCGATCGCGACGGTGCAGAGCCTGGACGCGATCAAGGTCATCACGGTGCGCACGACCGGGTTCGATCCGGCGGCCGCAAGCGGCGGCAGCGCGGCGGTCGAGACACTCGCGAGCGTGGCCGACTCTGGCAAGTCGACTTTCATCGGCAGCGAGATCGCGAAAAACGATCGTCCCGAGTTAACCGCCGCGAAGATCATCGTCTCCGGCGGCCGCGCACTCGGCAGCAGCGACAAGTTCACCGAAGTGCTCACGCCGTTGGCCGACAAGCTCGGCGCAGCCCTGGGCGCAAGCCGTGCCGCGGTCGATGCCGGCTATGCGCCAAACGACTGGCAGGTCGGGCAGACGGGCAAGATCGTCGCGCCGCAGCTCTACATCGCCGCCGGCATCAGCGGCGCGATCCAGCATCTGGCGGGCATGAAGGATTCGAAGGTGATCGTGGCGATCAACAAGGATCCGGAGGCGCCCATCTTCTCGGTTGCCGACTACGGCCTCGAGGCCGATCTGTTCACGGCCGTGCCTGAGTTTGTGGTCGCACTGAGCTAAGGAAGGTCCAAACAAGTACAGGCTTCCCACATGATCGCTGGCGATCGGTTATGGCGCGCGCAGGCCTACACCAACCTGGACAGCATCGACTGGGCGCTGCGCAACGGCAAGACCCTCATGGTCTACCAGCGCCAATACAACCCGGCGCGCATGCGGCCGATGGTCGAGATCATCGCGAAGGATGCTGTCGCCGCCATGATGCGGCGCATCGGCGGCGCCTTCAACGTGCAGCACGTGATCCTGGTCGGCGGCGGCGCCTTCCTGTTCAAGAAGGCCGTCAAGCAAGCGTTCAGCACCCACCAGATCCTCGAGGTGAAGGAGCCGATGTTCGCCAATGTGCGCGGCTACCAGATTGCAGGAACGAACTACGCGCACACCGCGCTGCCCAGCGCGAGCCGGCAGCGCGTGTCGGCATCGGAAGGAGAAGGCGCATGACTCACGATGCGAAGCGCGCCCATGAGCCGGTGCGGTTGCTGTTCGAAATGACGCGTGACGACAACCCGCGCCTGTACGACGACCTGATCCGGTTCAACAAAGGCACGAAGCGGGTGAACAGGTTGCGGTTTCTGGCGCACGAGGGGTTGATCGCACAGCACTGGATGGCCGCGCAAGGTGTCGCGGCATTGGGCCCGCCGGTAAACCCAGTGAGCGAGCCGAGAGTCAGGCCCTCGGCCGCGCGTCACACCAACCAGGTTTTCGAAGCGCCGCCGGTCGGGGAGGGGTAGATGAAGAAGCATGCCACCCGGTCTTGTGGTGCGGTCAGCGCTTCCGAACTGGCCGAGATGGGGGTGTGCGAGCGAAGAGTGTTGCTGGCACATCGCCACGGCCCGAGGCGGCGGACGTTGGCGCAGCGAAGGGCACTGCGGCGCGGCCTGCGCGCGCACGAGCGGTTTCATCGCGATGGGCTTGCTGCAAAGGAGGGCGCGAGTCGCTGGCGCTGCCCCACGGCGTTTGCTTCGTTCGGCCGGTGGTTCGTGAGGCTCTGCACGCGCATTGCACGCGCTGTGCTGTGCGCGCTCGCTGGTCGCAGACATGGGGCTGCTGATCCAGGAGAACGCGGATGACGTCCAATTGGGCAGCTTGGGCGCTGCTGACGCTCGCTCTGACGCTCGGTGTGAGTGTGGCCTTGCAGCGTCGACGCGCTGTGCTGGCAGACCGCATGGAAAGGGCCAGTCGACCCTCGGACTTGAGGGATGCGGAGTTGATCTACCTGGAAGAGCGGTTCAACACGTCGGACCCGGTGCGGCTCTCGGCCAGGCTCGATCGCGCTTATCGGATGCCGTCCGGTCTGGTCGTGCTCTTGGAGCTGAAGACCCGAAGCGTCAATCGTGTGTACCCGTCGGATGTGATTCAGTTGTCGGCGCAGAGGTTGGCGCTCGAGCGCAAGACCGGGCAAGTCGTTGCGCACCATGGCTATGTGGTTGCCCAGATGCCGGACGGCGCGCGCAAGGTGCATCGCGTTCAACTGGTCTCGGGAGAGGCGGTGGTCGCACTGGTCAGGCGGCGCGAGACCATCCGCCGTGACATAGCGTGCGTGAGCGATCCCGCGCAGCAGGTGCCATCAACGCGTGCTGGCAGAGGCTCACTTCGCGGTCAATCCCAGGGGGTTGAAGGCGAGATTTCGGGTGTTTTCATGAATGCACTGGATCCGGGGGTGTTGTCCCTGGCAGCATGAAAGGACATTCGAAATGGCTGGTGGAATCGAAAAGCTGACGGCACTCAAGGTTGCCCGGCTCTCGAAGCCGGGTCGCTACGCCGACGGCAAGGGCCTGTACCTTCAGATCACGAAGGCCTTGGTCAAGAGTTGGATCTTCCGGTACGAGCGCGACGGCAAGGAGCGCTACATGGGTCTGGGTGCAACGCATACCGTAGGCCTCGCCGAGGCGCGGGAACAGGCGCGAGACGCACGGGTCTGTCTGTCCGGCGGCAAGGACCCGCTCGAGGTGCGCAACGCACTCGCCGTGGCCAACAAGGCCGAGCGACTGAGCAATCTCGACTTCGACCGCTGCGCGGCGGACTACATCAAGAGCCACAAGGAAGCGTGGAAGAACGAGAAGCATCAAAAGCAGTGGGAGACCTCGCTGAGCACGTATGTCTCTCCGCACCTCGGAAAGCTCTACGTGCGGCGCATCGACACCCCCTTGGTGCTGAGGGTTGCAGCCGATCTGGAAGACGAAGACGGAGACCGCATCGCGGATCCGTGAACGGATGGAGCGCGTCCTGTCGTGGGCGGCCAAGCAGGGCTACCGCGAAGGCGAGAACCCGGCGCGGTGGCATGGCCACCTGGAAGAACTGCTGCCGAAGCCGTCGAAGCTCAAGAAGGTGAAGCATCACCCGGCCCTGCCGTATCGGGAAGCCGGGGCGTTCTTCGAAGAACTGCGGCTGCAGAAGGGCATCGGGGCCCGCGCCCTTGAACTCACCGTTCTGACGGCCTGCCGGACGGGTGAAGTGCTCGGAGCGAAGTGGGACGAGATCGACTTCAAGGCCCGGGTCTGGGTCGTTGCCCCGGAGCGGATGAAGAATGGCAAGGAGCACCGCATCCCATTGGTCGACGCATCGCTGGAAATCCTGAAGAGGCTCCGTGGTCTGCACCCGGTGCTTGTCTTCCCAGGCGCGAGGGAAGACAAGATGCTCTCGAGCATGTCGATGCTGACGGTGCTGCGACGGATGAACCGGGCGGACCTGACGGTGCACGGGTTCCGCTCGACTTTTCGAGACTGGGCAGCGGAGATGACCCAGTACCCGAAGGAACTCGCCGAGCTTTCGCTGGCGCACACGGTGGGCAACGCCGTCGAGAACGCGTACCGGCGCTCCGACCTCTTCGAACGTCGCCGTGCGCTGATGCAGGACTGGGCGGCCTGGTGCGCCGTTGTTCAGCCGGATACTGAGGAGACCTCGGCTGCGAGCGATGATCTGGAGCTCGAGATGGCAGATGCCGGAGAGCACGATGGGCCACGCAGCGCGCCCTGAGAATCGCCGGTGCCGCCGCCTCGCTCGACGCGGAGCACGGTTCGTCTGGCATCATGCCGGGGGTCGGCAGTTCGACGGAGGGATGCTCCGCCCTACAAGGCTCTCCGCCCAGTTCGACGACCCCCGCCACGGCCCCCGGATGCGACGCGGATTTGATGGGCTTTCGTGGGACGTTAGGAAACGCTCACTTGTGCAGTGCGGAAAATCCGCGTTGGAATTTGGGCTGTAGTGAGACGCTGTGATAGGCTGAGACCTCGGACGTCCACTCCGCCAACCATCAAGCAAACACGGGGCCTAGCGCCCCGTGTTTCATTTCTACCTACATCTCTACCTACATTGCAGCGGCCGCTTCGGCGCACCGGATCGTGTGGCGTCGTGGCGACGTTGCACGTGGACGATCGGGTATGCGAAGTTGGCGGTTTGCGTGTTTGTCTTGAGCAGGTCCGTGTTGAATTGTGCGAGGCGATGGCGTCGCGCATGCGCTCAGCGATGCACGCCCCGAACGTGGCCGCGCGGTGGCGGGTTGGCGCCGGTGGTTCGCCTGAGCGACTCCAGCGCGCCGCAGGCTCCGATGCACTCGCCGTCGGCACACGCGTCGCGGATGTGCTGGATCTGTTCTTTCAAGGCACTCAACTCAGCGATGCGCGCGTCGACGTGGTTAGCGTGTTCGTCGAGCATTGCCCTGACCTCGTCGCAGGGCGTGCCGGGCTCGTCCTGAAGTCGCAGCAACACACGAATCTCGTCGTGTGCCATGTCGAGGGATCGACAGCGCATGACGAAGCTGACGCGGCTGACATGCTCTTCGCCGTATTCGCGGTAGTTGTTCGAAGCCCGTTCCGGTGCTTGCAGCAAGCCTTCGGCTTCGTAGAAGCGGATCGTCTCTGCCGGGCAACCGGTGCGTGCCGTCAATTCGCCGATTTTCATCGTTTTTCTGCTCCTGCACTTGACCCTCTAGTGACTAGAGGGTCTCCAATCCTCGCATGGAAGAGCAAAAACTGTCCGGGCCAGGTGAAGTCGCTGATGCTGGCGCAGAGGAAATCACCACCTTGCTGACCATCCCGGACATGTGCTGCGCTGCCGAGTTCGGCATGGTGGACAAGGAACTACGGCGCATCTCTGGCGTGCGCGACGTGACGCCGGATTTCATCCGCAGGTCTGTGCGTGTGCAGCATCAAGCGGTGCAGGAGGGTGACCTGGTGAGTGCTGCGGCGCGCACGGGCTTCGATGTGCGCCTGGCGGACAGGCCGAAGGCGGGCGAGCGCGGGCGCGCTCTTGATGCCATTTCTATTCGCGCGGAAGCGATGCCGGCCGCTGCGCACATCCACGAGGGTGGGCACGACCACGCCCATGATCACGCGGACCCTCATGGAGAGACGGCTGCTGTCGATCACGCTCCAACTGCATCGCCGGCCGCCAGGGAAACGCATTGGAAGCTCGTGGCGGGCGGTGTGCTGGCGCTGGCTGCAGAGGGCGTGGCGCTGGCCTTCGGCGACCATTCCGTGGGTGCCATCGCGTTGGCCGCTGCTGCGATCCTGTTGGCTGGCCTCGACACCTATCGCAAGGGCCTGCTGGCGCTGCGCCATCTCAATCTCAACATCAACGCGCTGATGACGGTGGCCGTCACCGGGGCGGCGATCCTGGGCCAGTGGTCCGAGGCGGCGATGGTGATGGTGCTGTTCGCGATCGCCGAAATGATCGAGGACAAGTCGCTCGACCGTGCACGCCGCGCCGTCGAAGGGCTGATGGCGATGTCGCCCGAGACTGCCACCATGCAGGACGGCACGGCATGGCGCGAAGTGCCTGCGGCTGGCGTCTCGTTGAATGCCGTCGTGCGGGTTCGTCCCGGCGAACGCATCGCGCTCGACGGCCAGGTCACGTCCGGTGCGTCGGCGGTCGACCAGGCCGCCATCACCGGCGAAAGCGTACCCGTCGACAAGGCGGTGGGGGACCCACTGTTCGCCGGCTCCATCAACCAGAACGGTGAGTTGCAGTACCGCGTGACGGCGGTCGCGAACGATTCCACGCTGGCCCGCATCATCCGCGCGGTGCAGGAAGCGCAGGGCACGCGTGCACCCACGCAGCGCTTCGTTGACACCTTCGCCCGCTACTACACGCCTGCGGTGTTCGCCATCGCCGTGGCCATAGCGCTGCTGCCGCCGCTGCTGATGGGTGGTGACTGGTTCACCTGGGTCTATCGCGCACTGGTGCTGCTGGTGATCGCCTGCCCCTGTGCGCTGGTGCTGTCCACGCCGATCTCGGTGGTGTCTGGGCTCACGGCTGCGGCGCGGCGCGGCATCCTGATCAAAGGTGGCCTGTATCTCGAACAAGGTCATCGCCTGAAAGTGCTTGCGCTCGACAAGACCGGCACGCTCACGCAAGGCCGCCCGGTCGTGACGGACGTGATCGCTTTGCAGGGCAACGAGCATGATGTGCTGCGGCTGGCCGCCTCCCTGTCGGGCCGGAGCGACCATCCGGTGTCCCGGGCGGTGGCGGAGCATGCAGGCGGTCAGACAGCCGCCGAGGTGTTGAACTTCGCTGCACTGCAAGGGCGCGGCGTCGAAGGCGTGATCGACGGTGTGCGTCACCGGCTTGGTAACCATCGTCTGGTCGAAGAGTCGGGCGCCTGCTCACCCGAACTGGAAGAGCGCTTGAACGCGCTCGAGCAACAAGGCAAGACGGCCATCGTGCTGCTGCGCGACCAGACCGCGCTGGCGATCTTCGCCATCGCGGATGCGGTGCGCCCGGAGAGCGCGGAGGCCATTGCGCGCCTTTTGCGGCTGGGCATCCGTCCTGTGATGCTGACCGGCGATAACCGCCACACCGCCGACGCGATTGCGCGGCAGGTCGGCATCACCGACGTGCGCAGTGAACTGCTGCCCGAACAGAAGCTCGCTGCCATCGAGGAACTGTCCGCCGGCGGCACCGCGGTCGTCGGCATGGTCGGCGACGGCATCAACGATGCTCCCGCGCTCGCCCGGGCCGACATCGGTTTTGCGATGGGAGCGGCCGGGACCGACACCGCGATCGAGACGGCCGACGTGGCGCTGATGAACGACGACCCACGCAAGCTGGCCGAGTTCATCGAACTCTCGCGTGCCACCAAGGCCGTGCTCTGGCAGAACATCACCCTGGCGCTCGGCATCAAGGTGGTCTTCCTCGCGCTGGCGCTGACGGGCCAGGCCACGCTGTGGATGGCGGTGTTCGCCGACATGGGTGGCAGTCTGCTGGTCGTATTCAACGGCTTGCGCCTGCTGCGCAGAGCACGTTGAACCCCCGCTGATAAACTTCTTCCCATGCGTCGTTGGTTGTCGATCCTCCTGTTGGTGTTCATGCCGTTCCAGTTCAGCTGGGCGGCCGTGGCCACTTACTGCGAGCACGAATCCGGCACGCGGGCCAAGCACTTCGGACATCACGAGCACAAGCACCAGCAGCCTGCGGGCGAGTCGAGCGAGGCATCCAAGGCCAAGCTCAGCGGTGCGCTCGATGTGGCCGACTGCCATTTCCACTGTCAGTGCTCGGTGGACTTGCCAGCGGCCATGGTGATGCCGATGGTCATCGGCAGCCAACCACCGACCGACTGGACGCTGGCCGATGCCATTGCGCCGGTCCTGTCCCGGCCCGAACGTCCTCAGTGGGTGGACCACGCCTGATTCGGCGTGGTAGTCACCTGACCCGTCTCTTGTGACCGGTCTGCCCTGACCGCAGCGGCTTGACGCCGCGTCGAATCTTTTTGCGTCGTCCCGTCTCGCGTGCTTCTCCTTTGGCTGGAGCAAGCGGACTCACAGCAAGGAGATGTCGATGCCTCGGCACGCCACGATTTCAAACACATCACGATCACTTCGTGCCCTGATCCCGCTGGGATCGGCGGTCGCCTTTTGCTTTTCCGCATTGCCCGCGTGGAGCCAGAGTCCAGCCGCAGCCGCCGTTCAAGTTGCGGGCAACGCTGCCACGCAGACCACCGAAGTCTTGACGCTGCAGGCTGCCATCGCGATGGCGCTGGCATCGAATGCCGAACTCTCGGCCGCCCGTCGCGAACTCGAAGCGGCGGAAGGCCCGGTGCTGCAAGGCGGCGCGCGGCCGAATCCCGAACTGTCGTTCCTGCTGGAAGACACGCAACGTGCCACACGCACCACCACGCTGCAGATCAACCAGCCGATCGAGCTGGGCGGCAAGCGCGCCGCGCGCATC
>Ga0209583_10000079_pt1 | contig 29881 bp, 23 predicted proteins | sample Str014_FD_187201 | JGI IMG/M metagenome (GOLD analysis project Ga0209583, IMG submission 187201) | Freshwater sediment microbial communities in response to fracking from Pennsylvania, USA - Straight Creek_MetaG_SC_2014 (SPAdes) (version 2) | ecosystem: Environmental > Aquatic > Freshwater >... | reverse complement strand
GATTAAAATTGACCAATACACTGAAGCCATCCGCCGCTAAACGCTTGGCAATTGCGGCGCCAATTCCTCTGGAGGCCCCCGTTACAATTGCGACTTTACCGTTGTTCGCCATGAACAGTTCCTTTCGTCTCTGGAACGCGTATATCGAAGGAATTGGATGAAATAATGTAGCTGTTCTTGCCTACATCATTCGAAATATGCGAACAAAGAACATGGATAGAATCGACACTTTGCGCTTGCTGATACGCGTGATTGAGCGGCGCAGCTTTACCGCTGCGGCGAGCGACCTAAATATTCCGCGTTCAACCGCCACCGAAGCGATTAAACAGTTAGAAGCGCGACTAGGCGTCCGATTGCTTGATCGAACAACCCGTCATGTTCAGCCCACGGTTGACGGCGTTGAATATCACGATCGTATCGTTGCAATCCTCGCTGATATTGAGGAGGCAGATGCTTCCTTCTCCCGCGTTCAACCACAGGGGCTTTTGAGGATCGATGTGCACGGCCACATGGCACGCCATTTTCTTTTGCCAAAACTCTCGACGTTTCTTGAGCGCTATCCTGGAATCAATCTTCATATTGGCGAAGGTGATCGGCTGGTCGATCTCGTCCGTGAGGGTGTCGACTGTGTTATCCGAGCTGGCGATCTTGGGGAGAGCGGAATGGTTGGCCGCAGAATTGGGCTCCTACCTGAACTCACGTGCGCAAGTCCGACCTATTTGGCGACGCGTGGCGTCCCGAGAGACTTGGACGATTTGCGAGGGCACGAAATGGTTGGCTTTCTGTCGTCAAAGACAGGCGGCGTAATGCCGTTAGAGTTTATGGTCGATGGCGTTCAACGTGTTGTTAATTTACCGCACCGGATTACGGTCAACGGGTCTGATACCATGGCAGAATTGGCACGACTTGGCTTTGGCCTAATTCAAGCACCGCGATACCGCTTTGAGCACGATCTTGCGCAAGGTACACTGGTTGAAGTTATGGCGAGCTGCCCGCCAGCGCCAACGCCGGTCACAATTCTGTATCCCCAGAACCGCCAGACTTCACCTCGGCTCAGGGTATTCCTCGACTGGGCGATCGCGACTTTCGTGAACCATTGACACTACAGCAGCCTTAGGGCTGCGACGCTGAAGAGCCGTTTTGCGTATATACAGCTCAGCCAGAAGCAAGTTTGGCATCCATGCCAAGAATGTTATGAGACGGTAGGATTGCAAGAACGGCAGATGAAACGCCATCGCAATTTGTAGGTAGACCCGCAGATTGACCGCGCCGAAGGTCATTGCATACGACCTGATCATCCATGCGCGATGCGCCTGCCATTGGTGTTGTCGTGCCGATCGCCATCCTTGGACGTTGGCGGTTATCCAGCAGGCGTCAAGAAGCACGAACCCTGCAACCGCAATTGGTCCAGCGAATGTCCCAAAGGCGATGACAGCGCCACCGGTTGCTCCCAAAAAACAGCTCAAAATATAGATGCGGCCGGACCAACGGTGTATAGCGGGCGAACTACGACGAATTAAATCAACAAAATTCAGTGGTCCGAGCAAAAGCGCCGTCGCTGCGCCTGTGATGTGAATATTTAGCCATGGTGTCACAAAAATGTTGGCGAGGATCGTTGGAGGACGAAATCCGAAACCCATAAGGTAGCGATATGAGAATAAGGAAACGATAGTGCTTAGAATGACGCCAAAAACAAAAAGATACTTTTTCATGTCAGTCTAAATACCGCTCGCCATCTGCTTCAAACTATATAGGCAATTCAGCACAGAAAAACGCGCAAATGCCACACTCCCGTCCGCTCACTTGCTCGGGCGCGTAAAATGAAGGCCCCTCATATCATGCGCGCGCATCTCAAAGCCCCAGCCAAAGTGCTGTGATCCACCGGGGAAATTATCGTCGATGGCAACGGCAATTTCATTTTTGCCTCTACGCAATGCGAGCGCAAATCGCCCGTTGGTCAGCGCCAGTCGCCCATCTGGGGTCTTGCTATATCCTGCGATGCCGTAAAGATTTTTGTCCGCGTAAATCAGCTTTCCATTGAGATATACCCACGCTTCGCGGGCCCACCCAAAGTCTATCCATTTTGTCTGATTGCGATCCGATATGATGTCTGATTTGAGCCAGACTGCTGAGATGGCCGCCGGATCGGGAGATGATCCCACCTCCCTGCTTAGGTTGACGAGCCCTTTAGGCTCAGCAGTGACGAACCTCCACGCTTTCGCGGAGCTAGTCATCGGCTCGAACCTTAACGGTTGGCCGATTGGCACCTGTGTCTTGGCGTCGATAGCATTGCCTAGAGTGAAACGGGGTGAAACTAACCAGTCTCGGATGAAGCGGGGATCGCCGTCGCGCTTAGTGGTCACGGGCTTGGGTGACAATGCGTCGACGGAGTCTGGTCGTATTTGAAGGTTCGCATAATCCGCTGGCCCCCCGATCGAAATTAAGCCTGGGTTTGACGGACCTGCGAGCCGCTGAACATCCAGAGCCGCCGTTCCATTAACAAATGCGCGCATCCGTTGTCCGGATATCACCAAGCGAATATGGCTCCAACCATTTGAATTTAACGGCGCTGCCTTTTGATACTCGGGGTAAAGGTCCCACTCATAGGCTTTGTTCCAATAAGGCATATATTGAACACAATCCTCCGACGTCGCGCAGTTTACTTGCGGGCGGAGAAAAAAAGCCTCAGCGTCACCATTCGGCTGCCGACGGAACTTAAGTCCCAATATGCCATGCCCATTGAGGCGGATGTCGAAATCGATTGTCCCGTTTTTGAAAATTGTGTTTCGCAAAAGCGCTGATCCGCTTTTCAGCCGCATTATCCCGTGCTCGAATCCGGGGAGATTGAGGAATTCGGCTGGAGCGCCAGTCGTCTCCCACGCCTTCGCCTCCATAGCCGGAATAACAATCTGCTCCGGCGACAGATTAGCAGCATGAGATGATGAACTGTGTCCGAAGATAAGGGCCGTTGAGATCAACGCGACGCGCACCAAACAAGGCATGATTGCAATTTTCCACTTCCAATTTATCGATTTAGCTTCATTCGGCTATGCAACACGCCGAGAAAAATGCGCGCGCGTGAGTTGCCCCTGCCTCAACCGTTCATTTTGCTCACAATAGCACGACGACCTTCTTGGCGGAGACGCCCTTTTTCTGATGGTCCAGTGCCGACACAATCTTGTCGAGCCCACGTCCAACCACCATCGGATCAGGGGCTGCGGCATAGCGCCCTTCAGCAAGCGCATCTGGCAGAAAGGAGCGATAAATCATCGGTCCGACTTCGTCTCCCTGCAAAGAGCTACCGAAGATGAACTTTGTGCGTATCCCACGCAGCTGCGCCTTGGTCATCAGCGGGATATTGGCCGCCATCAGGCGCCCAATAGTGCGTATCAACCATAGCGTGCCGCCCTTGCCCTCCGGCGCCGTATCAAACGATACCGATGGCGTGGCAATCGCGACCGCCTTATTGCCTCGACAGGCGTGAACCACAGCCAGACAGGCCTCGGCAGAGCCAATTCCTATGGCAAGCGCTCCTGCACATGTCCGGTCTTGGAGTGCCGCGATAACATCGGCAACGACCGAGGCGCTGCGATAGTCGAACACCGCGTGCGCGCCCAACGCTTTTACATAATCAAAATTCCTCGGTGAAGCCGTTGTGATCACGTCATAGCCAGCGGCCACCGCAAGTTGAATTGCGTTGCTGCCAACGCTGGTTGAGCCGCCCCAGATCAGCAGCGTTTTATGCTGAGGCTCCGGGTGCGCTGAAGGATAGGCCAGCGCAAGCTGGTCCTTCTGAAACAAACCACACGCCGCTGTGGAGAGGCCCAATGGCAAAACCACGGCATTCTCATATGGCATGGCCTCTGGAATCGGCGCAGCCATATGTGCCAGCAGGACTGTGTAATTCTGAAACCCTGACTCTGCCGCGGCGTTGCGCATTTTGTCAGCACCAACCGCATGGCCTACAACTCGGTCACCCGAGCGAAAGTGCGTGACGGCGCTCCCGACCTCAATCACCTCACCCGCAACATCCGAACCAAGGATGAAGGGATATTTGATCCAGGGGAAAATTAGACCGCCAATCGGCTGCATCATCCAATCCACCGGATTCATCGCGATCGCATGGTTTTTGATGACAATCTCGTTGGGGCGCGGCGCAGTGTAAGGCGCTGGCGCGACCTCCCACGCTGCGCGCTTTGCGGTCAGCCAGAGTGCCGTATTAGCAGGCGGTTTCATATTGGGAGATGTCCTTATCTTTACATTGTCAAGATTGGTGCCAGAATTACCCTGCCCTCGTCAAGAGCAAACATGTCAGTGTAAGGATGAAACATGAGTGTCACCTATCACCACGGATCGCTGCATGCAGCACTGATAGCCGCAGCAGAAGCCATCCTCGAACGCGAGGGGATTGGTGCCCTGACCCTGCGCGCGGCAGCACGTGAGGCTGGTGTATCGCATGCCGCACCGACTCACCACTTCGGGGGTCTGTCGGGACTGCTCAGCGCGTTGGCAGCCTCGGGGTTCATAAGGCTGCGGTCCAACCTGGTGGTGGAGGCAGATGCGGCGGGGCCAGCCCCAAAAGCGAGGGCGGCTGGTCTAGGCCGTGGCTATGTTGCTTTCGCGCGCGCACATCCCGGGCTGTTCCTCCTTATGTTTCGCTCGGAACAACTCGACTGGTCAAACCCGACGCTGTCACAGGCTGGAGCAGCGGCGTTTGGCCTGATGTCGCAGGTGGGCGCCGAGACTCAAACATCAGGGGCGGCACCGCCGTTCCAAAATCTGGTCGCTGCTGCAACATTATGGTCGCGTGTACACGGCCTCGCAATTCTCCTCATTGATGGACGCCTAAATGCCGTCGCTGACAGGCTCCTGCCCGGCGCAGACATTGAAGCCCTCATCGAGGCGGTTATCACTGGCGATCGTCAGCAGGAGGAGACTGCACTTTAATAATCGCAATTTGTGGGCTCGTAATTGGCCGCTAAGGGTTTTGTTCGCGCGCAAATAATAGGATGTCTGGCGCTGGGCTGACGGAGCAGCCTTCGAGTAGGACGCGCGACTCTCATTCTCTTATTTTCAGCAGCAACAACTCGCGCGGAGACGCCCCGCGTCGGGGCATAATTTCGTGTTTGACAGCGACAGACGTGCGCGTGAGCTTTCAACTTAGGCGACCTTTTGCTCGTGTCACCAAAATGGCGACGCGGTGGACACCACGACTGTTCAATTCAACCAACTCGATAGCCCAACCGACAACGGCTAAGTAAGGCAGGTCTAGTCTGTGAAATAGTTTTCAAAACGATCGCAGCCGTGTGCCGAAACAATTGGCAATGGTACCTCAAAAATAAGGGTAAATCTGAGGAACGCTATACGCCAACTGGCACCCGCATCTCTCTACTGATGACCAAAAAGAATGAAAAATCGGCTGCTGCAAGTGACCGCCATTTGAGTTAAGTCGAAAAAAATCTACACAGTTCCTGCACAGGTCAAAAATGGTGTATTTTTATCAATAAAATCAATGACTTACGAGTCGCCCATATTATGGTCGGGACGACAGGATTCGAACCTGCGACCCCCACACCCCCAGTGTGATGCGCTACCAGGCTGCGCTACGTCCCGACCAAGTCGAGCGCCTTACGCGGCAGTCGCGCGCTTGGCAAGGCTAACGGTGGACGTTTGTGTGACGCGGCGTTAGCACGACGCATGGCCTTATTTTCATTGCTCCGTCCGCTGTTGTTCTCACTAGACGCCGAGACAGCCCACCGCTTCACAATCAATGCGCTCAAGATGATGCCGCGCATTGGCATCAAACGCTACGACCCGGCACTCGAATCTGTCGTGGCGGGCATTCGCTTTCCTGCGCCAGTTGGGTTGGCCGCCGGGTTCGATAAGGATGCTGAGGTCCCTCAAGGTGCACTGGCACTGGGTTTTGGCTTTGTCGAAATTGGGACAGTCACGCCGCTGCCGCAAGGCGGTAATCCCCAACCTCGGCTATTCCGGCTCCCCGAGGACCGTGCAGTGATCAACCGGATGGGGTTTAACAATCGCGGCCATCTCGCCGCACATGCGCGGCTCAAACGCGCGCGCTGCACTATTATTGGCGTCAATATTGGCGCGAATAAGGATACAAGCGACCGGATTGCAGACTATGCTGGCGGCGTGGAACGAATGGGCGATGTCGCAGACTATCTGACGATCAATATAAGCTCTCCTAACACGCCGGGGTTGCGCGGGCTACAGGACAAAGCGGCGCTGAGCATATTGCTTGATGCGATCAACGCGGTGCGAACGGCGGCGACACCCCCGATTTTTCTCAAGGTCGCCCCCGACTTAGACCCCGCAGACGTCGAAGATATCGCCGATCTCGCGCTCACCAAGCGGATTGATGCCTTGATTATCGCCAATACAACGATCTCGCGCCCACCGCTGCGCTCGCGACACGCCCATGAGACTGGTGGCCTTTCGGGTGCGCCGCTCAAATCGCTTGCAGCTACCCAGCTCGCCGCATTTCGCCGGGCGACAAAAGGACACCTTCCGCTGATTGCTGTGGGGGGCGTTGACTCCGCAGACGAGGCTTATGCGCGCATTCGGGCCGGTGCGTCGCTGGTCCAGCTCTACAGTGCGCTCGTGTTCCAAGGGCCGGGGCTCGTTAAGCAAATCAACGCTGGATTGGTTGAGAGATTGCACGCCGATGGCTTTGCGCATATCGTGGAGGCTGTTGGGGTAGATGCGGAGATCGCGAAATGAAGTGTCTTTTAGTCGTTGTGGCACTGTTATTGCCTGTTTCTGCGTTCGCGACGGGTGGCGTCACATCATCTGCCGACCCACGTGCGACAGCTGCGGGACAAGAGATTTTGCGCGCTGGCGGCAGCTCTACCGATGCGGCAATCGCCATGATGTTAACGCTCAGCGTCGTCGAGCCACAATCCTCCGGTATTGGTGGCGGGGGTTTCATGGTCGTACACGATGTCGCGTCGGGCAAAATTGCGACCATCGACGGGCGTGAAATGGCGCCGGCAGCCCTCAAGCCGACCCGCTTTCTCAACCCCGATGGCACACCAAAATCCTATGTCGATGCCGTGCCGGGCGGAGATTCGGTCGGAATACCGGGTAACGTCGCGCTGGCATGGAAGGCGCACCAGCATTGGGGGAAATTGCCTTGGGCACGCTTGTTTGCACCGGCAATCAAAATCGCCACCGAGGGTTACACCGTTTCGCGTGGCACCTATGCCGCTATGCAGCCGTGGCGCGCGCAAGACGCCGCCTTCCTGCCCTTTCAAGCGCTGTTCTGGGAAAATGGCGCGCCAAAGCGCTTTGGCACCATTATCAAGAACCCCGCGCAAGCCAAATTGCTGCGCGCCATCGCGCTTCACGGTCCATCGGCGTTCTACAAAGGAGCAAATGCCGATGCGATTGGGGCCGCCTTACACAGCGCAGCGCACAATCCAGCCGTAATGACCCAAGCCGACCTCGCGGGTTATGTCGCAAAAGACCGGCCCGCGCTGTGCGGCAGTTACCGCAGCTTCAAAATCTGTTCGATGGGGCCGCCATCATCGGGCGGGTCGACGGTGCTCGAAATTCTTGGCCTCTTGGAGCCTTTCGATATGAAGGCACTGGGCAAGGACAATCCGCAATCTTGGCACTTGATCACCGAGGCGATGTATCTCGCTTATGCCGATCGCAATGCCTATTTGGGTGATCCGGATTTTGTCCAAGTGCCGCTTGCGGGGCTGCTCGACAAACAATATCTGGCGCGGCGTTCGGCGTTGATTTCGTTGACCACGAGCCTACCGAGCTATGCGCCGGGAAACCCACCTGGTGCCACCAAGGTCACCGCCGTCGAACCGGGTGAACGCACCGGTACTACCCATTTCGTAGCCGTTGATCGCATGGGCAACATCACGTCCATGACCTCAACAGTCGAAGGGCTTTTTGGTAGTCAGCTTGTCGCAAATGGAATGGTGCTCAACAACGAGTTGACTGACTTCAGTTTTGCGCCCGAAAAAGAGGGTAAGCCGGTTGCGAACGCGCCGCAGGCCCACAAACGCCCGCTGTCATCGATGTCGCCGACGATTGTTTATGACGCAACCGGGAAGCCGATCCTTGCGCTCGGTTCCGCGGGAGGGCCGCGTATCATTATGCATGTCGCCAAAACACTGATTGCGGCGCTTGATTGGGATCTGCCCGCCGAAGCCGCAATTGCTGAACCCAATCTCTTCATTGGCGGTGATGCGGTGCTGATTGAACAGGGAAGCAAGCTCGACACGATGCGCGGGCCGCTTGCTGCCTTTGGCAAAACCGTGGTCAGTGCGGCACTCCCCTCTAAGGTGAACGCCGTGGAACGAACACCATCTGGCTGGCGCGGGGCGGCCGATCCTCGCAGTGAGGGAAATGCGCTCAGTGAGTGAAATGAACAACCTCGTCAGCCTGTTTTTTGAGCGGGCAAAGACCAATGGTGACAAGCCCTTTTTGTCGCGCAAAATCGACGGCGTGTGGGTGGCTAAGTCGTGGTCGATGGTCGCAGCAGAGGTCGTAACGCTCGCCTTAGCGATCCAAAAGCTGGGCTTGGCGGCGGGGGACCGTGTCATGCTGGTCTCAGAAAATCGCCCCGAATTCTGCATCGCTGATTTGGCGATCATGGCGGCCGGCTGCATCACGGTACCGACCTACACGTCCAATACCGAAGCGGATCACGCCCATATTCTTGCCGATTCAGGGGCGCGAGCGGTTATTGTATCCAACGCCAAAATAGCGCGCACGTTGCTTCCCGCCATTTTGCGTGGCGGAACCGTGAAACATGTCATTGGGATTGAGCCGCTCAAAATTGGACAGTCAGGTGTCGTGAGCTATCACGATTGGGACGCGCTGCTCGCGGCAGAAAGTGCAGATATTGACACCTTCGCTGCCCAAATAAATTTTCAGCGTAACGACATCGCGTGCCTGATTTATACCAGCGGGACAGCAGGCAACCCACGCGGGGTGATGCAAACGCACGGTGGCTTGCTCCTCAACATCACTGGCGCGAGCGCAATCGTGCTTGAAGATTTCCCGCGATCACAAGAAGTCTTTCTGTCATTCCTTCCGCTCAGCCACGCTTATGAGCATACAGCCGGCCAATATATTCCGGTCTATCTCAGTGCGCACATCTATTACGCCGAAAGCCTTGAAAAACTGGCGGCGAATATGGAAGACGTGCGCCCGACGATCATGGTCATCGTGCCGCGCCTGCTCGAACTGCTCCGGACGCGCGTGCTCAAGGCCGTCGACAAACAAGGCGGCACTGCGCAAGGACTGATGCGTCGTGCGATTGCACTGGGCGAAAAGCGCCAAGCGGGACGGATTCGATTTTGGGATCGACCAGTTGACGTGTTGCTTGATCGAACCATCCGCAAGAAACTTCAGGCGCGGTTTGGTGGAAGGATCAAAGCGTTGGTATGTGGCGGCGCTCCGCTCAACCCCGAAATCGGCAATTTTTTTGACAGTCTCGGGCTCACTGTTTTGCAAGGCTATGGTCAAACCGAGGCGAGCCCACTTATCTCTTGCAATCGCCCCCGCGTTGGTCTGCGCATGGACACTGTTGGGGCGCCGCTCAAAGACGTTGAGGTGAAGATCGCCGAGGATGGCGAGATTCTGGTGCGTGGTGAGTTGGTGATGCGCGGCTATTGGAACCGCCCCGAAGACACGGCCGCAGCCATTCAAAATGGCTGGCTCCATACCGGTGACATTGGCCATCTTGACGCGGTTGGACGGCTCATGATCACCGATCGCAAAAAAGATATCATTGTCAATGATAAGGGCGAGAATATCGCTCCCCAGAAAATCGAAGGGATGCTCACACTCGCCGATGAGATTCATCAGGCAATGGTCATGGGTGACAAGCGTCCGCATCTCGTCGGCCTCATCATCCCTGACCCCGAATGGGCATTAGAATGGGCGCGCGCCAACGACGAGAAATATGACCTGGCCACGCTGTGCAAGCTGCCGGCATTTCACAAAGCAGTGACTGCTGCCGTCGATCGCGTAAATGCTCAGCTCAGTGTCACCGAAAAAGTGAGGCGCGCGATGATCATACCCGAACCCTTCACGATTGAAAATGAGATGTTGACCCCGTCAATCAAAATCCGGCGGCATAAAATTAAAGCTGTATATGGCGCCCAATTGGAATCACTTTATAAAAACTAGGCCGAGCTAGCCTGCGATTACCGCTAAAAATGCCGCGCCATAGGCCTCTAACTTCCGACTTCCCATGCCTTTGACGTGCGCCATATCGGCCATTGTTTTGGGCTTGAGCACTGCCATTTCGCGCAACGATGCATCGTGAAGGATGACGTAAGCGGGCAATTTGGCTTCGGTCGCCAGTTCCTTGCGCACGGCCCGCAACGCGTCAAACAACGCTTCATGCTCGGGCGAGACCGTGACCGATGTTTGTGCGGTACCGCGCCGCACATTTCGGCTCTTTTCGGGCGCAACCCGCAGCACAACATCGACCTCGCCGCGCAAGACAGCGCGTGACTTTCCGGTCAGCTTCAGAGCATTATACCCTTCGACATCGACCGCCAACTGCTCGCGCGCGACGAGCTGCCGCGTCAGTGCGCGCCACTGTTTATCCGATTGGTCTTTCCCGATCCCGAAAACGCTCAGTTGGTCATGCCCAAATTGCGTTACGCGTTCGGTTGTGCGCCCCGCGAGCACATCAATCACATGCGTCACACCAAAACGCTGCCCCACACGGTGCACCGCCGAGAGGAGTTTTTGCGCCAACACTCTTGCATCGGTGAGTTTTGGTGGAGCCAGACAAATATCGCAATTACCGCAAGCGTGAGTGCGATGATCACCAAAATAGCCCAAGAGGTAATTGCGGCGGCAATCATGCGCTTCACAAAAACTTATCAAAGCATCCAAGCGCGCACAGTTCGCTGTCTTATGGACGTCATCGGCATCAGAGTCGGCAATCCAACGCTGTTGAATGATCGCGTCGCTCGGCCCATAAAGCAGGTGCGCTTCGGCTGGAGCTCCGTCGCGCCCTGCCCTGCCCGTTTCTTGGTAATACGCCTCCACCGATTTCGGGAGGTCCATGTGCAACACATAACGAATATCGGGCTTATTTATTCCCATCCCAAACGCGATCGTGGCGACCATAATCAGCCCGTCATCTGATAAGAACTTCTGTTGGTGGTGCGCACGAACACTGTCTTCGAGACCAGCGTGGTACGGCAACGCGCGCAAGCCTAGGCTGCTTAGCTTTTCTGCCACTCGATCAACGCGCGCGCGGCTCTGGCAATAGATAATCCCCGCCGCGTCATGCGGCTGCGCACGCACAAACGCGACCACCTGATCGAGTGGCTTGTCCTTATCCGCGACGGTGTAACGAATATTCGGTCGGTCAAAGCCGCCAAGCCACTGGTTGGCTGCCGGAATGGCGAGCCGATTGAGGATAACCTCGCGTGTTCCCGCGTCGGCGGTTGCGGTCAGCGCAAGCCTCGGTACATCAGGAAAGCGCTGCGCCAAGCGCCCAAGCGCCAGATAGTCTGGCCGAAAATCATGCCCCCATTCCGAAACGCAATGCGCTTCATCAATCGCGATGAGTGCGAGCGGAAATTCACTGAGCAGGCGCAGCGTGTCCTCGCCCATCAGTCGCTCCGGTGCAACATAGAGCAAATCGAGCCGACCCGCACGCAAGTCCACCTGAACCGCCGCCCGCTCATCGGTGTTAAGCATCGAATTATAGGCGGCGGCCTTGACACCCAACAACGTCAGCGCTGCAACTTGATCGGCCATCAGCGCAATCAGCGGTGACACGACCACCGCAACACCAGGCCGCAATAGGGCGGGAAGTTGATAGCAAAGCGACTTCCCCGCGCCGGTGGGCATGACAACCAGCCCACTGCGCCCCTTCACCACGGCATCAACAATCGCTGCCTGATCGCCCCGAAAGGTCTCATAGCCAAAGACCGAATGCAAGACGTCAAGCGGGTTTTGATGATGTGTTCGAGAACTGGCGCCCATGGCTGGCGGGTTAGCCGACCGGAGAGCAAAGGTCTATCGAATAGCCAGAAATCTACCCTCGGAAGGCATCTTTCGCGGCACGGCGCGCGGCCAACTCCTCAACTGACCGCGCGCGCATGAACGGATTAGTCGCGCGCTCCAATCCAATGTTGGTCGGCACGGTTGGCTCACCACGCGAGCGCTTCAAATCGACCTCGGCCATCCGCAAGATGAGCGCGGCATTGTCCGGTTCAGCCACCAGCGCATAACGACCGTTGCTTTGGGTATATTCGTGCGCACAATAAACCGCCGTCTCGGCCGGCAATTGTGCAAGCCGCGCCATATTCTGGAACATCTGGGCGGCCGTACCTTCAAACAGCCGTCCACAGCCCATCGCAAACAAGGTGTCCCCCACAAACGCCGCGTGCTCGGTGGCAAAATGATAAGCGATGTGCCCTGCCGTATGCGCAGGCACGTCGAGCACCTGTGCGGCAACCGCACCAAGTGTCACAACATCGCCCTCAGCCACCAGAATATCGAGCGACGGAATTTTAGTACGCTCTGCCCGTGGGCCAACAATCTTACATGCTGTGGCCGCCTTAATTTCGGCATTACCGCCGGTATGATCAGGATGCCAATGCGTGTTCCAGATCGCCGTAATCTTCCAGTTGCGCGCGGCCGCCGCTTCGAGAACCGGCGCGGCAACCGCCGGATCTACGACCATCGTTTCTCCGCTTAGCGGTTCATGCACAAGCCAAACATAGTTGTCAGAGAGCACCGGTAAACGGAGAATTTCAAGTGTCATTTCGCGCCACTCATCTTACCAATGCCCGACATTAGGCATCGACACCCACGGCTCGGCGGGCGCAAGATCACCTTCCTGCAACAGTTCAATCGAAATATTATCAGGTGACCTTACGAACGCCATATGCCCGTCGCGCGGGGGGCGGTTGATCGTCACGCCGGCATCCATCAGCTTCTGGCAGGTCGCATAAATGTTCTTAACACGATAGGCGAGATGGCCAAAATTGCGGCCTTCAGTGTAACCCGCTTCGTCCCAATTGTGCGTTAATTCAACTTGGGCATCGTCGTCGCCGGGCGCGGCAAGGAAGATCAGCGTGAACCTCCCCTTCTCGCTGTCCATCCGGCTCAGTTCGATCAGGCCGAGGAGATTGAAAAATTTGATTGTCGCCTCGGGATCAGAGACTCGGATCATGGTGTGAAGATATTTCATGCCTCGACTATACGCTTTTCGCCGCGAGCTGCGCAACCAGTCCTTCTGCAAATGTGGCGAGCGTGTCATCCCGTGCCCCCATGATGACGATCCGGTCGCCTGGCTGGGCAAGGCTAAGCAGCCGCTCGCCACACGAGGCGCGATCGGCGATATATTCGGCAGCACGACCCACGGACACCACCCCGGCTACAATCGCTGCACTTCCGACAGTACGATCGGTCGTCCCGCCTTGGTAGACAGGATCAGGAAGGAGCAGCGTGTCATTAGCGGTGAGTTGCGTCGCGAACGTCGCCACGAGTTCCGCGCCCATCTGTTTCAATGGACCATAGCCATGCGGCTGAAACATGATGAGCAAGCGCCCCGGAAAGGCGTGCAATGTGCTAAGCGACGCACTGATCTTGTCGGGGTTATGGCCGAAGTCATCGATCACGGTGACACCATTTGCGGTGCCGACCACCTCAAGGCGACGGCGCAGGCCAGTGAAATTGCCCAACGCGACGGCAGCAGTACGCAGGTCGATCCCCACCAATTGCGCAACCGACAATGCCGCCAGCGCGTTACTCACATTGTGTCGCCCGGGAACTTGAAGCGACACCGGAATGCCGTTGGCATTGAAATCAATACCGTCTGAACGCTCGACAATTTCGCGAGCAACCAGATCGCCGTTGCCCTCAATCGAATAGCTTCTTATCCGCTCATGACGAAGAGCCGCCACTTCCGGATGATCGCCATTCAATACGGCATGATGCGCGCGCGCAACAAACCCACCGAACAGCGAGCGCAGTTCATCCATACTCTTATGGTCGAGTGCCACATTATTAAGTACGGCGATATGCGGAGTATAGAGCGCGATACTACCGTCGCTCTCGTCCACCTCACTCACAAACACCTCACCTGCGCCCACCAGCGCGCTGGCAAAGGGCGTATCGGGCGTCACGAAATTCTTCATTACGGCGCCGTTCATGACCGTCGGGGACTTCCCGCAGGCATGCAAGATCCACCCGATCATGCCGGTGACGGTCGATTTGCCGGATGTTCCCGCCACACCGATACTCACCGGCGCGTCGTTAAACAGATCGGCGAGCAACTGAGCACGACTGACGCGCGGAACCTCAAGACGCGCGGCGGCGACCATATCGGGTACCGTGGCTTCCACGGCAGCCGACGCCACCACAACCTGATCCGCCGACACAATCCCGCTGCCATCTTGTGGGTACAGCGCAATGCCATGCTGCCTTAACCACTCAAACTTAGGCGCGGTTCGTCCCTGATCGAGCGCGCGATCCGATCCCGCGACCGCGTGTCCGCGCGCCTCGACGATAACGGCGAGCGGCATCATTCCCGATCCGCCGATGCCACAAAAAAAATAGGCTTTTGAATTGCTCATGCAGCGGCGCTATGGCGGGTTTCTAACCGAACGACAAGCGGGGCCTTGGGCACATGAAGATTGCAGTCGTTGCGCCGAGTTGTACACTCGACTCCAGCATTCCGTCACGTATCGCGGCACTGTTACCCAACGGATTTGCGATCGATTTTCATCCACAGTGTTTCCTCAACGAAGGCCATTTTGCTGGGACTGATGCGGCGCGGACGGCTGCGCTCGTCGAGGTTGCCAACGATCGCTCGTATGATGCTGTATGGTTTGCGCGCGGCGGCTATGGCGCGTGTCGCGTTGCCACACCAGCGCTCGAAAAAATGGATACGGCAGCAGCTCGCGCAAAAATCTATCTCGGCTACAGCGACGCGGGCTTCCTGCTCGCCGGCTTATCTGCCCACAAGATTGGCCAACCGGTTCACGCGCCGATGCCGAGCGATTTGAATCGTGACGGTGGCGCAAGCGCGGTGGCTCGTGTCTTTGATTGGCTAGCGCAACCCTTTTCGGTGCCACAGCGTCAAATGGCCTTCAACCTTACGGTACTCTCACAACTGCTTGGCACGCCGTTGCAGCCGGATTTTACGGACCATGTCGTCATGGTCGAAGAGATTGGCGAATATATGTACCGTATTGACCGCAGTTTGTTTCATCTCACCAGCAACCCCAATGTTCGGCGCGCGAAAGGCCTGATGCTCGGTCGATGCAGTGACATTCCACCCAACAAGCCCGATTTTATCCTAAACGAAGAGACGATCACGCGCTATTGGAGTGCGCACTCGGGCATTCCTTACCTCGGCCGCGCAGACATCGGCCATGACGTTCATAATGCCATTATTCCTTTTGGAGACCACCGATGACAGAACCACATATGATCAAACGCCAGACCCGCGTGCATAAAGTGGCGTCCCGCCGAATGCTCATGTTTGCCCTTCTCGCGGCTTTGACCACGCCAATTGCCGCTTATTGGCTCGATTGGCGCTTGGGATTGATGGTCGGGTTTGATGTGGCCGCCATGGCCTATATCATCTCCTGCGGGCGGTTGCTGCGGCTGTCCTATCCCAAAATGATCGAGGCGCATGCCGAGGCCGATGAGGAAAATCGCTGGGCGTTATTGGGAATAAGTGGCACAGTGATGATTGTTATTCTTGCGGCAGTTGCATCCGAACTTATGGCGGGCAGCCTCTCGGCTATTGTCAAATTTCCAATGATTATTAGCACGATCATTCTCGCCTGGGTCTTTGGCAATATGGTCTATGCGCTGCATTATGCCCATATGCATTACGGCGTCGGGCGCGGTTGCGATGACCAAGGGCTTGAATTTCCTGGCACACCCGAGCCCAATTATTGGGATTTCGTCTATTTCTCGTTCACCAACGGAATGGCGTTTGCCACTTCGGACGTCAATATCCACTCGCCGATGATCCGCCGGGCTGTGATCTTGCATTGTATGGGGGCGTTTGTCTTCAACATCGGCGTGATCGGCTTCACGATCAACCTGTTGGCCGGGCTGCACTAAGCCGCGCTGACCAACCCTGCCCAACCGGCTTCGTCGATCACCTCGATGCCTAGTTCAGCAGCCTTTTTGAGCTTTGAACCCGCGCCCGGCCCCGCCACGACCAGATCGGTTTTGGCTGATACCGATCCTGCAACCTTTGCGCCGAGTGCGAGCGCCTGCGCCTTCGCTTCGTCGCGGCTCATCGTTTCGAGACTACCGGTGAACACCACCGTTTTGCCAGTGACGGGGGAGTCGCGCGTGGTGTTGATGTAGGCGGGCGGCGAGACTTCGCCCAACAGGTCATCCCACAGCGCGCGGTTGTGGGCATCAGCAAAAAAGTCGATCAGCGATTGCGCGACTACGGGCCCGATACCTTCGACGATGGTAAGCGCCTCGACCACGCCCTGCGTCGCCGCCTCGGCAATCGCCTGCACGGTGCCAAACGCGCGCACCAAATCGCGCGCCGTGCTAGCACCTACATGCCTTATCCCGAGGCCAAACAGGAACCGCTCAGGCGCGGGGGCGCGCTTGGCCTCGGTGCTCGCCATCAGGTTCGTGACGGACTTTTCCTGCCACCCTTCGCGGGTGAGAAGTTCGTCGCGATGGGTGTGCAACCGGAAAATGTCCGCCGGGTTGTGCAGCCAGCCCGCTTCAACAAACTCAACAATCGTCTTTTCGCCTAAGCCCTCAATATCCAACCCGCCGCGCGAGACGAAATGCTGGAGGCGGCCGATCCGTTGCGCGGGGCAGATGAGCCCGCCTTCGCAGCGCACATCAACCTCGCCTTCCTCGCGCACGGCGTTCGATCCGCATTCGGGGCAGGTGCGCGGGAACACAAACGCCGCCCGCTCCTCCTCGCGCGTCAGCACCGTTACGATCTGCGGAATGACGTCACCGGCGCGCTGCACCACCACACGATCCCCCACGCGCGCGCCGAGCCGCGCGATTTCGTCCTCATTGTGCAGCGTCGCGTTGCTCACCACCACGCCGCCAACGGTGACGGGCTTGAGCCGCGCGACGGGCGTAAGTTTGCCGGTGCGCCCCACCTGAATGTCGATCGCGAGCAGTTCGGTCTGCGCCTGCTCCGCCGGAAATTTATGCGCAATCGCCCAGCGCGGCGAGCGCGAGAGGAAGCCGAGGCGCTCCTGATAATCGAGGCGATTGACCTTATACACCACGCCGTCGATGTCGAACGGCAGATCAGCGCGCGCGGCTTCGATTTGGCGATAATGGGCGAAGGCCGCGTGCGCGTCCTCCGCAACAATCAGCGCATCGGACACGGGCAGCCCCCAATCGCGGATCGCCGCCATCACGCCCATTTGCGTGTTGGCGGGAAGCGCCGACACCTCGCCCCAACCATGCGCCAGAAAGCGCAACGGGCGGGCAGCGGTAACGGAGGCATCCTTCTGCCGCAGCGACCCCGCCGCCGCATTGCGCGGATTGGCGAAACTCTGCGTGCCTTCTGCTTCGGCCTTGGCATTGAGCGCGGCGAAATCGGCCTTGCTCATGTAAATCTCGCCACGGATTTCGAAGAGGACGGGGATGCCACTTGTCGCCTCTCCCCTTGCGGGAGAGGATAGCGTAGCTTGCGCTTCAGCGCTTAGCGGCGCTTGGTGAGGGGAGTTTGGAGAGCTAAGAGCCCCCTCTCCAAGAGTTGCTAGGGAACCAGTTCCCAAGCCAACTCTATCCTCTCCCGCAAGGGGAGAGGGTTTTAAGGTCTGTGGAATTTCACCAATCGTCCGCACATTGACGGTGACATCCTCCCCCACCGATCCATCGCCGCGTGTCGCCGCCTGCACCAACACCCCGCGCTCATAGCGCAGCGAGCAGGACAGCCCATCGATCTTCGGCTCGGCAGTGAGCGCGAGCGGGGCATCGTCCGCGAGGTTCAAAAAGCGCCGCACGCGGGCGACAAAGTCCGTCACATCCTCGTCGGCAAAGGCATTGTCGAGGCTGAGCATCGGTCGGGCATGGCTGACCTTGGCGAGGTGCGCGGCAGGCGCGGCCCCCACGGCCTTGTTGGGCGAATCTGCACGGATCAGCTGCGGGAACGCCGCCTCCAGCTCATTGTTCCGCCGCACCAGCGCGTCATATGCCGCGTCCGAAATCTCGGGCGCATCCTCGGTATGATAGCGCGCGCTGTGATACGCGATGGCTTGCGCGAGGTGCGCGAGTTCGGTGGCGGCTTGTTCGTCGGTAAGGGATTCAGTCATCACACCCCCGTTCGTCCTGAGCCTGTCGAAGGACTGCTTTGTTCTTCAACGATCTCGGGAAAGAAGGACAACCCTTCGACAAGCTCAGGGCGAACGGGTTATGGAAATTCATAATCACCACCACGAAAATGCCATCCCTAACCATAAAACTAACAACGCTATATCGAAGTGAATTATGGCCACTTTGGGGATTTTGTTTAATTTCCTTCGAACAAGAGAAATGACGAGCCAAAGCCAGCAGGAGACAAAAAATACCAATACGGGGACAACGTAAAGGTAAGGGGGTTTGCGAGGGCCAGGTTCAATACCGTTGTACATTTCCGGGTCGAGCGCCATTAGACCAATCAACGCGATATGGAAAAATAGGATAATCACGCTAAGCCAGCCAAAAGCCATCCATCCGAACTGGCTGTATTTCGCTCGATCCTCACTCTCCCTCACACCAACAACCTCCCCGCCTGCGCTCTGGCCTCATCGGTCACCTCTGCGCCCGAGAGCATCCGCGCGATTTCCTCGCGGCGCTCATCGGCGGTCAACGCGCGGACGCTGGTGCGCGTGACCGTGCCTTCCGACGCCTTGGCGATGAGATAATGCTGGCCGCCGCGCGCCGCGACTTGAGGGCTATGGGTGACGACGAGCACCTGCGCGCCATCCGAAAGCCGCGCCAGCCGCTCGCCAATTGCAGACGCCACCGCGCCGCCAACGCCGCGATCAATCTCGTCGAACACCATCGTCGCCGCGCTCCCTTGCGCCGCGAGCGCGACTTTGAGCGCGAGAATGAAGCGCGACAATTCGCCGCCCGAGGCAATCTTGATCAGCGGGGCGAACGGCGCACCGGGGTTGGTCGAAATCTCGAACTCGGCTTTGTCCATGCCACCCGCACCCCATTGCGTATCGGGCAGCGCGGTAAGCACGGTGCGGAAGCGCGCGGCATCGAGCTTGAGCGGGGCCAGCTCCGCCGCTACCGCTTTATCGAGCCGTAGCGCCGCTTCTCGTCGCTGCACGCTGAGCGCCCGGGCCTCCCCCGCATAAAGCGCGTGCAGCGACCCCACGCGCTTCTGAAGCGCTTCTAACCCCGAGGCGCCGCTCTCGATCGCATCAAGCTTAGCCGCGAGCTCCTCGGTGAGCGCGGCCAGCTCATCGGGCTGCACGCGATGCTTGCGCGCCACCGCCCGCAGCTCAAACAGGCGCGCCTCATCGTCTTCGAGTTGCGCGGGATTGAACGACAGCGCCTCGCCCGCCGCGCGCAGTTTATCTTCGGCCATGCTGCCCTCGATGATCGCGGCATCCACCGCCACAAGCGCCTCGGCGAGCAAAGGGTGATCGGGCGCAATCCGATCCAAATGGCGCGCGGCAAGGCGGAGCTTGGCCAAGCCGCCGTCCGCATCCTCAATCAGCGCACGGATGGTGGTGAGATCATCGGCAATTTTCGCGCCGCGCTGCATCTGCGTGCGGCGGGTGGCGAGCGCCTCTTCTTCGCCTGCCGCAGGTGCCAGCGCGCGGAGTTCCGCGACGGCATGGGTGAGATAGTCATGGTCGCGCGCGGCATGATCGAGCGTTTCGTGCGCTTCAGTGAGCGCTGCTACCGCGCTTTGCCAGTCGCCAAACGCCGACCGCACCGCTCCTACGTCCGCGCCCGCAAATGTATCAAGCAGGTCACGGTGCCCGCGCGGATTAACCAGCCCTCGGTCATCATGCTGACCATGAATCTCAACAAGCAGCGCGCCCAATTCACGCAGCAACGCGGCCGATACGGGTTGATCGTTCACCAAGGCACGGCTGCCGCCATCGGCCTTCACCACGCGGCGGATGATGAGCGGCTCACCGGGATCGACGTCAATCTCGGCTTCAGCGAGCAATGTAAGCGCCCGCGACGGAGGCTCAAAACTTGCGGTAACGCGCGCTTCCGCCGCGCCATGCCGCACAAGCCCCGCCGCTGCCCGATCGCCGAGCGCAAGCCCCAGCGCATCCAATAAAATCGATTTTCCCGCCCCCGTCTCGCCGGTAAGCACACCAAGTCCGCGCTCAAACTCTAGGTCGAGCGCCTCGATCAGCACCACGTCACGAATCGACAGGCGCCTGAGCACCGGCTCGCCTCAGGACTTATTCGGATGCTTTTGCATCAAGGCATAGGCTCGACTGTACCAGACATTGCCCGGATAATTGGCGCCTAACACCGCCGCCGCGCGCTCCGCCTCGTTCGGAATGCCGAGCGCCAGATAACTCTCGGTCAATCGCTCAAGCGCCTCGGGAGTGTGTGACGTCGTATCATATTTGTCGACAACCGTGCGGAAGCGAATGGTCGCCGCCAACCATTGGCCGCGCGACTGATAAAAACGCCCGATCTCCATTTCCTTACCCGCAAGGTGATCGCGCACCAGATCAACCTTCAGCTTGGCATCCGCCGCATAGGTTGATTCGGGGTAGCGCCGGATCACTTCACCGAGCGCGTCCAACGCCTGTTGCGTGATCCGCTGGTCGCGCGTCACATCAGCAATTTGTTCGTAATAATTATTGGCGATGATGTAATAGGCGTAAGGCGCATCTTTGTTTCCGGGATGAATTGAAAGAAAACGCTGCGCTGCATTCGTTGATTCGGTATAATCTCGCGACAGATAATAACTAAACGCGCTCATCAATTCGGCGCGGCGCGCCCAAACTGAATAAGGATGCTGACGCTCGACTTCATCGAACAGCGCTCCTGCGAATTTATACTCTCGTCGGTCAAGCTTTTCCTTGGCCAATGAGTAGAGCGTGTCGACGTCACGCGCGACGTAAGACTTATCTAATTTGGCCTTTTTGCCGGCGCAGCCACTCACAGCAAGCGCGAGTGCAACGGTCACGAGAATCGCAGGCTTGCGAAGTGCGGTCATGTTCATACGGGTGTCTTAACGCCTAATCGGATGCAAGCAAAGGGGGGACGATCGTTACCCAAATCTCGGCGCTCAAAATGGGACCCAATTGTTTTTGTCGCGGAATTTCATATACCCCACATTCGCACCGAGACGAAGTCCGACACCCAGTCGCACCGGAATCATGACGATATTGCCACGTCGCAAGTAAGTCGCGGAGAGGCCGCCGACATAAAACGCCTGCCCTTCAACTTCAGCGTACCGGCGGTACAGCTCCTGCGAATCATAAAGATTGTAAACGAGGACGAACACCTTCGCGCCCGCCGCGCCCGCATCAAAGCCAATTGAAGGCCCCGTCCAATAAACTGGCCGCTGCCCCTCAACTTTATGACAGAGCGCGCCCGACCCGTAGCGAACGCCCACGACAAACGCGCCGCCGGCCTCATGGCCTGCGATATAAGCGTTGGGCTCACCCTGCTTTTTCAAAATGCGTTCAATGATCTGCGCCAGCCCCTTGGCGCCTTTACCGAAAACGCCCTCCCCTGCCCCGATGAGGTCATCCTTGTGGTAGGTGACGTCGCCATTCGGCTGCTGGGTCCCTTGCGGATTCGTGCACGGCGAATTCTGCCCCGCTTGCGCTGTTGGCACTGGATCGCCAGCCGACGGTGCGCCCGTTGGCGCCGGCGCAGTGGGCACGGGCGGGCTCGTCAGTGGCTGGCTTGGGAGCGCCGGATCGGCTTGCATCTGCCCCGTCCCAGCTTCTGGCGGCAGCGGTGCGGACTTGACCGTCGTCGTTTGTGACAATCCGGGCGAAGCGGCCGTCGAAAGCGCAAGCGCCAAACCCACCGACCAAGCGTAAATCAATTTCATATGCGCGTCCCAATCATGTTCATCTTGAAAATGGTTAGAGTCGTATTCACCTGACTCTGCAATGAACCGCGCGACGAACCGAGTCGATCTCACGGTAAAGCGCCAAATGCGCCGCGACGTCCGCTGCAAAGGAATTTAACAACGGGTGTTGATTACCACCCACTGCCACGCTATGCACCCGATCTGCCAAACGCGCTGGAGATGTGGGTGAGTGGCTGAAACCAACGGTTTGCTAAACCGTCGTAGGGCGAATGCCTTACCGAGAGTTCGAATCTCTCCGTCTCCGCCAACTACATTGCTCACGACACTCAGATTATTGGTATGAATTGATCCATTGGGCGTTCGATCCCATGTTTAAGCGGCGTCGATCCGGGCTTCGCACGCAACAATGGTTGCAGGTTCGCCATGGAGCATGATATGCTGGTGACTTACCTGGCCAAAATCGCACTGGGTAAAAACTGAGGCTTGTTGCGTAACCCGATTATCGTTGACGCAAAGGGGCACTGCGTGGCTGATATTTACCGCATCGCTATTATTGGATCGGGACCAGCAGGATTGAGCGCGGCGGGGCGTGCTGCACAGCTTGGGCTTAAGCATATTCTGCTCGAAAAGACCGACCATCTCTCCGATACCATCTATAAATACCAAAAGGGCAAGCATGTGATGGCGACGCCGAGCCAGCTTGTCCTGCGCTCGGATTTGGATTTTGGCGCGGGTAAGCGTGAGGTGATTCTTGAGGCGTGGAACGCGCAAACGGCGGGGCACAAGGTTAATGTCCGGCTGAATGCCGAGGTAAAGGCGATTACGGGCGCGCATGGGGCATTCGACATCGCGCTGACCGACGGCTCCACGGTGCAAGCTGAAACGGTCATTTTCGCAATTGGCACGCAGGGCAATCCCAATACAATGCGCTGCCCCGGCGGTGATTTGCCGCACATCCAATACAGTCTGGATGATCCCGGCGCGTATATCGATGAGCATATCTCAGTGATCGGCGCGGGCGATGCGGGGATTGAGAATGCGCTCGGGCTGGCGGCAGACCCAGAGCAGCGCAACACAGTCACCATCGTCAATCGCGGGATGGAATTTGCGACGGCTAAAGATGCCAATGTGAAGGCGCTGCTTGCGGCGGAAGAAGCGGGGCGGATGATCGTGCGGCGCGGCACCACGCCGAGCAAGGTCGAGCCGGGCTTCATCACCTATGACACGCCTGATGGCGAAGTGCGCGTGCCGTGCGACCGGATCATCGCGCGGATGGGGTCGGCGCCGCCGCGCAAATTTATCGAGAGCTGCGGCGTTGAATTCACCAGCCCCGACCGTGTCGCCTTCCCCAAACTTTCGCCGGTGTTCGAATCGACCCAGCCGGGCATTTTCGTGATCGGCGCGCTCGCCGGCTATCCACTCATCAAGCATTGCATGAATCAGGGCTATGATGTTATTGAGTTTATTAACGGCAATACGGGGCTTAAACCTGCTGATGAGCCCATTCTAGAGGCGAAGTTCAAAGGGCTACCAGGCAAGCGCACCGTTTCTGAATGGCTAGAATTCCTGCGTGCGCGAATCAGCATTCTTGAGGGAATGACGCCACTGCAAATGCGCGAGTTCATGCTCGACTCGGAGGCGCGCACCTATACACGCGGTGAGGTGATTTTCGAGCGCGCCGCGCCGGGGTCCTCGCTGTTTGCCATCGCCAGCGGGTCGGTGCTGGTTGAGCTGAGCGCGACCGACCCGAGCATGACCGTGCCGATTCAAACGGGATCGATCTTCGGTGAAGTGGGACTCATCTCTGGGCGGCGGCGCGGTGCGACCATCCGCGCGGCGGAAGACGCGATCTGCGTCGAGATTTCACGCTCGGCCGCGCTCAAGCTGCAAGCCTCGGTGCCCGCCGCCAAGCGCGCGATTGAGCGCATCTCGACCGAGCGGCAATTGTTGCAATTGTTCGGCTCGGGATTGGTGTCGAGCGATCTTGCCGAAGTGCTCGACACCGCCGAAATCCATACGGTAAGCGCAGGTAAGCCCGTGATTACCGAAGGTGAGGCGGGCGATGATATTTACGTCATCCGCCAAGGATCGATGGTGGTGGAAAAGCAGATTGCGGGCAAGCCCGTGTTCCTGTCTTACCTGCCCGCCGGTTCCTATGTCGGTGAAATGGCGCTGCTCGGTGGTGGCACCCGAACCGCCACTGTGCGCGCGGCGATCAAGTCTGAGGTCATCAAGCTGCACGGCACCGCGTTCCGCAACCTGCTTGGCAAAAAACCGGGGCTGCTGGACAAGGTCAAGCGTGACATGGCCGGGCGGCAGGACACCAACAGCTTTATCGAGGCGAAGAAGGACAGCTTCTCCGGCGTTGTTGATATGTATTCGAACGTTGCCAACTTCCTCGTCGAGAATGGCATTGGCGAGGCGACCGATGTGTTGCTGATCGACGAAAATCTCTGCGTTGGCTGTGACAATTGCGAAAAGGCCTGCGCCGATTCACATGATGGCCTGTCGCGGCTTGATCGCGAGGCGGGACGGACTTATGCGCATTTGCACGTCCCCACCTCCTGCCGCCATTGCGAACATCCGCATTGTATGGCCGATTGCCCGCCGAACGCGATTCATCGCGGGCCAGATGGCGAGGTGTTCATCGATGACACCTGCATCGGCTGCGGCAATTGCCAGCGCAATTGCCCTTATGGGGTGATCCGGATGGATGCGGTGCCGCCCAAAAAGCCGGGGCTGCTGAGCTGGATGCTGTTCGGCAGCGGGCCGGGGCCGGGCGAGCCGAGTAAGAAATGGGCCTATGCCAACACCAAGCCCGGCGTGGAAAAGGCCAAAAAAGCCATCAAATGCGATATGTGCTCGGGCATCGAAGGCGGCCCCGCCTGCGTGCGCGCCTGCCCGACAGGGGCGGCGATCCGCGTCGCACCCGAGCAGTTGCTCACCGTGGCGCGGTTGGAGCGAGAGACATGAGCGTAGCACCGACCAAATCGCGGCAGACCAGCCGCATCCGCTCTGATGGCACGCATGAGGGCTTTCTGGCGCATAAATCCTATCGCTGGCTCAAGATTGCGCTGCTGCTGGCGGGGCTGTCGATCCTCGCCTATGTGCTCATAGACCAGAAGCCGCGCGCCAATGGCGGTTCGGCGCTCGGCTATACGCTCGGCACGATTGGTGCGTTGCTCATCCTGTGGCTGACGGCGTTTGGCTATCGCAAACGCAAGATGACGCGCGGGGCTTATTCGCTCAAAGGTTGGACATCGGCGCATGTCTATCTCGGGCTATCGCTTATTGTCGTGGCCACGTTGCACACCGGTTTTGATTTTGGCTGGACGGTGCACACGCTGGCTTATGTGCTGATGCTGCTCGTCATCGCTTCGGGTGTTTTCGGCATTTCTGCATACGCCACGCTGCCACAGATGATGAGTAATAACCGCGATCAAATGTCCGAAACGCAAATGCTGGCGGCGCTGCGCGCGATTGACCGCCAATTGCACGATGCCGCGCAGCCGCTCGATCATGCTTATGCCGCGCTGGTGCAACAATCACTCGATCAAGACCCGTTCGGTGGCAGTATTTTCGCGCGGCTCGGCGGGCGCTACGGCGGCTGCGCGACGTTGCACGCGCAACAGACGCTTCGTGTCGAGACCGGCCCGCAGGTTGATCTGGGCCATGACCCGTTGGAAAAGGTGGATGCGTTGCTCGGCCGCAAACGGGCTATCCTGTCTCGTGTGCGCAAGCATTTGCGCTACAAGGCGCTGCTGGAGATTTGGCTCTATGTGCATATCCCACTCACTTTTGCGCTGATTGCCGCGCTCGCCGCGCACATCATCAGCGTGTTTTTCTACTGGTAGGGCCGGGGTATGAGCTTTATCATCCGCCAAATATCGCACACGGCTGAGGGTCGCGAGATCATCCGTTCCACGACGCATGATGCGCCTGAGATTTTCATCGGGCGCGATGCGGCCTGCGCCATTCATTTGGCGGATTTGGCGGTTGATCTGCGGCACGCGCGGATCAGCGCGCTTTCAGCGGCGCGGATAAGCGTGGAGGCGCTGGGTTCGCTTGGCTTCGATGTGGATGGGCGGTCTGTTCAAACCGCCGATGTTTCGACCACCACGGGGGCGGAGCTTCGTTTTGGGGGGCATCGGCTGACGGTGGCGGCCGAGGGGGGCGATACGCTCATCACCGTCGCGCGGGTGGTGGCGCTGTCCGAATCGTCGGAAGAGCGCGATGTGCAAACGCTCTACACGCTCAAGGGCAAACTCCCCTCGCGGCGTTTTGCGGCCTGGGCTTTGTTCCTTGTGACGCTCGCGCTGTTTCTCGCTTGGCCGATTTATACCTATGCCGTGTCGCATGGCGTCAAAGATCGCGGCGCAGGCTTTCATGCCGATCAGACTTGGACGGCGGGGCCGCTGAGTGCGGCGCACAAAGGCCTAGCGAACAATTGTCAGGCCTGCCACGTCAACAAATTTGAGGCGGTGCAAGACAAGGCGTGCGTGGCCTGTCACACGAAGGTGCATGACCATGCCGATGTGCATCGTCAGTTGCGCGCGAAGGGGCCGCCGGGCGAGGACGCCGCGCTCAAGGCACGCTTCGGTAAGGCCGAGGGGCGTTGCGTCGATTGCCACAACGAGCATCTTGGCGCGGGGCCGATGGCGCAAACGCCGCAAAAATTCTGCGCCGATTGTCATATGGGGATGAAGGCGCGGCTGTCCGATACCAAGCTCGGTGATGTCAGCGATTTCGGTACCAACCATCCCAATTTCAAGCCCGAACTGCTGGTGAACCCCGAAACGGGCGCGACAGAAAAGCGCTCGCTGGATGGTCCTGTCTCGCAGTTTACAGGCCTGAAATTCCCGCACGCGCTGCACCTTTCCGCCACCAACGGCGTCGCGCGGATGAGCCAGACGGTGAATGGCGGTAAGACGCTCGTCTGCAAGGATTGTCACACGCCCAATGCCGATGGCACGCGCTTCCTGCCCATCACGATGGAGAAGAATTGCCAATCCTGCCACAGTCTGGCGTTTGAGCGGATTGGCGGCACCAACCGCACGTTGCGGCATGGTGAGCCCGATCAGGTGGTGGCGGATATGCGGGCCTTTTACCGCGCCGGTGGCCCGCCTGCCGCGCTCAATCTGAGCGGCATCGCGCGGCATCAGGTGGGCGGCTATGCGGCGCAAGTGAATGCCATCCCGCACGCTTGGCCGGGCGGGGCGGTGGCGGCGGTGGCGCGTGTGTTTTCAAAGGGCGGCGCCTGCTATGATTGCCACACGATCACGCAAATCGGTGGCAGCTATCATGTCACCAAGGTCGTGCAGCCCGATCATTATCTGACCAAGGGTTGGTTCAACCATGCCGCCCATGCCACCGAAAGCTGTGCCTCGTGCCACGCGGCGGCAAAATCAAATTCCGCCAACGACGTGCTGATTCCCGGCATTGCCAAATGCCGTGATTGCCACGTGGGTGCCGATGGCGCGGCGCTCAAACCTGTGAGCACGCCCACGCGCTCTTCATGCGCATTGTGTCATGATTATCATCGTGCCAATCTGGCCCCTTGGCGCGCGCGGGGGAAACCCGATCCAAAGTAAAAAATGAGAGGTCGATATGCTGATAGCGCAGATTACGGATATTCATTTGGGCTTCGAGCCGAACAATCCGGCTGAGTTTAACCGCAAGCGACTCGATCAGGTTATTCATGTCTTGGCACACATGACGCCGCGTCCCGACCTGTTGTTGGCGACCGGTGATATTGTGGATCGAGGTGATTTGGACTCATACCGCCGCCTCAAAAACGCGCTGAGCCAAGTACCCTTCCCCGTTTGGCCTTGTGTCGGCAACCACGATTTGCGTGATAATTTCAGCGTTTATTTCCCCGACGTGCCGATTGTGGATGGCTTTGTGCAATATGAAATCGACGCGCCGCCGCTCCGTCTGCTCGTAATTGATACGCTGGAGGAAGGGCGTCATGGCGGCGCCTTTTGCGAACAGCGCGCCGCGTGGCTGCGCACAAAGCTCGCTGAAAAGCCCGATCAGCCCACCGTGATTGTGATGCACCACCCCCCTGTCGATAGCGGAATAGACTGGATGAACACACAATCAGATGAACCGTGGGTCGAGAAATTTGCCGATGTGGTTCGTGGTCACAGCCAGATTGTCGGGGTAATTTGCGGCCATTTACATCGCAACATTTCGGTACAATGGGAGGGATTAACCGTTTCGATTTGCGCATCAACGGCGCCGCAAGTGGCCCTGGACTTCAACCCGATTGACCCCGAACGCCCCGACAATCGGACGATGATTATCGCCGATCCGCCAGCTTACGCGCTGCACTATTGGAATGGCCGTCAGCTCGTTACGCATTTCGACAACGCGGACGAGCATGTGATGCTGGCAAAATATGATGACTCGATGCAACCCCTCGTGCGCGACCTCATTGCCGAGCGACCCTCATAGAATTCATTTAACACTGTGAATCACCGCGCGAGATACCCCGCCATGCTCGGAGCATCGACGACCTTATAGGGTATGCCATGCCGATCAAGAAACAGATGCTCCATATCGGAACGCGTAAATGGCCTCGATCCAAGCCTGCCGAACACCGCCATTTGCCCGCCGGTTTCATCGACCGCGCGGTCACGATCCAACCCCTTGGACAGCGCGATAGCTGGAGACGGCGTGCGCGCCCAAGCAATAAGTTCGGGCTTGGGGGGCGGTGAGAAGCCGTAGAAATTGGGCTGGCTGGCGGGCGAGGTGAGCTGGATCACCTTCATCCCCGCTCGCCCATCCGCGACATAGGCGAAGTACGAGGCGTTGGTGGCCGCCACGATGACATCTTCCACGTCGGTCATCTGTCCGCCGAATGTCTCTTTCTTGTAAACCGCCGGCATACGCGGGTTAGTGATGTTGAGGATCACCAGCCCTTCCGCTTTGCCCGCAACATAGGCGTAGGTGCGCGCCAGATAGATTTTGCGCGCATCGCTCAGCGGCACGGTACCCGAAGGGACGGACACGGGCGCCAACATCTGGGTAATATCAAACAGTTTCACGCCCTCCTTATCGGTCACCCACAGATAGCGGAACTGCACCGCGCTCGCCCGCGCATCACTCAGCGGCACAGTGGCGGCGAGCTTGGGGTGCAGCGGATCATCAAGATCAACCACCACCAACCCCACCTTGGCGGTGATATAGGCGATGTGCCCCGCCAATGTGATGTGCCGCGCGCCATCGAGCACATGGTCCGGATTCCACGTCACCGCACGCTTCAGGAAATTATTACGGAATTCAGCATCAGCAAAAGTGTTGATGTTGACCATGATGAGGCCTTCCACCGAATCGGTAATCGCGGCGTAGCTGTAAATCGGGTGGAAGGGCTGTTCCTGATTGTCGGCCTGTATTTGCGGCGTGTTGCGCGTGGGGGCAATCGGCTGGTTGGTCGCGAGCGCCATGCAAGTCGCGTTGGCCGATGGCACATGTGCGTTCTGACCGAGTGGCGAGAAAGGCGCAGTGACGATCGGCTCAGAAAAGCCCTTATTGCCGATGCTCGCGACGTCATAGACGCGGAAGCCGCCGCGCCCCTCCGCCACGAACATATATTCGCCGCGCAATTGCAGGCAGTTGACGCGGTCTTTCGTGCCCTTGGTGACGTTGCGGAAAAGCTCGGGCGGGTTGGTTTCACCGCTAGCGTGTTTGTCGAACGGCGTGCCGCGCTGCCAGTTGATGAGCTCGCGCTTGTTCTTTTCAACATGGAGCCTGTAATAATCGGGGTAAGCGAATTTTTGGAGATACGAGCCGATCACCGCTTGCGGTTCCGACCATTCGGTGACGCGCACCGCCTCAAAGCCGCCCTCCAGCCCTGTCCAAGCGTGCATCCCGACGAAG
>Ga0209583_10000078_pt1 | contig 29970 bp, 27 predicted proteins | sample Str014_FD_187201 | JGI IMG/M metagenome (GOLD analysis project Ga0209583, IMG submission 187201) | Freshwater sediment microbial communities in response to fracking from Pennsylvania, USA - Straight Creek_MetaG_SC_2014 (SPAdes) (version 2) | ecosystem: Environmental > Aquatic > Freshwater >... | reverse complement strand
CAAACGCTCCGCACCCAGCAGAAAACAGGCGGGATCAGGCTTGCCGCGTCTTACGTCTTCGCCCACGACCATAATATCGGCAAGCGGAATACCTGCCGCCGCCAATCTGGCCCGCGCCAGGCGAATGGGCGCAGAGGTTACAATCGCCCAAGACTTGCGCGGCAAGGCCTCCAGCAGCGCCAGAACGCCGCCAATTGGCACCACGCCGTCCACGTCCTCCACTTCCATCTTTTCAATCCACTTTGCTTCAACCTGCGGGTCAATCCCCGGGAGCTTCAAAGCACCAATGCTTTCGGAAGCACGTAAGCCATGAATGGTTGGAATAAACGTTGCCGCATCAACCCCCCGCCGCTGACACCAATTGCCCCAGACCCGCAGCATCGGTGCCGTGGAGTCAAGCAGCGTCCCGTCCATATCGAACAGAAACCCCCTGGCCGAAAGTGGCCCGAAGGCCAGTGAAGATGCGCGCAATGCGAATTCCTTTTTTTAGCGCTGCCGGGCCGCTCAGCCCGCATGAGACGTTCTGATAGATTATGAGAGATTGACGGTCCAGTATGAGACGTTGATTGACTCCCACCCATTTTGCAATGATATTTCCATTATCTTTCCAGAATGGAATATAAATTCTATTTTGGAAATCCGCAACGTGCCAAAAGAAGCACGGGTGGGAGGGAGGTTCGCAATTCTGATCCTGTCTTTGGCTCGTCTTTTTTGCTTTGCGGCAAGGCAATTCCCGTCAAGGGATTCCGGCCAGTCACGCGTGCTGCCGGACACGCGATAAAAGGAGCGAATACCCATGAAGAAATTTATCCTCGCTGCAGCCGCCGTCGCTTTGATGTCGGGCACAGCTTTTGCCGGCAACATCGGCGTATCGATGGCCAACTCAGACACGTTCTTGACCGTGCTCCGCAAGGGCATTGAAAAGGCCGGTGCTGATGCCAAGCAACCTGTTCAAATCGAAATCGCTGATGACGATGTTGCCAAGCAGCTTTCGCAAATTCAGAACTTCATCGCCGCCAAGGTTGATGCTGTGATTGTGAACGCTGTAGACACCTCTGCAACAGCACCAATGACCAAGCTTGCCAACGATGCTGGCATTCCAATCGTATACGTCAACCGCCAGCCGTCAGACGTTGACAAGCTCGGCGCCAAGGGTGCTTTCGTTGCATCAAACGAAAAGGATTCCGGCACGCTTGAAGCCAATGCAATTTGCAAGCTCATTGGCGGCAAAGGCGACATTCTCGTCATGGAAGGCGATCTCGCCAACCAGGCCGCAGTTCAGCGCACCAAGGACATTCATGAAGTCATCGCCACCGATGCTTGCAAAGGCATGAAGATCATCGACGAGCAAACCGCTGGTTGGGATCCTGTTAAGGCACAAGATCTGATGACCAACTGGATCGCTGCTGGCAAGAAGCCACGCGCTGTGATTGCCAACAATGACAACATGGCTCTGGGCGCAATCAAGGCGATGAAGGCTGCTGGCATGTCAACCAAGGACATTCCGGTTGGCGGCATTGACGCCACCCAAGAAGCTCTGGCTTCGATGAAAGCCGGCGATCTCAACGTCACCGTGTTCCAGGACGCTGCTGGCCAAGGCAAGGGCGCTGTTGATACGGCGATCAAGCTGGTCAAGGGCGAAAAAGTGGATGCCAAGGTTTACATCCCCTTCCAGCTGGTGACACCAGACAACATGGCCAACTTCATGGCCAAGAACTAATCGACAATTCTCCCGAAGTGCGCCATCCTCCGGGGTGGCGCATTTTTACTGAGAGAAACGATGGTCAGCCCCTCAACAATGAAAGCCGTCCGCGAAAGTGGCGCTGTTCCCAACGCGGATTACGTGTTGGAAGTTGAAGATGTGCGCAAGGAATTTCCGGGCGTTCTGGCGCTCGATAATGTCCAGTTCAAACTGCGCCGCGGAACCGTTCACGCCCTGATGGGTGAAAATGGCGCTGGCAAATCCACCCTGATGAAAATCATCGCCGGAATCTACACACCAGATTCTGGCACGTTCAAATTGCGCGGCAATGACATCCGCCTCAAAAGCCCACTTGATGCCTTGGAAAACGGCATCGCCATGATCCATCAGGAATTGAACCTGATGGGCCCAATGACAGTGGCTGAAAATATCTGGATCAGGCGTGAGCCCACCAATCGTTGGGGCATGATCAACCACAGCGAAATGCGCCGCCGCACTGAAGAGCTTTTCAAACGCCTAAATATTGACATCGATCCAATGATCGAAGTGCGGATGCTAAGCGTGGCCAATCGCCAGATGGTTGAAATCGCCAAGGCCGTTTCGTTCAATTCGGACGTGCTCATCATGGATGAGCCGACATCAGCCCTCACCGAAAAAGAAGTGGCGCATCTCTTCCAGATCATTCGTGCCCTCAAAGCCGAAGGCAAAGGCATCATCTACATCACCCATAAGATGAGTGAGCTGTTTGAAATTGCCGACGAAGTTTCAGTTTTCCGTGATGGCAAATATATTACCACCAAGCTGTCCAGCGAAGTAACGCGTGACGACATCATCCGCATGATGGTGGGCCGCGAAATCACCCAGATGTTCCCCAAGGAAACCGTGCCGATTGGCAAGGTGAAACTCTCGGTCAAGGGTCTGACGTTGAATGGCATCTTTAAAGATGTTTCCTTTGATGTGCGCGAAGGCGAAATTTTGGGCATCGCCGGCTTGGTGGGTTCAGGGCGCTCCAACATCGCGGAAACTTTGTTCGGCGTCACGCCCGCCAGCGCAGGCACCATTGAAATTGATGGCAAGCAAATTGAAATCAAATCTCCCAGCATGGCCATGAAAAACGGCCTGGCCTTCCTCACCGAAGACCGCAAGGAAACGGGCTGTTTCCTGCTGCTGGATATTCAAGACAATACCCAAATGGCCGTGTTGCAAAGCCGCTATGTGAATTACGGATTCGTGCAACAGTCACAGCTGTCAAAGGATTCCGAAGTCATGGCGCAAACTTTGCGCGTGCGCACGCCAGACATGCAAGAGCCGATCATGAATCTCTCAGGCGGCAACCAGCAAAAGGTTTTGATTGCACGCTGGCTTCTCACCAAACCGCGCATCCTGATTTTGGATGAACCAACACGCGGCATTGACGTGGGCGCCAAGGCCGAAATTCACCGCCTGGTTTCGCAGCTTGCAGGCCAGGGCGTTGCCGTCATCATGATCTCATCTGAAATGCCGGAAGTGCTGGGCATGAGTGACCGTATCATGGTGGTGCACGAAGGCCGCGTAACCGGGTTCCTTGACCGCAAGGACGCGGACCAAGTGAAAATTATGGAATTGGCGTCTCATTGATGGGACGGGGAGACTTACGATGACGGACGTTCAGCAAGAGCAGGGCAAATCGCTCACTGGTTTGAAGAAGGTGCGCCGCTTGCCGCCTGAGGTTTCGATCCTTCTCGTGCTGCTTGGCATTGTGCTGGTGTTTGAAATTCTGGGTTGGGTGTTGATGGGGCAGAGCTTCATCGCCAACAAGCAACGCCTGTCGATCATCGTTCTGCAGGTGGCCGTCACCGGCATCATCGCCATTGGCGTGACCCAAGTCATCATCACGGCTGGCGTTGATCTGTCGTCAGGTTCCATGGTGGGATTCATCGCCATGGTTGCCGCCAGTTTTGCCCAGGTTTCCACCAATGAGCGCGCGGTTTACCTCAGTCAGGGCTGGGTGGACCTCAATCCCATTTTCCCCATTCTCGTAGGCCTCTTGCTGGGTGCGGTGATGGGTGCGCTCAACGGGGTTATCATCGCCAAAACCAAGATACCGCCCTTCATCGCCACCTTGGGCATGATGGTTTCAGCCCGCGGTCTGGCCAAATGGTACACGCTGGGCCAGCCGGTGGCTTTGTTGACTGACAGTTTCAGCTGGTTCGGCCACAGCTTTCCCGTGCTGGGTTTTCCTGTGCCGCGGCCGGTGATCGTGTTTCTTGTTGTGGCGGTCATCTTCCACATTCTGCTCACCTACACACGCTATGGCAAATTCACTTATGCCATCGGTGCCAATCCGCAAGCCGCCCGCGTGTCCGGCATCAACATCGGCAACCACTTGATCAAGGTTTACACCTTTGCTGGCCTGCTTTCCGGCCTTGCCGCAGTGATGACGGCGGCACGCGCCGAAAGCGCCCAACCGGGCATGGGCGTGGGTTATGAGCTGGACGCCATTGCCTCCTGCGTGATCGGCGGCACATCGCTGGCCGGCGGCGTGGGCCGCATCACCGGCACCTTCATTGGCACAATCATTCTAGGCGTCGTCACCTCAGGCTTCACCTTCCTGCAAGTGGGCGCATATTATCAGGAGATCGTCAAAGGCATCATTATCGTTGCCGCCGTGGTGATCGATCAATACCGCCAGAACCAGCGCCGCAAAACCAGCTGAGGCTTTTCAGCTGCGGGTGACGATCGCAAGTTGCGCATAGCCGCGAAACAGGCGTTGCACGTTAACGTGCAAACCCGGCTGCGCCTGCAGGAAGCCTTCCAACTCACCGCGCGGCGTCACATGAAACTGCCGCAGCCAGCCATAAAGCCCACGCCGGAAGCCAGAGGGCAATCCGGCACAGTCACCGAAATCGACAATGTGAAGCGATCCACCGGGTGCCAAGGCCTTCAATCCTTGCACCACCGAGGCCCGCCAGTCCGGGATCATCGACAGCGCATAGGAGATATAGACCCGTTCAAACGTCTCCAATCCGAAAAGTGCTTCGGCATTGAAATTCGTGGCATCACCAAGCGCTAAATGGATGCGTGGTGAAAGCCCGCGCTTGGCGACAGCATTTTGCGCGGTGTTCAGCATGACACTGGAAATATCAAAGCCATAAAATTGTGCGTCCGGATAAAACTGCGCTGCCTTGATCAAATTGCGCCCGGTGCCGCAGCCCATTTCCAAAACCCGCCCGGCTTTCGGAACATCAAGCTCACGCAAGAGCTTGTCGCGCCCCAACAGATAATAGGCCCGGGTGACATTATAAATATGCCGCTGCAGGCCATACATGCGGTCCATGTTTTCCGCATGGCCGAGGGCCGAAACCTCAGGCGCGTAATTCATAGACATGGAACCCACCGTAAATCGCCGAACGGTCTTTTAAGTGAAGCTCTTGTGAAAGCCCCTTGAGATAGTTCCATTGGCCCAACACATCCTCGTCAACCCGCCCCGGCAAGATCGTCGCTTCTCCAGCTGTGCGGAAAATCACCCGCGCACCCGGTGTGGCGGCCACTGTGATGGCCCGCCATAGCGTATTGAGCTGCGCGTCATTCATCCAGTCCTGCGCATCCAACAACACCACGCGGTCAACGCTCTGCGGCGCGGCATCTTCGAGAACAGTCACCAGATTGGCTTGTCGCACCGAAAGCCCACTCACGTTGGCCTTGAGCTTGGCGTAGTTCGCCTGCTGCAAATACGGTGGTAAAGAGCCGGAAGCATCCGGCGCATAAGCGCGTCCAAAAGCCTGCCAAGCAAAATAATTATCCTTCAGCGGATGGCCACAAGCCAAGCGTTCAAGCCGCGCCTCCAGAACCGAGCGCATGTCCTTGTCTTCTGCCAGGGCATCAAACTGGGCAGGCGGAATGCCCAGGCCAAACAGCGCCACAGGTGATTTGGTAATCCACTTCACCAAGCGTTTGGAAAACAGCGGGCGGATTTGACTTTCAAAATAAACCCTTTGCTCAGCCACATTGCGACATTCCAAAATATCAGCAAGATGCAATCCATTGAGCCGCGCCAGCCCATGGCCCGCGCCAATAAATTTTCCGAGCAGCCCGCGTTTATAAACATTACGAGCAAAGCTTGAAATGCGCCGCCGCCCAAGGCCAACCCGTCCTTCCCAATAGGCCGAGGAGGCGATGTCCAGATGCCTGGCGATGTAATGCCGATAAAGTCCCAAGTTGGCCTTGTCATCGGCAGCGCCAAAGAATTGATAGAAGCGATCCCAATCCGGTAACTGTTGAACACCAGCGATCTTCAACCGCAGCAAAGCCACATGGGCGCGGTTCAGATCCACCGCTGTAATTTTTACAGGTGCCGCAGTGAGATAGCTCAGCGCATTACAGCCCCCTGATGCAATCGTCACCACGTGGTGGTTGGCTTTAAGCTCCAGCGCCACCAGATCGACGTCCGGGTCTTCCCAAATTTGCGCATAAACCAACCCGCGAAACAAATAAGCAAAGAGCTTATCCTGCAAGGCCCGACGGCTCAGGCCCCGCGAAGCCCCTAAAGCATTATTGACCAACTTGCGCGTGGCGCGGGCAGAAATGGCTTCAACGCTCATGAAGGAAAACCCCGGTTTGTTGCGCCAGCTCAGAATCACCCAATCTGGCTTCGTCATGTGATTGTTCGCTCTTCGCTATATGGCGCAATCGTGACGGTTCGGTCACGGCGGTTGTCATCAAACTTTCATGCGAAGCAGAAAAGGCAGCTTTATGGACACGCTCGCAGAACAAACGCACAAGTTTCGCGCGATTTTCATCTCAGACCTGCATTTGGGTACGCGCCGGGCCCAATGCGACCTGATTCTTGACTTCTTACGCCGCACTGAAAGTGATTATCTCTATCTCATTGGCGATCTGATTGATTCCTGGTCTCTGAAGAAACACTGGTATTGGGACCAGAAACAGAATGACGTGATCCAGAAAATCCTGCGCAAAGCGCGCAAAGGCACGCGGGTCATCTATCTGCCCGGCAATCATGATGAGAACTTTCGCGAATTCTGCGGCCACCGCTTTGGCCGCGTCGCGATTTTAAACGAGACTGTGCATCACAGCGCCAACGGTAAACGTTACCTCATTCTCCACGGTGATAAGTTTGACAGCGTCATCTATTTCGCCAGCTGGATCGCCAAGGCAGGCGACTGGGCCTATGAACGCCTGATGGATTTCAATGTGGTTGTCCATTGGTTCCGCAAACTCTTCGGCCTGGGCCACTGGTCCCTCTCAGCCTATTTGAAACATAAAGTGAAAAAGGCCGTCGAGTTCATCTCACGCTTTGAAACCGCCGTGGTGCGAGAAGCGCGCGCGCGTGATTGCCAAGGCGTCATCGCTGGTCATATACACACGCCAGACAACCGCATGATTGATGGCATTCACTATCTCAATGATGGCGATTGGGTCGAAAGCTGCACCGCATTAGTCGAACATTATGATGGCCATTTCGAAATCCTATCTTGGAAAAATCATTTTCAAAAACCGCAAGAGGTCGCCACAGATGCGCATCCTGATCGTCACAGACGCTTGGCCACCACAGGTTAACGGCGTTGTCCGCACCCTGCAAACCGTGGGCGCGGAATTGCGCAAGCGCGGCCATGAGGTGAATTATCTGACACCTGAAGGCCGCCGTGTCTGGCGTGTGCCGAGCTACAAGGAAATTGAATTGAGCCTTGTTGGTGCCAGCACGATTGGTCGCGAAATTGACGCGTTAAAACCAGATGCCATTCATATTGCCACCGAAGGTCCGCTGGGCTGGGCCGCGCGCCGCGCCTGTCTACGGCGGCACCTGCCATTCACCACCAGCTTCCACACTCGATTTGCCGAATACGCCCAAGCCCGTGTGCCCTTGCCCGGCGTCGATAAAATCCTGTGGCGCGTTTTGAAACGATTTCATCGTCATAGCCAAGCCGTGATGACGCCTTCGCTGCGTATTACCCAGCTTCTTGAACATCATGGGTTCAAAAATGTGAAAACCTGGACACGCGGTGTCGATCACGACACGTTTAAGCTTTGGCCGCGCGATTATTTCGATTTGCCGCGCCCAGTGCTTGTTGTTTCCGGCCGTGTCATCATTGATAAAAATATTGAGGCCTTTTTGAAACTCGATAGCCCCGGCACAAAAGTTGTGATCGGCGATGGTCCAGACCGTGCGGCAATGACTGCAAAATTTCCCAATGCGGTTTTCACCGGTTATCTTTACGAAACAACTTATGCCCGCGCTTTGGCCGGCGCAGATTGTTTTGTCTTTCCGAGTCTGACCGACACATTCGGTTTGGTGATGATCGAAGCTATGGCCTGCGGAACACCTGTTGCGGCCTTTGCAGTGCCAAGCCCCGTGGATGTCATCCAGGAAGGCATCACAGGCAGCATGAGCCCGAAGCTTGACGAAGCAATCGCACAAGCCCTGAAACTTGATCGCAATGTGGTTCACAAAAATGCCAAGGTCTTCACCTGGGCGCGCACAGCGACGATGTTTGAGAGTTGGCTCATCAGGCTCGATGTTCAAGATCAAAAACACGCCAGCCAAACTGCGGTTCCAGCCCACACGCGCTGAAGCATCGCATACTGCAAGGCAGAACGGTTCAATAATTTTTAAGCAATTTCTTCAACGCCACGTTAAGCCGAGTTGGGTAAGGCAGTGGAATGGCGAATTGCGGGGTCCGTTCTGGGTTGGCGATTGCGGGAACCCTTTGGGCTCTCTGCGGCCTGACGGCTGAAGCTTCGGCCGCCAGTTCCACAGCAGGAACCCTCAAGGCCTCAGTGATCATCGGCACGGGCGCTTGCACTATTACAGTCACCAATATGGATTTCGGTACACTGACCACAGTTCTGGGCACAGAAACGGCAACGGCAAACGTCGCTGTGCGCTGCCCGCCCGGTGTGCGCCTCATGGCGGCCTTTTTACCGATCGCCTATAATCCGGTGAGCAACGCCGCGTCTTCGCGCAATTCAACGCTGTTTGATCCACTCGGCAATAAAATCAATTTCAGCATGGCTCTGGCCGGTTGGTATGGCACTGGCCTCGGCAATACGCCTTTGACAACCGTGATCACCGGAAAATTGGCGGCTACACCAAATCCACCACCCGGCACCTATAAGAGCACCGAAACGCTTTACGTCAACTACTGAGCGTCACTGGCCCCGCGCCACTCTGCAAGAGCCGCGCATTTTTCCTGCCCCTCAAATCAGAAGACAGCCATAACACGGGGCTGTGCTTTCGTCATCTTCAGCTCCGCCGAATTTTCTGCTCCAGAAAAACCTATTCGCCTTTGCAATCTCCAACACTCCTAACGTGAGCGAATTGCAAACACATGCGATCATGCTTAACCGCAGCTAAATCTCGCGCCAACCGCCAAATTACCCGACTTCCCTAACGCGTTGAATCGACTCTCATTTTTATGGTGAATAAAATTATCGGAAATTTTTCTGATTCAATCCGGGACAATGTTGAATTCCAAATTTACCTATTTCCTCAACGGCGGCGAAAGAGAGTTCCCCTATTAATGGTGCCATCAACCGCCTGTGCGCAGAGTTAAATCCGGGGTGCAGATGGTGGACGAAAAAAGTTTTGAGTTTTTAACAATGGGAAAAAAAATGCGTAAATATCTTTTTGCTGCTGCTATCGTCGCTGCCGGTGCAAACTCTGCTCTCGCCGCTTCTTCTTCGGGCACGTTTAACGTTCAGGTCAAGATCGCTGCTGCTTGCACGATCTCGGCCACGGCGATGAACTTCGGCACCGTTACTGGTTCCGTGCTCGGTTCCGAAACCGCGAGCTCAACTGTCAGCGTTGGCTGCAACAAGGGCACGACCTATAACGTGTCCTTCTCGGCTTTGTCGACACTCGGCACGCCACTCACCACGGCTTCGATCAACCTGAACAACGGCGTGAATGTAATTCCTGCTGGCTTGACCATCAGTGCTGGTTCAACCGGTACGGCTACCGGCGGTGTAGATTCAGCCACAGTGAGTGGCTTGTTGACCGCAACGGCCAACCCAACACCAGGTACCTATTCCAACACCCAGACGATTTACGTCGTCTACTAAAATATCGCCGCATAAGCGGAAACGAAACGACCGTCACCCCGTGCGTGCTGCGCGGGGTGACTTAACATAAATCGAGTGGGGATATTCGATGGGGAAATACCAAACGGCTTCGCGCCGCAAGACGTTTTTGTTTTCGGGGCTGCTGGCCGCACCATTCTGTGCGGCTATCTTGGCCCCAAGTGCCGTTTTGGCCGGTGCGCTTGAAGTGAGTCCGATCAATATCGAAGTGCCTGCGGCGGCAGCAACAACCACTGAGAATCTGACCAACAGGGGCAAAACACCGATCAATGCCCAACTTCGCATTTTCAAATGGGTGCAGAAAAATGGCGTTGATAAGCTGGAAGCCACTACAGATGTTGTGGCAAGCCCACCCGCATTGAAAATTCCGCCCGGCGGCAAAGCCACCATCCGCGTTGTGCGTCTTTCCAAAGCGCCCGTCACCGGTGAAGAAACCTATCGCCTTCTCATTGATGATATTCCACCACCGCCCGCGGCGGGAACAGATTCTGTCACTTTTGCTGTCCGCCACAACATTCCGGTTTTCTATCAAGCATCCGGCATCAAGAGCAAACTTGCCTGGACAGCAAAATCAAACAATGGCCAGCTTGAGCTTGATGCGACCAATGATGGGTTGCTGCATTCGCGCCTGTCACTATTGGCAGTGACCATCGGTGGGGTCACCACCAATTTCAACAATGGCCTCGCAGGTTATGTGTTGGGTGGTGGCAGCAACGCTTGGAAAATGAAACTCAAAGCCTTGAAGGCTGGCACTTCGGTGAAGATCACCGCCAGCACCAATGATGGCCCGGTTGAAACAACAGTACAGGTGCAATAGCCCCGGCAGTTTTCTTGTTTTCATCATAGCGCTCATCTTTGGCGCCCACAGCGGATACGCTCAGAAAACGGTGGTCGATGACCTGCCGCAGGCTGGTCATTTGCTGGATGATCCCAAGAAACAAACGCCAGCCCCCGGCAAAGTCGATGCTTTGCCCACCAAAGCTGTGGCTGATGGCTTGCCTGCGGCTGGTCATTTGGCCGATGGATTGACCGACGGCAGCGCGTCATCACTCTCGAATACATTGCAGCTCGAAGTTTTGATCAATGGGTATAAGGTTGATCTTGTGGCCGGCTTTTCCAGGCGGCCTGATGGCAACCTCTCATCCACCCGTTCCGAACTCACCGCCATCGGTTTGAAAGTTCCCGGCAAGGGGCCAGATGCGGAAGTGATTGCACTTTTATCCATCCCCACATTGAAATATCAGTTTGATGAACTGGGCCAGTCCATTGATATTCACATTGCTGATACGATGCGCATTCCTAAGCGCTTCAGTCTCATACCCGAAGAACCCTTGATGGAAGCCCAGAGCGATCTGGGCGCTGTGCTGAACTACTCGGCCTATGCGGCCGCTGATACGTATCTCTACCAACAAAAGTCAGACTTTTCCGGCGCATCAATCAATTTTGATGGCCGGGCTTTTTCGAAGTTCGGTGTCTTCCAACAAACCGCCACGGTGGGCACAACAACCTTTTCTGATTTCACCGCAACCCGCTTAAACTCCACTTGGACCTATTCTGATCAACCCCACGCCCAGACATACCGCGTGGGCGATATTGTGAGCGGCGGGCTGAATTGGACAAGACCGCTGCGCTTGGGCGGCGCGCAAGCCCAACGCGATTTTAATTTACGTCCAGATTTGATCACCACGCCGCTGCCCAGCTTGCAAGGGACGGCGGCTGTTCCCTCAACGATGGATGTATATCTGAATGGGCTTAAATCTTACTCGCAGGAAGTGCCCGCCGGCCCCTTTGAAGTCACCCGCCTGCCAGTGATCAGCAGCCAGGGCACCGCCCGCGTCGTTCTCACCGATACAACTGGCCGCCAAATCACCAGCGAAAAGCCAATCTACAATTCGGCCTCGCTTTTGGGTAAGGGCTTCTTTGATTATTCGGTTGATCTGGGTTTTGCCCGCCGCAGTTATGGCACGGCCTCTTTTGACTACGGTAGCGAACTTATGGCGCTGGCCAGTGCGCGCTATGGCATAACAGATTTCCTCACCCTTGAGGGCCACATTGAAGGCAAACCTGACGTGCAAACCGCAGGCATGGGTGGCGTGTTGCAGGCGGGCCCCTTCGGCATACTCAACGCAGCACTGGCCGTCAGCAACAATGCGGGCAACATCGGTGGCTTTGTCTATGGCGCCTGGGATTTTCAATATAAAGATTTTCTCGTCCATGCCGCGACAGCGCGCACCATCAGCAATTATACCGATCTTGCAGCCGCAACCGCGATCAAGGATTCCAACGGCATCTCGACATCGGCCGTCCCCCGCGCGGTGGATCAGATCACACTGTCTTATGGCTTTCCCACGTGGAACGCTGATGTGGGCTTGGGCCTCTCTCATATTTTGGCGGCCAATGGAACCGAAACAGCGCCCTTGACCCTCAGCCTAACCAAATCTTTCCCCCATGAAATCTCAATCTTCGCCAGTGCCTATCTTGATATTGCCAACCGTGAAAATTATGGCGCGTCGGTGGGCCTCTCGATGCCTCTTGGCAAATCGCACAATATCAATGTGGCAAGTGATGCCTCCTATGATAACGCAGGCTACTCAGCAGCGGCCACCGCTTTCAAGCAGATGGATAACAGTTATGGTTCTTATGGCTGGCGCGTTGGCGCGCGTGAAAATGGAACCCATGAGGTCAGTGCTTCGGGCAGTTACCGCGCCGCGCAGGCCATTGTCGGTGGAGCCTTGGAAGCAAACCGCGGAATGCTCAATGCCAAGGCTGACATGGAAGGTTCAATCGTGGCCACCCGTGCCGGCCTGTTTGTGGGCAACCCGATCCCCGACTCTTTCGCCGTGGTCAATGCCGGCTTGCCCAATATTCCGGTGAGCTATGAAAATCGTTTTGTGGGTAATACCAACAGCAATGGCAAAATCCTGCTCACCCAGGTGCGCGCTTATCACCCATCGCGTGTATCAATTGATGCAACCAGTCTTCCCCTCAATTCCAATGTGACCGAAACTGACAAGCGCATTGCACCGCGTGAAATGAGCGGCGTCGTGGTAGACTTTGGCGTGCAGAAACAATCAAGTGCCGCTATCGTGATCTTGAAAGACGCCACTGGGGCATTCTTGCCCGCCGGAACGGAAATCACCCTTGCCGGCCAAAAGGACCCCTTCATCATGGGCTATGATGGCCAAGTCTTCATGACTGATCTTAACGCCCGAAACGCTGTGTCTGCCAATGTGAAAGGCATCTCCTGTCATGCCGCCTTTGACTATAAGATCGATGCCACGGCCCAAACCCAAGTGGGTCCGCTCACATGCATGTAAGGCTGCTGGTCGCTGTCAGTTTGTATGTGGCTTTGGCACCGCACGTCGCCCTTGGCCAATCATGTAATTTCAACATTTCAAATTTCAACTTCGGCAATCTCAACCTCGGGCTTGGTGGCACGCCGCCCACCAGCGGAAGTTTCACGGCCCAATGCGCTGGCAAGCCCAATGCAACGATTACCATCTGCCCGAATTTGGGTGATGGCACGGGCGGCTCCAATTCCGGCACGCCACGCTTGATGAAGTTTGGCACAAGTACCGTGCCTTATAATTTTTACCAGCCCAATGGCCAGGTCTGGGGTTCCTATGTCTGGCCCTATGCGCCACGCCCGCCCATCTTGTCTTTGACATTGGATAGCGCAGGCAATGGATCGCTCAGCCAAGCCATTGATGCGGCGATCACCGGTCTTGCGTCAACCTCGGTGGCGGGAACCTATACGTCGGTCTACAGCGCGGGCCACACCTTGATTGACTATGGCTATGCCCCGGGGCATAGCTGCGCCGTGCAATCCACCCGCGCCGCAAGGCCAGCCTTCACGGTCTCGGCTCAGAACAATGCCAGTTGCAATATCGCAGCCACCACGATGAGCTTTGGCACTGTCGGCGCACTTACAACGGCACAATCTGCCGCCAACAAGATCGGCATCACCTGCACCAATGGGGTCAAATATTCCGTGGGCCTGAGCTTTGGCATCAACGGCGGCACCTCGCCCACAAACCGTTTCATGGCCAACCCCGCCTCAGGCCAAAAGATCACCTATGCCATGTATCAGGATGCCAACCAGACGCAAGGATGGGGCAACACGCCCGGCGTCGACACGCAGGCAGGCTCAGGCACAGGCCTGACGCAGAACTTGGCAGCCTTCGGCGTGCTGCCACCCCAGGCAACCCCATCCCCCGGCACCTACAGCGATATAGTGGTCGTGACAGTGAACTACTGAATATTTCAGTCGCGCCTGATTGAAGGTGGTTCATGTGAAAGCTGAACATTCATCAGTCATAAAACTGCAAACTCGCCCGATGAAATTGCCCAAAAACTGTGCAGGAAGCTTTTCAGGCGCGGCGCCACGATAAGCCTTGCCAAGTTTGTTAAAACCGAATGATAGTAAGGTGATGACCAAACTTTTCAACGAAATGGGCGACGGCAAGGTGCGGCAGCCTTACAACAGCATTGAAGCATGGCTGAAAACCATCAGCCGCAAAGATGTCGATCGTGCCAAGCGCGAAGCCGAAAACATGTTTCGAAGGCAGGGCATCACCTTTGCGGTTTATGGCGATGATGCCGCTTCTGAGCGGCTCATTCCGTTTGATATCATCCCCCGCATTTTTTCAGCGCTGGAATGGCGCAGGCTTTCTGCGGGCATTGAGCAGCGTGTGCGCGCGCTCAATGCTTTCATCCATGACATCTATCATCGCCAGGAAATCATTCGCGCCGGAAGAATTCCCCATCATATTATCACCCAGAACGCCGCTTTTGTGCCGGAGATGGTGGGGGTGTATCCTGCGCGCGGGATTTATGCACATATTGTGGGAGTGGACGTTGTGCGCGTGGCCGAAAACGAATTCTATGTGTTGGAAGATAATTGCCGCACACCTTCAGGCGTATCCTACATGCTTGAAGGCCGCGAAGCGATGATGCACCTATTTCCAGATTTATTTGTGCAACAACGCGTGGCCCCGGTGGATAATTACCCGGCCTTGTTGCGCAAAACCTTGGAAAGTGTTGCCCCCGCTGGCTGCGAAGGCGAACCGACAATTGTGATCTTAACGCCGGGAATTCACAACTCAGCTTTTTTTGAACATGCTTTTCTGGCCGATGAAATGGGCGTTGAACTCTGCGAAGGTGGCGATCTTTTTGTATCTGATGGCGCACTTTACATGCGCACCACCCAGGCGCCGCAGAAAGTAGACGTGATCTACCGCCGGATTGATGATGCCTATCTTGATCCGCTATCCTTCAAGCCCGATTCCGCCATTGGCATCCCGGGCCTGGTTGATCTTTATCGCGCTGGGCGCGTGACGATTGTGAATGCGCCAGGCACAGGCATTGCCGATGACAAATCGATCTATACTTATATCCCCGACGTCATTGAATTCTACACCGGCGAAAAGCCATTGCTCAAAAACGTGCCGACATGGCGTTGCAGTGAACCTGAAGCGCTGTCCCATGTTTCAGACAATATTGCTGAATTGGTCGTGAAGGAAGTTCATGGCTCCGGCGGCTATGGCATGTTGGTGGGCCCAACATCGTCCAAAAATGAAATTGAACTCTTTCGCGCCAAATTAAAAGCTAACCCGTCGAACTATATTGCGCAGCCGACTTTGGCGCTGTCATCCGTGCCGACTTACACGTCCTCAGGCGTCGCCCCGCGCCACGTCGATCTGCGGCCTTTTGTATTGTCGGGCGATCAAGTCCGCATCACGCCGGGCGGTCTCACGCGTGTGGCGCTGAAAAAGGGTTCGCTGGTGGTGAACTCCAGCCAAGGCGGCGGCACCAAAGACACTTGGGTCTTGGAGGATTGATGTTAGGCCGCACCGCATCATCGCTCTTCTGGATGTCGCGCTATATGGAGCGCGCCGAAAACATGGCGCGGCTTCTCGAAGTCGGCCACCGTATTTCGTTGATGCCGGGTGCCATAGAAGGTCACCGCGATGAATGGCGCTCGACCTTGTTGAGCGCGGCCTGTGAATTATCTTATGAAGCCAAACACAAAGATATTATCGCGGCCAAAGTGATCGATTTTTTGATCTTTGATGAGAGCAATCCATCGAGCATCAAATCTGTCATCCGCACCGCCCGCAACAATGGCCGCGCCGTGCGCACAGCGCTGACACGCGATGTGTGGGAAAGCATCAATGCGACATGGAATGAACTTGTTCATGTAAAGCCTTCGGAACTTACTTCGGATCGGCTCCCGGTTTTTCTGGAATGGGTGAAGCAGCGCTCCATGTCGTTTCGCGGCGCGGTTCTAGGCACCATGCTACGCAACGAGAACTATTATTTCAGCCAGCTTGGAAATTTTATTGAGCGGGCCGACAACACGGCGCGAATCCTCGACGTGAAATATTTTATTCTTTTGCCCAAACCTTCTGATGTCGGTTCGGAAATGGATATGCAACAATGGGCACAGATATTACGTAGCGTTTCAGCCCACAGGGCCTACCGCTGGTTTTATCGTGATAGTCATTATCGGCCATGGCTTGTTGCCGAATTTCTGATATTACGTGAGGAAATGCCGCGTTCGCTCGTCTTCAGCTATCAGTGGATTAACACGGCCCTTGAAGGCTTAGCGCAGTTGCACGGCAAACGTTACCATTGCCATGATCTGGCTAGCCAATCTCTGGCACGGCTGCGCGCTGGAAAGATGGAGGATATTTTCCAAAGCGGGCTCCACGAATATATCCGCGAATTTGTAAAAACCAACACCAAACTGTCTGCGGCCATCGCCCAGACATATCATTTTCCGTGAAGCCATGCGCATCCGCATCCATCATCAAACCCACTATCGCTATGCTGAACGCCCCAGCTATCTGGTGCAGCGCCTGCATTTGATGCCGACTGATTTTGATACGCAGAAAACTATTCACTGGAAAATCGAAGCTGCTGGAATTGACAATGCTCTGTCCTATGTTGATGGCTTTGGAAATTGGATTCATCTGGTCACGGCCCATGATCTGGAACTTGAAAATACGATCACAGCTGAAGGCGAAGTTGAAACAAAAGATGCAGCAGGTTTGGTGCGCGGACTCGCTTCATTGGTGCCTGACAATGTGTTCCTGCGTCAAACACATCTGACCGTGCCCGATGCTGCAATTGGTGCCGCACTCACCAAATGGGGCCACAAAGCCACAGCCCTTGAAACTGCCCATAGCTTGATGGCGCATCTGCATGAGCGCATCGCTTATGAAGTGGGAACATCGCAAGCGGATACGACAGCAGCCCAGGCCTTCGCGCGCAAAACGGGTGTCTGCCAAGATCATTCTCATCTCATGGTTGGCATGGCGCGAGCACTTGATATGCCCGCGCGTTACGTGACGGGCTATCTCGTCACGGGCGCTGGCGCTTCATCCGTTGCGGCCCATGCTTGGGCCGAAGTGCTGATCCCTGATCTGGGTTGGGTGGGTTTTGATGCCGCCAATCGCCAAAGCCCCACGGAACAATACGTGCGCGTGGCCGCCGGGCTGGATGCGATGGCCGTGGCCCCGGTCAAAGGCTCCAGGCGGGGCGGGGCGGCGGGTGAACAAATGACAGTTGAAGTTCGCGTCGAGATTGCGCAACAATAGGCCATGCGAACTGGAATCAACTGATGACTTACTGTGTTGGAATGCTTCTCGAAAAAGGCTTGGTGATGGCCGCCGATACACGCACCAATGCGGGCGTGGATAATGTCGGGAAATTCAAAAAACTCCACACGTGGGAATATCCGGGCGAACGAGTGTTCGTGTTGCTGACCGCTGGCAACTTAGCTGTGACGCAGGCCGTCACCAGTATGCTCTCAGAACAAATCGCCCACTCGCCTGAAACAGGCGAATCGTTGAAATCCGTTAAAACCATGTTCCAAGCGGCATTGGTTGTGGGAAACGCCGTGCGGGCTGTCAAAGAAAGTGATGAGGGCTTTCTCACCGCCAATGGCGAGGCTTTTGCGGCCAGCTTTATTTTCGGCGGTCAGATTGGTTCAGAACCGCCGCGGCTTTTCAATATTTATGCCGCGGGCAATTTCATCGAGGCCACAGCGGACACGCCGTTTTTCCAGATTGGGGAACATAAATATGGCAAGCCGATTTTAGACCGCGTGGCGCGCAGCACGATGGAATTGGGTGAAGCAGCCAAAATGATTTTGGTATCGTTTGATTCCACCCTGCGCTCAAATTTAAGTGTCGGCCTGCCAATTGATCTGCTGACGTACGAAACCGATAAATTGAAAATCGAACACACCAAACGCATCGGACCAGATGACCCTTATTTTAAGATGCTCTCAACCGAATGGTCGAAAGCTTTGCGCACGGCGTTTTCAAATATTGAGGCGCTGGACATCTAATTTACGCTGCACAATTTGCCATGCGCCAAATCTAATCAGAAATTAGCCAGCCTGTGCGGCCAAGCCAGCAGAAACTCACGTGCCACTTTCAGCAGCGGATTTTTGTGCAGTACGTGCGAGAAAGCGCTCATCCATTCTGGTTTGCGCTTCCTTGGTTCCATCATGAAACGTGCCGAACCACTGATCCATGGGAAAAACTCCGTCGCCACCATAGTTGCATTCAAAATATTTATGATGAAGATAGTGAAAAAAATCGCCTGTCTTTACACCAACGCTATCGACAATGACCACGCGTTCAAAACCAGAATGACTTTGCGCCGGAGTAATGGCGGCGTGTTGCATATGGAATAGTGCATGAATGGGATGTGAGGGTATGATCCAGTGGATTATAACACCAGACCAATAAAGCAGATGTTCAATGGGGTGCATTGCCAGGCCAGTGAATGGCCCAACATTGACATTGTTGTGGTGTAGATAATGCGACCATTTATAGAGTGGCCCCCAATGGCTGATGCGGTGGATGGCATAAAAGTGCAAATCGCGGATCAACGGGATTATGCACATCATCAAACCAAAATAGATCGGATGTTGGTAGACCGAAACATAAGGAATTAAGTGATTGGCATAGAGCCACATCGTCATCACTTCATAGGCGGTCCAGATGGGGACGGCGCTGAACACCGTCCAGAAAAGGTTATCAAGCAGTTGATTGCGAAACAGGAAAATTGGGTTGTCACGCGCCAGCCATTTGTTGGTATGTTTCCAATCGGTGCCCTGGGCCCTTTTGACATAAAGCCAAAGATGCCAGACGCCAGCGACCAGCATAATGAGGATCAAGTTTCGGATGGTGATATACACGATCCAGCCAAACTGAAACGTCTTCATCGATTCTAAGGATGGTGTGAAATAGAGCCATGTTAAAATTGGCACAGCCATATAGAAAACATTCCACGGTAAAAAGAAACCGGGATAACCAAACAACCATTTGAAGATAGCCCAAGGCTGGAGCGGCCAACGCAGCACTGGCGCGTAACTCAAGGGGTTTGGTGGTGTCCAATCGCCACGCTTGTTTCGGGGGCCTTCGAACTTAGTTTGCATCAAACGCTCCTAGACGATTCCTGAAGATGATCCAGCAATGGCTGGGCGCTCGGCCGTTTTTGTTTTGCGATAACCCGAAGCACGATAGGTCTCGATGGGCAAGAGTGCGCCGCCTTTGCGCCTACGTGCTTCAGCGAGGATAGGCGAAACATCGGTGATAAAAGCGGCTTTCAACATGCGTTGGGCCGCCATCACATCATTGCTCTCCTGTGCTTCAGTAAGAGCCTGGCGATCCACCAGTGAAGCCTGAACATAGCAGCGTAGAACTTCATTGGCCGAAGACATAAGACTTTCAATCGGATCTGTCACATTGTGCGATTGGTCGATCATGTAAGCAGGATTGAAGTTGGGAACCTTACGTTCCTCGGCATCGACGAGTTCGTTGAATACAAGGAAGAGGCGGAAGGGTTCGATTGAGCCAGCATCTAAATCATCATCGCCATATTTAGAATCATTGAAATGAAAGCCCGCCAGCTTCTTGGCGTGGATCAATCGCGCAACGATCTGTTCGATATTGGTGTTGGGCGCGTGATGGCCAAGGTCAACCAGGCATTTGGCCTTGTCGCCCAAATGCAAAGCAGCAAGCAGGCTTGAACCCCAGTCGGCAATCACCGTCGAATAAAATGCAGGTTCATACATTTTGTGTTCAAGAAACATCAGCCAATTTTTGGGCAATGCGGCATAAATTTTCGCGCAGGCTTCAAGATAGTTATCGAATGCTTTGGTAAGGTTTTGCTGGCCGGGGAAACTGGTGCCGTCGGCAATCCAAACGGTCAGCGCCGTAGAACCCAATTTTTGACCGATCTCGATGCACTCGATATTGTGTTCCACCGCCTGCTGGCGTGTGGGTTCTTGTGCATGGGCAAGCGAGCCAAATTTGTAGGAATGTGCTTGGCCATTTTGATCTTGAAACGTATTTGAGTTTACAGCGTCGAAACCCAAACCATATTGCGAAGCTTCTTGGCGCAAGGCATTGTAGTCTGAAACCTTGTCCCATGGAAAATGCGGGCTTACGGTTTGGGTGGCACGGGTCAATTGATTGATGACACCACAATCGGCTAGTTTGTCATGAATGTTGCGGGGCTCGCCGGGGCCAGGAAAGCGGGCAAAGCGGGTGCCGCCGGTGCCCACTCCCCAGGTTGGAACGGCAACGCTGTAAGCCATGGCGCGGGCCGTCATCGCTTCAATTGAAATACCACGCCGCTCCAATTGGCGACCCAAGGTTGTGAAATCTTCATCGTGAGCGGTTTGGGCCTTCGCATTGCCCGCAGCAACAAAGTCATCGGAAATTGCGTTGGCCATGATTCTACCTTGTAAACGCAGCGGCGTTGCCAGCGTCGATATTTAGAAAGTTTCCCGTGGACTTGTTTGAGATATCGGAAGCGAAGAAGTAGATCCCCTCAGCAATATCTTCGGGAAAGACCGAGCGTTGCAACAGTGAGCGCTTGCGATAATGCTCCTCCAATTGGTCTTCGCTGATCTTGTTGGAGGCGGCGCGCTGAGAGCGCCAGTCACCCTGCCAGATTTTTGATCCACGCAGCACCGCGTCTGGATTGACGACATTCACACGAATGCCCAAAGGCGCGCCTTCCAACGCCATGCAGCGCGCCAGATGGACTTCTGCGGCTTTGGCGGTGCAATAAGCCGCAGCGCCCGGCGAGGCGGCAACTGCATTCTTTGAACCTACAAATATCATTGAGCCGCCCAGGCCTTGTTGCTTCATCACGCGATAACCTTCGCGCGCCACCAGAAAATAGCCTGTGGCAAGAATGGAGATATTCTTGTTCCAAAGTTCAAGTGTTGTGTCCTCAATGTTTGCGGCCGCAGAAATGCCAGCGTTATTGACCAGTATATCCAAGCCGCCATAGGCGTGAACCGTTGCTTCAATTGCATTGATAACATCGGGTTCTTTGGTCACATCCATCACGACGCCTTGCACCATATCTAGACCAAAACGTTTGCCAAAACCTGCGACGACTTCGGCTAACGAATTCTTGTCAATATCAGCCAGCATAACATTGCAACCCTCAGACAGTAGGCGCTGCGCTGTTGCCGAACCAATGCCACCCGCGCCGCCGGTGATAAAAGCGGCGCGGCCTTGCAGAGATTTGGCCTTTGGCATTCGGGAAAGCTTGGCTTCCTCCAGCAACCAATATTCGATATTGAAAGCTTCCTGCTCGGGCAGACCACGATATTCCGAAACGCCGGACGTGCTACGCATGACGTTGATGGCATTGACGTAAAATTCAGAGGCAATGCGCGCCGTTGCTTTGTCTTTGGCGAAAGATAACATGCCAACTTGTGGCACCAGATAGATGACCGCATTGGGGTCGCGCATGGCAGGCGAATTGGAATGTTTGCAGCGCTCATAATAGGCGGCATAATCTTTACGATAGCCCTCAATCAAACCTTCGAGTTTTGCAGCATCAGCATCGTGAGGAACGGTCAGCGGTTTGATTTTTGTGCGCAAGAAGTGATCGGGGCAGGAGGTTCCCAGTGGGGCTAATTCTGCCAATTGATTTGAGTTTACAAATTCCAAAACTTCTGGCGCGTCGGTGAAATGGCCAGCTTTCATTTCGCTTTGTGAAATTCGCCCACGAATTTCTGGCAACAGGCGCGAGGCCACTTTTGCGCGTTCATCTTGGCTGAGTGATTTTACCTTCTCGCCATTAAACGATGGCTTTTTTTCCGTCTTGTCGAGCCAGGTTGCCGCTTTATTGATGATCCGCAAAGTGGTGTCATAGCATTCCTGGGACGTATCGCCCCAAGTGAAAAGCCCGTGGCTGCCCAGCACGACGCCAACAAGTTTCTGATTTGCTCTGGCCATGTTGCCGAGCTTAATGCCAAGATCAATGCCCGGTCTTTGCCATGGCAAATAGCCGATTTCGTCGCCAAATATTTCTTGCGTCAGTTTCTCTGAATCTTTGGCGGCAGCAATGGCAATCACTGCGTCTGAGTGCACATGATCCACATGTTTGCGCGGCACATAGCCATGAAGGCAAGTATCGATTGAAGGCGCACGCGGGTTCAGATTAAAAACGCAATGGTTCAAAGCGTAGACCATCGCATCTTCCTGATCGAGATTTCTGTAGAGGCCCTTCAGTGATTCCAGCTTCCCCAGATAGACGGTGGCAAAACCGTCGAGCTTCATCGAACCAATATCACCACCGGACCCCTTGACCCAAAGAACACTAACCGACTCGCCCGTGAGGGGGTCGGGTGCCTCAACCTTAGCCGACGTATTGCCGCCGCCGAAGTTCGTTATGCGCAGGTCAGCGCCAAGTAAATTGGAACGGTAAAGCAGCAAACTTGGCTCATCAAGCGACTTGGCTTTATTGTCATCCCAGAGGGATTCAAGGAGGAATGAGTTTTTCATAATGAAGAATTCATATGCTCGCAATCAATCAAGGTCAATCAGCAAAGAGCGATCATGCGTTGCAATATCATTTTGCGATGCAACATGAGCGAAAATGTTTGACTGTTGTGAGCGATCATGCGTTTATTGGCACATGCATGAGCGAGAGAGATGGCAAATTATTTTAACGCAAGTTCGCCGTCGCGGCGTGATGCGCGTGCGTGATTTGGCGTTGTCAACCGGGGCCTCCGCTGCCACGTTGCGCCGAGATTTAACCAAGCTGGAAGAGTTGGGTGAGTTGGTCCGCGTTCATGGTGGCGTGGAAGCCAAGGCGGTTAGTGAACAGTCACATCTTGAAACGCGCGCCTTTGGAGTAAGCCAGACCATCAACGCTGATCGCAAGCGCGCCGTTGCAAAAGCGGCTGCCGCGCTTTGTAGCAACGGTGAATCCATTATCATCAATGCCGGTTCGACAACTTGGTTTATGACGGAGTTTCTGCAAGACCAACGTTTGCAAATATTGACGAACTCATTTCCCATTGCGCAGGAATTGATCGCGCGTGGTGAGAACCGTATTGTTCTGCCCGGAGGCGAAGTTTACCGTGAGCAAGGCATCGTTCTGTCGCCCTTCGATGAAGATGCGATCCAGCATTTTATCGCGTCGAAAATGTTTATGAGTTGCTATTCGGTCACGCCCATGGGGATCATTGAAGGCGACCCCTTGATTGCGAGGGCGGAGGCGAAGCTTTTGTCGCGGGCAGATAGGCTTATCGTCATAGCAGACTCTTCGAAATTTGAATCACGCGGCAGCATGGTCGTTTGCCAACTGTCGCGCGTGCATACGCTCGTTACAGATGATGGTGCACCAGCGCACATGCTTGATCATTTAAGATCAGTTGGTGTGAACGTGATCATCGCTGAACGGGAAACTACGAAGTCCTTATCGGCAGCGTAAGCCGGAGGGAAACCAGCAATAAGGGAGGAAACCATGCTGAATCTAAAATCTGTTATAAAATTAGGCTGTATCGCAGCCGTGTCATCGGTTCTGTTGGCCGGGGTATCATTTGCCGATTCGATGATGGCAAAACCAGGTGGCACTGCGAATATTGTTTTGCTGCCAAAGTTCTTAGGCATTTTGCCATTTGACCAAGCCAACCGCGGCGCACAGGAAGCCCACAAAGAATTGGGCAATAAAGGCACATTGCAATATATTGGTCCAACACCTGAAAACAGCGTCGCTGGCCAAATTGAAATGCTGACCACGGCAACAACGCAAAAGCAAAATGTTGTTATGCTTTCCAACAATGCCGGCGACCAAATTGCCGCTGCTGCCGAAGCTGCACAAAAGGCTGGCACGAAAGTTGTAACTTGGGATTCGCCAATTCCATCTGGCAAGGGTGAATCTGTATTCGTAGCACAAGTTGACTTTGGCTCCATCGGGGTTGTGATGGCTGACATGGCATTGGCGCTCACTGGCGGTTCGGGCGATTTTGCTGTTCTTTCGGCAACACCCGATGCCGCAAACCAGAACGCATGGATTGAGGCGATGAAGAAGTCCTTGGCCGATCCCAAGTACAAGGACATCAAATTGGTCGACGTAGTATATGGCGACGACCAATCTGAAAAATCATACAATGCGGCTCTGGCCTTGGTTGATAAGCACAAAGGCCTGAAAGTTATTATGGCGCCAACGACGGTTGGTATCGTTGCTGCTTCCAAGGCGATGCAAGACGAAAAAATGTGTGATAAGGTGAAGGTCTCAGGCCTTGGTCTGCCTGCTGAAATGGTGAGCTACACGAAGAATGGATGTGCGCCGCAGTTTGCGCTGTGGAGCTTTGTTGATCTTGGCTATCTCACCTATCAAACATCCTATGCACTGGCCACGGGTGCCATCAAGGGCGAAGTGGGCGAAACATTCCATGCAGGCCGAATGGGTGATTTCAAGATTGAAGCTGATCCTGGCCGTGCTGGTGCCAAGCGGATTTTGATGGGCAAATTCACAGTCTATAATAAAGATAATGTTGAAGCCGCTTCCAAGTAAACTGAACTAACCTCCCACCGCCATTCCGACAGATACGGAATGGCGGATTTTTCTTTAGGTCATCGCCCGTGTCCCAGGCTTCTTCAAACCAGCCCTGTCTTGAACTTCGCCACGTGTCAAAGAGTTTTGCCCAAACCGCAGCACTCTCTGATATGTCGTTGCGAATTTTGCCGGGCGAAATTCATGCGATTGTTGGTGAGAATGGTGCAGGTAAATCCACTCTGATAAAAATTATCACAGGCGTGCATCAACCAGATAGTGGCGAGATTTGGGTTGACGATAAGTCAGTCATAATTCTGAACACGCACGTTGCGCAGCAACTTGGTATTGCGGCAATTTTTCAGGAACCGATGGTGTTTCCAGATCTTGACGTCGCCGAAAATATATTCATCAGTCACCGACAACTTGGCGCTGTGATGAATTGGCGCAAACTTTATGCAGACGCGCAGGAACTCATTGATCGTATTGGAGTTACGTTGAATGTGAGGCGCGCCGCCAGCGGGTTGACGCTTGCAGAACAACAGACAGTTGAAATTGCTCGGGCACTGAGCCTGAACGTAAAAGTGCTCATCATGGATGAACCCACTGCTTCCTTGTCGGCCCATGAGGTTGACCGGCTGATGGCGATTGCTGCGGCATTGAAAGAACGTGGCGTGGCTATCATTTATATTAGTCACAGATTGGATGAGGTTTTCCGTATTGCTGACCGGGTGACAGTTCTGCGCGACGGCAAACATATTTCGACAAATCCTGTCAGCAAAGTTACGCAGGCTAGTATGATCCGCGATATGGTCGGACGTGCGGTTGATCAATTTGCCATCAAAACTTCTGCAAACGCCCATGGCGAGATACGACTTGCGGTCAAAAATCTCGGACGCAGTGGCGTGTTTGAGAGCATTACTTTTGATCTCCATGGCGGTGAAGTATTGTGTTTTGCGGGGCTGATCGGTTCTAAGCGGACCGATATTTGCTTGGCGCTTTTTGGAGTTGAGCCAGCCCAAACGGGTTCGATTGAAATCGCTGGAATATCCCGCGTAATCAATACGCCGAAGCAAGCGATGGAACTGGGCATTGCTTATGTTTCTGAGGACCGTCGAAAGCTGGGCCTCGCCATGACGATGCCTATTTTTGCAAATACGTCATTGCCAAGTTTGAAGAAATTTTTGCTGTGCTTTGGTATCATTGACAGCAAAGCCGAACACGAAATGGCCGAAGGCTACCGCACACGATTGGCTATCCGCTCACCTAACACAGATATTGACGTAGGCAAACTTTCCGGCGGCAATCAACAGAAAGTAATGTTGGCAAAATGGCTCGAAACCAAACCGCGCATTCTGATTTTTGATGAACCAACCAGGGGCGTCGACGTGGGCGCAAAAGCAGAAGTTCACAACATCATTCGCGAACTTGCCAAAAGTGGCGTCGCCATCATCGTGATTTCTTCCGACCTGCCGGAAGTTTTAGCGCTGGCTGATCGCATTCTTGTTATGCGCGAGGGGCACCAGATGGGCATATTCAACATTGAAAGCGCGACTCAGGAAAATGTGATGGCTCTCGCCACTGGCCAGCCAAGTGCGATGGCACTGGCATCATGAGAATTTTTCTTCGCCAACTTCAACCACAATCCTTGCGGGTTTTGGCGTTGGCGCTTGTTTTGGCACTGGTAGCTCTGTTCTTCGCGTCTCAGATCGATAGTTATCTTTCGCCTCGAATGCTCAACCGGATTGCGACGAGTGCGGCGGTAATTTTGCCGATTGCGATTGGACAAGCCCTCGTGGTGATCACCCGCAATGTTGATCTTTCCGTCGGCTCGATGGTTGGCATTGTGGCTTATCTGATTGGTGATTTTCTTGGCAGGCACCAGGCTCTCGATCCCTTCTCAACCCTGATGTTGGCATTATTGTTGGGCGCGTTCTTTGGCGCAATCAACGGGGCGTTGGTGGCATATGGGCGCGTGCCGTCGATCATCACAACCCTTGGTACGCTGGCGCTCTACCGCACTTTTCTTGTTGAATATTCAGGCGCTCGCACGATTACCACGGAAAGCCTGCCGCATTGGGTCATTGATTTTCCGCAAGCTGTATTGTTCTCAATAGGCGCATTTGAAGTGCGCGCCATGGTAGTGATCTCGCTGGTTGCTGCGCTGATATTTGGCATTGCGCTTTCAAAATCGCGTTTTGCCCGGCGGCTCTATGCCGTGGGTTCAAATCCTGATGCAGCAGTTATGTCTGGCATCAACGCAAAGCGCGTTGTGTTCATGGCTTTTGTTTTGAGCGGTGTTTTGGCGGGTTTATCGGGCCTTATATTTTTGGCAAAGTTTGGTAACATTACCGTCGTGGCAGGGCTCGGGTTTGAGTTGAAATCAATAGCGGCGGTCGTCGTGGGCGGGGTTAATATTTTCGGCGGATCGGGCACAATTTTGGGTGTGCTGCTTGGAACGGTTCTTGTTGACACCATCGACAATAGCTTGACGCGCTGGGCAGTGGTTAGTGAGTTCTGGCGCGATGCATTGCTTGGCATGTTGATCATGACGGCGGTTGCGGCTGATACCTTCATGGCGCGCTCATTTGCGCGGATGCGGCGGAAAAATGTGCTTTCGCCCGCTACGGCCCCGTCAGTGACGGAGAAGACCTTGTGAACATGAGCGCCAGTTCCCAAGCCGCAAAATTGCAAATTCCATCTTTCCTTAGAGGTTGGGAAGGATTGCTTTTCGTCATTCTCGCAATCACGTTGACTGCGAATATCATTCTTGCGCCGCAGTTTTTGACGCTTCAAAACCAGATCAACCTCTTCCAACTTTCCAATGAAAAGATCATTGTTGCTTTGTCGATGACCTTCATCATTATCATCGCAGAAATTGATTTATCGGTTGCGTCAGTCATGGGGCTATCTGCTTGCGCATTTGCATATCAGGTCCATAACGGAATGCCTTCAGGATTTGCGATTTTGAACTGCCTGGCTGTCGGCGCCGTGGCAGGTGCTATCAATGCATTTTGGATTGCCTATATTCGCATTCCCTCGCTCGTGGTGACGCTGGCGGCGTTGATTGGCTTTCGCGGATTGGCGCGCGTGCTATTGGAAGACAAAGGCATTGGAGATTTTCCTGAATGGGTTAATTCCTTGGGGCGCGATGGATTCATTGGGCCGTTCCCGTTGGCTTTTGTAATCTTTGTCCTGATGTTCATTGCGCTCAGCATCGTGCTTCATCGCACGGGCTTTGGGCGGCAAGTTTTTGTGATTGGCAACAATGCCGAAGTGGCGCGCTATTCCGGCGTGAATGTTGCAAGAATTCGCGGCATTTTGTTTGTGTTGTCCGGCGTTGTCTCAGCATTGGCCGGATTGTTTTATGCGGCGCGTCTGGCCTCGGTGCGCGGCGATGCCGCCACGGGTTTTGAACTGGATATTATCACCATGGTTCTTTTAGGTGGCGTCAGTATTTTTGGTGGCAAGGGTTCCATGCTTGGCGTTTTATTGTCGATCCTGATTGTTTTGAATTTGCGCAATGGCATGGCGCTTCTTAATATCACGGGACATATTCAAACTGCCGTCATTGGCCTCCTGCTCATTTCGTCCGTTTTACTGCCCAATCTTTTTGAGAAGCTGAATAATAGAACGCCGTCCAAATGAGGTAGTGGCAATGCAACGCTATGTTTTCAAAATGTTTTTAAATCCTGGCATGATGGCTGAGTACAAGAAGCGCCACGATGAAATCTGGCCAAAGCTTGCGGAACTTTTGGTGTTGTCAGGCATCAGCAACTATTCAATTCATCTGGACCGTGAAACCAATGTACTGTTTGGCTACCTTGAGCGGTCCGATAATCATACGATGGATGATCTTTCCAAACATCCCGTGATGCAAAAATGGTGGGACCATATGAAGGATATTATGCGTCATAACTCTGATGGGACGCCTGTGGCGATTGCTTTGGATGAAGTGTTTTACATGAAGTGATAAGGTTGATTTCTTTGACTGAAATGGAGCGATAGTGTGAGTTATTGGATAGAAGTTTTTGGCAAAGATGAAATTGCCGAAGAAAATGTGAGGCGCTTTGACCACAAAGGCCAGACCTTTGCGATATTTCGTTCACCTGACGATAAATATTTTGCGACCGACGGATTGTGTACGCATGAAAAAATCCATCTTGCCGATGGGTTGGTTATGGAAAATATTATCGAATGCCCGAAACACAACGGCCGTTTTGACTATCGCACTGGCGCTGCCAAGGGTGCTCCCGTCTGCGTTAACCTCAAAACCTATCCAGTCAAAGTCGAGGGAGGAAAAGTGTTGATTGATATTGGTTCGTAAAAACCCAAATCAACAAGTTTCACCAGCGTCGGCATGGAATTGAAATTGTGGTAGATCCAACAATGACCGTCGTGCATCACTGGCTTTGAAGAGTTTTTTCCGCGCCAGAAGCTATCGCACATGCGAAGTATTTAAATAAAGAATGCCGAAGGCCACTGCGACTTTCCGCTCTAGGTTTGTCGCAGCAGCCTACACAGTCAGAAATAGCCGGTTGAACGTTACAGAAAAGGTCCCTTCAGCACGCAGGCAGTTTTCTTTTCACAGACCTTGCATTTTGGCTTCGTGCCTGTTCAAGTGAAACTTGTTTGGTTGTTTTTGAGGGACGGATGATACGGATCGCGATCGTGGGAGGGGGGCCGGGCGGGCTGCTGACCAGCTATCTCCTCGATGAGTTCCACAACGATGTCGCCAAGGTATCCATCTTTGACGCGTCATTTAAACTTGGTGGTAAGGTCCAAACCAAGCAGTTTGAGAAAGCTCCAGTGTCCTATGAGGCGGGCCTGGCCGAACTTTATGACTATTCTCGCATTGGGCCAGATCCATTGTGCGAGTTGATCAAGGAATTCGGTTTTGAAACCACGCCCATGCATGGTCGTGCAGTCATATTCAAAGGCCGCATCTTGCGAACTGAAATGGATTTTGGCCGTGACTTTGGCACCGATGCATTGAAGGAATTGTTAGAATTCTACAAATACTGCTCGCAACAACTCTCACCCACAGACTACTACGAGGGGCTTTGGACAACGGACAATGCCCATCCACTGGCCAACAAAAGCTACACCGCACTTCTCGATGGGTTGCGCGATGAGAATGTCCGTCGATATGTGGAGATTATTGCCCGCAGTGACGTAGCCTCAGAACCGCATCTCACGACTGCACTCGATGGCCTGAAAAACATTCTTATGGATCATCCCGCCTACATGCGGCTCTATTCCATCAATGGACTTGTCCCCAATTAATTCCGCATCCTGTTCTCAATCATGCTGATAATCGTTCGAATTTGACGGGTGATGTGCCTCCTATTGCTGAGTGTTTG
>Ga0209583_10000077_pt1 | contig 29983 bp, 25 predicted proteins | sample Str014_FD_187201 | JGI IMG/M metagenome (GOLD analysis project Ga0209583, IMG submission 187201) | Freshwater sediment microbial communities in response to fracking from Pennsylvania, USA - Straight Creek_MetaG_SC_2014 (SPAdes) (version 2) | ecosystem: Environmental > Aquatic > Freshwater >... | reverse complement strand
GCACGACCGGCTAGACCCCGCCTCACCGCCTCGGCGTTGCTCACCATGCTGCTCGCGGGTTGCGCCACGCCGCCGCCGCCCTCGTCGATTGCACCGGCCCCGCCCGCGCCGCAACCGGTGCAGGCAGCCGTCGCCGACAAGCCGTCTGAACTACCGATCGACGAAGCCGCGAGCCCGCAAGGCTTCGACGCCTGGATCGCGGCCTTTCGCGCGAGCGCGCTTGCCTCGGGCATCGACCAGGCCACGCTGCGCGACGCGCTGACCGATGTCCACTACCTGCCGCGCGTCGTCGAGCTCGACCGCGCACAACCCGAGTTCACGCGCACGGTCTGGGACTACCTAGACACCGCGGTCTCGCCGCAGCGCGTCGCGCTGGGCCAGCAGAAGCTGCAGCAGGTGCGCGCCGAGGCCGACGCCGCGGCGGCGCGCTACGGGGTGCCGGCCGAGATCGTGGTCGCGATCTGGGGCATCGAAAGCAACTACGGCAGCCGCTACGGCGACATCCCGACGATCGACGCGCTCGCCACGCTCGGCTTCGAGGGCCGGCGCGAAGACTGGGCGCGCGGCCAGCTGCTCGCCGCGCTCACGATCCTTCGCAGCGGCGACATCACGCGCACGCAGATGATCGGCTCGTGGGCCGGCGCGATGGGCCAGACCCAGTTCCTGCCGTCGGTGTTCCTGGCCTACGCGGTCGATGCCGATGGCGACGGCCGGCGCGACATCTGGGGCAGCATGGCCGACGTGACCGCGTCGACCGCGAACTTCCTGCGTGGCTCGGGTTGGCAGGCGGGCCAGCCCTGGGTTGTCGAGGTGCAGCTGCCGCCCGGCTTCGACGCCGGCCGTGCCGACGAAACACTGCGGCAATCCGCGGCGCAGTGGGCTGCCGACGGTGTGCGCGCGGTCGACGGCGCGCCGCTGCCCGAACTCGCCGACGCCGCGATCCTGTTGCCTGCCGGTGTGCGCGGGCCGGCCTTTCTGGTCGGGCCGAACTTTCGCGCGATCCTGCGCTACAACAACTCGACCAGCTATGCGCTCGCGGTCGGCCTGCTCGCGCAGCGCCTGCAAGGCGGCTCGGGCGTGCAGGCGCCGTGGCCGCGCGATCTGGCGGCACTCACGCGCAGCCAGATGCAGACACTGCAGACCGCGTTGAACGAACTCGGTTTTTCCAGCGGCGCCCCCGACGGCATGATGGGCCCCGCGACACGGGCAGGCCTGCGTGCCTACCAGCGCAGCATCGGGCTGCCGGCGGACGGCTACCCGACGCTCGCTCTGCTGCAGCGCGTGCAAGTGCGCTGATCGAACGCGAACCGGCGTTCAAGCTTTCAGCGACAGCCCTTCGTGCGCCGCAACGCGCTCGAGCGCGCCTTCGAAGATCGCCCGTGCGGCGGCAGTGGCCCGGTGCAGATAGCGATGCAAATCCGCTTCAACAGAATCCTCCGAGGCGCATTCTGCGGAATAGGCTTCGAAGTGGGCCACCTGCAGCAGCAGTTCTGCCAGGTGGCGCGGGCATTCGCACGACATCCCCGTGGGTCTGCTGGCCAGGTCGACGAGCGTCGCATCGTCGTACCGGCGAGCCGGCGCGGGGCCGAGCCCGGCCAGCATCGGATCGGGCAAGGGCGCCTCGGCCGGAGCGGCGCTGCCCGATGCACTCGCACGCTCGCCGAGGCCGCGAAGCCAGTCGGCAAGGCCGGTGTCGGTGAGTGGGCCACGTTGGACGGCGGTGCCGGCGCTGGTGGCAGCGTCGCGCGCACCGGAGGTGGCGTAGCTGTAGAGCAGCGCGGCGCTCCGGGCGCGCCATGCGACGGTCGCGTGCTGCAGATCCGGCAACTTTCCCTCGTGCAGCGTCGGCATGCTCACCAGCAACAGGTCGAGCTGTTGAAGCGGCTTCGCGCGCCGGGCGCGTGAGTTCGGAGCGCCCGCCTGCACGAGCGCCGCAGCGAGGCATTCGGCCATGCTGTCGAACGAGCCGATCACTTCGAGGCGACGACCGAGCCGGGTCAGGATGGGCGGCCGTTCCAGCCGGCGCGCCAGACCGGCACCCACGACGGCCACGCGCCACGGCAACAACGGTTCTCCGGTGGCCTGGCCCCGGCCGCGCTGGAGGCCGAGGTGCGTCGTCGCCATGGCACGCAGCCGACCGAAGTCGAGCCGTGCCATGACGCCGATCGACTGACCGGCGTCTGCCAGTTGCTTGAGCAGGGTCAGGCGTTGCACGTCGGCCGCAGAGTACAAGCGCTGGCCGCCGTGCGCGGCAATCGGCGTGATCACCTGGAAGCGCCGCTCCCAGGTGCGCAGCGTCGCGACCGGCATGCCCACCATGCGCGCGACCGCGCCGCTGCGGTACCGGGGTGCCGTCTCGTCGCTTTCGGGCCGATGCGTGGGTTGGAGGCGCTTTGTCGAAGGCATGGGCAAGTTTAATGAATCAATTACGAATCGATTTAAGTGATTCTTAAGTGATTCTGCTTAGTCTTTCTCAGGAAGCCGAAAAGAGACGGTGGTGATGGCTTCCCGAGACTGTCGCGATGCCGACGGCGGTCTCGCCAGTGAGAGTTCGGCAATACGGGGCAAGTCGAATGAAGAAATCTATCCTCCGCGGTATGGCCGTGCTCGGCTGCGCTGTGCCGATCGTGGTGCTGGCCCAGAACTGCCCGGCGCGATTCCCGCCTGGCAGCGTCGTCCCCGACCCGCCGCTGGTCTCCTCGAAAAACGGCGTGCTCGGCGGCACCTTCTACGCCTACTTCGACGGCAACCCGGCGCTCGGCCGCAGCGGCCGATATTGCCTGATGTATTCGGGCGACCCGACCCAGCCGCCGGTCGAGGCGCCGGTGTTGCGGGTGAAGCCCGGTGACCGCGTCGCCCTCGGTTTCGTCAACCGCATGCCGGCAACGGCGGAGCGGGACATCCACGACTGGAACCCGGCGTTGAACCCGGCGGGCTCCGGCACCTCCGCCTGCAGCGCGCAAGCCTCGATGCAGAACTTCGCCACCAACCTGCACTTCCACGGCACCAACGTGAGCCCGGTGTGCGCGTCCGACGAAGTCCTGACCACGCTGGTCAAGCCGAACGACGCGGCCTGGCACTACAACTTCCAGCTGCCGTCGAACGCGCCACCGGGGCTCGACTGGTACCACCCGCACGTACACGGCATCGCTCAGGAGCAGATGGTCGGCGGCATGACCGGCGCACTGGTGATCGACGCACCCAACGCGATGCCCAACGTCGTCGCCGGGTTGCGCGAGCGCATCCTGATCCTGCGCGACCAGGACACGCAGCCGCCGCCGCCCGGCGTTCGCTATGTCGACCGCCCCGATGTCATCGACGGCCTCGCCGTCGCGCCGACCGATCGCGACATCTTCGACGCCGCCGGCCGGCCGGCCTCGTCGGCGATGCTGCGTACCTTGCTGGCCGGCGGCACGGTCGTCACCAGCGACCCGGCCGCGCCGGGAACGGCACCCATGCCGAGCGTCGTGCCGCCATGGAAGGATCTCTCCATCAACAAGGTCGAGATCAATTTCAAACCGAGCGCCAGGGGCGTCGCCGGCTACACGACATCCGCGGTGATCCGCATGGAAGCAGCCAACGAGTTCTGGCGCGTGGCCAATGTGTCCGCCGACAGTTACCTGCGGCTCCAGGTGCGCTTCTCGGTCGGCGGTGTGCCGACACCGCAGGTGCTTCGCGTCGTCTCGATGGACGGGGTGCCGATCTCGGCACCGAACGGCCAGTTGCTGTTCGACGACGGCGGCAGCGCGCCGGCCGGCACGGTGTCGAGCAAGCCGAACAAGACCCTGAAGGTTCAGCAGGTGTTGCTGCCACCGGGCGGCCGGGTCGAGTTCATCGCGCCGGCGCCGCCGGCCGGTCAGGCCGGCGAGCTGGTGTCGATGCAGTACGAGACGAACGCCGATTCGAACCCCTTGCGCGTGCTCGCGAGCCTCGCCGGCCCCGCCCCGGGCACGGTCGTCGATGCCAGCCGCGTGATGCCGATGCCGACGGCGAGCCTGTCGCGCACGCGCTTCGTCGACCTCGGTTCTTCGGCGCCGAAGGCCGTACCCGATCACACGCTGTATTTCTCGCAGAACGACACCGAGTTCTTCATCACCGAAGATGCCAGCACCAGCAAGGCCGTGCCGCCGCCGATCGAGACCGCCTTCTCGATGCGCGCCGGCCCTTCGATCTACGTGCCCAACGGCGCCACGCAGGAGTGGCGCATCGAGAACCGGGCTCCCGAAGCCCATGCGTTTCACCTGCACCAGATCCGCTTTCGCGTGCTCAAGCGCTACCCTTCCGGCGACTCTTCGACCGACCAGATCGATGAGTTCGCGCTGCGCGATACCGTCGACCTGCCGGCCTACAGCGGCACCGGTAGAGCGCCGTTCGTCACGCTTCGCATCTACTTCACCGAGCCCGACATCCGCGGCAACTTCGTCTACCACTGCCACATCCTCGAGCACGAGGACAAGGGCATGATGGGCATCGTGCGGGTCGTCGATCCGGCGGCGATGCCGGTCGCCGCGCGGGCCGGGTCCGCCGGCCCGGTGGCGAGCGCGCTCGCGGGCTTCGGTTTGGCGCACGGCGTGCTCGCGAAAACGGCGGCGCTGTTGAAATCGTGGGGCGCTTCGCTCGGCAGGCCCACCGCCACGTCGGTCGCGTCGGTCGTGCCGGTGCTCCGCGACCGCTACGGCCAGGAGATCGCGCAGCAGCTTTGCACCCGACCGCCGAAGAAGCCACGGCGCGCGCTGGTCGCGCTCGCAGGCGAGTGAGGGAGCGAGAGGCTCGGTCGCCGCCGCGCCCACCGCGAACTGTTTCAGCGCTCGACCCGCCGCAGCCGGTACCCGAACTGCCGCGGCGTGAGCCCGAGCGACTGCGCGGCGCGCGACTGGTTGCCGCCGTGGCGCGCAAGCGCCTGCTGCAGCTCCTGTGCGCTGTGCGAATGCAGCTCGCGGTACTCGCGCACCAGTGGGCGCGCATCGCTCGAAGCCTGAGCCAAGGGGTTGGTTGCCGCCGGGCTGTCGGCGGCCTCCCGCGGCAGGAAGCGCTCGACCTCTGCCTTCGACACGACCGTGCCGTCGGCCAGCAGCACCAGCCGCTCGATCACGTTCGCGAGCTCGCGGATGTTGCCGGGCCACGGGTGCGCCTCCAGCGCGTCGAGTGCGGCCGGAGAGAGGTACACGTTGCGCTGGTTCGCCTGGTTGGTGCGGTTCAGGAAATGCAGCGCGAGCGGGCGGATGTCTTCGCGCCGTTCGGCCAGCGAGGGCAGCCGGATCGGGATCACGTTGAGCCGATAGAACAGGTCGCGCCGGAACTGGCCCCGTGCGACCTCGACCGCCAGGTCGCGGTTGGTCGCAGCGACGAGCCGCACGTTCACCGGCAGCTCGCGCTTGCCGCCGAGCCGCACGATCGTGCCCTCCTGCAGCGTGCGCAGCAGCTTGGTCTGCATCAGCAGCGGCAGCTCGCCGATCTCGTCGAGGAAGATCGTGCCGCCGCCTGCCTGCTCGAACCAGCCGGCGCGTGCGGTGTTGGCGCCGGTGAAGGCGCCGCGGTCGTGGCCGAAGAGTTCGGATTCGAACAGCGTGTCGGGGATCGCCGCGCAGTTCACCTTGATGAACGGCGCGTCGCGGCGCCCGCTGGCGAGGTGCACGGCACGCGCGAACAACTCCTTGCCGGTGCCGGATTCGCCCAGCAGCAGCACGCTCGCCGAGGCTTGAGAAACCCGTTCGAGTTCGCCCAGCGCCTGCAGCAGCGCCGGCGAGGTGCCGATGATCCCGTAGCGCGCCGCGGCCGATTCGAGCGCGCGGGTGAGCAGCGCGTTGCGCGCCTCGAGCGCGCGGGTCTTTTCCTCCACGAGCGCCTGCAACTGCAGCAACTGGCCGGCGAGCGTGGCCAGGATCTTCAGCACCGCCACGTCGTCGTCGAGCAGCCGGTGGCGGCGCCGGATGCGGTGCACCGCGAGCACGCCCACGGCGCGCCGGTTCACCTCGATCGGCAGCGCGATGAAGGCGACCGTCTCCTGAGGCAGCCGGTCGCGCGTGACCGCGCGGCACAGGAAGCGCGGCTCGGCGTCGATGTCCTGCACGATGATGGGCTGCCCGGTCGCGAGCACGGCACCGGTGATGCCCTCGCCCGCAGCGTAGCGCCCGAGCGCCATCTCGGCCCTTGTCAGCCCGTACGCGAAGCGGATCGACGACGGGCCGCCTGTCACCGCGTCGTCACCGTCGGCGAGCACGATGCGGCCACGGTTCAGGCCCAGCAGTTCGGAGAGCAGGTGCAGCATCTCGCGCAGCACCACTTCGGGCGCCAGGCTGCGACCGACGAGGCGCATCACTTCGCTCATCAGCAACAGTTCCTGGGCTCGCCAGGGCGGGTCGGAGGCGGTCGGTGGCGTGCTCACGGCACACACAGAGCAAAAAGCCCGCCATGCGCACCGCGCCGGGGCGGCATCGCGCTTGCATGCGGCCCGCGCGCCCCTGGTTCCACGCACCGTTCGGAGGATTCACGATGAACGAGCACACGATCACCCTGGTGAGAGAAAGCTTCGACCTGATCGAGCCGATCGCGCCGCAGGCCGGCGAGATGTTCTACGCCAACCTGTTCGAGGCCGACCCGTCGCTGCAACACCTCTTCAAAGGTGACATGGCGGCCCAGAGCGCCAAGTTGATGCAGATGGTCGCGCTGGCGGTCGCCAAGCTCGATGAACCCGAGGCGCTGGTGCCGGTGCTCCAGGTGCTCGGCCAGCGGCATGCCGGCTACGGTGTGCGCCCGGAGCACTACGACACTGCCGGCGCCGCACTGCTGAAAACGCTCTACCAGGGCCTGGGTGTGGCCTACAACGCCGAGGTGGAAGAAGCCTGGGTCGAGGTCTATGCCCTGGTCGCGGGCACGATGAAAGAGGCCGCGACCGTGCCGGCCTGAACGCCGATGTTCGTTGCGTGCCGATCAGGCTGCACCGTTCGAAGGCTGGTCGCGACCGTGCGTCTCGCTGCCGAAATCGACCACGCGGTTGCGCCCGCCCTGCTTGGCGGCGTATAGGCGCCGATCGGCCAGTGCGAGCATTTCCTGCACCGGCGTGAGAGGCACGCCTTCGGGCTGGTGGGCCAGGCCGATGCTGATCGTGACCTGCAGCAGCGGGTGCAGGCCGCGCCAGTCTTCGTTCTCGACCGCCGCACGCACGCGCTCGCAGACCGCCAGCGCGAGCGCCCGGTCGATGTCCGTGAAGATGAGTGCGAACTCTTCGCCGCCGTAGCGCGCGGCCACGTCGCCGCGCCGCGAGCTGACCGCCAGGATCGCGCCGATGCGGCGCAACACCGCATCCCCGACCTGGTGCGAGCACTGGTCGTTGACATGCTTGAAGTGGTCGATGTCGAGCAGCGCCAGGCTGCAGCGGCGCCCCGGGTTCTTCTCCTCCTCGAAGGCCTGCAGCGCCTGGTCGAAGTGGCGCCGGTTGCCGATGCCGGTGAGTGCGTCCTGGCGCGACATCACTGCCAACCGGTCTGCCTCCAGCGAAAGCGAGCTGTAGCTGCTCTCGAGCCGCTCGGCACGCGCACGCTGCGCCGTCGCCGCGGTCTGTGCCTGTTCGGTGTCGAACTTGACCGCCATCGCGCGCGCATGGGCCTGCGCGGTGTGCGACGCGGTCTGCACGTACAGCGCGTGAAAGCGGCGGTGATAGTCGAGCGCCGCCGCGAGGTCGCCGGCGGCCTCGCTCGCCGCCACCAGCGCCTCGCAGCAGACCATCGTGAACTCGGGCTGCTGCTGTTGTTCGCTCGCCAGCAGTGCGGCCCGGAAGCGGGCCAGGGCAGCGTCGTGAAGGCCCTCCTGAAAGTCGGTGTCGCCGAGGTTCTTCAATGCGATGGCTCGCACGCCGGGGCTCGCATCGCTGTTTTCGGCGAGCAGGCGTTCGAGCGCGATGCGCGCGCCCACCGTGTCGCCGAGCGCGAGCAGCGCGACCGCGTGGTTGACCGACGCGGCGCGGGCGTTGTATCCATCGCCGACCAGGCGCGCGCAGCGTTGGAACTCGAGCGCCTCGCGGGCGGCGACCTGGAAATGCGCCACCGCTTCGGGCGTCAGCGCCGCGACGCCGTTGGGCTGGCCGCTCAGGTAGTGGTGCACGCCGCCGAGGCCGCCGTGGGCGGTGCATTCGAGCTCGACGTCGCCGCAGGCCTGCGCCACCTCGAGCATTCGGGTGTAGCTGGCGAGCGCATCGGCCCACTGCGCCATCGACCACTGCACGTCAGCGAGTGCTTCCAGGCCCACCGCCTCGAAGCGCGGCTCTCCGGTGCGTGCGCCGGCGCGCATCGCGGCGTAGCTGTCGTCGAGCGCCTCCCGGACCTGGCCGATGGCGCTGAGCACGCGCGCCTGCTGCACACGCGCCATGCACTCGAGCGCAGCATCTGCGCACGCGAGCGCCGCGGTGAGGGCGATGTTGGCGTTGCGCAGCGCCTCGTCGAAACGCTCCTGGCGCCGCGCGATGCGCGCCAGCCAGATCGCAACCTCGGCCACATCGCGGGCATCGCCAGCGGTGTCGCCCGACCCGAAGGCACGCTCGAGCAAGCGCTGGCCCATCGCGAACGCATCGGGCAGCGCTTCCGCCAGGAACAGGCGTCGCAGCGCTTCCACACCGTCGGTTGGCCGCACCGATGCGGAAGGCTCCCGATCGACGGCCGTGGGCTCATCCATCGCCGAAGTCTATGCCTGGGCGATCCGGGCGCGGGCGGTGGTTCCACGGGTTGCCTCCGGGCGAACCACCGCGGCCGTGAAAGCCGTGCCGCGGCAGGGGGTTGCGCGGAGCTGTATATTCATCCAGCTATCACTGATCGCCGACGTGGACACCACCGCCAAGCTCGCCATCCTCGCCGACGCCGCCAAGTACGACGCCTCCTGCTCGTCCAGCGGCACCGTCAAACGCCATTCGATCGGCGGGCGTGGCATCGGCTCGACCGAAGGTGCCGGCATATGCCACAGCTACGCGCCGGATGGCCGCTGCATCTCGTTGCTGAAGATCCTGCTGACCAACTATTGCCTTTACGACTGCCTCTACTGCATCAACCGCGTCACCAGCAACGTGGCGCGGGCGCGCTTCACGGTCGACGAGGTGGTGCAGCTCACGCTCGATTTCTACCGGCGCAACTGCATCGAAGGCCTGTTCCTGAGCAGCGGCATCATCCGCAGCCCCGACTACACGATGGAGCAGGTGGTCGAGGTGGCACGCGTGCTGCGCGAAGAGCACGATTTCCGCGGCTACATCCACCTGAAGACCATTCCCGAAGCCAGCCCCGAACTGCTCGCGCGCGCCGGCCGCTACGCCGACCGGCTGAGCATCAACATCGAGCTGCCGACCAACGAAGGCCTGACCGCGCTCGCGCCCGAAAAAGACGGCCAGGCGATCCGCCGCTCGATGGCCCGGCTGCGCATTCACATCGACGACGCGAAGGAGGCGGCCAAGCCGCAGCCCGCCATATCGCAACCAGCCGTGAAGCCCAAGCGCGCGAAGCCGCCGCAATTCGCGCCGGCCGGGCAGAGCACGCAGATGATCGTCGGTGCCGATGCGGCCGACGACCGCAGCATCCTCACCACCAGCGCCACGCTGTACGGCTCATACCGCCTGAAGCGCGTGTACTACTCGGCCTTCAGCCCGATCCCCGATGCCTCGCGCGATCTGCCGCTGTTGGCCCCGCCGCTGGTGCGCGAGCATCGCCTCTACCAAGCCGACTGGCTGATGCGCTTCTACGGCTTCGCGCACGACGAGATCGTCGGCGCCGAGAGCGGCATGCTCGCGCTCGACATCGACCCCAAGCTCGCGTGGGCGCTCGCGCACCGCGAATGCTTCCCGGTCGACCTGAACCGCGCGCCGAAGGAGATGCTGCTGCGCGTGCCCGGCCTCGGCGTCACCTCGGTCAAGCGCCTGCTGCAGGCGCGGCGCGGGCGCAAGTTGCGGATCGATGATTTGTCTAGGCTCAACGTACCGCTGAAGAACGTGCTGCCGTTCGTGACGGTGCCCGGCCATGGCGTGAAGGGCGAACTCGATGCCGCCGACCTCGCAGCGCGCCTGCGACCCAAGCCGCAGCAGCAGTCGCTGTTCGACTGAGAATTTCCGTGGAGGAAGTCGTCACGCTGGCGGGCGAAGCCGATGTCGACGGCTTTCGTGCCGAGGCGCGTCGCCTGCTCGCGCAGGGCCTCACGCCGGCGGCGATCAGCTGGCAGGTCGCAACGCGCGCGGTGAGCGATCTGTTCGGCAGTTCGTCGGGCGATGTGCCGGCACCGATCGATTTGTCGCAGGCGCCGGCAGTCGCACGCACCAACGTCCCGGCGTTCTTCATCCCGCTTTGTGAACGCGCCGCACTGCACGCCGACCCGAACCGGTTCGGCCTGCTGTACCGGCTGCTGTGGCGCCTGGTCCACGAGCCCGCGCTGCGCCACGACCCGCTCGACGCCGATCGCATGCAGGCCGAACTGATGGCGCGCGCGGTACGGCGCGACATGCACAAGATGACCGCGTTCGTGCGCTTTCGCCCGCTGGGCAACGACGCCGGCGACATCGACCACATCGCCTGGTTCGAGCCCGAGCACCACATCGTCGAGGCGACGGCTCCTTTTTTCGCCCGCCGCTTCGCGCAGATGCGCTGGGCCATCCTCACGCCCGAACGCTGCGTGCGCTGGGACGGCCGGGCGCTCGCCTTCGGCCCCGGTGCGAACCGCGAAGACGCGCCGCTGGCCGATGCGGCGGAATCGCTCTGGCTCACCTACTACGCGAGCATCTTCAACCCGGCGCGGCTCAAACTGGCGATGATGCAGAAGGAGATGCCGCGCAAGTACTGGAAGAACCTGCCCGAGGCGGTGCTGATCCAGCCGCTCACCGCACGCTCGGCGCAGCGCAGCGGGCAGATGATCGAACAGGGCGCGAGCAAGCCCACGCACCGGCGGCCGGCGTCATCGACCGCGCTGCGGATTGACCAGCGCGAAGCCGTCGTCCACGCGCCCGGCACGCTCGAAGCGCTGCGCGACGCGACCGAGCGCTGCCGCGCGTGCCCGATCGGTGCGAGCGCCACGCAGGCCGTGCCGGGCGAGGGGCCGTTGCAAGCGCGCCTGATGCTGGTCGGCGAGCAGCCGGGCGACCACGAAGACCTGCACGGCCGCCCGTTCGTCGGCCCCGCCGGGCAGCTGCTCGCCCGCGCGCTCGCACAACTCGGCTGGCCGCGCGACGCGCTCTACCTGACCAACGCAGTGCGGCACTTCAAGTTCGAGCTGCGCGGCAAGCGCCGCATCCACAAGACGCCGGCGCAGCAGGAGGTTGCTGCGTGCCTGCACTGGCTCGACAGCGAGATCGCGCTGGTGCAACCCGGCGCGGCGATCGCGCTCGGCGCCACGGCGGCACGCGCGTTGCTCGGCCGCGCCGTCGCGGTGATGAGCGAACGCGGCCAATGGTTCACGCGCGCCGACGGTTTGCGGGTACTCGTCACGCTGCACCCCTCGGCGCTGCTGCGCATGGAGGCGAGCGAACGCGACGCAGCGTTCGAGGCCTGGCTGGCCGACCTGCGTCAGGCCGGCACGAACTTCAGCGCCACGCCGTTGTTGCAGTAGCGCTTGCCGGTCGGCTTGGGGCCGTCGTCGAACACGTGGCCTTGATGGCCTTCGCAACGCGCGCAGTGGTACTCGGTGCGCGGCACGATCAGTTTGAAGTCGGTCTTCGTCACCACCGCGCCGGGCAGCGAGGTGAAGAAGCTCGGCCAGCCGGTGCCGCTGTCGAACTTGGTGTCGGACGAGAACAGTGCCAGCTCGCAGCCGGCGCAACGGAAGGTGCCCTTGCGCTTCTCGTGGTCGAGCGGGCTGGTGCCGGCGCGCTCGGTGCCTTCCTGGCGCAGCACGGCATAGGCGTCGGCGCTCAGGCGCTTCTTCCACTCCGCGTCGGCGAGGCGAAGCGGTTCGATTTGCGGTGCCGGCGCCTGTGCGCTCGATACTTTCGGTGCGAGGCCCAGCGTGCAGAGCAGGGCGAGAAGGGGGCGGCGGGTCATGGGATATCTCCTTCGGCTGGAGCCGTTAGGTCGCAGTCTGTCGCCGAACCTTTCAGCGCGTCAGGGCTTCGGCCAAAGCACCCACAGCCGCAACGGCTGCTTCATCCGCCCGGCCTGGTTTTCGGCGGTCTCGCCCCAGCCCCAGAAATAGTCGGCGCGCACGGCGCCGGTGATCGCGGTGCCGGTGTCCTGCGCCATCACCAGCCGGCGCAGCGGCGTGTTCGACAGCGGCTCGGTCGTGTCCAGCCAAACCGGCGCGCCGTACGGGATCGCGAGGGTGTCGACCGCGATCGAGCGCCCCGGCGTGAGCGCCACGGCCTGCCCGCCCTTCGGGCCGAGTTGCGGATCGGGCAGTGCTTCCTCGCGGAAGAACACCGTGCGCGGATTCGCCCAGAGCATCTCGTTCAGGCGCTTCGGGTTGCGCCGCGCCCAGTCCTTGATGCCGGGCCACGAGGCTTCGGCGGATGTCAGCTCGCCCTGGTCGATCAGCCAGCGGCCGACCGATTTGTAGGGCTGGTCGTTGTGGCCGGCGAACGCGACGCGCACCAGCTTCTTCGAGCCGTTCGGCTCGGCGATGTCGAGCCGCCCCGAGCCCTGGATCTGCAGGATCAGCGCATCGAGCGGGTCGGCCACGTAGGCGAGTGCACGCCCACGCAGGCTCGCCTGCGCGGCGGGAGACGAATCGATCTGCTGGCGCGTCCAGTAGGGCTTGCGGGTGGCGAGATCGGCGGGCAGGCCGTACAGCGGCACGCGAAATGCGCCGCGCGGCGTGCGCGTGGCCTCGACCAGCGGCTCGAAGTAGCCGGTGATCAGCCCGTCGGGCGCGCCGTCCAGCGACTCGACGCGATACGCCTGCAGCCGCTGCTGCAGCCAGGCGCGGGCCGCGTCGTCGCTGAAGGCCGGCGTCGCGGCGGCGCGGGCCTGCGCGCACAGCGCGAGCCAGTCGAAGGCCGGCTTGTCGCAGCCGCGCAGCAGCGCCGGCCAGAGCTCGCTCGTGCGATCGGCGCCCCAGCCCGGCAGCTCGGCCCAGTCGACCGGCACCCAGCGTGCGCGGGCCCGCACGATGGTCGCGTTGACCATCGGCACGTTCAGCGGGTTGGTCGCCGCCACCGGCGGGGCGCCCGCCGCGGGTGCGGGCGCGCTCGGCGGCGGGCTCGTGCAGGCCGCGAGCAACCCTAGAATCGCCGCCGACAGCCCGGCTCGGCAACGCCTCAGGACATTCGACATGTGGGTACTTTTTCTCGAGGCGTTCGGCGCGGTGGCGCTGCTGGTGCTGATCGTGTGGTGGACGATGTTCCACGGGCGCAGCAAGGGCGAGCGCGACCGCGACATCTGAAGTTCATTGCGCCGGCCAGATGAACGACAGCGGCTTGCGCCACAGCCGCGCGCGGATCGCCCGGTAGATCCGCCCGCGGTCGAGCGTGCGGATGCCGCGCGAGCGCAGTGCGACGCGGAACGCCATGAAGAAGCTCACGCTGACATTCAGCAGGCCGGTCGCGACGATGCCGGCCACGCACCACCAGAAGGGCGCGTGCGCCATCAGCCCGAAGCCTTCGGCACCGACCGCGGCGGCGAGCTGGCCGGTCGAGAGCGTGACGTGACGCACCTCGATCGGCAGCCCGAAGAACAACGCCACGACCGGGATCACGCCCAGCATCAGGCCGAGCGAGATGTTCGACGCGAAGCCCGAGATGTTCTTGCGCCAGTAGGCGCTCCAGCGCTGCGCGCGCGCCGCGCCGAGGGCCGAGACGATGCGCGGGTTCCAGGCGATCGCGCTGTCGAGCCGGTGCCAGACGAACCAGTTCTCGACCCAGCCGGCGATCAGCGAGCTCGCGAACAGCAGCACCCCGGTGAACGCGGCGAAGAAGGGCGTCCAGCCGAGCAGCGTGAGCGTCTGCAGCACGTGCTGTGCATCCTTGTGGCCGACCAGCGGCGCGCCGAACGCGGCCTGGCAGCCGAACTGCACCGCGAGCACGAGCGGCGTCACCAGCGCGAGGTTGCCGATGATGCCGGCGGCCTGCGACCTGATGAGTTGCGCGAGCTCGTCGACGAAACCCTCGACGTGCTCGTCGGTCGAGAGATCGACCAGCTTCTCGGCCATCGCCGGTGCCGTCATCGCGGGTTGCTTGGTGGCGACCGTGAAGTGCAGCAGCTGGATCAGCACGAAGCTCGCCGCGTAGTTCACGCCGGCCCAGAAGCCGCCCCAGAACGCCGACAACGTCAGCGCCAGCACCGCGAACTTGATGAAGGTCGTGGCTGCCAGCACCGAGCCGCCGCCCGCAGCGGCGAGCAGCATCCGCTGGTACTCGTGCCTTGTTCTCGTGATGTAGTGCTGGCCGGTCTCGGCGCTGCGCTCGGCGACCTTGCGCGCGAGCAGCGAGTAGTGGCTCGCGAGCAGGCCGCGGATGCTGCGCCGCTCGTCGGCCGTGCGAACCAGCTCGGCGAGCAGGCGCGTGATCTCGCGCGCCGGTTCGGGGCTGATCGCGCAGTTCAGCAGCGAATCGATGCGCAGCGTGCGCTCGCGCAACTGGTCTACCTCGAACACCACGTCGACCGAGACGCCGTGCGCCTCGAGGTGCTGGTGCACGCTCTCGGCGCAGCGCCGGCAGGTGTCGAGCAACGCGCGCAGGTACTGCGCCTCCTGCAGCATCGCGGCCTCGGTGGCCGGTGTGGCGTGGCCTTCGCTCGGCGCATCGGCTTCGGTGGCTGGATCGGCGCTCAGCGCCTGGGCGTGGTCGCTGAACTGCTCTGCGATTCGCGCGAGCTGGCGAAACGGGTGCTCGGTCAGCAGCTCCGGGCTCATGCGCTGGCGGATCGCCGGCGCGAAGCCCGATGCGCGCACCGCGCTCGCGAGGAACACGATCGCATCGAGGAAGGGCGTGCGCCAGGCGATGTTGCCGCGTTCGGGCGAGACGTAGGTGCGCAGCCGCTCGAGCGTGCCGTCGTCGATCGCGAGCAGCCACTCGGCGTCGTCGGCGCGCGGGAACAGCAGCGCGAAGAGTTCGCCGAGGTCGGTGGTCGCCGGTGTCAGCGGCAGCACGCGCGCGCGGATGCGGCGGCCGAGCTCGCCCCACAGGTCCATGCGCGGTGCGAAACCGAAGTCGGCCAGCAACGCGGCGTTGTCGACCTCGGCCCAGATGCGCCGCACCAGTTGCGAAATGCGTTCGTGGTGCTCGGGGTGGCGGTCGAGCACGCCCAGCAGGTGGCGCAGGCGCAGCACCGGCCGCGGCGTGGCCTGCGATTCGGTCGGCGCTTCCAGCGGCATCGGCGACGAGGGGCCGGCCTCCAGCGGCGCGTGCCGCAGCCACTCCATCAGCCGCACCAGCCACAGGTGCCGCTCCGGAAGGCTCGCCTTCGGGTCGGCGGCGTTCAGCAGCGCGGTCAGGTCCCAGCCTCCGCGGCGGCGGCTCTTGCGGGTCTTCGGTGCCGCCATCAGTGCAGCGACGAGGCCAGTGCGAGCCCGAACTCGGGCACCGGCGCCTCGAACACATGGGCGTCTTCGGTGATGCAGATGAAGGTGCCGCGCATCGTGCCCTGCGGCGTGGCCAGCCGCAACCAGCTCGTGTACTCGAAGCTCTCGCCCGCCTTGAGCAGCGGCTGCTGCCCGACGACCGCGAGACCGCGCACTTCGTCGGTGTGGCCGGTCGCGTCGGTGATCACCCAGTGGCGCGCGATCAGCTGCGCGCTCACGTCGCCGCTGTTTCGTATCGTCACGGTGTACGCGAACGCATGCTGACCCGTCGCGGGGTCGGACTGCTCGGGCAGGTGGCGCACGGCGACGGTGCTGGTAAGTTCGGGGTGCGGCATGCGGCGGATTCTGGCAGCAACACAAGACGCGCACCTAGAATCCTCTCTAACAGCCGAGCGTCCATGTCGAACCGAAACTACCGCATCGCCCCGAGCATCCTCTCCGCCGATTTCGGCCACCTCGCCGACGAGTTGCGCGACGTGATCGCGGCCGGCGCCGACTGGATCCACTTCGACGTGATGGACAACCATTACGTGCCGAACCTGAGCTTCGGTCCGATGGTTTGCGAGGCACTGCGCAAGCACGCCGTGCGCGCCGACGGCAGCAAGGTGCCGATCGACGTGCATCTGATGGTCGAGCCGGTCGACGCGCTCGCGCTCGCCTTCGCGAAGGCCGGTGCCGATCACATCCTGTTCCACCCGAGCGCGAGCGAGCATGTGGACCGCACGCTGCAACTGATCCGCGGCGCCGGCTGCAGCGCCGGTCTGGTGTTCAACCCGGCCGCGCCGCTCGGCGTGCTGGAGTGGACGATCGATCAGCTCGACGTGATCCTCGTGATGAGCGTGAACCCGGGCTTCGGCGGGCAGAGCTTCATCCCGGGTTCGCTGAAGAAGATCGAGGCGATCCGCAAGCTGATCGATGTGAGCGGCAGAGACATCCGGCTCGAGGTCGACGGCGGCATCAAGACCGAGAACATCCGCGCCGCCGCCGATGCGGGTGCCGACACCTTCGTCGCCGGCAGCGCGATCTTCGGCCATGCCGACTACAAGGCGATCATCGACGCGATGCGCGCCGAGCTGGCTTGATGCCCGAGCGGCTCGCCGGTGCCCTCGCGCACACCGCGACCGCGAGCTGAGTCACACTGCCGGCATGGCAGACACGCACGCACAGCACGATCACGGCCACGCGGGCCACGACCACCAGGATCACGCGGGGCACGGCCATGCCGGCCACGCGCACCACCACGCGCCGGCCAACTTCGACCGCGCGTTCGCGATCGGCATCACGGTCAACATCCTGTTCGTCGCGATCGAGGCCTTCTACGGCTGGAAGGTCAACTCGCTCGCGCTGCTCGCCGACGCCGGCCACAACCTCGGCGATGTCGCCGGACTCGTGATGGCCTGGGGCGGCGCCGTGGCCGGCAAGCTGCGGCCCGATGCGCGCTACACCTACGGCTGGAAGCGCGCATCCATCCTCGCGGCGTTCTTCAACGCGGTGCTGCTGCTGGTCGCGATGGGTTCACTCGCCTGGGAGGCGATCGGCCGGCTGCGTGCGCCCGAGCCGATCGCCGGCTACACCGTGATGGTGGTGGCCGCGATCGGCATCGTCATCAACCTGGGCACGGCGCTGATGTTCATGCGCGGCAGCCAGACCGACGGCAGCGGCGACATGAACATCCGCGGCGCCTACCTGCACATGGCGAGCGACGCGCTGGTCTCGGCCGGCGTCGTCGTGGTGGGCGCGCTCGCGCTCTGGACCGGCTGGGCCTGGCTCGACCCGGTCGCGAGCCTGGTCATCGCGGTCGTGATCGTCGCCGGCACCTGGGGCCTGTTCCGCCATTCGCTGCGGCTGATGTTCGACGGCGTGCCCGAGCACATCGACCTGATCGCGGTGCGCACCGTGCTCGAGGCGCTGCCCGGCGTCGCCCGCGTGCACGACCTGCATGTGTGGGCGACCGGCACGACCGACGTGGCGCTGACCGCCCACCTGGTGATGCCGGCCGGTCACCCCGACGACCCGTTCTTCGAAAGCGCGACGAACCAGCTGCGCGAGCGCTTCCGCATCGGCCACGTGACGATCCAGGTCGTGCGCGAACCCTTCATGACCTTGTGCGACGGCGTGCCGCCCGCATCTGTTGGGGCGCGCGAACCCGCCCACGACCACGACCACGCGCACCACCACTGATCCGCAGAAGGCCGAAGCGATGGAGTTCAAGGACTACTACAAGACCCTCGGCGTCGCCCGCGATGCGTCGGCCGACGACATCAAGACCGCCTACCGCAAGCTCGCGCGCAAGTTCCACCCCGACGTGAGCAAGGAGGGTGACGCCGAAGCCCGCTTCAAGGAGATCGGTGAGGCCAACGAGGTGCTCAAAGACCCCGAGAAGCGCGCCGCCTACGACACGGCCGGCCACCAGTGGGAGCGCCAGCAGGCGGCCGGCGGCGGGCCGCGTGGCAGAGGCGCACAGGATTTCCAGCCCCCGCCCGGTTGGGACGCCGGCTTCGAATTCAGCGGCCGCGGTGGCGACGACAACGACCCGTTCGCCGGCGCGGACCACAGCGACTTCTTCGAGGCGCTGTTCGGCCGGGCCCGCGCCGGCCGCGCCCAGGGTGGCGCGCGGCGCCAGGAGATGAACATGCCGGGTCAGGATCACCACGCCAAGGTCATGATCGATCTCGAAGACGCATACCGCGGTGCGCAGCGCAACATCTCGCTGCGCATGCCGGCGCTCGACGACGATGGCCGCGGTGTGATGCGCGAGCGCACGCTCGATGTCAACATCCCGAAGGGCATCCGCGAGGGCCAGCAGCTGCGGCTCGCGGGGCAGGGCGGCCCGGGCCTGGGCAACGGGCCGGCGGGCGACCTGTTCCTCGAGATCGCGTTCAACCCGCACCCGCGCTTTCGGGCCGACGGCCGAGACGTGTACGTCGACCTGCCGCTCGCGCCCTGGGAGGCCGCGCTCGGCGCCAGCGTCAGCGCGGGCACGCCCGATGGCGATGTCGAGTTGACGATCCCACCCGGCTCGGCGGCAGGGCGCAAGCTGCGGCTGAAGGGCAAGGGCATCCCCGGCAAGGAGGCCGGTGACCTCTACGTCGTGCTCGCGATCGCGCTCCCGCCCGCCGAGGGTGCCAAGGCGAAAGCGGCTTACGAGGCCTTCTCGTCGGCCTTCGATTTCAACCCGCGCGCCTCGCTGAAAGGGTGAACGCCATGGGCAACCGACTCACCGCCACCCTCGTCGACGACGACACGCCGATGACCCTCGCCGAACTTGCCCGCGCTTGCCGCGCGGCGGAGGAGCAGGTGCAGGGCTGGGTCGTCGAAGGTGTGCTGCAACCCATCGGTCCGTCGTCGCTCGATCGGCCGCCCGAATGGCGCTTCGCCAGCGCATCGCTGAAGCGCGCACGGCTCGCCGTCACGCTGACGCGCGAGCTGGAAATCAACGCGCCCGGCGTGGCGCTCGCGCTCGATCTGATGGACGAGATCGAGGCCTTGAAAGCGAGCCTGCGACGCCGTTAGTCAGTTCACACGAAGCCCAGGTTGCGCTGGCTCGTATTCCAGTTCACCAGGTTCGGCAGCACGGTGAGCAGGTCGCTATCGTTGTTGATGCCGAACCACTTGCCGAGCGTCGCCGCGTACTGATCGACCGAGGTGCTCGGCAGCAGCCGGCCCTGGCCCACGTCGTCCGGCCCGTTGTTCGCCACCGCCGGCGCGGTGCCGTAGAAACGCCCGCCGTTGACCGCGCCGCCGAGCACGAAGTGCATGCTGCCCCAGCCGTGGTCGGAGCCGTCGTTGCCGGTCGCGGTGCGGCCGAAGTCGGAGGCCGTGAACGCGGTGACCTGGTTCGCCACGCCGAGTTCGACCGTCGCGTTGTAGAACGCACTCATCGCGTTCGCCACCTTCGTCAGCAACGCGGGGTGGATGGTCGCCAGACTGTCGTGGTTGTCGAAGCCGCCGAGCGAGACGAAAAACACCTGCCGCTTCGCGCCGATCACAGCGGCATTCGAGATCATCCGCGCGACCAGCTTGAGCTGATCGGCGAGCGAGTTGCCGGTCGGGAACACCGTGTTGATCGCCGGGGCCGAGGCCAGCGCAGCAGTGAGCTGGCTGCCGGCATCGAGCGACCGGGCCATCACGCGGTTGTATTCGCTCTCGAACAGGTCGGTGCGGGTGGTGGTGATCAGCGACTTCAGCGCCGCCGAGCAGGCGCTCGAACCGAACAGCGAACTCTGCACGCCGTTCAGCGCGACCGGGCCGGTCGACGTCACCTGGTACTGCACGGCCGTCTTGCCCGACAGGAACACCGCGTTGCCCGACACGTTCACGCAGGTGAAGGTGGCGTTGCCGTTGCCGGCCGCGTACAGGTCGCCCATGCGGCCGCCCCAGCCCGAGGCCGCGCCCTCGGGCGCGGACGATTGCCACACCGATTGCTGGTCGTTGTGCGAGAACAGCTTGGGCGGCAACCCGGTGTTGCTCGCGTACTGCTGCTTGGTCGTCGGCCCGATCAACGTGCCGACGTTGAGCATCACGCCGAGCTTGTTGGCGTTGAACATCGGCAGCAGCGGTGCGAGTTCCGGCGCGAGCGCGTATTGCCGGCCGCTCGGCAGCGCGACGTTCGGCGTCAGGGCAGTCGCAGCGAGCGCGCTCTGCGCATACGCCAGCGGCGGGCGCATCGCCTGGTAGGCGTTGTAGTTCGCGGTGTCGTACGGGATCAGTGTGTTCGCGTAGTCGTTGCCGCCGTAGAGAAAGATGCAGACCAGCGCCTTGTAGTCGGTCGCGGTCGCGGCGGCGGCCTCGCCCATCGCGGCGAGGTTGAGCACCCAGGGGGTCGCAGTGCCGGCGATCGAGAGTGCCGAGGCACGTTGCAGGAAGGCGCGGCGGGATGTGTTCATGGTCATGGCGTCACCTTCACTTCTGGACGAGGAATTCAGGCGCGGCCAGCATCAGCACGAGCGCGGCGTAGATGCGGTTGCGGCGGGTCGCGTCGGTGCCACTCGGCATCGAGCCCAGCGCGGTCGCGAGCGGCGCGAGGGTCGCCGCGCTGACGCGGCCGGCGGCGAGCACGAGGTTGATCTCGACGAGCAGGGCGTTCGCGTCGTCGGCGACCGCGAGCAGCGTCGAATAGTCGGCGACGACATCGCCCACGCTCTTGCCGGCCACCACCGCCTGCAGGTAGTTGATGTAGCCGACGACCGAGGACTCGTTCGCGATCTGGAACTCCGGCGCGACCATCGCGCTCGCATCGAAGGCGGTGTTCGGCGGCACGTAGCCGGGCCGGAAGAAGTTGAACACCGTCGGCGAGCGCAACGGGCTCTGCGCCAGGCGGGTGCCGGGGTTCGAGGTGTCGCCGATCGCCCAGGCGTTCGTCGCCGAGGCCGCGCTGTAGGCGCGCGCCCAGCCCGCGAAGCGCAGGATCGGCTCGCGCAGCTTGCCGAAGCCGCTCGCGGTCGCGGCAGTCGCGCCTCGCGCTTCGTTGTCGAGCAGCACCGCCTTGATCACCGCCTTCAGGTCACCACGCACGCCGCTGCCGTTGTTGTTGAACACGGTCGCCACGCGCGTGACGTAGGCGCCGCTCGGGTTGCTCGTGACGAGCCGCTGGATCAGTTGCCGGCTGAAGAACGGCGCGACGTTGGCGTGCGCGAAGATCGCATCCAGCGCCTGCGACAGCGCGGTGGCTGCGTCGACGCCGGCGGCGATCGTCTTGCCGAGAAAGGTCTTTGCGCCGGTCTCGTAGCGGCTTGCAACCTGCACCATCGGCTTGCGGATGAAATCCGGCGTGGCGGTGGCGACTGCAGCCGTCTGGCCGCCGAGGTCGAAGTCCCAGCCGGTGAAGACGCGCGCCAGGCCGGTGATGTCGGCTTGGCCGTAGGTGTAGGTCGGGCCGCCGTTCGTGACCAGCGGCGTGCCGTCCAGGTTCAGCTGGACCAGGCCGAGCGTGAACAGCTGCATCAGCTCGCGGGCGTAGTTCTCGTCGGGCAGTGCACCGGTCGCCGTGTTCGCCTTCGCGCTGCCGCGGAAGGTCAGGAACTGCCCCATCGGCGCCGACAGCGAGATCTGCTGCAGCATCGTGCGGTGGTTGCCGAAGGCATTGGCTTCGAGCAGATCGAGGTAGGTCGCGGCCGAGAACTGCCGCCAGCCGCCACCGACCAAGCCGTCGATCGCGGCGACGAAGATCTCCGAGTAGGCCAGCGTGATGCGTTGGCGCAGCGTGTCGGGCGCGCCGAGCAGCTTGGCCCAGGCAGCCGCGTCGAAGCCGGCCTCGTCGTTCTTGTGCGAGATGTCGCTGAAGCCGGCGGCGACCAACCAGTCCCAACGCGTGGTCGAGGGCGGCAGTGCGAATTGCGCGTCGATCCAGGCCGAGTACCCCAACGCCTGGACGCTCGCGATCTGCGCGCGGTTCGCGCCCATCGAGGCCTGCGCAAGGAAGCGTGAGGCATCGACGGCGGACGGTCCTGCGGGCGGCGGTGCCGGAGCGGGCCCGGGTGCCGGCGAAGGTGCCTGAGAATCGCCACCACCACCGCCACAGGCTGCCAGGCTCGCGGCGAGGCTTGCGGCGGTCAGCCCCGCGCCCGAGCGTGCCGGCCCAGGTGCGGCAGGAAGAGGCGACGTGGGTACAGTGACCGGCGCCCCCGGTTCGGTGGCGGTCTCGATGCGCATCGCGTCTCCCTGTTGTCGTATCAAGGGACAACGCGGGGAGGCCGCCGTCGGTGCGCACGATCGAACGTAAAGGAAGGTAACTGAATGAACTTGACCGCGATAGGGGCTGCCATCGTCGACCTCGACCTCGACGGCACGATGGTCGATACCCTCGGTGACTTCGATGCCGTGCTGAACACGGTACTGCACGAGCTCGGTCTGCCCGGCGTGGGCCGCGCGTTTCTGTCGCGCACGGTCGGCAGGGGCTCGGAGCACTTGATCCGCAGCACGCTGGTGGAGGTGGGTGCCGACGCGGGCCTGTACGAGTCGGCCTGGGCGCGCTATCAACAACGCTATCTGGAGGTGAACGGGGATCACTCCGCGGTTTTCCCCGGCGTGGTCGAAGGGCTCGCAGCGCTCAAGTCACGCGGGTGGAAACTCGCGTGCCTGACCAACAAGCCGACCGCCTTCGCGATCCCGCTTCTGCGCCAGAAGGGGCTTCATGTATTTTTCGACGCCGTCTTCGGCGGCGATGCCTTCGAGCGCAAGAAGCCCGACCCGCTGCCCCTGCTCAAGACCTGCGAGGCGCTCGGCAAGCCGCCGGCGCGCACGCTGATGGTCGGCGATTCGAGCAACGATGCGCAGGCGGCGCGCGCTGCCGGCTGCCCGGTGGTGCTGGTGAGCTATGGCTACAACCACGGCGAGCCGGTGGCCGCGGCCGGCGCCGACCGGGTGATCGATCGGCTCGATCAGCTGTAGCTCAGTTCGTCATGTTGCCGCCCGGTGCGGCCGGCGCCTTGCCGAGCAGGGCTTCCTTGAGTTGCGCATCGGCCGGGGCCTTGCCCAGCCAGATCTTCATCAGGGCCGAGTAGAACTCCGGCTCCTTGATCGGCGCGCCTTCCGGCTTGCCGTTGACCGAGATCACCGTGCCGGTGCCGGGAACCCAATCGACCGCGAACGATTCACCCGGCTGCAGCTTCTTGTAGCTTGAGAAGATGTCGCTCATGCGCAGGATGCCGGCGATCGACTTCGAGAACTCCTCGCGCGGCGCGTTCTGCTCCATGCCCTTGGTGAACAGCTTGCCGAGCTCGTTGGCGTCGATCTCGCGCAGCATCACGATCTGCAGCCGGCGCGGGCCCGGCGTCGCGAGCACCGCTTCGGGGGTGGTGGCCTTCTCGCTCAGGTAGAGCCCGGCGGCATACACCTTGAACACGATCTTGTAGCGCACCCCGGCACCGTTGAGCAGCAGCTTGGCGTTGCCCGCCTGCACGGTGTTGGCGAACTTGACGCCGGCGATGTCGGTCGTCTGCGCGCCGCCGACCAGTGGCCAGGCCAACACGGCCAGCAGCGCGGCCCGGACGAACATTCTGCGCATGGCGGGAACTCCAGAAATGAGGTGCCGGATGGTAAGTGCGCGGGCCGCGCGGCTGGTGGGCAGATGTCACGGGCGCCGCGGCGTGCCCTGCTACACTTTTGCGCATGTTCATTCCGCGCAACTGCATCACCGGGTCGAACGACCGGGGAGCCTGGCCCTGGCGGGGCCAAGCCGTCAGCGCGTAAGCGCCTGTCTTGCCGCGGTCGGCGCCAGTGGGCGCCGGTGCCTCCCGAGAGATTTTTTGCGCGGTGCCGCTTCGCCCGCGTCGGCCTGTGGAGGGCCGTTGAACATGATCACCGAACTCGAATTCAAGAGCCTGGCGAGCCAGGGCTACAACCGCATCCCGTTGATCGCCGAGGCGTTCGCGGACCTGGAAACCCCGTTGTCGCTCTACCTCAAGCTGGCCTATGCCAGTGGCGGCGGCAAACACAGCTTCCTGCTCGAATCGGTGGTGGGCGGCGAGCGCTTCGGGCGCTATTCGTTCATCGGCCTGCCGGCCAAGACCTTGCTGCGTGCGACCGGTTTCAGGAGCGAGATCGTCACCGATGGCCAGGTCGTCGAGACGCACGAAGGCAATCCGCTCGACTTCATCGCCGCATACCAGCGGCGCTTCAAGGTGGCGCTGCGCCCCGGCATGCCGCGCTTCTGCGGTGGCCTCGCCGGCTACTTCGGCTACGACGCGGTGCGCTTCATCGAGCCGAAGCTCGCGAAGACCGACAAGGACGGCGGCCTCGACACGCCCGACATCCTGCTGCTGCAATGCGAAGAGCTGGCGGTGATCGACAACCTCTCCGGCCGGCTCTACCTGATCGTCTACGCCGACCCGGCGCAACCCGAGGCGTTTCATCACGCCAAGAAGCGCCTCGCCGAACTCGGCGACAAGCTGAAGTACAGCGTGACCGCACCGCCCGTGAAGCGCGGCGCTTCGCACGGCGTCGAGCGCGAGTTCGGCAAGGCCGACTACGTCAAAGCCGTGCTGCGCGCGAAGGAATACATCGCGGCCGGCGACATGATGCAGGTGCAGGTCGGCCAGCGGCTGCGTAAACGGTATACCGAATCGCCGCTGAGCCTGTACCGCGCGCTGCGCTCGCTGAACCCGTCGCCGTACATGTACTTCTACGACATGGGCGAGTTCCAGATCGTCGGCGCCTCGCCCGAAATTCTGGTGCGGCAGGAGCACACGCCGGAAGGCGACAAGGTCACGATCCGCCCGCTCGCCGGCACGCGCCCGCGTGGCGCGACGCCGGAACTCGACAAGGCCCTCGAAGTCGAACTGCAGTCCGACCCGAAAGAGCGCGCCGAGCACGTCATGCTGATCGATCTCGCGCGCAACGACATCGGCCGCATCGCGAAGACCGGCACCGTGAAAGTGACCGAGGCGTTCACGGTCGAGCGCTATTCGCACGTGATGCACATCGTCAGCAACGTCGAGGGCCTGTTGAAGGACGGCATGACCAGCCTGGACGTGCTGCGCGCCACCTTCCCCGCCGGCACGCTGACCGGCGCGCCGAAGATCCGCGCGATGGAGATCATCGACGAGTTGGAGCCCGTGAAGCGCGGCATCTACGGGGGGGCCTGCGGCTACCTCAGCTTCGCCGGCGACATGGACGTGGCGATCTCGATCCGCACCGGCATCGTCAAGGACCAGACGCTGTACGTGCAGGCCGCCGCCGGCGTGGTGGCCGACTCGGTGCCCGAACTCGAATGGAAAGAGACCGAGGCGAAAGCGCGCGCATTGATCCGTGCAGCCGAACTCGTCGAAGAGGGGTTCTGACATGCTGCTGATGATCGACAACTACGACAGCTTCACCTTCAACCTGGTGCAGTACTTCGCCGAGCTCGGCGAAGACGTGAAGGTGCTGCGCAACGACGAGATCGACGTGGCCGGCATCGGCGCGCTGAACCCCGACAAGCTGGTGCTCTCGCCCGGCCCGTGCTCGCCGGCGGAGGCGGGTGTGTGCGTCGCCGCGATCGAGGCCTTCAGCGGCCGGCTGCCCATCCTCGGCGTCTGCCTGGGCCATCAGGCGATCGGCGCTGCGCTCGGCGGCAAGGTCATCCGCGCGAAGACGCAGATGCACGGCAAGACGGACGTGATCACGACCGACCAACGCGGCGTCTACACCGCATTGCCACGCGAGTTCACCGTGATCCGCTACCACTCGCTCGTCATCGAACGCGAGACGCTGCCAGTCGTGCTCGACGTGACCTCCACTTCGCAGGACGGCGAGATCATGGGCGTGCGCCACCGCGAGCTCGCCGGCACGAAGACGCCGCTCGAAGGCGTGCAGTTCCATCCTGAATCCATCCTGACCGAGCATGGCCATGCGATGCTGAAGAACTTCCTGGAGATGCGCGGATGAACACCGTCGACCTGCGCTCCGACACCGTCACGCAACCGACCGCTTTGATGCGCGCCGCGATGCTCGAAGCTCCGCTCGGCGACGACGTGTTCGCCGACGATCCGACCGTCAACGCGCTGCAGTCGCGCATCGCCGAACTGCTCGGCAAGGAGGCCGCGCTGTTCGTGCCGACCGGCACGCAGAGCAATCTCGTCGCGATCATGAGCCACTGCGGGCGTGGCGACGAATACATCGTCGGCCAGATGGCGCACACCTACCGCTGGGAAGGCGGCGGCGCCGCGGTGCTGGGCAGCGTGCAGCCGCAACCGCTCGAGCACCAAGCCGACGGCACGCTCGCCTTGAACGACATCGAGGCCGCGATCAAGCCCGACGATTCGCACTTCGCCCGCAGCCGCCTGTTGACGCTAGAGAACACGATCGGCGGCAAGGTGTTGCCGATGGCCTACCTCGCCGAGGCCACCGCGCTCGCGCGTCGGCGTGGGCTGGTCACGCACCTCGACGGCGCGCGCCTCTTCAACGCGGCGGTCGCGTCGGGTTACGCCGACCCGAAGGCGAAGGCGCGCGAGATCGCGGACCATTTCGACAGCGTCTCGGTCTGCTTCTCGAAGGGCCTCGGCGCGCCGGTCGGCTCGGCGCTGGTCGGCTCGAAAGCCTTCATCCGCGGCGCGCACCGCTGGCGCAAGATGCTCGGTGGCGGCATGCGCCAATCGGGTGTGCTGGCCGCCGCGGCGTTGCACGCGCTCGATCACCACGTCGATCGCCTGGCCGACGACCATGCACTGGCGAAGCGGCTGGCCGAAGGGCTCGCGGGCTTGCCCGGCATGACCGTCGAGCCGCCGCAGACCAACATCGTGTTCGCCGACCTGCAAGGCCCGCGCGCTGCCGGCCTGATGGAGCACCTCAAATCGCGCGGCGTGCTGGCCACAGGGCTCTACCGACTGCGCTTCGTCACGCACCTCGACGTGGACGCCGCGGGCGTCGACCGCGCTGTCGCCGCCGTGCGTGAACACCTGACCGCCTGAGGGAACAACGACATGACCATCAACAACCTCGACGCGCTGACCCGCACGATCGACCACCGGGAGATCTTCCACGACGAAATGTTGGCGCTGGTGCGCCGCATCATGAGCGGCGAAATGTCGCCGGTGATGATGGCCGCACTGCTCGTCGGCCTGCGCGTCAAGAAGGAAACCATCGGCGAGATCACGGCCGCCGCGCAGGTGATGCGCGAGTTCTCGACCAAGGTCGAGGTGGCCGACCGCACGCACCTGGTCGACATCGTCGGCACCGGCGGCGATGGCTCCCACACCTTCAACATCTCGACCTGCAGCATGTTCGTCGCCGCTGCGGCCGGCGCACGCATCAGCAAACACGGCAACCGCAGCGTCAGCAGCAAGTCGGGCAGTGCCGACGTGCTGGAGGCGATGGGCATGCCGCTGAACCTGTCGCCGGCCGCGATCGGGCAGTGCATCAAAGACATCGGCATCGGCTTCATGTTCGCGCCGAACCACCACCCGGCGATGAAGAACGTCGCGCCGGTGCGCAAGGAACTCGGCATCCGCACGATCTTCAACATCCTCGGTCCGCTGACGAACCCGGCCGATGCGCCCAACATCCTGATGGGCGTGTTCCACCCGGATCTGGTCGGCATCCAGGTTCGCGCGCTGCAGCGGCTCGGCGCCGAGCACGCGGTCGTCGTCTACGGGCGCGACGGCATGGACGAGGTCTCGCTCGGCGCCGCCACGATGGTCGGCGAGTACAAGGACGGCGGCATCCGCGAGTACGAGATCCACCCGGAAGACTTCGGCCTGACGATGGCGAGCAACCGCGCGTTCAAGGTCGAGACGCCGGCGCAGTCGATGGCGATGCTGCAGTCGGTGCTCGCGAACGAACCCGGCGCGGCGCGCGACATCGTGATGCTGAACGCCGGCGTCGCGTTGTACGCGGCGAATGTAGCGCCGACGATGGTCGGCGGTGTCGAACTGGCGCGCGAGGCGCTTGCCTCGGGCAAGGCGAAGGCGAAGCTGGCGCAGTTCGTCGCGCGCACGAAAGAGCTCGTACCGACATGAGCGACATCCTCGACAAGATCGTTGCCGTCAAACGCGACGAGATTTCGCTGGCGCGGCGCCGACGCGCTCTGGCTTCGGTGCGGCGCGATGCCGAGCAACTCGGCGGGCAGCGGGACTTCGTGGGCGCGATCCGCGCCAAGATCACTGCAGGTCAGGCCGGCGTGATCGCCGAGGTCAAGAAGGCCAGCCCGAGCAAGGGCGTGCTGCGTGCGAGCTTCGTGCCGGCTGCGATCGCCGAGAGCTACGAAACACACGGTGCGGCGACCCTGAGCGTGCTTACCGACGTGAACTTCTTTCAAGGCAGTGCGGCCTACCTGCGTGAAGCGCGCGCGAACTGCGGCCTGCCGGTGTTGCGCAAGGATTTCATGGTCGATGCCTATCAGGTGTTCGAGGCGCGAGAGATGGGCGCTGACTGCATCCTGCTGATCGCCGCCTGCCTCGACGACGCGTTGATGGTCGACCTCGAAGCGCAGGCCGTCGAGCTGGGAATGGCGGTGCTGGTCGAGGTGCACGACGGCGACGAGCTCGATCGGGCGCTGCGCCTCAAGACGTCGCTGGTCGGCATCAACAACCGCAACCTGCGCAGCTTCGAGGTCACGCTGCAGACCACGCTCGACCTGCTGCCGCGCGTGCCCGCCGATCGGCTGCTCGTCACCGAGAGCGGCATCCTCGGCCGCGCCGATGTCGACCGGATGCGCGCGGCGAACGTGCACGCCTTTCTCGTCGGCGAGGCCTTCATGCGCGCGCCCGATCCTGGCAAAGCGCTGGCCGAGCTGTTCGCGTGACCACGCAGGCGGGGTTGTTCGGCGTCGATGCGGGCGCGGCGGTCGACAACCGGCTGCGCGAGCCGCTGGCCGACGTGTTCGCGCGGGTGCCCGCCGCGTGGCGGTCGGTGACGGATGCGTTCATCCGCGGCGACGAAGGCCGGTCGCTGATGACTTTTGTCGACCGGCGCGTGCGCGAGGGGGCGATCGTCTACCCCGGGTGCGTCTTCCGAGCGCTGGAGTTCGCGGCGCCGGACGGTATTTGTGCCGTGATTCTCGGACAGGATCCGTACCACGGCCCAGGTCAGGCCCAGGGCCTGGCGTTCTCGGTCGCACCCGCGCGGAAGCGGATTCCGCCCAGCCTGCGCAACATCCTGAAAGAGGTCGCCGCCGACACGGGGTCGCCATCGGCCTGCCGAGACGACCTGAGCCCCTGGTCCGCGCAGGGCGTTCTGCTGCTCAACAGCGCGTTGACGGTCGAGGACGGCGCGCCGCAAAGCCACGCCGGTCGGGGCTGGGAGACGCTGACCGATGCGCTGCTGGCCCGTGTGGCGGCCCAGCCCGACCCGGCGGTATTCATGCTTTGGGGTGCTTCGGCGCAGCGCAAACGCGCGCTCGTCGATCGCCCCGGCTTGGCGCCGCACCTCGTGTTGCAGGCGAACCACCCGTCGCCGCTTTCCGCTGCGCGACCGCCCCTGCCCTTCATCGGCTGCCGGCATTTCAGCCGGACGAACGCGTTTCTGTCCGCGCGGCGCCCGGGAAGCCCATCGATCCGTTGGTAGTGGGGAATTCGATCGCACGAAGTTTCGCTGCTATACTCCGCGGTTCATCTTGGAGGGGTGGCCGAGTGGTTAATGGCAGCAGACTGTAAATCTGCCCTCTAACGAGTACGCTGGTTCGAATCCAGCCTCCTCCACCACGATGAAGGGCTCATTGAGTGCGGTATTGGGGTAGGACATGCGGGAGTAGCTCAGTTGGTAGAGCACTTGCCTTCCAAGCAAGATGTCGCGAGTTCGAGACTCGTCTCCCGCTCCACGAGCAGTTCGGTGAAGTCTTCTGAGAAGTCATTAGAGGTTTGATCGGCGAAGTCGCCAAACCTGTACTGATTTCGATGTGATCAGTGCCCATGTGGCTCAGTGGTAGAGCACTCCCTTGGTAAGGGAGAGGTCGCGCGTTCGATCCGCGCCATGGGCACCAAGCCCAACAGGAGAGCTGGAAATGGCAAAAGGCAAATTCGAGCGCACGAAGCCCCACGTGAACGTGGGCACGATCGGTCACGTCGACCACGGCAAGACGACCTTGACGGCGGCCATC
>Ga0209583_10000076_pt1 | contig 30068 bp, 25 predicted proteins | sample Str014_FD_187201 | JGI IMG/M metagenome (GOLD analysis project Ga0209583, IMG submission 187201) | Freshwater sediment microbial communities in response to fracking from Pennsylvania, USA - Straight Creek_MetaG_SC_2014 (SPAdes) (version 2) | ecosystem: Environmental > Aquatic > Freshwater >... | reverse complement strand
AACTGGATATTGCGGCAGGCGACTGGGTCCATGAACACAATGTCGAAATGGGCACGCTCAGCCACGACTATGCCTTTGCTCAAGCCGCAACCAAAACCGTAATCCTTCCGGAATCTCGACGCGCCACTTTCCAGGGCTTCAAACGCAAGAATGGTAAAGTCGGCACCCGCAACTACATCGGCATCATGACCTCGGTGAACTGCTCGGCGACGGTCGCCAGCTTCATCGGACAGGAGATCAACCGCTCGGGCATCTTAAAAGACTATCCCAATATCGACGGCGTGGTCTCCCTGACCCAGGACAATGGCTGCGTCATCGATTATCGCGGCGTGATCTTTGACATCTTCAAACGCACCGCCTGGGGTTATGCCACCAATCCGAACATGGGCGGCGTGATGATGGTGGGTCTCGGCTGCGAGGGCTTCCAAATTCCACGCTTCAAGGAAGCCTATAAAGTGGAGGAAGGCGAAACCTTCCGGACCATGACCATTCAGGAAATGGGTGGCACCAGGAAGACGGTCGATGCTGGCGTCAAGGCGCTCATCGAAATGCTGCCTGCCGTCAATGCCGCCAAGCGTGAAACTTGTTTGGCCTCTGATCTGATCCTCGCGTTGCAATGCGGTGGCTCTGATGGCTATTCTGGCATTACCGCCAACCCGGCTTTGGGTGCAGCAGTGGATTTGCTGGTGGCCCAGGGCGGCACGGCCATCCTCTCCGAAACGCCAGAGATTTACGGAGCTGAACATCTCCTCACCCGCCGCGCCGCCACGCCGGAGGTGGGCCAGAAGCTCGTAGACATCATTCACTGGTGGGAAGACTATACCAAGCGCAACAACATGGAGATGAACAACAACCCCTCACCCGGCAACAAGCTGGGCGGCCTCACCACCATTCTGGAAAAATCACTGGGGGCCGCCGCCAAGGGCGGCACGACGACGATGAACGCCGTTTACAACTATGCCGAACCCGTCACCGCCAAGGGCTTCGTCTTCATGGATACGCCGGGTTACGATCCGGCCTCGGCCACAGGCCAAGTAGCTGGCGGGGCTAACCTGATGTGCTTTACCACAGGCCGCGGCTCCGCCTATGGCAACAAGCCTTGCCCGTCGATCAAGCTGGCCACCAACAGCGAGATCTACCGCCGCATGATGGATGACATGGATATCAATTGCGGGGATGTCATTGAGGGTGTTTCGCTGCAGGACAAAGGCCAGCAGATTTTCGACCTCATCCTCAAGACAGCGTCGGGCCACAAGACCAAGTCGGAAGGGCTGGGCTATGGCGACAATGAATATGTGCCCTGGTATATTGGCGCGGTGATGTGAGCGCTTTCGCGCCCCAAGCCCGCCATGATTTCACCCTCATTTGCCCATCTTGCCAATTCATCAAAAGGCAAGACTTGATGAGTTAAACTCTGGCCAATGGGGCTTTTTTCAAACAAACCTTCTAAAAGGCGTGGCAAAACCCGTAAAGTGGAACCACGTCTTTTTGCTGACAATGGCGAGCCGTTGCGCGGGTCCGAACGCCGCCCCGCCAAGAAGCGCCGCTCATGGTTCTGGCGGTTGTTTGGCTTCTTTCTCGTGGCAGGCTTTTGGACTGCGATCGCGGGTGCTTTAACCTTCACCTATATCTGGTTCTCGCTGAATCAGCGCGGCCTCCTTCAAATCCCCAAACGCGAGCCGGGTGTGATGATCTTGGCGAACAACGGGACGCCGCTGGCCGAAGAGGGTGCTTTCTTTGGCGACGCTGCCAAGATCAGCCAGTTGCCCGATTATGTGCCCAATGCCGTGATCGCGATTGAAGATCACCGCTTCCGCCAGCATCACGGCATTGACCCCGTAGGTCTGGCCCGCGCCATTTCGCGCAACATTATGGCGCGCCACATGGTGCAGGGCGGCTCAACGCTGACCCAACAGCTGGCAAAAAATCTTTTTCTGACGCAGGAAAAAACCCTGACGCGCAAGGCCCAGGAAGCGGTGCTGGCCATTTGGCTTGAGTCCAAATTCACCAAGGATGAAATCCTTCAGCTTTATCTCAACCGTGTCTACTTCGGCTCTGGCGCTTATGGCATCGACCAGGCCGCGCATACATTCTTCAACAAACCAGCCTCCGAACTTTCTATCATTGAGGCCGCCCGACTTGCTGGCAGTCTCAAGGCACCGACAAATTATGATCCCGCCAACCACCCAGATGAAAGTACCGCCCGCGCCAAGCTGGTTTTGGCAGCGATGCAGGATCAAGGCTTCATCACACCCGAAGATGCCAGCGATGCCATCAATCAACCTTCCAGTGTGGTCACAGCAGATCACTTGCCAGCCCGCCAATATGCGGTGGATTGGATTGACGCTCAGCTGTCCCAACTGGTGAAAAGCTATGATCAATCCATCGTCATTGAAACCACCATTGATCCTGCCATCCAATCCAATGCCGAACAGGCGTTGCGCCTTCGCCTTCAAGAAAATGCTAAGAAGCTGAATGTGAGCCAAGGCGCCATGGTGGTGATGGACAACACGGGCGGCGTGTTGGCCCTGCTGGGTGGCAAGTCCTATGAGAAAAGCCAATACAACCGCGCCACCAAAGCCGAACGCCAGCCGGGTTCCGCCTTCAAGGCCTTCGTTTATCTCACAGCCTTCGAACACGGCTTCAAGCCTTCATCGATTGAAGTCGATGAGCCTATCAAGATCGGCAACTGGTCGCCAGAAAACTATAAACATAAATACGTAGGTCAGGTTTCATTGGAACAGGCCTTTGCGCAATCGATCAACACGGTCGCGGCCAAGCTCGCCGTCAATGTCGGCCCCGCGCAAGTGGCCGAAACCGCGCAGCGCCTGGGGATCGCCTCGCCTTTGGGCCATGATGCTTCGCTGGCCTTGGGAACTTCGGAAGTAACGCCACTGGAAATGACCGCAGCCTTCGTGCCCTTCGCCAATGGTGGCAATGCCGTTGCACCCTATGTCGTGAAACGTATCACCTCGCGCGATGGCAAAGTTCTCTATCAGCGCAAGGGTGACGGGCTGGGGCAGGTTGTGGCCGCCGAAGCCTTGGGCGAAATGAACCAGCTCTTCCGCGCCGTGGTGCGTCAAGGCACAGGCACCAAAGCACAGTTTGGCAGCTGGGACATTGGCGGCAAAACCGGCACGAGTCAGGATTACCGTGATGCGTGGTTTGTGGGCTTCACGCCCTATCTCACCGCCGCCGTCTGGCTTGGCAATGATGACAACACGCCAACCAAGCAAGTGACCGGTGGCTCACTGCCCGCGATGATCTGGCGTGATGTGATGGAACCAGCCCACCAAGGCCTGCATTGGCTGCCTTTGCCGGGCGCGCCCGAGCCTGCTGCGACAAACAACACTATGGCCGTGAAGATGGATCAAAACGGCGAAGGCACCGGGCCAGAAGTGGCCGTGGCAGCACCGCCACCCGCCGACACCAAGCCGAAGAATCTTTTCGAACTTCTCTTCGGCAGGAAGAAACCGCTCGCGCAGAATAACGGGATTTATTGAGCCAGTGGTAGCTTAAACAAACCCAACAATCTTCTTCACATCCTTCATGATCGGTGCGGCGATAGCCCGCGCCCGGGCAGAACCGTCGACAAGTATATTTTCGACATGGCCGGGGTCTGCCTTTAACCGGGCGATCTCACCCGCCACTGGCCCCAGCTTGGCTACGGCCAAATCCGCCAGCGCATTCTTGAGGTCCGAGAACTGCCCGCCGCCAAATTGCGTTAGAACCGATTGCACCGAACAATCATTCAGCGCCGCATAAATGCCGACCAGATTTTCCGCCTCAGGACGATTTTTCAGGCCAGCAGGCTCCGATGGCAGCGCATCCGTATCCGTCTTCGCCTTGCGGATTTTCTTGGCAATATCATCGGGCGAATCCGTCAAGTTAATGCGTGAGAGATCGGACGGGTCAGACTTTGACATTTTCTTGGTGCCCTCGCGCAAACTCATCACCCGCGTGGCAGGCCCCGTGATCATCGGCTCTGGCAAAGGAAAGAACCCGTCATTGGATCCATGCGCAGCAATGGTTTCGGCAAAATCAATATTGAACTTCTGTGCAATGTCGCGCGCCAATTCGAGATGTTGCTTCTGATCTTCGCCCACGGGAACGTGCGTGCCCTTGTAGAGAAGAATATCGGCTGCCATCAGATTGGGATAAACATAAAGCCCGACGGAAGCGGCTTCCTTGTCCTTGCCAGCTTTATCTTTGAACTGCGTCATGCGGTTAAGCCAGCCCAGCCGCGCCACGCAATTGAATACCCACGCCAGCTCAGCATGTTCGGCAACCTGGCTCTGATTAAAAATGATAGATCGTTTCGGATCAACACCACATGCGATATAGGCCGCAGTCACATCAAGGATGGATTGGCGCAGAGCCTTGGGGTCCTGCCATTGGGTGATGGCATGCATATCCACCACACAATATATGCAATCATGCGTTTCCTGCATCTTCACCCAATTCAGCATCGCGCCCAGATAATTGCCGAGATGCAAATTGCCTGTGGGCTGCATGCCGGAGAAAACGCGCGGAGTGAAAGTGCTCATAGCTTAAGTCCTTTTGAGCGCGGCCTTTAGCTCAGAAATCCGCCAAGCTCCAGTAAGTTGTGAAGCACCAAAATAGCTGAGGATTCCAAGCGCAACCAACGCGGCCAAACCCCATAACGCGTGGATAAAATGTGTTTCGCTCAAGAAGTTAGTGGAGAGGAGCTGCGAAGCATCATAAAGTGTCGCGGCCATGATCGCCGTTGAAAGCACCATCAAAGGAATGCGCCAGCGAGAACGATCGTCAAAAGCAAAATGGTCAACGGCATGCAGCCTGAAATAAAGTTGCCCCGCATTCACCCAAGCCGCAAGCGTTGCCGCCATTGCAATCCCCACATGGCCGAAAAATCTGGACAACACCAAGCTGCCCACAATGTTCACAACCACAGAGACAATGGCAAAACGCATCGGTGTCATCGTATCTTCGCGCGCATAAAACCCGGGCTGGAAAACCTTGGTGAGGGAATAGGCCGGAAGGCCCACCGCATAGGCCGCCACCGCAGGCGCAACAGCAGCCGTGTCAGCGGCATGAAAAACCCCGTGCTCGAAAACAGTGTGCAATATCGGCCCAGCTATCACGATCAACGCCGCCGCCGCAGGCAATGTCAGAAACAGCGAAAACTCAATCGCTCTGTTGGACGCATCCATGGCACCTGCTTGATCGCCGGCCCGCAACTTGCGAGACAGCACGGGCAGCAGAACAACCCCGATCGCCACACCAATCACACCCAACGGCAATTGATAGAGCCGATCCGCGTAATAGAGATAGGCCACCCCGTGATCGATGCTAGTGGCAATCATCGTGCCGATCACCAGATTAATCTGCATGATACCGCCGGAGAGAATGCCCGGGCCTGAACGTTTGACCACCTGCATGACGTCCGGCGTCAATCTTGGCCAGCTGGGCAACAGGCCCATGCCGGCACGACGGCAGGCCACCGCGAGCAAAGCGTATTGGGCAATCCCAGAAAGTGTCACCCCACCAGCGAAGATATAGCCTGTCAGGGGGCTGTTGCCCGAGCCAATCGCCCAGACAACCACGTTGGACAGGATCATCACGATATTGAGCAGGATGGGCGCAGCCGCTGCCGCCGTGAATTTGTTCAAGCTGTTCAGCACGCCACCTTGCAAAGCAGTGAGGGACATGAAGAGCAGATAGGGAAAGCAAAGCTGTGTGAGTCCCGTGGCTAAGGCAACCTTGGCTGGATCACCCGTGAAACCCGGTGCAATCACATAGATTAGCCAAGGCATCGCGGCCATGGCCAGCACGGTGAACAAAAGCATCCAAGCCAGCAGTGCCGAATAAACTTGCTGTGCAAATCCATAAGCCGCCGCTTCACCTTCGCCTTCCACTTTGCGAGCAAACAGCGGCACAAAAGCCGAGTTGAAAGCCCCTTCGGCAAACAGCGTGCGAAACAGGTTGGGAAAGCGCTGTGCCACGAAGAAGGCTTCCGCCACACCGCCCGTGCCCAAAGTAAAGGCCACCAGCTGATCGCGGATGAAGCCTAAAACCCGGCTGATGGATGTGAACCCGCCGACCTTCGCGGCAGACCTGATGACCGACATGCGTTAAACCTGTGCCACCCCAATGAGCGCAAATAAGGGCATTACTGCGAAAGGGTTAATAGACTTAAACCACCGCCTGTTGCAGTGGTGCCGGGGCCAGAACCTCAAGCAGCGCCCGCTCGACCTGTGAGATCCGGTTAGGGCTTTCGATTTTAGCGCCCGTTAAATCCGTCACATAAAATACATCCACCGCCTTTTCGCCAAATGTGGTGATGTGGGCGGAAGCGATATTGAGATTGAGGTGGAACAGGGCCTCCGTCAAAGCATGGAGTAGGCCGACGCGGTCCAGCCCATTGATCTCGACAATTGTGTTCTTGTTGGACGAGGCATTGTCGATCGATATCCGCGGCACAACGGTAAAGGCCTTGGCTCGTTCGGGCATTTGCTGCACCCGCGCCAGCTCTTCGCGCAGCCGCATTTGGCCATGCAAGACACGGCGGATGGATTCGCAAATGCGCGCAGCACGCCGGGCTTCGTCTTCCTCGTTCTTGAATTCACGTGTGAGCATGATCGTATCCAGCGCCATGCCATCGGTCGTCGTAAAAATATGCGCGCCAATAATGTTGCCCCCCGCCGCAGCGCAAGCTCCGGTGATCAAAGCCAGAAGGCGCGGGTGGTCTGGCGTGAAAACGGCAATCTCCGTTATGCCCGCAAAAGCATCCGTGGTCACATCGGTTGACACTTCACCTTGCACAGCACCTGCCATCAGCTTGTGATGGCGCAACTGTCGCGCCGTGGGCACGTTGAGCCAATAGGCATCATAATGTTGAGCCGCAATTTTCTTGCGCAGCGCTTCATCAGCAATGCCCAGTTGTTCAAAGAAGGCAATTTGCGCTTGGCTGACACGCGCACCGCGCGAAGCCGCAGCGTGGCCACCCGTGATCACAGGCTCCGCTTCCAGATACAGCGTGCGCAGCAACTGGCCCTTCCAACCATTCCACACACCGGGCCCTACGGCACGAATATCTGCCACGGTGAGAATGAGCAAAAGTTTTAAACGCTCGGGGCTCTGCACCACTTGCACAAAATCAAGAATGGTTTTGAAGTCGTTCAAGTCGCGCATCTGCGACGTTTCGCTCATCACAAGATGATAGCGGATCAACCAAGCCACAAGATCTGTCTCATCGGGAGAGAGACCGAGCCTTGGGCAGAGCCCCCGCGCGATGAGTTCACCCGCAATCGAATGATCCTCTGGCCTTCCTTTGGCAATATCATGGAGCAAAGTTGCCAGATAAAGCGCGCGCCGTGCCGTGAGCGTTGGAAATATCTTGGCTGCCAGCGGATGGTCGTTGGCGAATGTGCCATTTTCAATTTGCGTCAACACGCCAACCGCGCGGATCAAATGTTCATCGACTGTATAGTGATGATACATGTTGAACTGCATCATGGCGACAATCTTGCCGAACTCAGGTATAAAACGGCCTAGAACCCCGGCCTCGTTCATCATGCGAAGCAGAGATTCAGGTGCCACACTGTTGCACAGAATATCGACAAAGATCGCATTGGCCTCGGCATCGCTGCGCAACTTGTCGTCAATCAAGCGAAACGACTTACGCATCAGCTTTAAAGCGTCTGGGTGGATTTCCGAGAGGCCCTCTCCTGCCAATTTAAAGATACGAAGAATGTTGACAGGGTCTTGCACAAAGGCCTCATCGTTCACCACGCTGATGCGGCCATTTTCCAGTTTAAATGCACCCGAAATGCTTTTCTCCAATCCGCGCTTGGGCAGGAATTTTGCAAAAAGCCGGGACAAGCTTGGCGCTTCCTTGAAATGCTTTTGTTCAAGGCTGGCGCAGAAAATCCGTGTCAAATCACCCACATCTTTGGCGATCAAAAAATAGTGCCGCATAAAGCGTTCAACTGCTTTCAGCCCGCCATGAGACTTATAGCGCAAACGCTTGGCCATCTCCGTTTGGCGATCAAAGCTCAAGCGATCTTCGCCGCGCTTGGCGATGAAATGCAAATGGCAGCGCACCGCCCACAAAAAATCTTCACATTTCAGAAACTGCGCCAGCTCGGACTTCGAAAATGCGCCTTTTTCAGCAAGTTCTTCCGGTGAATTGGTGTTGAACAAAAATTTCGCAATCCAAAACAGCGTATGTAAATCGCGCAAACCGCCCTTGCCGTCTTTCAAATCAGGTTCCACTGCATAGCGGCTCTCGCCTGATTTAGCGTGGCGCGCATCACGCTCCGCCAGTTTTTCAGCGACAAATTTTTTGCCACCTGTAGCAACAATCCCCGCTTTGAAACGGTCTTGCAACGTCGCAAACAAACTGGGCGCGCCACAAATGAAACGTGCTTCAAGAATGGATGTGAGAATTGTATTGTCAGTTTTGGCCAAGCGCAAACATTCGTCAATTTGTCGCGTGGCGTGCCCGACCTTCTGACGCGCATCCCACAGCGCATAGAGCATGAACTCAACAACTTCGTTCACCTTGGCTGAGGCTTGCGTCGGCAAAAGGAACAGCAGGTCAATATCCGAGCCAGGCGCCAAGGTGCCGCGCCCGTAACCGCCCACTGCAACAACGGAAAGATTGATCTTCTCATTCCCCGCGAGACGCGCGCAAGCCAGAGAAAATAAATGCTGGATGATGAAATCTTCCGTCTGCGAAAGCCGCACGGCGCAGGCTGTGCCATGCCCATCTTTCAACAATTGCTTTTCGGCTTCGGCACGCGAAGAGGTCAGGCAGTCTCGCACCAAAGCCGAAGCTTGATTGCGAAGGGCTAGAACAGTGTCACCTTTGAGTTCTGACAATGCAGCCTCAAATTCCGAATTTATGCGCGTCATTCTTTATCTTTCGCAAGATGTTTCAATTCATAGATCAGGCTCAAGGCCTCGCGCGGGGAAAGTTCATCCGGGGCCAGACCATCAAGCTTCTCGCGCAATTTGTCTGCCTTGGGTCCAACGGGCTGTTGCGACATAGCCGCAAACAACGGCAAATCCGCCGCAAGAGACTTGATATGCGTTTGCCCCTTTCCCTCTTCAAGCCGCTTTAGAACTTCTGTGGCCCGGTGAATGACGGCGGTGGGTAGGCCTGCAAGCTTGGCTGCTTGAATGCCGTAGCTGCGCTCAGCGGCACCAGGAACAACTTCATGCAGGAAGACAATATCACCCTTCCATTCTTTCACATTCATCGTAGCACAATGAAGTTGCTTCAACGTGGCCGCCAAGGTGGTCAGCTCATGATAATGGGTCGCAAAAAGAGCCCGCGATTGGTTGGCATCATGCAGATGTTCCAGCACAGCCCAAGCGATGGAAAGCCCATCATAGGTGGCCGTGCCACGCCCGATCTCATCGAGGATGACAAGCGATCGCGCGGTGGCTTGGTTAAGAATGGTCGCTGTCTCAATCATCTCAACCATGAAGGTCGATCGCCCACGCGCCAGATCATCCGCAGCACCCACCCGGCTGAACAGCCGATCAAGAACGCCGATATGGGCTGAAGCGGCCGGCACAAAGCTGCCCACCTGGGCCAGAATTGCAATCAAAGCATTCTGCCTGAGATAGGTCGATTTGCCCGCCATGTTGGGTCCGGTGAGTAGCCAAAGCCTTTTGTGTTCGACTGAAAGGTCGCTATCATTGGAGGCAAAGGCCCGTTGCCCAGATGTTTTCAACGCCTGTTCCACCACCGGGTGCCGACCTGCCGTGATTTCAAACTTCAAACTGCTATCAACTTGCGGCCTTGTATAACGCCGCTTGTCCGCCAACTGCGCCAAGGACGAAAACACATCCAGTGCCGCAAACGCCGCAGCAGCAGCAGAAAGTGCCCGCCGCTCACGCATCACCTGTTCGCCGAAGCTGCGGAAAAATTCCAATTCCATGGCCACGGCCCGCCCACCAGCCACAGCAATTTTCTGTTCTAACTCTCCCAGTTCCACGGTGCTGAACCGAACGGCACTTGCAATCGATTGGCGGTGAATAAACCGCTGAGCCTCAGGCGAGGCTTTCAAAAGCTCCGCGTGTTGCGCCGTCACTTCAATGAAATAGCCGAGGACATTATTGTGTTTGATCTTGAGGGTTTTGACGCCTGAAAGCGCGGCATATTCGGCTTGTAAATTGGCGATCACTTGCCTTGTGTCATCGCGCAAGGCGCGGTGCTCATCAAGAGGTGGGGAATAACTCGCCGCAATAAATCCACCGTCGCGCGCCAGCAAAGGCAACGCGTCTGCCAGGGCCTTGGCAAATTCAGCGCCCATTTCATGGGGCGCAGCATGAAGCTGGTCAAGAATATCTGCCATGAGCAGGGGAACAGGCGTCAACCGCTTGCCCCCGCGCAGAATATTTTGTAGTTCGGCTGTTCGCTTTAAACCAACGGCAATCGCTGCAAGATCGCGCGGGCCGCCGCGCCCTGTGCTGAGCCGCGCCAAGGCCCGTTCCAAATCAGGAATGCCGCGCAACGCTTGTCGGGTTTTCTCACGCAGCGCCTCATCTTCAAAGAAATGCGAAACTGCATCAAGCCGCGCATTGATCGCCTCAGGCTCTGCCAAGGGCCGCGCTACAAAGTTATTGAGCAGCCGCGCACCCGCAGCCGTCACCGTTTCATCAAGACAATCCAGCACGCTGCCTTTGCGCTGCCCTGAGAGTGTACGGGTGAGTTCGAGATTGCCCCGTGTTGCGGCATCAATCAGCAAGCCAGATTCAGCCCGCTCCAGTTTCGGCGGGCGTAAATGCGGCATGCGCCCCACTTGGGTTATTTTGATATAGTCGAGCAGGGCCCCCAATGCGGCAAGATCAAGCCGCCGGAACGCGCCATAAACCTCGAGCGTTTCCACTTGAAAGTGCGATCTTAAAACATGCTCCGCCGAGACACTGTCAAAACGGCTGGAAGGCAAGGACGTCAGTGCCGTATCTTGTCCATTGAGAATATGTTTCAGCCCCGGCTCTTCGAACAACGTCTCATTGACCAGGATTTCTGACGGCGAAAGCCGCGCCAAATCCGCCGCAAGCCGGTTACCATCGCTGGCCATCACGGCAAGTTCTCCGGTAGAAATATCAGCAAAGCTCAAAGCCAACTCGCCCGTGCTGCGGCTGCCAGTCAAACAGGCAAGGAAATTACTGGAGGCCGAATCCAGCAGCGCGTCTTCCATCAATGTGCCCGGTGTGATCAAACGGATCACTTCGCGCGCCACGACAGATTTAGCGCCGCGCATCTTGGCCTCAGCCGGGTCTTCCATCTGCTCAGCCAATGCCACCCGGTGGCCATGGCGGATGAGTTTTTGCAAATATTGGTCCAAGGCATGAACCGGAACGCCGCACATCGGAATATCAGCGCCCCGGTGCTTGCCCCGTTTGGTGAGTGCTATGCCCAACGTGGCCGAGGCCTTTTCGGCATCCTCAAAGAATAATTCGTAGAAATCGCCCATCCGGTAGAGGAGCAGCGCACCCGTATGCTGCGCCTTGATCTCAAGATACTGCGCCATCATCGGCGTGGCCGGGGCATTGGCGTCTGGCAAAGGGTTTGGGCTTTGGGCATCCATCCTCAACCCATAACAAAGCGCGAGCACAAGGCCAAATGGCTTTTGTCGGGCTAAGAAGTGGAAGGTCTGCCAAAGCGCTCAAAATAGCGCGGGTTGATGGCGCGCACGGGCAAAATCACCAACACATCGATGGTATTGAAATCCCGGTCGATCACACAGCCTTCGCCAAAATAACAACCTAGCCGGAGATAGCCTTTCACCAAGGGAGGAAGGTTTTTCATCATCAGTTTCTCGTCAACGGTCTCAGGTGGAGGGGGCGGCAGGGCACAGGCCCGGTCCACCCGGGCTGCCACTTTCCATTCTAGGGGTGCAGGCCTGTGCTGGGCCAGATAATGCAGCGCTGCGGCATGGCGCGCCACATCCGTGCCCTCAAAGCTGGCGCAACCCAACATCACATCAATCTTATGGTGGCGCACGAAATCCCAAATACCTTGCCAGAGAAGCTCAATAACTTGTGCGCCCCGCGCCTCTTTTAAAATGCAAGAGCGCCCCAATTCCAAAAATTGTAAATCTGCCTTCCGTGACAGAAGTGGCGCAAGATCAAACTCTGCATCACTGTAAAATCCACCCACCTGGGCAGCGCCCGCTTGCGTGATCAAGCGGTAGGTGCCAACCAGATTTCCATCGCTTAAAGCAAACCCATTGGTTTGTTCCGATGCAGCCTCAATGACCAAGAGATGTTCTGAGATGAGATCATAGTGATCGGCATCAAGCCCGCTGTCGCCTGTGGAAGCAACACCGCGTTCTTCCATAAAGACCTGATGCCGCAATGTCTGCGCCACGCGAACGTCTTCTGCCGATTGCGCCAGCCGCACCTTCATAGGGCCGCGCTTAAAACCATAGGCCTGCATAACGCAAGCTCTTTTGGCCTAAGCCGCTTGGCGGCCCCGCATCAGAAGGGCAATCTTCTCTTCAAGATCCAGGCGATCAAAAGGCTTGGCCAAATGATCATTCATGCCCGCCTCTTTGCACTCAGACAGGTCTTCGGCTCGCACATTGGCCGTCAAAGCCAGAAGGGGCAGGTTGCGATAGTCAGTATAGGCTTTGTCATGTCGAATGGCACGGGCCACCGCCAGGCCGGAAAGTTGCGGCATCTCAACGTCCAACAAGGCAAGATCAAAATCGGAGGATGTTTTTAAGGCCGTCAATGCGGCAGCGCCATCCTGCGCGATCACGACCTTGTGCCCGACGCGCTCAAGGAACGTCCGTGCCAGAAGCGCATTGATCATATTGTCTTCAGCCAACAGAATAGTGAAGGTTCGCAATGGCGCCGCGTTGAAGCGCGCTTTCGCCTTGCGGTCGGTGGCTGCTTTTCCCAACAACAATCCCGTCTGCTTGAGGGACTTGCCGTCATACTCAGAAAGTTGGTTGAGCAAAGTCGAACGTCGCACTGGTTTCAGCAAGTATCCAGCAAATGGCGCGGCCAAGAGATCGACATGATTTTTGCGCTGTTCTGCCTTCAACATCACCCACACGCCGATGGGCGTTGGCCCAGCATGAGCATTTTGTTTTTTTGCCCAGGCCCGTAATGTTGCGCTGTAACGTGCTGAGCAAATGAACTGCGTCAGCGGCGTTGGTGTGGTCAACTGCATGGCCAATTCCCTGCTGGTCTCGATAAAGTAAATATCAGCGCCCCATTCTTGCAAGGTCTTGGCCAAGTGGTCGCGGGTGAAACCCGGTACCAGAGCCAATGCATAGCGGCGATTGGCCAGCGGGTGCTTGGGCGCTTCGTGGTGAATTTGACTTTCGATCGGGAGATTTGCGGTAAAACACGAGCCCTTGCCCGAAATGGATGTCACCTCTATCGCACCGCCCATGGCTTCAACCAGTTTGCGGCAGATCGCGAGGCCAAGTCCGGTGCCGCCAAAGTTTTTGTGTGTTGAATCATTGGCCTGAACATATTCACCAAAGATACGCAAAGATTCATCTTGTGTCATACCAATGCCGGTATCACTCACAGAGATTTGCAGACGTCCGTTTTGCGGTCGCGTGACTTCAATCGCGATTGCACCCTTCTGGGTAAATTTGATGGCATTGCCTGCCAGATTGAACAGAATTTGACGCAGCCGTAATTCATCGCTTTGGATTTCGCGGGGCACATCCAGGGCCACACGTGAGGAGATCTCAATTCCCTTAGCATGGGCGCGGGGTGACAATAATTCTGTCACGCTTTCAACCAAGGCCACAAGATCGACCGCCGCGCGCTGTGTTTTTGTTTTGCTTTCAAGTTTTGCAGTGTCGAGAATTTCATCCACGATAGACAGCAATATGCGCCCCGAACTGTGCGCCGTGTGAGCATAATTGCGCTGTTCTTCAGACAGTTCAGTTTCTTCCAGCAGGCCCAACATGCCGATGACACCATTGAGCGGGGTTCGAATTTCATGGCTCATCGTTGCCAGCATCCGTGATTTTTCGCGAGAGATGGCTTCGGCTTGCGCCCGTGCGGTTTCGGCGGCGATCATGGCCGTCAACATACGGTGCTCGCGGCCAACCTGCTGGTTGCGCAATAACCAAACCATCCCGATGAGCAAAGTCATTGACGAGGCAATCATAACATAAGCAGGCGTTGTGTTATGGCTATAGAGAACCGCTGCCGCAGCTGCCGAATAAGCAAAAAGCGTTGCGGCGGTGGCAAGAAAAAGGGCTGTCAGGATCGGACGAGAATCGCCGAACTCCGATCGTTGAGCTTTAGTTTGTTTTGGTGCAAGCAAAGTCATTGACCGAATGTCTAACCGGGAACTCCTATCCAACAAGTTCAAAAATAATGTGGTTTCAATTTGCGGTAAACAGCCGCTGAATCATATTGGTAAAATTTGAATGATCAGGCCGCTTGCCGGAAAGACGCGGGCTTTTGCCGATAACTCAAGGCTTCTGCCAAATGCGCGCGCGAAATTTCTGTCGCCGCCGCCAGATCAGCAATGCTCCGCGCCACCCGCAAAACTCTGTGGTAACCACGTGCTGAAAGATTCATCGCCTCAGCGGCATCGCGCAGCAGGGCTTGGCCTGCGGGGTCAAGCGGCGCAATCGCATCCAGTACGTCGCCGTCAGCCTCCGCATTGGTGCGCAGATTTTCCAAACCCAAAGCGTGAAAGCGTTCCAGCTGCCGCAGGCGCGCCGCTGCAACACGCAAAGCCACGTCGGCACTTTTTTCCTTGGGCGCAGGCAGAGAAAGATCAATGGCCCGCACGGCGGAAAGTTCGAGCTGAATATCCATCCGGTCCAGTAATGGCCCAGAAACGCGCGATTGATAGTCCGCCGCACAGCGCGGGCCGAGGCGGCAGTTATGTCCAGGCTCCCCGGCCATGCCACATTTGCATGGGTTCATCGCCGCGATCAGTTGGAACCGCGCTGGGTAAGTCACATGATAATTGGCGCGCGCCACTAAAGTTTCTCCGGTTTCCATCGGCTGGCGCAAGGCTTCGAGTACCCGCGGTTGAAACTCCGGCAACTCGTCGAGAAACAAAACCCCATGATGCGCCAATGCCATTTCGCCGGGCTTGGGCTTGAGGCCCCCGCCCACCAGGGCTGGCATTGAAGCGGAATGATGCGGATTGCGGAAAGGGCGCCGCATGGTCAGCTGCCCGTCTTTCAGCTCACCCCCCAAAGAGGCGATCATCGAAACATCCAGCATCTCACGCGGATCTAACGGCGGCAGGATGGAAGGCAGACGCTGGGCCAACATCGATTTGCCAGCCCCCGGCGGCCCCACCATCAAGAGATGATGCCCGCCAGCTGCGGCAACTTCCAAGGCGCGTTTGGCGGATTCCTGGCCCTTGATCTCGCACAAATCCGGCAAAGCCCGCTCAACTATGGAAAGATGGGGCGAGGGCCGCGAGAGAACTTGTGAGCCTTTCACATGATTGATCAGCTGGACCAAATTATCAGGTGCCAGAATATCCAGACGGTCCCCCGCCCAAGCCGCCTCGCGACCAGACTGTTTGGGGCAGATGATGCCCATGTCCCGCGCATTGGCCGCCATAGCGGCGGGCAGGGCGCCGGAAACCGCAAGCAAACTGCCATCCAAAGCCAGCTCACCCAACACCACATAGCGCGATAGAAAATCCGGCGGGATCACACCCAACGCCGAAAGCACGGCCATGACGATCGGCAAATCATAATGGCTGCCTTCCTTGGGCAGGTCAGCAGGGGAGAGATTAACCACCAAGCGCTTGCCGGGAAGCCCCAACCCAATGGCATGAAGGGCAGCGCGCACCCGTTCGCGGCTTTCTGAGATGGCCTTGTCGCCCAATCCCACAATGTTGAAATTGACATGCCCGGAGAGAAACTGCGCCTGCACATCAACTGGCAAGGCCTCAACCCCCTGAAATGCAACTGTCGCAACCCGCGCCGTCATCTGACTGACCCCAATCCGTAACGACGCTAGGACGAAACCAAATTCAGAGTCAAGAACATTTAAAGAACGGAAAAGTTGCCTTCCCAAAGCGATTGCAAGCGCTGCGCCGCCACCCGGGCGAAACTCTGGATCACAGCCTTGCGCCGTGAAGCATGCAAGGCATGTTCGGAGGCCGAGCGCATAACCTCGGCGCCCCATTGGTCCGCAATGATCAAACCTGCATCCTGGGGGATCAGATCGGCGTCCATCGCTTGCGGAATCGCAAAGGAAAACCGGTCGCAATAGTCGCGGTATTCCGGCCATTTGCTGTCGGCATAAAAATCTTCCGGCGAAGATTTGATCTCGACGATCCAGATAAGTCCCTCGCCCGAGAGCCCGATCACATCTGCCCGCCTGCCCGAGGCCAGCGTAAATTCTGTGAGCAAGGCATAATTATGCGCTCGCAAAAGCCGCGCCACGCCGCGCTGAACGGCAAGTGCCGTTTCCGATTGGCGGCCATCCGGTTTGAGGATGAGGCCAGGTCCTTCCATTCAGTCCTCGTCGAATTTAGACGCGACTAAGGCTTCCAAAGCATTCATCGCCTCTTCGCCCTGCGGCCCAGAGGCTTCAACCGTGATTGATGTGCCGATGCCGGCCGCCAGCATCATTAAGCCCATAATCGATGTGCCCGGAACGCTCTGCCCATCCTTGCTGACCAAAACTGTCGCATCAAATCCTTCGGCGCATTTGACGAATTTGGCCGAGGCTCGAGCATGAAGCCCGCGTTGATTGATGATGGCCAATTCACGTCTCAGGCTGCCCATCATTCACCCTGAAGAACTTGGCTGGCGATATTGATATATTTGCGCCCCGCATCTTGCGCGGCGGCGGCGGCCTTGTGCAAATTGGTGTCTTTGCGCACCCGCGCCAGTTTCACCAGCATCGGTAAGTTCAATCCGGCAACAACTTCAATCTTTCCTTCCTCCAACAGCGAGATCGAAAGATTGGAGGGCGTGCCACCAAACATATCGGTGAGAATGATGACACCTTGGCCTATGTTGACCCGCGCAATAGCGGCAGCAATATCTTTGCGACGCTCATCCATCTTATCATCGGGGCCAATGCAGACAGCCTCGATAGAACTCTGCTTTCCCACAACATGTTCAAGGGCGTGGATGAATTCCTGCGCCAGCCGCCCGTGGGTGACAAGCACCAATCCGATCATTCTCATTCAGTCCTGTGTAACAGAGCGTTTCCGCCGAAGGTCGCCCTCTCTAAAGCATTCCGCCACAAAATAGAAGCATTTTAGCTGCGCCGAAAAAGGCCAAAATGCCCCAGCGCTGCCCGCAGGCGGGCGGGTGCATCTGAACTGCGGGCATCCAGCATCAGGCGTGGAAGTGTGACGCCCAACAAGCGGACGGCAAGCTCGGCCTCCATCGGCATACGCGGGATGTCTTTCATATCGACAAGATCAACCACCAGCCGGACCCGCACTTCGTTGCGGAATGGAATTTCAACAATTCCCAATCCCCTAATTTCCAGTTTGCCGGCAAGAGCAGTCGGTGCCGAAGCGATTAACCCATCCCCCTCGGCACGAATATCCACCTGGTCGTCTGCCACTAATGTGGCGCGCATCAAAGTGTCACCGATACCAAAGCCTTCATCATCCATCAGCCGCAAACACAGGCTGGATTTGCCACTGCCGGGCGCACCGCGAATAACGACGGCGACAGTGCCGAAGGCCAAGCAACTGGCATGGACAAGGCTCATGTTTCGGCCTTCCAATCCACAGGCATGGCGGGCAGGCGCACAATAAAGCGCGCGCCCAGTATAGGTTTCTCACCGGCGACCGTGGCTTTGCCCAAGCGGTTCTCGGCCCAGATGCGCCCCTTGTGGGCCTCAACCACTTGCCGCGAAATGGCCAGCCCGAGGCCCGAATTGCGGCCAAAGCTTTGGTCTGGCCGATCCGTATAAAACCGCTCAAAGATGCGCTCCAAATTTTCGGACGCGATGCCAGGTCCGTGGTCCTCAATGCGTGTCTCGACCTCATTGCCCACACGCCGCAGTTTGATCTGCAAAGCACTGCCCACAGATGTGAACGAGCGGCCGTTGTCTATGAGATTGCGCAGTACCTGGCCAAGGCGCGAGTCATGCCCCAGAACCATATAGGCATCGGCCTTGCCTTTGGGATCTTGCACTTGAACTTCAACTTTCGCCGCGCCCTCTTTTGCCATGTCATTGGCATGGGCGGCAATGTTCTCAACCAGCGTTGAAAAATCAATCGGATGAACTTCGGCCCGCGCCAATTCGGCATCCAGCCGTGAGGCGTCGGAAATATCAGAGATCAAGCGGTCCATCCGCTGCACATCATGAATGACAATCTCGATCAACTTACCTCTTTGCTCATCTGTCTTGGCATAATGCAGCGTTTCAACCGCGCTGCGCAGTGACGTCAGCGGGTTTTTCAACTCATGCGCCACATCCGCCGCGAAGGCTTCAATGGCGGCGATGCGATTATACAAGGCTTGCGTCATATGGCGCAGAGAGCTGGAGAGTTGGCCAATTTCATCGCGGCGCGCCGTAAAATCAGGAATCTCCACCCGGCTGTGATTGATCCCGCGCCGGACGCGGTCTGCCGCTGCTGAAAGGCGCCGAATGGGCCGCGCAATCGTGCGGGCCAGAAGGGCAGAGAGCAGTAAAGCCACAAAGGCCGTAAATGTGAAGGTCATATAAACAATGCGCCGTTCGCTGCGCAACACGTTGTCAATCTCGCCGCCTTGGGTGGAAAGCACCAGTGCCCCTTGCACCGCGCGAAAACGTTGGATGGGAACCGCCACCAACACAATGATCTCATGCGTTGGATTTAACCTCACCACACTTACCGTTGCGCCATTCAGAGCCGCAGAAATTTCTGATCGGCTTTGATTGCTGTCGAGCCCATAATCCTGATGCAAAGGATAATCATGGCTGAAGAACCAATCGCCCAACTGGTTGACCACGTCGACAATCCGGCTCTTCCAAGTCACCGCAACAGGTGGGCTGAGATTGGTCTGGATAATATCGCTGCCCCCATAGAGAAAGCTCGTATCGACAACCATGTTGCCGCCATTGTCGATGATCTGGCCGCGAATAGTGGTGTTGGCCAACAGCCGATGCAAAACCGGGCCAGCCGTGTCGGGTGTGATCGGAAAATCAAGGCCCGATTGCCCAAGGTCGCTATTGTCGGGATTTCCGAGCTCATCAAGCCTGTCAGGGTTGATAACGATGGAGGACGTATCAGCCGTGGCCGAGCCTGCAATAGCCGCACCAATGATCTGGCCTTGGACCATCAGACTTTCCACCCGGGCATTGATCAGGCTTTGGCGGAATTGGTTGAAGTAAAGAATGCCGCCCGAAAGAATGATCAGGCCGAGAATATTGATCAGCGCAATGCGCGAGGCAAGGCTGCCCGGCACAGCCCAGCGCCAGAACCCGCCGCTGGCCTTTTGTCCAAGTCCACCGGGCTTTTCGTCGCCGAAGTCTTCAGCCTCAATTGGCCCTGCGGGTTCCAAGATCCTATCCGTTATTGTTCCTTGAAGCGGTAACCCACACCATAAAGTGTTTCGATGCCATCAAAAGTTTCATCCGCCTGCGAGAACTTTTTGCGCAGGCGTTTGATGTGGCTGTCAATGGTGCGATCATCCACATAGACTTGATCATCATAGGCCGCATCCATCAAGGCATCGCGACTTTTGACAATGCCTGGCCTTAGAGCCAGCGCTTGCAGGATCAGAAATTCAGTCACCGTCAAAGTCACTTGCTGGCCAGCCCAGGTACAAGCATGGCGATCTGAATCCATCACAAGTTTGCCGCGCTCGATAATCTTAGACTGATCAGTGGGAGCCGCTGTACCCTCTCGTGCCGCAGCCCGGCGCAACACGGCTTTGACGCGTTCGACCAACAGGCGTTGTGAAAATGGCTTCTTGACGAAATCATCTGCCCCCATTTTAAGGCCGAACAATTCATCAATCTCATCATCCTTCGAAGTGAGAAAGATCACCGGTAAGTCTGTCTTTTGCCGAATGCGGCGCAAAAGCTCCATCCCATCCATCCGCGGCATCTTGATATCGAAAATGGCCATGTCCGGCGGGTTGTCTTGCAAGCCCTGCAAGGCCGCAGCGCCGTCATTATATTTCTGAACGGTATAGCCCTCGGCCTCAAGCGCCATGCCCACCGAAGTCAGGATATTGCGATCATCATCAACCAGTGCAACTGTCGGCATGTTATTTTCCCTTGTCGTTGTCGAAGCTTGGGCCAATAGGTATGAAACTAGAACAAATTGTGGCAAGGCTTTTAGCCTAAGCTGAGCCCAAAGGAAACCATGGGGTGACCAATGAGTGAAAATGCCAAACTGGCGCGAGAAGCGTTGTCGCGGAGCAAGTCAGGAAGTCTGGCAACGCTGGAGCCTATCACAGGCGCGCCCTATGCCTCGCTGATCAACGTCGCTTGCGATGAGAAGGGCCTGCCCATCTTCCTGTTTTCAAAATTGGCCCGCCACACAAAATGCCTTTTGCTCGATCCGCGCGCCAGTCTGCTCATTGCTGAAGTGCCTGCAACGGGCGATGCTCTCACAGGCTTTCGCGCCAGTTTCAGTGGTCGGATGATCGAACAGTCCGATAAGACTCTGGCAGGCGTTTACTGCCAGCGCCATCCGGAGGCGGCAGGCTACGTGGGCTTTGCTGATTTTACGTTCTGGCGCATGGTGCCCGAAAGCATTCATGTGGTTGGCGGTTTTGGCCGGATTGAAACATTTCCGGCCACCGCAGTTTTTGGCAGCAGCGCCTAACCTTCCGCTTTGGAAACCCCTACCATCGCCGGCCGCAAGCAACGATCCCCCACTGCATATCCGGCCTGCAACTCCTGCATCACCATGCCCGGCGGCTTTTCAGATGTTGGCACTTCATAGATGGCCTGATGGAAATTAGGGTCAAACTTCTGGCCAACGACATCCAATTTGCGAATGCCATGGCGCTGGAACACATTGAGCAATTCGCGCTCGGTTACTTCCACGCCTGCAATCAGATTCTTCTCAATCTCGCCCGCCCGGTCGCGTTCTTCTTCTGTCAAAGCTTCCAAAGCGCGGCGCAAGTTGTCGGCAACACTCAGCAGATCACGCGCAAAATTGGTCGCCGCATAAAGCGTGGCTTCGGCCTTTTCGCGTTCAGTGCGTTTGCGCAGGTTTTCCATATCGGCCGCAAGGCGCAACAAACGGTCCTTGCTTTGGGCCACCTCGTCCTTCAGCGTGACAATCTCGCCATCGCGTAGATCTTCCACATCGGGGGGCAGAATCTCTGCTTCGGTTTCTGGGGTGGGGGCTTGCTCGTCGCTTATCATCAATCACATCCTTGGTTGATGTCGCATATCGGGAAAAGCTGCGCAAAAATCAAGAGAGCAGATCGCCCACCATTTTGGCGGTATAGTCGACCATCGGGATAATCCGTGCGTAGTTCAGCCGCGTTGGGCCGATAATGCCAAGTACACCGACGATCTTTTCATCCTTGTTCTTGAACGGGGCGACAATGAGTGATGAACCGGACATGGAGAACAAGCGGTTTTCCGAGCCAATAAAAATCCGTACACCCTCTGCCTTCTCGGCAAGGCCCAAAATTTCCACCAACTCTTTCTTGTTTTCAATATCATCAAACAGGCGGCGGATGCGCTCCACATCGGCGGTCGGACCTTGCGGTTCCAGCAAATGGCCTTGCCCGCGCACGATCAGGTTCTTGGAGGACGCATCATCAGCACCTGACCACACCGCCATGCCGCTTTCTACCAACTTGGCGGAAAGCTCATCAAGCTCCCGTCGCAAGGTTTCAATCTCAAGCCCGACATTGCTGAGTACCTCATCAATCGTGCGGCCCTGCGCCAGTTTGGAAAGGTAATTGGTGGCACGAATAAAGATAGAAGGCGGAATGCCAGCGGGCACATCAATCAAGCGATTTTCAACACTGCCATCTTCGCTGACGAGAATAACCAGCGCCCGTCCGGGGGAAAGATTGACAAATTCAATATGCCGCAGCCGCGCATTAAATTTCGGGCTCATCACCACGCTGGCACATTGCGACAGGCCTGAAAGCATGGCTGAAGCCTTGCTCAAAACATCTTCGGTCCGTTGTTGGGAATTATCGGCTTTGACCTGTGCATCAATGCGGGCACGTTCGCCCTCATCAAGCCCGTTGATTTCCAGAAGCGCATCGACAAAGAAACGCAAACCCGCTTCGGTGGGCAGCCGACCTGCGGATGTATGCGGCGCATAAACAAGGCCAGACTCTTCCAAATCCATCATCACATTACGGATCGAAGCGGGCGACAAGTTCGCTCCCAGGCTTTTTGAAATGGTGCGCGAACCTACAGGCTCGCCGGAAGCCAAATAAGTCTCAACGATATTGCGGAAAATCTCGCGCGAACGCTGGTCCAATCCCGCCAGGCCGGGCTTGTCGAGAAGCGATTTCTTGGGCGTCAGAATACCCATGAATCAGCCACTCGGATTGTCTTCAGGCTGATCGGTTTGGCTGAGATTGCGTGTATGAACCTTCACCCGTTTGATGCGCCTTGCATCGGATTCAGTGATTTCAAACTCAAGGCCCGATGCATGTTTGATAATTTCACCCCGCGCGGGCACGCGCCCCGCCATCTCAAAGACCAGCCCGGCCAAAGTATCGGCCTCATCCTGTTGGTCTTCGGCCAAAAGTGCAACACCCAACACTTCTTCAAGTTTGGGAATTTCAAGCTGGCCATTGGCCAGATAGGTCTGCTCGTCCAATTTACGCAACATGTCCTGAGCCTCATCGGTATCATGCTCATCAGAAATGTCGCCAACGATTTCTTCCACCAAATCTTCCAGCGAAACAATCCCATCCGTGCCGCCATATTCATCAACTACTATGGCCAGATGAATATGAGAGGCTTTCATCTTCAACAGTAAATCCGGCGCAGGCATGGACGGTGGCACAAACACCACATCGCGTAACAGACTGGAATGGGACTTGATGGTGGTGGAAAGCTCTTTGGATGGAAGGTCAATACTGGTTTCAGCCGAACCTTTGGTCTTGCGGCGTTTTCCTTTGGCCAACATCCAGCGCAAAAAATCTTTCACGTGAATCATGCCGACAACATCATCCAGCGACTCGCGGTAGATCGGTAGGCGCGAATGATTGGCGTCAATGAACTGGGCCAGAAGTTCGCGCATTGTGGCCGTTTCCTCTACTGCCACAATATTGGCGCGAGGCACCAGAAGGTCTTTGACGCGCTTGTCAGAAAAGCCGATGACATTGCGCATCATCGAACGGGCATCACCATCAAGCGTGGGTGTGCCCGTTTGCTCATCATGGCTTTCGATGACGCCTTCGAGCTTTTCGCTCAACCCGGCGTTCTTGCCGCCGAGCCTGCGCTTCAGTTTGGAAAGGAGATTGGGTCTGGAAGTGTCAGTCATGGCCGTTATCTAGCACATATGGGTTCCCAATGCCCAATTTGGCCAGAATGCGGATTTCTTTTTTTTCCATGGCCTCGGCCTCGGCCTCATCTTCATGGTCATTGCCGGCGAGATGCAACAACCCATGCACCACCAGATGTACCATGTGGTCAGCAATGGTTTTGCCCGCCGACTTTGCTTCTTTGGCCAGCGTGTCATAGCTTAAGGCAATATCGCCCAGCATCTTCATGGCGCCTTTGGGCAGGGCAGCAGGTGCCGCCGGGAATGAGAGAACATTGGTTGGTTTGTTCTTGCCGCGCCACTGCTTGTTCAAAGCCTTCAAAACCTTGTCATCAGCCAGCAGAACCGCCGTGATCTGCGCTGCGTCAGACTTTTTCAGGCTTGCTTCATGGGCGTGTCGGATTTTTGCATTGAGGCCCGCCAGCCGCCGCCAGCGCGGGTCCGCCACTTCAATTTCGATGGGCATATCAGCTGCGGGTCCGGCGCGGCGGAAGCTGCTTCTTGTCATAGGCCTGCACAATGCGCCCGACCAAAGGATGGCGCACAATATCAGCGGCCACAAAGCGCGTGATGCCAATGCCTTTGACACCGTCCAGAATGGCCAGTGCCTCATCAAGCCCAGAGCCGACACCGGAAGGAAGATCAATCTGGGTGGGATCACCCGTCACCACCATGCGGCTGCCTTCGCCAAGCCGCGTCAAAAACATTTTCATCTGCTGCGGCGTGGTGTTCTGCGCTTCGTCAAGAATGATGAAAGCTGAAGCCAGCGTGCGACCGCGCATGAAGGCAAGAGGCGCGATTTCAATTTGGTTTTCGGCCAGGCCTTTGACCACGAGGCTTTGCGGCATCATGTCATAAAGTGCATCATAAAGTGGCCGCAGATAGGGATCGACCTTTTCCTTCATATCACCGGGCAGGAAGCCCAAGCGTTCACCTGCCTCAACAGCAGGGCGTGAAAGAATGATCCGGTCCACCTCGCCATTCATCAAAGCTTCGGCAGCGCAAGCCACGGCGAGATAGGTCTTGCCTGTGCCTGCGGGGCCTACGCCAAACACCAACTCATTCTTGCGGATGGCTTCAATATAGCCTTGTTGATTGGGCGTGCGGGCCGAGACCGTTTTGCGCCTTGTGCGCACACCGCTTTCACCCTGTGCTGGGCCAGAGGCATCAGCCATCTTCACCATGCGAATAGCACCATCAATTTCGCCACGGTTAATTTCAGCCCCACGGGTTGCCTTGGCATAAAGATGTAGAATAACGGCGCGGGCATGTTCGGCAGATTGCTTGTCACCCTTGATCGAGATGCGGTTGCCGCGCGGCGTGATCGCCACACCCAGCCGATGTTCGATTTGCGCCAGATGGGCATCATGTTCGCCCAGCAAAAGCGCCATCACGCGGTTGTCATCAAAAGCCAACGATAACGCGCTGTCTTCGGTTTCGGCGTTGCCCAAGGCAAAAGCATTGCGGTTCAAACGGCGATAGCTCCTCTGGAGTGAGACTCGGTTGCAGCCCCATATTGCCCGGAAAGACTGTTGGGGCCAACGGATTTAATAGTAATATCGGCGATCTGGCCAATCCGTAATTCTGGCGCAGCCACATGCACCGATTGCAGATAAGGCGAACGCCCAATCAGCTGTCCGTCCTCGCGGCCCGGCTTTTCAAACAGCACAGGAAGGGTCAGGCCGATGCAAGCGGCGTTGAAAGCCTTGGTCTGCTGGGTGATCAAAGCCTGTAAGCGCTGCAAGCGCTCATTCTTCACCGCCTCGTCAATCTGGTCTTGGCGTGTCGCCGCCGGGGTTCCGGGGCGCGGCGAATATTTAAAAGAATAGGCCGCCGCATAGCCAACCTCTGCAACGACTTTTAGTGTATCGGCAAAGTCAGCCTCCGTCTCGCCCGGAAAACCCACAATAAAATCACCAGAGACAGCAATGTCAGGCCGCGCTTTTTTCACTTTGTCGATCGTCTTCATATAATGCGCCACGTCATGGCCACGGTTCATGGCTTTCAAAATGCGGTCACTGCCAGATTGGATAGGCAGATGCAGATAAGGCATCAACTTCTCCTGCACTGCGTGAGCCGCAATCAAATCGTCGTCCATATCGCGTGGGTGGCTGGTGACATAACGAATACGATCTATCCCCTGAGTCTGTGACAAAAGCGCGACAAGACGCGCCAAGTTCTCGGGCCCATTGTCGCCCGCACCGCGATAAGCATTCACATTCTGGCCCAGCAAAGTGACCTCGCGCACGCCTTTGGCTGCTAGTTTTTCGGCCTCGGCCAAAATTTGCGCCATAGGCCGCGAGAATTCCGCCCCGCGCGTATAGGGAACCACACAGAAGGTGCAGAACTTGTCGCAGCCTTCCTGAATGGTAAGGAAGGCTGAAACCGCGCCCTGCGGGCTGGGTCTCTTCGCCAAATCCTCAAACTTCTTCATCACTGCAAACTCAGTTTCGACAATGGCCTTGCCGCTTGTCTGGCGGGTTTTCAAAAGTTCGGGCAGGCGGTGATAATTTTGCGGGCCAACGACGAGATCAACCGCCTTGTTGCGCCTAGTAATCTCGCTGCCTTCAGCCTGGCCCACACAGCCAGCCACAGCGATCAGCATGTCTTGGCCAAGCGCGGCCCGCGCTGTCTTCATGTCGCGCAGCTTACCCAGCTCAGAATAAACCTTCTCCGCCGCCTTCTCGCGGATATGGCAGGTGTTGAGGATCACCAGATCAGCCGTTTCAGCCATATCACTTTCGACATAACCCAGCGGCGCCAGGACATCGCGTATCCGCGTGGAGTCATAGACATTCATCTGGCAGCCATAGGTTTTGATGTGGACGGTCTTGGTCATGGCCGGGGCCTAGCCCATTTTAGGCCCGGCGTGAAGCTGTTGTGCGAGGCCGTCGCGGATCACCGCCTCGCAAGCCGCCGCCAACACTTTGCGATTTTTGAAAAGGCGCGGGTTCAACGGCTCATGAAAAACCACCCGAAGGGTGACTGGCCCGCCTTTCAAGAAGCACCATAAATGTGGCAGCATCTTCATATCGCCATACCATGCCACCCCTGGCCTTTGCCGCAAATTCAAAGGCAACCCGCTTTGGGTTTGATAGATGAGTGTCACCGGATGAACCGGAACCTCGCTCTGTTCAACAGCGCCAAAAAAAGCAGACTTAAATGGCTTCACATGCTTGCCATCAGACGAGGTGCCTTCTGGAAACAGCACCAGCATCTGACCAGACTTGAGCTTGCCCATCATTACGTCACGAGATACGCCCGTTCTTTGGCGGCTTTCACGATCGACAAAGACCGAGTTTTGCAACTTCGCCATGGCCCCAAACAAGGGCCACTGCGAAACGTCCTTTTTCGTAACAAAGGAAACTGCGCAGAGCTGCGATAACACCGGGATGTCCAGCCACGAGACGTGATTTGAGACAATGAGGCCTGCTTCTGGCACGCGCCCTTCAATCGCAATCTTCACGCCGAGAATGCGGCACAGCAATTTGTGGTAGAGATGCGGAAGGAGCCGCGCGCCATTCGGGCTGAACCGCAGCAAAAGCCACTGCACAGGCATCAACGGCAACGTGAGTAATAAAAAGCCAAGAGCAATGAAAGCTGCGCGTAACGCGCTCACGCCGCAAACACCTTCGTCATTAAGATAGCGTCTTCCGCCGCCCCTTGCCTGCTGGCGTAATAGCCTTTGCGCAAACCCGAAACTGCAAAACCTGCTTGCACATAAAGTGCGCGTGCCACAACATTGCTTTCCGCCACTTCAAGAAAAATAGATTTTATATCTGACATTCGGGCAAGGTCATCCAACTGACCGAGCAATTTTGTCCCATGGCCTTGCCGCCGCAATATGGGCGCTGTCGCCAACGTAAGTATTTCTGCTTCGCCCATCATATTCCGAATGATCAGCATACTGACGATATGATGCTCTGCCTCTGCCACCAAAACCTCTGTGCCGGGAATGGCCATCATTGAAGCAATGTCATCACGGCTCCAACCCTTGGCAAAGCAGGCTTGATGCAAAAGCGACAAGCCTTCGACGTCGGGCGGGCCAGCAAGTCTGATTTCAACCTGAGCCGCTTTCTGCAGCTTGGCATCTGGCGCGCGCAGATAGACTGGCTCTGGCATCACATCTGGGGCCTCAACACTTGCGGCATAAGCAGCAAGCTTGGCCAACACGGGAAGATCCAATGCAGGTTTGCGCCCAATATGCTCTCCGCCGGCAAATTCATCAGCCGCAGTTCCAAGCACCAGTGTCGGCTTTGCCAAGAGCCGATTTTCAATTTCACTTAAGGTGAGCACAGCAATTTCAGCTTCTTGCCAACAATAATAAAACCCGCTTTGTCCGGCCTTGTGCACAATGAAAAGGCGCTCACTCTCTGCGCCAAGCGCAACAGCTTTCAGCGTATCGATCCCCACCACAGGAATATCATTGGCCAACCCAAAAGCCCGCGCAAAGCTCAGTCCAATGCGCAGCCCGGTGAAAGTTCCGGGCCCTGTCGTCACGGCAACTCGCTCAATGGTCGAAGGTTTTAGTTTGGATTGTGCCAAAAGCCGTTCAACCATCGGGGCCAAAACTTCGGCATGGCCGCGTTCCATCGCAAGGCTCTCTTCGGCCAGGACGCGCTCTCCCGCACTGTCAAACAAACAAGCCGCACAGCGCGCAAAACATGTATCAAGGGCCAGAACAATCATGCCCGCTTCTTCGGGCCGTGAGGCCAAAAGATCAAGGGTGAACCACACCCTTTTTCAAAACGATATTGCCATAGAGCCGCCGCTCGCCTGAAGCCACGATGGCATAACAGCCTTTGACGCGGCTGTAGAAATCGGCCCCCACCAAAGTTGTGATGTGGCGCTTCGGCTCCCACTTTGCCACGATCTTTTCAAATTCAGTAAAGATCGGCTCCATGTGCTTGGGGTCAAGATTGGCAGCCGGGCGGAAGGCGCATTCAGGAACCACGTCGTCGAGCGGCATCACCGAAAGTATGGCATCCAAAAGGTCGGTCGCTGAATGCCCGTCCATCCGCACCAAGCGCTTGGCATCGGTGTCCGCCGGATAATTGCCATCGACAATCGCAATCTCATCGCCATGCCCCATGGCGCGCAAAGTTTTCAGCAAGTCGGGGCTGAGGAGGGGGTTCAAACCTTTTAACATCAAGCGGCCTCTTTAAATAAAACATCACGATCAATAATGAAATTGGCAAACAGCGGCAAGCTTGCCGCACCCAATGTGCGGGCGTCGACGCCGATCAAACCCTCAACAATCGAAAAATCAGCAACTCCGCGTTGATCAAGTTCCTGCAAATGGCTTTTTGTTCTCTCGACAATGTTGCGCCTGACATCAGCTGGGATTGCGCCGTCTATGACCATCGCTTCAAATTCAACTACAGCGGCAGCCACCAGACAGGCATAGGCCAAGCTTCTGGAGGTTTCCTCAACCCATTCGTCCAAAGCTGGGCCAACCTCCGCCCAGCTTTCAAGATTGCGCGACAATAGCAGAGGGTCGCGGCCCTCGGCGGCCAGCATACGTTCCAGCGTGAAGGTTGAGGCATGTCTAATCAATTGTTCGGTGCCCTTAGTCCCCGGCACAGGAATTGGTCCCATGGCGCCGGCGTAACCTGAGCGGCCTTGGAACAGCGAACCGTTCAACACAATGCCGCCGCCAACAAAAAAGCCGATATAAAAATAGGCAAAATCCCGCAAGGTCTGGCCTTTGCCAAAAAACAGTTCAGCTGCACAAGCTGCCGTGGCGTCGTTGCAGGGGAACACGGGAAAATCGCAGAGCTGGGCCAGTTCCCCCGTGAGGTCAAAGCCGCGCCAAGCTTCCAGCACATCTTTGGGAGCGCCCACTTCTTCCTGCCAGTTCCAGAGTTCGAAAGGTGCTGCAATGCCAAGGCCAGCAATGCGCGGCCTAAGATTGATTGGCAAGCTGTTCACCAACTTGGCGATGCCTTTGCTTGCAAAATCCAGAAATTGCTGGGGCGATGGGAAATTATAGGGCTGTCGCACTGTGGCCCGCACATTGCCCGCCAAATCGAGGAGCATAAGATCGCCCGAGCGGCGGCCCACTTTGAGGCCAATCGAAAATGCACCGTCTGGGTTCAGCTTGAAAGGTGTGAGAGGCTGGCCCACCTTGCCACGCTGGCGCTCACCCTTGATCAGCAGCTTGTCTTCCTCTAGCTGGCGCACAATGACAGACACCGTCTGTGCCGAAAGCCCAGTCAGTCTGGCGATTTCAGCCTTGGGCAGCTCTTTGTGGCGGCGGATAAGCGAAAGCACCAGCCGCTCATTATAGAGCCGCACGCCACTCTGCGTTGAACCCATGGTCAAGCCTGAGCCAGCGCCTTGCAGGCCTTCGATGCCGCGCTCGATGTTCAACTGTTTCCTCATCTGCCCAATTCATGGGCTATTATTCTGTCTTGGCCGGACCTTCTCGCAAGCCGGATGAGGTGTCAATAATAAATCACGCCGATTTACTTATTGACAGGAGATCAGTTTTTGCGCCATGCTGAAATCGAAACTTGGCCAGACTTGTATCGGGTCAGGAATTTCAAAACTTTAACACAGTCAGTTATTGGCCCTGCATGGGCCGTTCCATGGGAGGAATGAATATGAAGTCACTTTTGAAAGCCGCCGTTGCTGGCGCTGCTCTGCTTGCATTTGCTTCGGTCGCACAGGCCGG